>ERZ1292625.581-Hain-H41-01um-R1-581-length-53337-cov-28_pt1 | contig 53337 bp, 62 predicted proteins | sample MGYA00564400_ERZ1292625 | MGnify/ENA primary metagenome ERZ1292625 (study PRJEB36523, sample SAMEA6512639) | groundwater metagenome | collected 2019-01-08 | study: AquaDiva: Metagenomics assemblies of 32 groundwater samples | reverse complement strand
TTTGATATTTGTGTAAGGAGGCGAGTTTAGTGCGTATTTCCACTAATCACCTAAATATTAATAGAGATAAAGGGGCAACCAATAAAAAGAAATTATATACTGGAAAGTACCCTTTTATTATATAATAAATGAATATCTTAATCATAATAGTTACTGCTATAAGATAAGGAATTATTAATAAAATATTAAATACCCAATTAATTGAATTTTTCATAAACTAAATCAAATCTTCTTCAGAAACTACTATAAAATCCGCTACTGCAATGATAGAATTGTAAGGGATTACTGATTCTTTTGAAGTATTTGTTTCTATATTAAGACTTTTTAGATAAGGTGTTTGGTCTTTTATTAATAATTGAATTAATTCTCCTGTTCTTGTTTCAAATGTAATATCTTTTACTAAACCTAAACGTTTACCTTCTTTTGTGACAACTGGTTTTCCTATAAATTCTCTTAATGGTTTTTTATTTATATTCATAGGCTGGATTAATTTGTTAAGTATATAAAGATTATTATATCAAAATTGAGTCTTTTAAATCATATTTATTAGAGTTCGTTTAATTTGTAAATGTTATTTACACTGTCTCCCCTTGATTTCTTGTGGAAAGATGTGTTAGGTTTAAATAATAATAATATATTTTATTTTTATATTTTTAGTTTATAAATTTTTATATATTATAATATATCATAATATATCTTATCTATTGATATGAATAGTAAAATATATACAATATAATATATATTTTTATAAATATTATATTATAAAGAATATATTCTATTATATATATTAAGATATATCTTATCTAGTATATAGATTAATAAATGATTATATTATTATTAATAACTATTCTACATCGGAAATGATGGTGTCTGTGAGTTAAGGTGTTCGTTTAATTTAAGATATATTTTACCGTCGTAATTTAATGCTAGTTTCATCGGAAGTAATGGTTAGTGTAACAATATGTTTAAATAAATACGATTTCAAAATATATTGAGGTGTTAATGGTTTCAAAATTAGATAATATTTTTAATTCTTATTCAAATGGAAGTATATTTAAGAATAAAAGTGTTTTACAGATAAATTATACTCCTGAAACTATACCTCATAGAGATAAACAAATAGAAGAAGTTGCATCTATACTTGCACCTGCTATTCGTGGGGAGAGAGTAAGTAACTTATTCGTTTTCGGGAAAACTGGTTGTATAGCTGGAGATAGTTTAATTTATACAGATAATGGTTGGAAAAAAATAAAAGAAGTTAATCATAGAACTGATAAAGTTTTGAGTTTTAATGTTAACACTAAAGAATATGAATGGAGTGAATTTGTATTTTTGAGATTTGAGAATAAAGATAAACTTTTAAAAATAACTCTTCATAATGGATATGAATTAATAGTAACAAAGGATCATCCTTTGCTTTTACCTAATATGCAATGGAAGAAAGCTCATGAACTTTCTCTTGATGATAATTTAACTATAAGTTATAATTTACCTTCAATTAATACAAAAGAGATTCCTCTTGCTTTAGCGAGGTTATTAGGTTTTACTATAAGTGATGGTAGTTTAAATAAAAGAGAAAGAAGAGTTGAGCATAGTAGAGGTGGTTTTTATAATTCTAACAGGCAAAGATTTAGATATTTTAGTATTGATAATAATCTTTTACAAATTGTTCAAAGAGATTTGAAAGAATTATTTAATTGTACTCCCACAATAATTTATCTAAAAAATAGATGTATCCATATCCAGACAATATCTCAACAAGTTTGTGGAACTTTGAATTTTTATGGTGTTCCTTTTGGAAGTAAAAGTGCTATAGTGGAGATACCTTCTATTATTTTAGAAGCGTCAGATGTGATTCAAAGAGAATTTCTTAAAGCTCTATTTTCTGGAGATGGGACTGTTAACCAACAAACTTATTTAGTGGAATATTATTCTAATTCTAAAAAGTTATTACAACAAATTTCTTATATTTTACATCAAGATGGAATATCTTGTAGAGTAAGTTATAAAAAAGCAAAATTAAAAGATAAATATTTTGATTCATATAGACTTTCTATAAGCAACCAGGAAAATTTAACAAAATTTTATTATAAAATTGGATTTTATAGTCTAAGTAAACAGGAAAAACTAAAAATTATGCTTCAAAAGTATGTTAAAAATATGGGTGTTAATGATTTGTCTTACTTAACTTCACCTATATCTAAAATAGAAGAAGTCTATGAACCATTTGTTTATGATTTGACTGTCCCAAATAATCATAATTTTATAGCTAATGGTATTATTTCACATAATACTGGGAAAACGCTTTCAGTACAATATGTAACTAAAGAAATTTTGAAGAGAGTTAGTGACTCAGGTGCAAATAATCTAAAAGTTGTTTATCTTAATTGTAAACTCAAGAAAATTGCAGATACTGAATATAGAATTTTAGCTGAAATAATATCTGCTTTGGGAGAGAGTGTTCCTGCTACTGGACTTCCTACTGATGCAGTTTATTCTAAGTTTATAGAAATTATTGAAAGGAAGAAACAACTAATTTTAATAGTTATGGATGAAATAGATCAAGCTGTAAAAAAGATTTCTGATGGATTTTTATATAATTTAACTAGATTAAATTCTGAATTGAAGAATGCTCAAATAAGTCTTGTTGGAATAAGTAATAGTTTGACTTTTATGGATCATATAGACCCCAGAGTTAGAAGTTCTCTTGGAGAAGAGGAACTTGTATTTGCGCCTTACAATGCTTTACAATTACAAGATATATTACGTGAAAGGGCAAATCAAGCTTTTGCTGAAGGTGTTTTGGATGAAGGTGTTTTTTCAAAATGTGCTGCATTTGCCGCTCGTGAACATGGAGATGCTAGAAGAGCATTAGATTTACTTCGTGTAGCGGGAGAGCTTGCTGAAAGAGAAAATTCTAAGAAATTAACTATGGAATTTATTGATAAAGCAAATAATAAAATTGAAAGAGATAAAATGTTAGATATTATTGAAAATGAACCAAGACAACATCAGCTTGTTCTTTACAGTATTTTGAATTTAACTAAGAATGATAATAAAGAAGGCATTTTTACTGGAAATGTATATAATAAATATCAGGAGATGTGTCAGAAAACTAAAATTGAAATTTTAACACAACGTCGTGTTTCAGATATAATTGCAGAATTTGACATGCTTGGTTTGATTAATGTAGATGTTATAAGTAGAGGTAGAATGGGAAGGACTAGAGAAATAAAATTGATGGTTCCAGAAAATTTAAAACCAAAAGCAAAGGAGATTTTGGAGACTGCTTTAAACATATGAATTCTGAATTACTTCAAATAGTTAAAGAAAAGGGACTCTTGCTTGAGAAGGAAATATTTGAAGCTCTTAGTGGTATAACTGATCTTTCTACAATTAGAAAATTGCTTGAAAATTTTGAGCAAGTTTCAGGACAAAAAATGATTACTAGATCTTCACTTATAAGAAATTGGGTTATATCAAAAGATATTAGTCATTTGATTGACGGGATTGAACCTAAATTTCTTAGTGTGTTTATTAAATTAGGAATTGAAATTAATATTAATGGGGGTGTTGAAAAAAAGGTAGAGAAAATTGAAAAATCTAGGCCTAATTATACATTACATTATGGAAAAACTACCTTTGCTAAAAAAATAGAGGTTTCTGATTTTGTTGGACATTTTAGAGCGCGTTACAAGGAAATTCAAAACATATTGCTTAGAAGAAATAATCTTGATAATTTAATTTCAATAAATAAAATTTCAAACACAAGACAACAATTTACTATTATTGGTATGGTTTCTGAAAAAAGGATTACAAAAAATAAAAATCTTCTTGTTGTTTTTGAAGATTTAACTGGAAAAACGAACGTTGTTTTTAAACTTGGAGGCACTTCTTTCAAAGATGCTAATGAATTACAGTTAGATGAGGTTGTTGCAGTTAGATGTACTGGAAATAATGAACTAATAATGGGTCATGAAGTATTTTTTCCTGACTCTTTTGTTTTACAAAAAACTAAGTTTGATGAAGATTGTGGTCTTGCATTTATTTCAGATATTCATGTTGGAAGTAAAAAGTTTTTAAGACCTGAATTTGATAGTTTTATTGAATGGCTTTCTAGTGATGATGAACTCGCTCAGAAAATTAAGTATTTGTTTGTTGTGGGGGATTCTGTTGATGGGTTGGGTGTTTTTCCAGGACAGGAAAAGTTTCTTGAAATAAAAACTTTGAAAGGGCAGTATGATGATTTTGCAAAATATTTAAAAAGAATTCCTGAAAAAATAACCGTTTTTATTTGTCCGGGGCAGCATGATATTTCAAGAGTTCCAGAGCCACAACCACCCCTTGATAAAAATTATGCTGGAGCACTCCATAATATATCTAATATAGTTCTTGTGCCTAATCCTTGTCTTGTTAAACTAAATGAAAAAGGTAAGGAGTTTAAAGTTCAAATGTATCATGGTGCGAGTATACATGCATTTATTAATAATATTGAAGAGTTGCGCCTAATTAAAGCTCACAAGTCTCCTGCAAAAGCGGTTAAACATATGCTCAAAAGGAGACATCTTGCTCCTAGTCATGGAGTTTCTGCATCTGTGGTTTATGTGCCTAATCCTGAAAATGATGCATTGGTAATTTCAGAGGTTCCAGATATTTTTTGTACTGGTGAAGTTCATAGACTTGATATTGAAAGATATAATGGAACATTAATAATGACTGGGAGCTGTTGGCAGGCTAGAACTGAGTTTGAAGAAAAAGTTGGAAATATACCAGACCCTTGCAAGGTTCCTATTTTTAATATTAAGACTCATGAACTAAAAGTTTTGGATTTTAGTATTTCGGATGAGAGAAATCAAGGGAAGGTTGAATGAATTCAAAACAATATTTTCAACATATAAGTGACGAGGTAAAAAAAGCATATGATGTGGCTCAGCTTGCTCGTGCTAAGGGTCTTGATCCAATTTCTAAAGTTGAAACTCCTATTGCAATATCTCTTGCTGAAAAAGCTGTTGGGTTAATCTCTGTCGTTTACCCTCAATTACAAGATCAGAGACTTGTTAATAGGATTTTAGAGTTGGAGAAACAATATGGGCAATTGACAATGTCTGTTTGTTTAGGTGTTGCAGAAGATATTGCAAGAGAAAAATATTGCAAATTTGAAAGCTTGTTGCAAGCAATAGATGCAGGAATACGTGTTGCTTTTTCTTATTTTACTTTGGGAGTTGTTTCTTCTCCAATTGAGGGATATACAGATTTAAAATTGAATAAGACTAGAGATGGAAAAGATTACTTTGTTGCTTATTTTTCTGGACCAATACGCAGTGCTGGAACAACTGCGGGTTGTGTTGCTTTAATGGTTATTGATTATTTGAGAGAGTTATTTGGGTTTGCAAAATATGACCCTACAGAAGATGAGGTTAAGAGATATGTTACTGAAAACTATGATTATCATGAAAGAGTTACTAACTTACAGTATTTACCTTCAGAAGAAGAATTAACATTTCTTGCTAAAAACATTCCGATACAAATAGCTGGAGAACCAACTGAACAGAGAGAGGTATATAATTACAAAGATTTGCCGAGAATAGAAACTAATTTTATACGTGGTGGGATGTGTTTGATTTTTTCAGAGTGCCTTGCACAAAAAGCAGCTAAGGGTTTTAGATTGTTAAAAGTTGCTAAAGAGAATGGGTTCAAATCAACTGGTTTTGATTTTTTGGAAGAATATGTAAATATTCAGAAGAAGAAAGTTAAAGGAACTGGAGAGGGAGATGGTGTTCCAACTTATATGAAGGATATTGTTGCTGGGAGGCCAATTTACTGTCACCCTTCACGTTCCGGAGGATTTAGATTTAGATATGGTCGGGCTAGAAATGCTGGATTTTCTGCAACTTCTGTGAGTCCTGCTACAATGGCGATTTCTCGTTCATTTTTAGCTGTCGGGACCCAACTAAAGATAGAGAAACCAACAAAAGGATGTGCTATATCAATGGTTGAAAATATTGAAGGTCCAATTGTTAAGTTAAAGGATGGGTCTGTTGTAAAACCAACAACTATGGAAGATGCTCACAAAATAAAGAATCAGGTAGAAGAAATAATTTACTTAGGAGATATTCTATTTCCATTAGATGATGTAATTAATAGAAATTCTCCTTTGCTAAAGGCAGGTTATGTTGAGGAATGGTGGAATTTACAACTTGAGAAAGCTGGAGGGAGCGTTTTAGATGTGTTTAATGTTTCGTTTGATGAGGCGGTTAAAATTTCTAAAGATTATTCTGTCCCATTATACCCAAGATATATTTATTATTGGACTCAGATAAGTTATCCTCAATTTCTTGGTCTTATTGATTGGATCGTTCATGGTAAATATGAGGGTAAATTTGTTTTGCCTTATTCTAAAAATGACAGGGAAAGATTTAATATTGGGAAGAGAGCTCTTGAGTTAATAGGCTGTCCACATAATACTAGTATCGAGAATGTTGTCCTTGATGAGGTTAATGGAAAAGCTTTGCTCTTTAATTTAGGGATGGATTCTTTTGATAAATTAGAAGAATCCTTTGATGAGATTATTAAGAAAGTTCCGCATGAAGGCGTTGTTTTAGATGTTGTAAACAATTTATCTAAAGTTAATATTAAAGATAAAGCAGGAGATTTCATTGGAGCTAGAATGGGTAGGCCTGAAAAAGCAAAGTTACGTAAACTTACTGGGAGCCCTCATGTTATTTTTCCAGTTAGCGAAGAAGGTGGAAGATTAAGGAGTATTCAAGCAGCTGTTGAATATGGTAGTGTTCAGGCAGATTTTCCAAATTATTTTTGCACTTTATGTGGTGATGATAGTCCTTATCCAAGATGTCCTCTCTGCATGACTCTTTGTAAAAAAAGAAATTATTGTACTATCTGTAAAAAATATTCAGACTCTAATTGTGAATTGCATCCAGATAGGAATCAGAATTTTTCTTTAAGAAGAGTGGATATAAAACAACAGTTTGAACTTGCTAAAAAACTAATTGGTGCTAGAATTGATGATTTACCTGTGGTTATCAAGGGTGTAAGAGGGACTTCAAGTGAAGAACATAATTGCGAACACCTTGCAAAGGGATTGTTGCGCGCTAAATATAATTTGCATGTAAATAAAGATGGAACTATAAGATATGATATGACTGAGATGCCTATTAGTTATTTTAAGCCTAAAGAGATAGGCACTAGTGTCGTTAAACTGATCGAATTAGGTTATGAAAAAGATATTAATGGGGCTAAATTGGAAAATGAAAATCAGATATTAGAAATCTTTCCCCATGATATAATCTTGCCATCTTGTCCTGAAACTCTTGATGAAAGAGCAGATGATGTTTTTTATAATATAGTTAAATTTGTAGATGATGAACTTGATAAGATTTATGGTCTTGAGAGATTTTTCAAGCCAGTAAGCAAAGAATCTTTGTTGGGTACATTGTTTGCTTGTATCGCTCCTCATATTTGTACTGCTACTGTTGGAAGACTGATTGGTTTTTCTAAAACTCAGGCTTTTTTTGCATCTCCATTTATGCATGCAGCTATGAGAAGAGATTGTGATGGCGATGAAGCTGCCGTAATTTTACTGATGGATATGCTTCTTAATTTTTCAAGAAAGTTTTTACCTTCTCATAGGGGTGGAACTCAAGATGCTCCTCTTGTTTTGAACATAAAAATAAATGCTGGAGAAGTGGATGATCAAATTTTAGACTTTGTTTGTGGGAAATATCCATTGGAACTTTATGAACTTTCAGAACAAAGAAAACATTCTTCAGAAGTTAAGATTGAGAAAATATCTCATAGACTGAAAAATGGACAAGATACATTTACTAATTTAGGATACACTCATGATTGTGATGATATCAATCTTGCAGTTTTGAACTCAGCTTATAAGACGCTTCCTACGATGCATGATAAAGTTGCTGAACAAATGGATTTATGTTCTAAAATACGTGCAGTAGACACAAGTGATGTGGCTAGATTGATAATTGAAAGACACTTTATTAGAGACATAAGGGGTAATTTGAGAAAGTTTTCTCAACAAGTTTTTAGATGTGTTAATTGTAATGAAAAATTTAGAAGACCCCCATTAGCTGGAAAATGTACCGATTGCGGTGGTAAGATAATATTTACAATATCTGAAGGGAGTATAGTAAAATATATGGAAGCTGCACTTAATCTCGCAAGAACTTATCATGTAAGTCCTTATTTGCTCGAGAATCTGGAGATTGTTCAACTTGATATTGAAAGTATTTTTGGGAAAGAAACGGAAAAACAGATGAAATTGAATTTTTAGAGTTGATTTGTTAGATAAATTATTATTGTAGGAATTAACAAGACTCCCATCATATTTATTCTCCTTATATTGGACTTAATTGCAAATATACCCCAAGCAGTTGAAGTTATGAAAACTACTAGACCTAAAAGATTTGAGAGAATTATTACTGCAAATGTTAAAATTAAAAGCATGATTAAAGATACATTTCGATAATTTACTTTTTCAATTAACTTGATAAATAAATTGGTAATTAATATTGCAATAATTGAGGTTATTATTATTGTAAATATCACAATTGTTATTATCATCCATAAGTTTTCTATTGTTAGCTCTCCAGCAATATTTTTTATTGCAGCTGCAGCACCTGTTCTTGTTTTATTTAAGGAGTATAGTGTAGCAAAACTTAAAGTCATTACTATTATGTTTATTGTACCTAGCATTATTAAAAATCCTTTTCTTGATTGTTGTGTGACTTCAGAGGATATTGTTGCTGCATGTCCCGAACCTATTGCCGGAAGGAAAGAACATAATGGCGCTGAAATTATTGATCCTAAGATTGACTTAAAATAATCTTTTTTTATTTCATTAAATTTAGGTATATTAATTTTCTGTTGTTTTGGAATTTTTATTTTTTGTGTTAAGCTTATTATTATACTTGATGCCCCAAATAAACCTCCCAATAAGGGGAGTAATGGATCTTTAACTGGAGAGTTTAATGCTGTAAACCCTAATAATCCTGTTGCTATAAAAACTGTTAGAGCTATAAAGATTTTATCTTCTCTCGAGATAGTATAAATCGAGATAAATATAAGGATAAATGGGATTATGAATATTACATTTTCATAAATTAAAGGGATTATTTTTAAAAATAAAGGAGTTATAGCTAAAATTAGAGGTATAGCTGTTAGTGCTCCTATTAAAATTAAGAGAATTGCTTCTTTGCCCTTGCCTTGTTTGAGCATTTCATGTCCTGGAAGAACGGACATAAAGGATTCTTCATCAGTTGCACCAGTTAATACTGATGGGATGAAGTCTAGTATTGTATGAGCTATTGCTAAAGAAACTATGAATGTTATTAGAGAGGTTGTTGAAAATGAAGAAAACAAAGTGATATTTGCTACCAGGATTGTTGTTACAGTGTTTATGTGTATTCCTGGTGTAATGCCCGTAAATATGCCTATTAAAAGACCTGCTAAAATTGACAGAACTAAATCTAACATATTTATCTATGATTCTTGATTTTTATCATTTAGGGCAGACTATTGCAGTGCTATAATTTTTAATTAATATTTTGGCCAGATTCTTAACTTCATTTAATCTGACTGATTTTACTTTTTCTTCGTATTTGTAATGATCTTCTGCTTTTCCTGTTGCGATTTCCATAAAAATTAAACCTTGCATTACATTAAGGCTCTCTTCAGAAGATATTTTTCTTAGACCTATTAATCTTTGTTTTGCTTCTTTTAGATCTTGCTCAGACATTTTTATTACCTCATTAAATCCTTTTATTATTAGGTTTTTTACTTCATCTAATGCCTCTTTAGTTGTTCCTGCAAAAATGCTATAATAACCATAATTCTTTTCTTTTTCTATTCTACCGCTTACAGTATAAGCTAATCCTCTTTTCTCTCTAATTTCTAGTGCTAATTTAGAAGACATCCCACTTGCTAAATAAGTGTTTAGAACCTCTAAAGTATAATGTGTTTTTTCATCTAATGGAACATGCATACCTAGAACTATTTTTGCTTGGTTTATGTCTTCTCTTTCTTCTTTGATATCTTGGTTTTTTTTCTTTATTGGAATATGGACATATTTTTTATTTAATGGTTTAAAATCTTCTTCTAACCTTGAGCATATTTTATCTATATCTGCTTTTCCCACTATTGTAATTATAAAATTTTCGGGAGCATAATTTTCTTTGAATATTTCTATAATCTTTTCTCTTGTCAAAGATTTTACTGTTTCTTCTGTTCCAGTAACTCCTTCGCCAAATGGTTTTTCATATAATGCAGATTCTAACAATTCAGAAGCTCTTCTTTCTGGGTCATCGTGATAAATTTTTATTTCTTCGATTACTACTCTCTTTTCTCTTTCCATCTTCTCTTTTTCAAATATTGGATTTTTTAGTATATCATGTATCAGATTCATTCCTGTTTCTATATGCTCAGATGGTAACTTAAAAAAATAAGTAGTTACTTCTTGTGCAGTAAATGCATTTAGAACTCCCCCTAATTTTTCTATTTCTGCAAGGATTTGTTCATTTGTTCTTGTTTTTGTTCCTGTAAATAGAAGATGCTCAAATAAATGTGCTACTCCTTTGATTTCAGAAGTCTCATGTGCTCCTCCAAATGGATTTGAAACACTATAACAAACCATTGGCAAGTCTCTCTTTTCAAATAAAACAGTTATACCATTTTTTAATTTTTTCTTTATAAAATTCATAAACTGCATTACAATTGCCCTTTTATATGCTTTTTTATGTCTTAATGCATTTTAGTATTTGGTGGTGTATCTATTTTTTGATACTAATTCCTAAATCTATGTGTATACAGCAAAGTACCAAGAATACCCAAAAACAAAAATAAGAAAGCAGTCAAATTAGCAGAATTATTAGTTATATCTGAAACAAGATATCCAGTAAAACTTTTTACAGAAAATAATACTGAAAAAATAAGACTAATAAAAATAAAAACTAGTAATAAATGTTTTAATAAACTCATATAAATAAGTAAAAACAGGGCTTTAAATAAATTGACATTCTGAAAGACTACAAACAGTTTTAAATACAATTAGCTATAAATTCTAATGCCTCAAGAGTATCAACCAACGGAAGAATCCTATAATGATGCATCCAGCAGACTAAAAGATATGGAAGAAAAGCAAAGATTACTTAGAGATCGAATATTATTAATAGGAAAAAATGTTGTAGATGATCGTGAATCTACAGTACAAGAAATACAAGAGATAAAAAAACTACTATCAAAAACAAGAGAAGAAAACATCAAAATACAGGATTTCTTAAAGAAAGTAGCTGATCAATTATCTGAATCAGCTAGAAAAGAGGAATTAATGATGCTTCAACGCCAAATAGAATTATTCATGACTGCAAGAGGTAAAAAAAACTGATGGGCTTACTAGAAGAAATTCAAAGAATGCGTCAAACAGGAATGCAAGATGACCAAATAATCTTAAAATTACAAGAACAAGGAAATCCTTATAGGGCAATATCAGAGGCAATTTCCCAAAGTAAAATAAAACAAGCCATAGAACAAGAAGAGCCACTACCTCCAATGCCAAGTGATGCACAACCCACACCACAATATTCAGATCAAGAAATGCAACAGTCAATGATGCCTCCTCAACCACAAGAAAACCAACCACAAAATCAAGAATATTTTTCAGGATATGATCCACAAAGTCAACCACAAAACTATCAACAACAAAATTATGACTACTCTGCAGGTGGATTAAGTAGTGATACCATAATGGAAATATCAGAGCAGATAGTTTCTGAAAAATTATCAGATGTTAGAAAAAAATTAGAAAAAATGTCTAATTTCAAAACAGAATTAGAAACAAAAACTGAAGCAATTGAAGATAGACTTAAAAGAATAGAAAAAATAATAGATATGTTACAAACATCTGTATTAAGAAAGGTTGGAGATTATGTAACTAATGTTGAAGATATCAAACACGAATTAATAGAAACACAAAAAACATTTGCAAAGGTCCTAGGAGAAAAACATCACAAATAAAAAAACTATTTCTTATTCGTGAGTCCACCTTTCTTCACTAATATCCAAGTAACTAAACCAGCAACTCCAATCAACAAAAAGAATCCCTTAACTTGAGGAGAATAAAGCCAGCTAAATAAAGAAACAAGAGTAGGATCTCCATAAGAAACATCATCATAAGTCGCGCTAGGCCAATAAGGAGCAAGAGAATTAGAAAATACCTTTATCCCCGAAATTAAAAATACAATTATTAACAAGACAATAAACACCCATGCTATACCTTTACCCATCATTCCTTCAACCCCTTTCCCCCCTATAAATCCAACAAGGGCCATAATCAAAAACAAAGCAATAAGTAAAACAGCAAACCAAGGAACAACATTCAAAAGTATTTCAGTAGCACTAGATGCAGTTATAAAGATAGCAGCAATTACAAAAGAAACAAAAATGTTAAGGGGTAAGCTGTCCCACAATAACTTAGTCTTATGAAGCAAAGCGACCATAATTCCAAAAACCGCAAGAAAAACTAAAACAGGTGCAAAATAAACAAAACTAGATACATCAGCAACCATTATATTATCTTACCTTATCAAACGGCATTTTGAAGTTAGATTCTTCAGTAGCTATTTCTCCAGGGGTCTTAGGAGTTGTAAACATAGGAGCAAGAATTGCAATAATAACAATTACCCAAATAATTGAAACCCAATTCGTCTGCCACCACACTGAACCAAACCAAGCGAAACTATTCAATACACTAATAACTATTATCAACGCAATTATAACTCCCCCCCAGAAGAATGTAGGCATCCATTGTCTCCAATTAGATTTTTGTAAAAACAACCCAGATAAAACAAGGACAACAACTAGCACTGCAACACCAATACCAAGTCCAGGCAATAACAATGCAAAGAAGTCAGAGACTATCTGAAGTCTCATAGCCATCAAAGCAGAAGCAGCCGCAATAACAAAATTAACTCCTCTATTGCCACCTAAAACCCCTGTAGAGGTTAAAATGCCGAATATGACTGCGAATATTAACAAAGCTGGAAGGAGAAAGTCAAAAACACCAGAAGTTTCCCATTGAGCATACAAATCAAATAAAGAAAAGAATTGTACAAACATTCCAGCACCAATCATCATACAGTAAAAATATTAACTTTATTTAAATATGTTTCGTAAAACCCCTTACTACTTGCCTTCAGGCTTCTTCTGCTTATCTCCAAAGAAAATAACCAAAAATCCGCCAATAATGATCGCAATAAAAACAATATTTGTAACTAAATTACTTCCAGGTTCACTAAACTTATAAGAAAGATAATCCCAAGCACCTGTAAAATAAAGTCCTGCAATAACCACTGCAACAAATGCAAGTATCATCATTATAGTCTTAAAAGCTCCATACAACTTAGTTTCACTTCCATCTCCATTCTTATAAAATAAAGCAATTAGAATCATAAACACTAAAATCATTATAATAGCAACAGCAAGAAAAGGAAGTAATTGATTAATTATTCCAACAGCCCTAGCAAAAGTAATAGTGACTAGTCCAAAAACCAAAGCAACCATCGCATCAATTTGCTTTTTATCATCTCCCAAAACTTTAGATTTTTGCAAGATTGCAAACACAACAGTAAAAATCAAAATAAAAGGTAAAACTCCCTCGGATATAATCGGGCTAGATAAAATAGTCTCTACCATCAGACAAGCACAAATAAAACAATTATTTAAACTTCACTATCAGAAACTATCAAAACCAGAAGTCATCATGCTACTTCCAGTATTACTTCCAGGAGAAACATTAGGAGAGCCAGAACCTAAATCAATACCTTCACTCTTTGAAGGAATAGAACTTCCAGTTATAACAAAAACATCTCCAATAGCCTTAACAAACTGATGAGGAATAATAACTCCTTTAGCACCACCAAGAGAACTAACAAAACTTCCATTAACACGTATCTTCCACCCATCAACTTTATTATCCATTAAGTTAACATCCTCTACCTGACCAAAGTATTCACCTTCAGCTGTATAAACGTGTTTATTCATTACTTCCGAAACTTTCTTTATTTTAAGCATAAATAAAATTAATTTGTTGTGTATTTATACTTTACGTTAAACAAATAGACATGTTAGAGTAATAGCAACTAGTGACAAGCTTTATAATAAATAGAAAATTAACAAGAAAATGAAAGACAAAGAGATAACTCAAATAATAGTTGCGATAATAACATTGGGTTTTATTTCAGGATTTATAGATTTAATTCAAGGAAATTTAAAAGCATTTTCAATGATCGTTCTTTTTGGAGCAATAATAATTGGAATCAATATAATCACAAAAAAAATAGTAGCATCAAGACTAGACGCAGATGTAGAACATGAAATTTGGAAAATGGACAGATTCTGGTTTAATCCATCTGATAAATTAAACAAAAGTATATTCGCTGGAGTCATCATACCTCTATTTGTAGCAATAGTTAGTTTAGGAACTATAAAATTAATGACAATCTTAACTTATGAAACAAGAGCTCTAAAAAGGAGAGCTGCAAAAAGATTTGGACCCTATAGTTTCACCGAAATGACTGATTTTCATAATGCATTAGTAGGAGCATCAGGAATAATTTCAGCAATTCTTATAACATTTATAACTTACTGGTTACCAGGAGATGCCTGGGTTACAATATCTAGAATGGCTACATTTTATGCTTTCTTCAACATGTTCCCTTTTTCTAAATTAGATGGCTCTCAAATTTATTTCGGCTCCAGAGTCCTCTGGTCAGTATTAGCAGTAATCACACTAATATTTATGATGTATGCATTGCTTTTAGTTTAAAGCATGGAAACAATCAAGCTTTCTCCAAGAGAATATCAAAAATCAATTTTAGATACTGCAAAAGATAACAATACTTTAGTGGTGCTACCTACAGGGATAGGAAAAACTTTAATCGCCTTGATGCTTTCTGTAGAGAGGATACAAAAATTTCCTGGGAAAAAAGTATTAATTCTTGCTCCAACAAGACCATTAGTAGAACAACATCTTGAATCATTCAAAAAAAACTTACCAGAATTATTTGCAGGAATAGATATATTTACTGGAACAGTCAACTCCAAAAAAAGAATGAATATCTGGAAGTCTGCAGAAATAATATTTTCAACACCACAATGTATTGCAAATGATGTAAAAAAAGGATTATACAATTTAGAAGATGTATCTCTTTTAGTGATCGATGAAGCACACAGATGCCTAAAAAATTATGATTATACTTATGTAGCAAATGCCTATAAGTCTCAAGCAATAAATCAAAGAATATTAGGTTTGACTGCGTCCCCTGGTTCTGAAAAAGACAGAGTCACTCAAATATGTAAAAATCTAGGAATAGAAAAATTAGAGTTAAGAACAAGAGATTCAGAGGATGTAAAACCATACTTACAACAATTAGAAATAAAAAAACATGAAGTTCAATTTCCACAAGATTTTATAGAGTTAAGAGTTTTGTTAAAGAGAATTTACGATTCAAAAGTAGAACAACTAAAAAATAGAAATTTACTTTTTGAACCAGCAAATAAAATAACTTTACTAAAACTCCAAAATCGTTTAGCTTCTCAAGTAAATCCTGGGAACTTCAATGCAATGATTGGAATGTCTTTATGTGCACAAGCAATAAAGATATCTCATGCAATGGAATTATTAGAAACCCAAACTATTTCTGGACTAAATGAATATCTGAAAAATTTAGAAAGACAGGCAAGAGAGAAAAAAAGCAAAGGTGTCCAGACATTAGTTAACTCCGCAGAATTCAAAGCAACAATTATATCAATAAATAGATTAATAGAAAATAAAATAGAACATCCAAAGATAGGAGAACTAAAAAAGTTAATTGAAGGAGAGTTCAAAAATAACAAACAAACTAAAATAATAATATTTACTCAATATAGAGAAACAGCAAATACAATATCCAATAAATTAAATGAAATACCTGATGTAAAATCAAAAACTTTTGTAGGCCAGGCAAAAAAACAACATTCATCAGGAAGTTCAGGTCTTTCTCAAAAAGAACAAAAAGAAGTAATAGAACAATTTAAGCTAGGGAATATAAATGTGTTATGTGCAACTTCAATTGGGGAAGAGGGCCTTGATATTCCAGAAGTCAATGCAGTTTATTTTTACGAACCAATCCCTTCAGAGATAAGAAAAATTCAGCGAGCAGGCAGAACAGCCCGTCTAAGCAAAGGAAAATTAGTGATATTAATTACAAAAGGAACAAGAGATGAAGCTTATCATTATGCTTCAATAGCTCGTGAGAAAAAAATGAAAAAGATAATTGAATCTGTAAAAAAGGAATTAGACAACAAACCAATTACATTAGACGATTTTAGTTTAAACTCCAACTAATTCTTCTTCTCTTTTTTCAACATATACGTGTTCTCCTAGGGGCTCTTTGAGTCTCTCTTTTAATCTATTTTCTAAAGGTTCATAATTACCATATCTTTCTACGAATTTTCTTGCGATCTCTTTTCTTACTCTTCTTTTAACCATTCTTTCAAAAGCTCCTGATTCTAAAGCTGGTCCTAAAACAGGTAGCAAATATCTGACTGGTTTTAGTAACATGTGCCCTAATGCTCCATACCAATCTTTAGACTTACGTGCATATCTTAAGACTGCTGGGACTTCGTTTATTGTTTTAGCAGCAAATAGATATAACCCTAAGATACTTACTTGGTGAAACGGAACTGTAGTTGCGTACGCGCTCAAATCATTAGCAACTGCTAAAGCCATACTACCTTTACCTATAGGCGTTCTTAGAAATGATCTTAATTCTGTAGAATAATTATCGGTTACTTCATTTGTTATTCTGTCAAGGCCTTCTCTAAATCTAGTCTTATAGTCTTCTGGAACATCTTCATTGAAATATCCTTCTAATTCATATTTTTGCACATAATCTCTTATCCTGTTCTTACTAGCTGGAAGAAAATCTGTTTTCACTTTAGCAAGTAATTTTTCAAGGCTCATGTTTTAAATTATTTTTGTAAGCTGGTAAAAATATAATTAACGAGTTCATGATATGAGATTACTCCAACCATTTTTTCTTTATCTGTAACGGGGCAAGTAAATGTCTTTAATTCATTCATTATTTCCAGAGCTTTTTCGAAATCTTCACTCAAATCAACAGCTTTTACTTCATTAACCATTACGTCAGACGCTTTCATCTCACTTGATTTTTCCCTATCGCAAAGAGTCTTATAAACAAGGTCTGTAGTTGTTATAATTCCTATAAGTTTATCCTGCTTGTCTACGACAAAAATTCTTCTATCTTTGCTATCTTTAAGTTTTTTTGCAATCTCTTTTACATTTTCATCTGCATTGCAAGTTAATGCTTTATGGATAGTTATTTTTATTATGCTATCTTCAGTCATTTTTTTGTTAACTCTGTACTCTATTTATGTTTTTCGGCCTCTTTTTTTAGGCAATATATTTACAATCCTTCTTGTCATTTTAGCAACATAACTTGTGAGATCTTTACCTGCTTGAGCTACTCTTGAAACAGTATAGCCTGCTTTGTTACCAACAATACCCCCTGTCACAGCTCCAGCTACTGCTACCCCTAATGTAGATACTAGCGCAACATTTCTTGTAAGAAATCCATGAGGTTCATATGGTTTGATCCCATATTCTGTTGCTTTTTGAATTGCATCTAGATATTTTTCATTTCTTATTCCTTCTAAAACTTGTTCAGGAGTCAAATTTCTAAATTGTCTAAGTAAATCAAAAGAGACATTATGTTGAGAGAATAATCCATCTATTAATTCAGATCTTGCTATTCTATCTTTATCATGAGTATTATGTTCATTGGCTAAAATTTTATAAGCTGTTTCATTAAGACTATATTCTATATCATTGATCCTTTCCATTAAGCTTGCTCTCAATCTAGCTAGATTATTGTAATTGTCTATGTAATCTTCTTGTACTTGAATTTGTGCTTCTTTAGCACTCTTTTCCCCAAGTTTGCCTTTTGTCCATTCAAAAATTCTATCTTTAAGACCTGTTGCTTTTTTGACTGGCTTTGACTCAGCACCAGGCAATTTCAATGCTTGTCTTTGAAGGCTTTCGATATAATCCCAAGCACCTTGATATAACTGATTTTTTCCATCTAGGTTAGCTTGATAAGTTTGGAGGGTATCAATAGGAAGATCTTTTGATATTTTATCTAAATAAGCTCTATCATTTTTTTCGAATTTATAGATTACAGTAAAATCTCTTGCAACTTCATCTGCTACTCCAAAAATCCCTTCTAAGGCTGACCCTAATGCTCTCCCTATCATGGCTCCACCTACCATTCCTATGCTTGCTCCTAAAAATCTTCTTCTTGTTACTCCCATTTTGCTCAATTTTTAAACAATATTTAGGTATTTAAATATTAGTATTGTAACTCCTATAAAGACATAACATAAATAGAAAAATATCATACTTCATTAAAATAACATGACTTTTTTCAACATATTCTCAAATAAAAAAATAAAACAAAAAGAATCTCAAACAATAATTGCAGACCATAGAGAAAAAAACTCCTTAGTAATAAGTGAATTGATTAGCTTAGGCAATAAAGTTCAATTTGAACAACTAGACATAGCAGATTATATAATAAATAACATTGCAATAGAAAGAAAAACACAAAGCGATTTAGCAAGTTCAATAATTGATAAAAGAATATTCTCTCAATTAGAAAATTTAAAACAATATCAAAATTCTTTATTAATTTTAGAACAAGATAGTAGTCAAATAAATATGCATGAAAATGCAATCAAGGGATTTCTACTTAGCATTGCCTTAAAATTTAAGGTTCCAATAATCTATACAAAAAATGAAAAAGATACTGCAAAATACTTAACAATTTTAGCAAATAAAAAACAAAGCAAAAAAGAATCAATAAGACCCCTAAAAAGACAATTTTCAAAAGAAGAACAAATAAGATTCATCTTAGAAGGCTTTCCGGGAATTGGTCCAGTAAAAACAAAAGAAATAATGGATAACTTCAAAAATTTGAAGGATGTAGCAAACGCATCAAAAGAAATTCTTGAAAAAATAATTGGAAAACAAGCAGAAGAAATATACAATTTATTCAATCAAGAATTTGAACACTAAATGCTTTCACACGTAAGTCTTGAGGAAATTTTTCAACTATCCCTGAAACAACAACGTCTAAACCAGCATAATCATCCATACATTCACAAAAAACAGATATATTTCTTATAGTCAAAAGTTTGCCATTGCCAAATCTTCTTTGTTCATCAACAATTCCTTGAATTTTAACAATATCTCCAACAATCAACCCATCAAGACTTTCAACATAAAAAGGTTCATTTAATAAAAAGCCAACTAAAAACCCCAATCCTATAATTCCTATCACAAAAGCAAGTTTTCGCACAAAATAACAATAATAACCTTTAAATTAACCTTTCGCTGATCAAAAATATGAATCTTAAAGAAAAATTAAGTCTAATAAAGAGAAATACTGAAGAGATAGTTACTGAAGAAGAGTTATCAAAAATTCTAGATGAAAAAAAGAGACCAGTTGTGTATTGTGGATATGAACCCAATGGACCGATGCATTTAGGACATTTTGTTACAATAACCAAACTGATGGATTTAGAAAAAGCAGGTTTCAAAGTAATAATCTTACTAGCCGATATACATGCAATGTTAAATAGAAAATCAGAAGAATCTATAAAAAAAGAAATAGAATCTTGGAAAAAAACAATAAAATCAATAGGAATAAAAGCAGAAGTAATTTTAGGAAGCAGTTTTCAGTTTTCTAAAGAATATCAACTTGATGTAATGAAAGCATCACAATCTATGTCCATTAACAGAGGACTAAGAAGTATGCAAGAAGTAGCAAGAGATATAGAAAATGCAACAATTTCTCAATTGTGGTATCCTTTAATGCAAGTAGTAGATATAAAATATTTAGGCGTAGACATAGCTCTAGGAGGTTTAGAACAAAGAAAAATACATATGCTTGGAAAAGACATTGAAAATACTACAAACCACAAATTCATAGCTATGCATACACCATTAATAACATCTCTAAGTGGGCCAGGTAAAAAAATGTCAAAATCTATACCTGGAAGTGGAATTTCATTAACAGATAATTATGAAGAAATAAAAAAATCAATATCTGAAGCTTACTGTCCTGAAAAAGAAATAAAAGAGAATCCTATACTTCAAATAAATAAGCTTATAGTTTTTCCAATATTTAAAATAGCTAAAATAAAAAGACCAATAAAATTTGGAGGAGATAAAGATTATAATAGTTACGATGAATTAGAAGCAGATTACAAAAAAGGCTCGCTTCATCCATTAGATCTAAAGAATTCAACAGTACAATGTTTAGAAGAAATTATAAAGCCAATTCGTAACAATTTAGCATAGAGACGATGAAAAACAAGATTTTATTACTCACAATAGTAGCAATAATATTATTGGCTTATATAGTCTTAGCAGTTGCGGGCGATGGTCTAAAAATAGTATCTCCAGTATCTGGAACTAATTACACAAATTTCACGAATGTATTATTTAATATAACTTTTGTAAATGGTAGTGATATTACTCAACCGGCTAACGCAACATTCTTTCTAAACATAAGTGGAGTTTGGACTATAATGGGAAATACTTCAGCAACAGGAGGTTGTCAGGTAGGAGCAACAACCTCTTCGTGTGCAGTCCTTGTGACTAACAACTCCATTCCAGATGGAGTTTACAGCATAAATGCGACAATATACAATGCAACAAGTTCTGCAAGAATATCTGTAAGTCACATTGGAAATTTAAGCAATTCTATATATCTTGACTCAACAAGACCAATTATTTTTGCACAAAACTTCTCAAGTGTAGCAACAGGAAGAAATTATTCTCAATTACTAGTAATAAACATCTCGGCAATAGACGAGACATTAGGTGTTCAAACTGTAATGTTTAATATAACTAATTCTTCAGGCGGGCAAAATGCAACTGTAACTGCAACAAGAGAAGGCTCAACATCAAACTATGTAACCACAATAAACACATCACATTATGTTGAAGGTTCGATTAACATAACCGCGTATATTAACGATTCTCTTGGAAATTTAAACAACTCTGCAAGAGTCTACCAGTTATTGTTTGATAATACTCTCCCATCTATAACTCACAGTTGTGATGATTACATTGTAGAAGAAGATGATGAAATGGATTGTACTTGCAGTGCTACAGACTCACTTTCAGGATTAAATACTTCTTATGGAACTAGTGGAGTCTCTTATACATCAAGCCCATCGACATCTAATACTGGAAATAATCGACAAACAACATGTACTGCATTAGACAAAGCAGGAAACCTAAATACATCTATACGCTATTATAATGTAACAGGCATCTCTGGGTCTTCAAGCTCTGGAGGAAGTTCAGGAGGATCCTCCAGTGGAGGATCATCTTCAAGTTCAACAAATTCAACTTCAAATAACAATTCCCAGAACTCGTCAACCGGAAATGCAAATTCACTCCAGGGAAACCAGGAAAATCAAGATGAAAAAAATAAAATAAAAATTAATTATTGGAAGATATCATTAGTAATATTAGGGATAGGACTAGTAATAGTATTATTTATATTAATAAGAAAAAAGATTACCAAAAGATTTAAATAACAATCTAACATTTACCCTATTGATGATGATGAAGAGAGACAAAATAAAAAGTAAAATCATATTCTTCTCAGGATTAATTATTTTTGCGTCTATTTTTGCATGGCTAGTAATGGCTGCTGCCGGAGATAATGTAAGAATAATTTCTTCTGCTTCAGGAACAAATATGACTTCTGTATTAAATAGGGCGTTTAACGTTTCTTTCGATAACACAACGGATATTCCAAACGCTTTAAATGCAACATTTTTCTTTAACATTAGTGGAACATGGACAAAAGTAGGAAATACTACAGCTACAGGATGCAACGTTAAAGCAGGATTGTCTTCATGTGCAATTAACCTAAATGCTACAGTAGCAGACGGTGTTTATAGCTTAAACGCAACGATATATAACGCTTCTGCTTCTATATCCGTAGCTCATACTGCAAATCTTACTCATGGAATATTCATTGATGCAACGCCTCCTCAAGCAAATTCAGCAAATTTCTCAAATCCATTTTCTCAAGGAGCTAATCTTTCCACAAATGCAAGAGGTAGCAACCATACCATAAATGTTAGTATTTTTGATGCTACCATCGGTGTTCAAAGTGTGATTATCAATATTACAAACTCTTCTGGTGGACAGAATGGCACATTTATAGCTACAAGGGAAGGAAGTACAGATAATTTCGTAGTTGCAAATTTGAATACTTCTCAATTCCCCGATGGAGAATATAACCTAACAATTTATGCGAATGATACTTTAGGAAACTTGAATAATAGTGCCGTAGTACAAAGAGTAACTTTTGATAACACGCCTCCATCAATATCTTCATTCACTTGTACTCCTAACCCTGTAGTTGAACAAGAAACAATTACTTGTACCTGCAGTGCTACAGACTCGCTTTCAGGATTAAATGCATCTTATGGATCAAGTGGTGTTTCTTTCACAGCTAATCCATCAACTACTCAAACAGGTTCAAGTTTCCAAACAAGTTGCTCTACCCAAGATAAAGCAGGGAACACTGCTTCAACAACAACGACATATGAAGTGCAATCTTCAGGATCTGGTGGGAGATCTAGTGGAGGCTCGTCTTCTGGAGGGAGTTCTTCAGGAAGCTCTTCTGGTAGTGGTAGTGCTGGTTTAAGTCCTGAAACAACTCAAGGATCTCAAGAGCCAAACACAGGTGTAGGTTCATCTGCTCAAGGAGAGGGAGTAAATGAAACAGAATCTTCAAGTGCTGGATGGATAATTGGAGTAATTGCATTAATTGTAGTAGTTATAGCTATAACAGTAATGATAAAAAGAAGAAGATAATTATTTTTTTATCTTGTTTTAAATTCCAAGACATCCCTGTCTTTTAGAACATGACTTAACCCTACTCTTTGGTTTGCAAACTTACCACTAGGTCCGGTAAGTTTTGTCTCAACAATTATCTTTGAAAAGCCTTTATAGATAGATTCAGCAGCATCTTTAACAGTTCTTTTTTCAGACAAAACAATAGGTTGCTTCGAAGGTTGCTTTCCAGGTTCTTTAGTAAATACTCTGATTATATCCATAGAAAGAAGTATCTTATTCTTTAATATATCAATTCCAATATTTTTAAGAGCAGAAATCAAAACAAAATCTAACTTATTTGATTTGAGACGAGCGTCAAGTTTTCGAATAGAATCCGAGTCAAGTAAATCAACTTTATTTATTACAATCAGTCTTTTCCCTCTACAATGTTCGAGAACTTTTTCAAATAATTTTAAATCTTCAATTTTTTCTAGTACAGTAAGAACTAAGTCTGCAGTATGTAATATACTCATATCAAAATCTTTTCCAAGAATTGCTGGTAAATCTACCACTTGAACATAAACACCTTCATAATTCATAGTGCCAACATTTGGCAATCTCGTAGTATAAGGAGAAGAAGATACAACAGGTAGGGCATTAGTTAACCTGCTTAACAACATAGACTTACCAGAATTAGATAGTCCTACAAGAATTACTTGAAAACCTTCTTTTCTTATTCCTTTTTTGCCTTTTCCAACACTTGCAGACTTTTCAGATTTTTCAAGAAATTTTTTAAGCCTAGTTTTAAGTTCAGCAAGTAAGTTTTCAGAACTCTTATGTTTAGGGGCGGCCTTAATTAATTCTCTTAAAGCAATAATCCTCTCATCAAGTGTCTGCGCAGCTAGATATTTCTTCTCTGCATTAAAATATTCATATCCTGCATTTATGGGCATAGAAGTAAGTAATCGGAAACATTTAAAAATGGTTCCTTTGAAGTTCTTTCATGGAATCACCTAGACCATTTGAATTACCTGGCAGAAAAGACAAAAAATCTCATTTTGTAGGACATGAAGGTAATCTTGTAACATATAGAATTGAAACTGAATTAATTATAGGAGTTTATCATGAAAGAACAAGAGATGAATGTCATTGGATGGAATTTATCCCATGTATCTGTTATGATCCTGGTGGAAAAGCTTGTGTGATCACAAAATCCCCCGTAGTTACTTCAGATTTCTCAGGGGTAATGAGACCAACTACCTATAATACAATAGAAGATCTTGTAAAAGAAATTAATTTAGCCAGTAAAAAATAAAAAAAATCTAATTCAAACATTGCCAATAAGTTTTATTAAAAAGTTTCTAAATTATACATTAATTCTCAAATCGTAGTTTATTCCTCTTTTAGATTTTTCACAAGCTTCAATCAAATGATTTATCCGGGAGTAGTCAGTTCTTCTGAGGAGATTTTGAACGTTTCTACTAGCATCGCAATTTCTGAATCGCTCAATTGGAGACCTCGTTGATACCTATAAAAAGTCTCCAAATGACAAATCGCTCTCTTCAAATCAGAAATAGGAATATCAACAGAAATGCTCATCTGATAGATATGTGGCAATCATTATTAATATCTTTCTTCATATTTAGAAACTTTAGAATTCAAATAAAATCAAAAAAATAGATATCAATAACTATTTAACAAGAGAACCTTTTTTATTTTTATGGTGTTTAAACTAAACTCTCCAGTATATTCTACTGAACTTCAGAGAAAAGAGGGGGAAACTATATTATACATTAATTATCTGGGTGCTTCAATAGTTCCTTCTGTTGCCGATTCTGCCGAGGTCATGGGAAGGGTCATTGATGCTTTAATGGATAATCCTGAAGTCTCAAGGGTTATTTTAGTTCAACAGAGAAATTATAATTATCCTTTTGAACAAGTTTCATTGTTACTAGAAATATCTCAATTGTATACTTATTTGTTAAAACAAGAAAGGATACTTTCTTCTGATAAGCTTGGTTTATTTGCAGGATTAGACTTTGTCCCAGCAGAACTAAGCTATTTGCTTAGTCTTTTAAGGCAAGATCCTGCTTCTTGTTATCTTGAGATCTCTAAAAGAATTTCTTTATATAAGAGAAATGAATCTAAAAATTCTCATCTTGAGGGATATGTTAATTTGCTTTTGCGCTTTAGGGATATGCTTATGAAAACTAAATTGATATCCTCTTCGATAGATGTAATAGATACTTATGCTGTCGGAGATAGGAAGATTTACTATTCCCTGTTTAGACCCGATATATTACCTAATTTTACTTTTACAAGATTAGTTTCACAAATTCCAGAAAATGCGGAGTTAATTGATCAGTACGAAGTTCATTCTGGGTTTGAGGATGTTCCCGTAATTGTTTTGAAAATTGAAGGGGATTCAAAATATCTCTATCATATTACTCCTCCTGAATATTCTCTTAGCGAAGAACATCACTATTTGTTGAATTTGGGTAAGAATGTTTTACTTGAATATCAGCCTAAATCTGAAGAATTTGTTGATTCTGAAAAAGTACGTTCTTTATTTTTTAATGTAGCAAGAGACTTATTATCAGAGTTATCTCAAAATAAGAGAATTCCTTTAAACTATCGCGAATTAAATGCTCTTGCTAAAATACTTGTTAGGCAGACAATAGGCTTTGGACTTATAGAGGTTTTGTTATTTGATGATAATTTACAAGATATTTTTTTGAACTCTCCTATTGGTCAAAATTATATTTTTGTAAGGCATGCAAAGCATGGAGATTGTGTTACAAATATATTGCCTTCATATGAAGATGCGGATTCATGGGCTTCTAAACTACGTTTACAAAGTGGAAGGCCATTAGATGAGGCTAACCCAATATTAGATACCGATATTTTCTTTGGAAATGTTCGTGCTAGAGTTGCGGCCATTCAAAGACCATTATCTCCTAATGGTATTGCTTATGCTTTACGTAGACATAGGGAGGATCCTTGGACGTTACCACTTTTTGTAAATAATAAGATGATTAACTCGTTTACTGCTGGACTGCTTAGTTTTTTGATTGATGGAAATAGAACTATGTTGATTGCAGGCACTAGATCTAGTGGTAAGACTTCTCTTCTTGGAAGCGCAATGCTTGAAGTTATTCCATCTGTTAGGACAATTGTTATTGAAGATACGCTTGAATTGCCTGTCGATTCTTTACGTAAGTTAGGTTACAATATCCAGAGGATGAAAGTTAGAAGTGCCTTGCTAGAAGCTACTACTGAAGTTGAGGCTTCTGAAGGTATTAGAGCTAGTTTGCGTTTAGGAGACTCTGCTTTAATAGTAGGAGAAGTTAGAAGTTCTGAAGCAAAAGCGCTTTATGAAGCAATGAGAGTTGGAGCCTTGGCAAATTTAGTTGCTGGAACAATTCATGGTGCTAATCCATATGGTGTCTTTGACAGAGTTGTAAATGATTTAGGAGTTCCTGTTACAAGTTTTAAGGCAACTGATATTATTGTTGTTGCTAATCCAATAAGGACTCCTGACGGACTCCATTATAAAAAGAGAGTTACCCAACTTACTGAAGTTAGGAAACATTGGACTAAAGATCCCCAAGATGAAAAAGGATTTGTTGATCTTGTAAGATATAATGTTGAAAAAGATGAGCTTGAGCCTACTGATGATTTGATGAACGGAGACTCTGAAATTATAAAAGAAATTGCTGGAACCGTTAAAGGATGGGCTGGAAACTGGGATGCCGTGTGGGATAATATTTTACTTAGGGGAAAGATAAAACAAGAGATTGTTGATGTTTCTAAAAAGATGCAAATGCCTGCTCTGATGGAGAGTAAGTTTAATGCTTTAAGCAATGATATGTTTCATAGAATAAGTGAGAAGATAACTCGTGAAGTTGGTTTACCCGTTTCTGAAAGAGTATTTCCTGAATGGAAGAGTTGGTTGATGAATACTGTTAAGAAGGTTTAACCTAAACCTGAAAGGGCAACGGCTGCCAAACCTGTTAACATCAATGTTCCTATGAATGTGGTTATTAGATATAATGTTAATCCACGTTTTAGATTCCTACTTAATTCATGTTTTTCTTGTAACTCATCCTTACCTGAATCTACAGTTACTAACGTTCCTGTTAGGATAAAAATTATTTCTATCAAATATAGCCCTATTGAGACTTGAACAAAATATGGAGGTATTATGCTTGTTATATCAAACAGATTAGTTATATTTCCTATGCTTCCTATGCCTGCTATCTCTGTTCCTCCTGCCGTTAAATCTGAAAGAGATTTTAGTTTGTTTAGAATTATTGCAATCATTGAAGTTAAACCTACAATTATTCCAGATAATAATGGTGCTAGAAAAACCATATTGGAGCGCATATCTGATACTACTTCTGCTAGTAAGTCTTTCAGCCTGTCATTTATTTTTTGAATATTTTTTATATAATCTGAGATTGACATCATTGATCTTGCTGCTATTTTGAGACCCTTTTTTACAGATTCTATAAGAATTTTCATGCTAGTAGATATTATTGCAGATGGATAGTAGATTATCGCTCCTCTTTGATTGTCAAAAACTGCTTGTTCTATTGACATACCCATTTGCTGGATGTTTTGATTTACTAATGTGAAGAAACTTTGTGTTTTTTGACCTTGAGATGATTCTGCCACTTTTGCAAAGACTCTTTCTGCTGGAACACCATCACCTAAACGATTGCCTAACTGGAATAAGGTACTTGTGAATTCTTTTTCTAATTCTTTTGTTTCTCTTCTTGCTTTAATTATTTCTTTCGTTTTTAGTCTATAAGCGATACTGAAGTAACTTGCTATCGATAATGGGATGAATAAACTTAGCATTATTCCTGCAAGGCCAAATGGTCCAACTTTACTACTTGCTACTTCTTTAAAATCAAAAAGATACTGATCTTGAAAAAATGGGAATCCTAATTCCCCAAAAGTATAATCGCTCTTTATGTTTAAAATGGAAGTAATTAAATCACTTTGTAATATAAATGGTAATATCCCTAAAATGAAAAGTGGTATGCAGATTATACCTGCGATTAACCATGGCTTTGATGATGTGAATTTGTGGTAATCTGGATTTTTTTCTATATTAGAATTTTCTCCGTAACCTCCAGGTCTTTTTAGCAAGATTTCTGAAGTCATGAAATAGACTCCTAAAGGTATTATCAGATTAAATATCGTAAAAAGATGATACCATTTTAGACCTCCTGCGATTACTACGCTGGCTAATGGGAGAAGTGCTAATGCTAATGTTGGAAGAATAATTCCTAACATGTAGACATTGGTTAATGGTGCTCTTATGTCTCTTGAATAAGAGAGCATTTTATCATAAACACCTTCTAACATTACTTGCAATGCTCTTTCTAAAGTGTTTACTCTTTGTGATTCTCCTGGCTCGTAAAGGCTCGATTCAATTAAGTGGAATGATTCTATAAATTCAGGAGAATAGTCTCTCCATGTTTCTAAATAAGCATCTAGGGATTGTTTAACTGTTTGATATCTTCCTGTTTCTACATCATAAAGTATTTTTTTGAAGTCAAGAGCTAATGGGGTGTCTAAATGTTCAGAGGTAAACTGAACTGCTCTTTCTAAATTTGAAGTATGTTTCATATAAATTACAATATATAATATTGCAGGGATCATTTGAGAAGATGCTTTTAGTCTCCATATGTTAGCTAATCTATTTGGCATAGAGTAAACGTAATAATAAACAAATCCACTTAGGATAAATCCTAGAAAAGTAAGCATTAATGGGAATGAACTATTTAGAAACGTTATGCTTAATACTAAAGTTAAAGTTACTAACATTGTTAGAAACATTGCTACTAATGCCAAGCCTGCTGATTGTGAGGGCATTATATCTAAATGTGCTATGTTAAGATGGCGTTGGATTTTTGTATTTTCTTTTTCTGAAAGTCTTATTTTTATTATTCTTCCTAAAGCATCTGCCCACCTTTTGTACCTAGAAATATCTGGAAGCATGTCTTCTTTGAAATGTTCATAGTCTTGTGAATAAGAAGCTTTGTTGTAGCCTGTTTTACTACCAATTTCTGATTCTATTTTTTGTTGATACTTTTTGAGAATTTCATCTGTTGTTACCATTTTTCAACTCCTTTTTGCATTGTAAGGATACCTTTTTTATGTTATTAAACTTTGGTTAAAGATAATTAGATTTATATTGATGCTTTTGTTTTGTTTTGCATGGTGAAAAAAGGTGAATTGACTTTTGATACTTTGATTCCTTGGATAATAACTTTAGGAACTCTTGCTATTATACTGTTTCTTTACTCTGTTTTAAGTGGAAAGACTAATTCTACTCTTGATTTTTTAAAGGATTTGTGGAGATTTGGTAGATGATTAATAGGGGAGATACTAGAACTATATGGGTTGGAGTGATTATAGGGATTGCAGTTTTAGTTATTACTTTGACTGGTGTTTGGAAGAATTTTTTGGTTTTTGTTGGATTGGCTAAACTGCTTCCAAGCTTCAATATAACTGCTCCTGAAGGTACTTCAATTGTTGGGGTGAATTTAAAAACTAATGAACTTGAACTTGGCTATTACATTGAAGGAGATAGATGGCAAGTTATTGCTGATTCTTCTAAAGCCTATACTCTTGATAAGTATGAATTTGTACCTAATGAAATAAAAAAAGAGCTTCTCGATTTTTATGTTAATACAAAGAGGAAACCTGAAAATTTTAACATTGACATTAACAGTTGGAGATACTGGGTTGTTTCTCAGGAAATGTCTGTTAATAGTCTTGTTAAGGTTTATCCAAAAACTAAAAAAACATTTGAAGAAAAAGAAAAAGTAAACTCGTTGCCTCTTTACTTTAAATTTGGTTATACCAATGATGCAACTATAGATTTTGAAGATTACAATATTGCACAAGATGCTTTTGTCCCTGAATTTGTAAAACCTGAATATGAATCTTTGAAGAACTCAGATCATGTGCAAAATATACTTGCATGGAGAGATTCAATACTTCAAGGAAACAAATGTGAGAAATTTTTGACTTTTGCAAATTTGAAAGAAGATAAAGCTAAATCAGACAAGGAATTTTCTGTGAGATTAGTTGACGGTTATCTTCTTGTTGATCTTAAACTTGACAATGTTGGAAAAACACAGGATTACAAGGATAATTGCTTTGGATTAGTTAGTTATGAAGACAAAGATGAGATATCATCGGAAATGTATACGCAAGTAGGAACAAAACCCGATATAAGATTTAGCTTTGATTTTGATACTGATTTTGATACTCCTGCACCTGGTTATGTTTCTTATTCTTCAAGTGGGTGGAATGTTGATCCTAGATTTGATGATGCTAGGCTAATTACTTCTGAAAATAGTTTTTATGAAAACTTGATTTTATTGACTAAACCTAATGGTCTATTTTGGAATGAAGAAGTTTATTTTGAAAAAGATAAAAATGATGGCAATGATGGAGTTTTCATAAAAGGAAGAGCTATTGATGTTGATTACCTTAGAGAAAAGGAATGGCATAGGCTAAATCATGCACAGACAAGTCAATTTGTTTTTAATATTTTAAATGGATATTATGCAGATTATAAAATTGTTAAAGGTGGTGCAAATGCATAAGGGTTTTGCTTATGAGAACTTGACAAATATCCTTCTTTGGGTTTTGATATTGGTCCTTGCAGGATTCTCTATTTACTTTTTATTTAAGAGATTGACGTGATTAGAATTATAAACTTGTTTTTTCTTTCTTTTCTATGATATTTAATAATAAAAAGGGCGATCTTGTTTCTTCGCAACTTGCTTTGATAATTGCAACTATTGTGGGATTTGCAATACTTGCATTTGCACTTTTCCAGGTTTTTGAAAATAGAGATTTATCTGAAAGAGATTTATGTAGGCTTTCTATTATTTCAAGAGCTACTGTTCCTAGTGTTGTTCAACAAGCTATTCCTTTGAATTGCCATACTGAAAAGATTTGTATAACTGTTAATGAAGGATTTTTTGATTCTTTTACTATCTTTGGAAATCAGAAGAGTGACTGCAAGCAATTTGCTGGAGAAAAAAATGTTGCGGATATAAAAGTAAAGATGAGCTCAGATATTGGAGAACAAACACAGACACTAGAAACTATTCAAAGAAAGGTTGCAAACGCAATGTTTGACTGTTGGTATATGACTGGACAGGGAAAAATGGACATTTTCACTCAAAGTAGCAATTATGGAAAAGATATAGAAGATATACTCGCAAATACTGCAACAGAGACTCTGGGATTAGCTATCCCTAAAATTAAACCTGCATGTGTGATATGCTCAAGAGTTGCATTTTCTGATAAATTAATTGAGGCTGACAAGCAATTAAAGCAATTGGGAATTTTGAAGCAGATAAATTATAACACTTACATGTCAAGAGAGAAAGTTCCTAGAAGCAGTTTGACTTATTTCCAGGCATTTACTGATCCTAGTGCTGGGACAGGATATAGTTCTATAGGAGATACAGAAGGATTAAGCCAGTACTTTGGCAAGACTGATTTGACTCCCGAGGAATTTGCTAATGCAAAAGCTGTATTGCTAGAGCAGTTCAAGAATCAGCCTGTGGAAAAAGCTGAAATTGAAAAAATGCTGGAGCCTAAACTTGTTAGTTATCTTGCTAATTTGAAAAAAGCTACCTCTTCAAACCAGATTGCAATTGTATTTTCACAAATTAAGGTTCCTTCAATTAAGGAGGATGATGCTTTCTGGAATACTTTACAGAATGGAGCTATTCTTGGAGGAATTACAGCTTTAAGCGGACCTGGAAAGATTGCTAGCTTCCTAATTCCTGGCCCAGGATGGTACAAGGCTCTTTTCACTATTGCTGCTGTAGGGGGTACTTCTTTGAGTCTTGCTTCTGATGCTTCTTCTGCTGTTTCAGCTAATCAGGCGTTATCTGCCGCCACATGTGGAAAATTTGAAAGTACTTTGAGTGAAACAGAAAAGAAAGGATGTTCACTCGTGAAATTAATGAACTGGGATGTGAATAGCATTAACGGTATTTGTAATTTAATAGAGGGTAAATTATGAGAAATGGAGTATGGACACTGGAAGAACTCCTTGGAACATTATTGGTTGTAGTTGCTATAATAGTAATAGGGATATTTGCAAAAAATCTTTTTGAGTCTTATACTAAACAGAATGAAAACAATGCACAAGCTTTCGTCAACAGCTTAAGCGCTAAGATTGAAAATTTAGAAGATGGAGAGAGTAATACCTTTGCTTTAGTAAGTGTTAGTGGGTGGATTTTATCTGCATGGAGTAAAGATGTACCTATAGCTAGTGGATCAGATATTATTGGCAAGGATAGAAAACCTCAGAAATGCTTTGACAAGAGTTGTTTGTGCTTATGTGAGAAATCTATTACAAATTGTCAGCAAGTAAGCTATTGTAGGTATTTTGATAGAAATATTGAAGTTTCTTCAGAATATAAATATAAGTTTCCGCAAGGTCAATCTATAAAGAGTGATTTTGTATCTTGTTATATAATGAATCAACAGTCTAACTTAATACCATTTTTTGTTAAAAAAGAAAAATCTGGGATATCTATTAGTGGACCTATTAGTTATGTTAGCGTTTTTGATGAAATTCAGTTTGTTAAAAACACTTGTAACTTAGGTAGAGATTTATCTTTTAGCTAATTTTAGTTATCTTTATATTCTTGTTTTTACTTTTCAAAACATGAATAAAAGAGGTATTGATTTCTTTACTGGAAACATTGTTTATTTGATAATCCTTATTCTTTTTTTGTTTTACATGTTTTCAATCATAAGTTCTTATTCCAACGGTGCTACTTATTATGAAGACTTTTATTCGAAAGAGATTGTAAAAATAATAAATAAAGCTGAACCAGGAATGGAATTTAAAATAGATATAACTCCTTTAGCTAATGCTGCAAGCAAAAATGAAAAACTTATAAAAGAAATTATTTCTATTGATAATGTAAATAATAAAGTTACTGCAAGTGCTAGGATAGGATCTGGAACTAGTTTTGATTTCTTTATGGATTTTGACATTATTGATTGGTATGTGGAAAGTCCTTCTGGTGGGGCAGATAAAACAAGACTTATTTTCAAAGTAGTGAGGAAACAAAGAAATGAACTTTAAAGATAGAAAAGGTGCTGTGCCTGAAGGTATATTATACATACCATTTTTGATTACTTTGACTATAATTGCTGCTGGTTTGATTGGAGGATTAGTAGCTTTTTATGGTAAAGGTTACGACTATAGGTTTACTGAGTCTAATTTGATTTTAGAGGAAGCAAAGGACTGTTTTGTTAGAGAAGGGTTTTTTGATTTAAATTCAATTGATAAAAATTCTTTTTTTGAGAAATGTGATGTTAGTCAGAGTATTCTAGAAGATGGAAAGCATTTTGTTTATTTGAAGAACAGTAAAGGAGCTGAACTTTCTATTGGTGTTGAAGACTTCAAGGTAAGATGTTTTTTAGATACAAGATTTAGAAATAGGGGTTTACCTTTGTGTGCTGAATTCAAATCTCAAAACGGAAATTATATTTTGGTTGGAAGCTCCCAGAGTCCAAGGAGAGTTTTAGCATGAATAGATTTGGTAAAATATTAGGGAACATATTAGCTAATTTTCCTGGAATGATTGTTGTATTTTTTTTTATGGTTTTGTTTGTAATTTTGGCTGGTTTTATTTCTATTGATTTTGAAAATGAAGAAAATATTGCTAATAACTTTGGAATGAGTTATATAATATTTAATAATGAAATTCTCACTGTCAGAGAAGCTGTTGATAAAGGATGCAAATCTGGAAAACTTTATTCTTTAAATGAGGAACTTAAAGAGGTATTAATAAGGGAATTTTCTGATAGATATGGATATGGTTATGCTTTTGTTTTTGCTACTCGTAGTTCAGCTCATTTTGATATCAATGCACGTTATTTTGCTCATTTAAAATTTCAAGCATTTGAGAATTTTGCCGTAAGTGAGATTCCTGCTTCTGAATTTGAGAAAATTTTTGATACTAATACTAAGAACTATGATGCTATTGGGTTCTGCAATCCAAATGAACTAAACTTGTTTATTAAGAGGGTAGCATGAATAGGGGCGGAAATATTGCTGTTATTCTAACTCCTTTTTTAGCTTTTATTTTGATTATTTTAGCATTGTTTAACATGATAACTTTTAATGGAGATATTTATGATCAAAAAGCAAATCTTCAAATTTTGACTAGTAAAAGTGAAGCAAGTCATAGATTATTTGAAGAAAGTCTTAAAGAGATTGTTCTATTGTCAATTACTGATTCAAAAGACTCTACTGATTTTTTGACATCTTTCAATGAATCTTTGAAAAGACTGGGTCTTGAAAAGCGCTTATCTGGATTGAACACAAACCTATATGCCAAAATATCTCTTGGAGATTATTCTATTGAACAAACTGCTTTAGGTTACAAACTTGTTGTTTCAGATGTTTTTGAGGATTATGTTGTTTCTAATAATGAAATGCGTTACTCTTATTCAAAAGTCATTTTATTTGATGTTGATGTTGTCTCTATTAATGAGATTATAGAACAAGATTTATAAAGAACTTTTATTACTGTTTAGTATGGTGATTGTAAGGGAAAGAAAAGGAGATGTTACTATTTCTACAGTTATACTGATTGTTTTAGGCCTTGCGGTTCTTGTTATGCTAATTGTTGGTTTTACTAAGGGATGGGACTTTTTCTTTGGAGCATTTGATAATGCTCCTAGTGAATTGCAGACTCTTGCAAAGGCTTGTGCATTGTATGCTCAAGGTACCTTGAGAATTGATTTTTGTAGTTACAAGTTGATTGGAGATGAAATTGTTAATTGTAGACATCCTACTATTATTGATTCTCTTAAAAATGATGGGGTTAATACTGAAATTAATTCATTAAGATGTGATATGGATAACTTTTCATTTAGGCAGTCTGCTTGTCAAACTCTAGCTCCTGCTAAACCTGAAACTAAAATAACTACATCTGATGGTGAGAAGACTTGTGCAGATTATCTATCTGGAACAACAGTTCGTTGTACTGGTCCTGTCGTTATTAGTCCTGCTTGTAGTACTTACAATACAGACTTTGCTTGTAGGACTGCTGGTTGTACTTGGACATAATTAAATTTAATAGCTCTTTAATTTATTACATAGAATGGTTTGGAATCAAAAGATTGCTTTTCGTGTTTTTCTTGCTATTTTGATTTCTGTTTTTATTTTAATTTTTTATTTTGTTTTTTTGAGCGATAATAATCGTGGAGTTGAAAGATTCTTTGAAACTATTGGATTTAAGTCTGCTGAAAATGCTGAAGACTCTCCTGCTGTGCCATTGCCTTCAGGTTCATCTAATTCTGGAGGTGCTAGTTCAGGAGGAAGTTTTGGTATTGGAGATTCTGGAACTGTTTCTGAAGGAGAGGTTTTGAGATTTTGCACATTTGATGCTTTCCATGTCATAACAAGTGAAGTTCCTTGTAGATGTGGTATTAGTGCTGTTTGTTATCAATCAGAGGGTGTTTGCGACGCTACATTTAATAATGGCGAAGGCATCTGTTCTTAAGATGAATAGCAGAGGTTTTGATATTGCAATCACCACTATTATATTGATAGTTATAGGCGTTGCAATTTTGATTGGGTTTGTTTTTTTTATTAAGAATGGTTTTAGTTTTTTTAAGTCTGGAACTGAACCTATCTTAAAGACTCAAAGCTTAGAAGCTACTAGACAAGCTTGCGAATTGATTTGCAGAAGTGATAATGAGATTACCTTTTGTTGTGAATCTATGAGTCTGAATAATGAAGAAATATATTGTGGTGATTCTAGATTGAATGTTAACTGTAATTTTGACTGTTCTAAAGTTGTTTGTAGCTAGATTTTTATAGGTGCTTTATTTCTGAGTTTCATGTCTGATGATTATGGTTATTTTGGTGGAAAGAGAAAAAGCAAGAATGATAAGAAAAAGCAACGTGGACATAATAAGTATAAGCGTGGTGGACAGTTTAGAACTCGTCAAAACGAGAAATCTAGTGCTGGCTAAGTATTTCTTCTAATATTTCTAAAGTGTAGCTAAGCAATAAAGGTCCAACTACTATTCCTGCTAGTCCTAAGACTGGTGTTCCACCCATGACTCCCAGGAGCATTACTACTGGGTGAATGCTTGAATCTTTTCCAGCTACTTTTGTTCTTAGTATTGTATCTATGTAAATTGAAATAAATAATCCAAATGCTAAAATTATCCCAGATGAAACATAATCTGCCTGAGTTATTTTTATGATTAGTGTTGGAACCCAGACTATTGCTGGACCTCCAGGTATGAATGCAAATAAACCTATCAAAATTGCTAGGATTAAATAAAAGTCGATTCCCGCAAGCCAGAAACCTATCCCTGCAATCAATGCTTCAATAAATGCTAAGAGAAGTGTTCCCCTAACTATTTTCTTGGTAGTCTCTGCAATGTCTTTCATTACTTTTTCTTTATTATCAAATGGAACATAATTCTTTATTCTGACGCTTAATTTAGGCCAACTTAACAATAGATAGTAAATTATGAATATCATCACAAATAGGGAAACTATTGAAGTTGCTACTGAAACAGTTATCCCAGATAAAACTTTTATACCAAAACTAAAGAAATTATTTGTTAATTCTGATAAGTTAAAATTATATTTTTGTATAAACTCTAAGTTTTCTATTTTTACTATTAAGACTGCTATTGCTCCGCTTTGAATCGCCTTATATATTTGCGAAATTACTTCTTTTATTACTAAGACTATTGGTAAAAATATTATTAATATTGTTCCTGCTAATGTTATTGATGCTGCAAACCAGATTGGAAGCTTTTTTGCGAGTTTTTTATGAATTGGATAAACTAAATAGGTAGTTATGAATGCACCTATTATTGCTACGATATAGTCTTTTATTATTATTAAAGAAATAGAAGTTAGTGCTAAGAGAATTATTATTGGTAAGTATCTATGTATCCACTCTTTTCTCATGGTAATTGATAAGAACTAATATTAATAAAGCTGTTCTTTTTTATAGTCTTATGGATGCGTATTTCTTTTTGTATTCTGTTAGTTTTGTTGCGATACTCTTTGCAGTTTTTCAAGACTTAAGAACTAGGGAGATTGCAAACTGGTTAACTTTCTCTTTAGTTGCTTTTGTGCTTGCTTATAGGGCATTTTATTCTATTTATTCAAATGACTTTATGTTTTTCATTTATGGTCTAATGGGTGTAATTTTATTTATTGGTTTTGGTTATTTATTTTATTATTCTAAGGTTTTTGCAGGAGGAGATGCCAAATTACTTTTTGGTATAGGGGGGATATTCCCTTATTCATCTTTAATGGATTATATTTACTATGGGTTTGGATTTATATTTATTTTATTTACTTCTGGAGTTTTGTATACTCTGATTTATAGTATTTTTTTAGTTAGAAGTAATTCTAAGAGTTTTAAAAAATCTTTTTATGAACAAATTTATAGAAAAAAGTATTTATTTATCATATCTTTTGTGTTGGGTGTTTTGTTATATCTTAATAACTCTAGTTTTGATTTGTTTACTTTAATGTTTTCTCTTTTCATATTTTTATCTCCCTTGCTTTTTGCTTATGTTAAATCTGTTGAGAAGTCTTGTATGATTCAGCTTGTCTCTCCTGAAAAATTGACTGAAGGTGATTGGTTATATGAAGATGTTAAGGTTAATGGAAAAATTATTAAGAAAAATTTTGCTGGACTAACGTTTAAAGAAGTATTGGCTTTAAGAAGCGCTGGAAAAAAAGTTAGAGTAAAAATGGGTATTCCATTTGCTCCTGCTTTTCTTATTGCCTTGATAACTTTTAGGGTATTCTTCTCTTAAATTTCTTTAACTCTTCTTTCTGTTTTTCTTCTTTTTCTTTTGGTTCTTGAATTTTTTCTTCTTTTTTGTTAATTATCTCTAAGGTTCTTTCTAAGTCTTCTTCAGAAGAATTTAATCTTTCGTTTTCTAAAGTTAAATCTTTTTCATATATAGGAATAATATTCACTATTGCTTCTCCGAATTTTATTTCTGGTACTATTTTTACATTTTTTGGTTTTAGTTTTTCTGATAGAACTTTTGATATTTTATCTATAAGAATTGAGATTTCGCTTGGAATTTTGTCTAAATCTGTAAGTTTCTCTTTAGGTATTATTATTGAATGTCCTCTTGATAATGGTTTTATGTCCAGAACAGCAATTGCACTATTGTTTTCACTTATTTTTTTACTGGGTATCTTTTCTGTCACTATCTCCCTAAATATTTTAACTTGAGATTCTTTTTGCTTTTCTAACATAGATTCTATTGCTTCGTCAGATAAATCTTCTATTTGTTTTTCTGCTTCTTGTCTCTGTTCTTTTGGAAGTTCTTTTATTTGTTCAAATAATTGTTTTTTTAACTGTGATATTTGTTCTTTTGTTAAACTCATCTTAACCAAAGGCTCTTCTATAATCCTCTATTGTTACTGATGAGATGTGGGGTATTTTGGCTATTTCTTGTTCTACTAGGTCTGTTCCTTTTTCTTCTGGAAATGCCATTTTTAGAATTATTGCTTTAAGTCCGAAAGCAACTGCTTTTTCTTCAAATGTTACTGCTTTTGCACCATTAGACTCCATTTTGTGTCTTACTTGTTCTTTTATCTTTTCTAAATCTGAATCTACTGATTCAGGCATTATTTTTATTATTATTACTGCTGTGTTTGCCATATTTTTGTTTGTTTAAAGGGTTTTTTAAACATTGCTAATTGAAAAGTTTTGTGTCATTTGTGATTAATCTGATATTTGTTCTTGATTAGCGGTATTCTTTTAAACCTAACATTTGTGTTGATTCAATGGATAATTATATCAACTTAATTGAAAAAATATCTAGGCATTCTGGTTTGGCTTTAGAAGAAATTGAAAAGAAGGTTGATGCTAAGAAGTCTAAACTTTCTGGTTTAATATCAAAAGAAGGTGCTGCTCAAATAGTTGCTGCTGAACTTGGAATAAGCTTTGAAAATGAAATGCTTAAGATTAAGGAGTTGAGTGATGGTCTTAGGAGAGCTAATGTAATAGGTAAGGTGACTAGGGTCTTTCCAGTAAAAGAATTTTCTAAAAATGGACGGAGTGGTAAATTTGCAAGTTTTACTTTAGGTGATGAGACTTCTAATGTTCGTGTTGTTTTATGGGACTCCAATCATGTATCTTTAATTGAATCTGGAAATCTTGTCCAAGGAAATGTTATTGAGATTAAGGGAGCTAACGTGAAAAACGGGGAGTTACACGTCTCTGCTTTTTCAGATATAAAGCCTAGTGAAAAGAAATTTGATTCTGTAAAAGAAACTACTACCACTAGCGCTGGAAACTTTGCTGAAGCGAAAGAAGGTTCTTTCGTAAATGTTAGAGCTTTCATTGTTCAGACTTTTGAACCTAGATTCTTTGATTCCAAGAAAAATGAAGGTGAAAAAGGAGTTTTATTAAATGTTGTTTTAGATGATGGTTATGCTACTATGAGATCTGTTTTATTTAGCGAGAATATAAAAAAATTACTTTCTGTTTCAGATTCAGACTTATTTTCTCTTGATGTTTTGAATTCTAAGCGTGCTGAAATTATAGGCGATGAAAAGGTATTTACTGGGAGTTTTAGAATGAATTCTTTTAGTAATAATCTTGAGTTTTCTGTAAGAAATATTGAGGATTTTTCTATTGATGAAGTAGTAAAAGATCTTGAAGTCCAAAAAAACTGATTTAAACAGAAGTTTATAACTAAAAAATCTTACGCAAGGTTTAAAATTTAGGTTTTACTTCTTTTTTGATGCTTAATAAAACACATATTGCTATTGCTCTGTTTTTTATGCTTTTTTTTGTTTCCAAGGTTATTCATGTTTGGATTTACATATTTGTTTTTGTTATTGCTACTTTACTGCCTAATTTAGATAGAGGATTGTCTTTTCGTAGATTAAATTTTACTAAGAATAGTAAAACTGGAGTTTCTCGAAAAAGAAGCTTTCTTCATAGTTTTACTTTTTGTTTAATCATAACTGCTTTGTTTGCATGGTTTTTGCCAACTATGGCTTTTCCCTTCTTTTTGGCTTATGGTACTCATTTAATAGTTGACTCTTGGACTATAGAAGGGATTAGACCATTTTGGCCTCTTAGATATATTGCTAAAGGGAATGTCAGAACTGGTGGGAATATTGAGCATATGATATTTTATTCATTTATTTTTGCAGACATAATTTTAATCTGGTTTTTGTTTTTTTAGAGAGCTTATTTATCTTAGACTGCTAAAATCTTTATATAGTGTTTGAAGCAATTTGTTTGATGGTAAAAGAGAAGGGAGATAAAGAAGTGACTGAAGATATTGCTGAGCCTGGATTGACAAGCATTCCTGGAATTGGTCCAGGTATTGCTTCTAAACTGGAGGCTGCTGGTGTTTACGACTTAATGGGCCTTGCTGTTATGTCTCCTCCAGCACTTTCTGAACTTGCCGGTGTTGGAGAAGCAGTTGCTAGGAAAGCTATACAAGCTGCGCGAGGAATGATGAAACTTGGTTTCATGGATGGGGCTGAATTTGCTAAAAAAAGAGAGTCTGTTGGTTACATTACTACTGGAAGCAAAAATTTAGATGCTTTGCTTGGTGGCAGAGGTGTTGAAGTGGGGGCAATGACAGAGGCTTATGGTGCTTTCGGTTCTGGAAAAAGTCAACTAGGTTTTGCTCTTGCTGTAAATACACAATTACCAATTGAGCAAGGTGGTGTTAATGGAAAAACTGTTTTTATAGATACTGAGGGGACTTTTTCTCCTGCAAGAATAAAACAAATTGCAGATGGACTTGGAGCAAGCTCTGAGAAGGTGCTAAAAAATATTTTGGTTGCAAGAGCATTTAATGCAGACCATCAGATTTTGTTGCTTGATAAAGTTGGAGAGCTCATAAAAGAAGGAGAACCAATAAAACTCTTGATTGTTGATTCGCTGACAGCACATTTTAGAGCCGAGTTTACCGGTCGTGGTCAATTGGCAGATAGACAACAGAAGCTTAACAAATATCTTCATGCTCTTACTAGGTTGGCAGAGCAGAGGGGGTTTGCAGTTTATGTTACTAATCAAGTAATGGCAAACCCTGCTATGATGTTTGGAGATCCTACGACTCATGTCGGAGGCCATATAGTTGGACACGCTGCAAAAGTGAGAATTTATCTTAGAAGAGGAAAACAAGGATCAAGAGTTGCAAAAATGGTTGATTCTCCTGATTTGCCTGATAATGAAGCTGCTTTTTTTGTAACACAACAGGGTCTTAAAGATGAACCAAGCAGTGAATAGATTTTTAATTGACCAGTTACTTTGTAGTTAATGAGGAAAGGTGAGAAGGCAGATTTAATTTTGGTTTTAGTTTGGCCTATAATTGCTTCGATAATTTCTATAATTTTGGAAGAGTTAGAGGTTGTTAACTCAAATTTTTTTATTTCAATAGTACTTTTCTTAGGTTTGCCTGCAATATATCTTTCATTTAGAAATAGACACTTCGTGATAAAATCATTAATCCCTGCTATTCTCATTTGTCCTGTAATGATTATCATAGAGTATATTGGTTACTATTCTCTTGCTTGGTCATTTCCTTCATCAATCTTTCCTATTGAGATTTTTGGTGTGGTGATCATTGAAGTAATCTTCTGGGTCTTTTTTAATGTATATTATGTGATTATATTTTATGAATCTTTTTTAGATCATCATATTACCTATAAATTGTGGAATCCCAAACTTAAGTACTTTTTAATAGGTATTTTGTTATTGTTTTCAATATTCTCTTTTTTTGTTTTTAATAAAATTAATTTGAATATACCATATTTCTATCTTTTATTTGGTCTAATTCTTTTTGCACTCCCAATTGGATTGCAATTAATTAATTACTCAAATACTAAGAAAGTAATAATAAAAATGTTGAAAGCTTCGGCTTACTTTTTTTATTTAAGCTTCATTTATGAGATAATTGCTTTAAGATATGGGTGGTGGAGTTTTCCAAGTTCTACTTATATTGGTTGGTTGGAGATATTCGGAGTGAGGTTTCCATTGGAAGAGCTCATTTGGTGGATTTTGCTTTTTGCATTTGCAGTTATGGTTTATTACGAATATTTTGAAGATGATGAAAAGTAAGAATTTGTTTTTTATGCCCCGACGAGGATTTGAACCTCGGTCTAAACCTCCGCAAGGTCTTATTCTATCCGGGCTGAACTATCAGGGCTTATAATGTTCCAAGCCTAGTGACTTTTAAATTATTTGGTTGTGAGAAAATTTAGATTAGAATTATCTTGTCTATCTCTTTGATTTGTTCAAAATCTTTATCTTTTGTTACCAAAACTCCATTATTTTCCATTACTTGCGATGCAATGAACAGGTCTGCAAGTGGCAGTTCGTACTTCTGCTTTAGTTCTACTAATTTGTCTGCAGTGTTTCTTGTTGTCTGTAAAACATTAAATCTTTCGATAAATTCTTTTGATTTTTCTTTATTTTTAACAGATTTATCCTTTAACCCCAATAAGAATTCAAAATATGCTATAAAACCTATTGTTGCAGGTATTGGATACATCTTTTTTAGATTTTCTATTTTGCTTATTGTATCTATTCTTCCTCTATCTAGGTCTACTAAAATTGAAGTATCAAATATTAGTGTCACTTTCTAAATCCCCATTCTTTTCTTGATTTGTTTGCTATTTTTTGCATTATTTCGGCTTCTTCTTCAGAGATTCTCTTTTCTCCACTTAAAATTTCATTCCAAAAATCATCATTTTGCTTTTCATAATTGTCGATCATGTTTTCAACTAGTTTTCCCATTGCAACTTTATTTTTAGCTGCTAAAACTTTTAACTTAACCCATTTTTCAGTGCTTATTCCTTTAATTGTATTTATCTCCATAGAGTATTAAAGTATTACTTGTATTTAAGTTTTACGTGTTAGAAATGTTTGTCTAATTCTTTACTATATGATTGGATTTCTGCTTTTGAAAACCATAATGCTATTTCTCTATCTGCGTTTTTTGGTGAATCAGAAGCGTGTATAAGATTTCTTAGAACTCTATTTTTTACATCCGCAACGGCATAAGACTCCATCATTGCGAAATCTCCTCTTATTGTTCCAGGTGCCGATGATTTAGGTTCTGTTGAGCCTACTATTTTTCTTACTATTTCTATTGCATGAGTACCTTCTAGTATAATTGCTATTATTGGACCTTCTCTTAAGAACTTTATGTTCCAGTTTTGTATTTGCAGTCCGAATTCCATGTGGTCTTTATATGGGAAAGGTTTGTTATCTTTTTCATAACTTGCTTTTGTTTTTTCAAATACGTTTTTTGCCCATTCTTCATCTAAAAAATAATGGTTTTTTGCTAGATCTTCATCTGGAAGAAGCATTTTCATTGCAACTATTTTTAGACCTATATCTTCAAATCTTGTGATTATTTTACCTACTAAACCACGAGATATTGAGTCATGTTTCAACAGGATTAATGTTTTTTCCATAGTAACTTATAGTTGAAGAGAGGTATTTTAAAGATTGTTGTTTTATTTTTTATATGAAATTATTACAGGAAGAGCTTGCTAAGAAAGGACTAGATTGTGCTATTTTTGCAACTTATGAAGATACTAATCCTAACTTATTTTATTTTACTGGATATATTGGTGCTGGTTTTTTGGTTGTTCCTGCTTCTGGTAAGCCTATCTTACATGTGCCTTCTAGAGATTTAACTCAAGCTAAAAATGTTAAAGATGTTATTGTTTCTTCTGGTAAGAAGTTGTCTGAAGTTTTATCTGAAAGAAAAGTTATTGCTAAAAAAATAGGAATTGATTTTGTGAATGCAACTGTTTCTGAAGCTAACATGCTAAAAGAGAGATTTGAATGTGAACTATTTGATTTGACTGATTTTATGAATGAATTACGAGCTGTTAAGGGAAAAAATGAAATTGATAAGATTACTAAGGCCTGTCAGATAACCGATAAGATAATTGGTAAATTTATTGACAATTTTAAGACTTTTAAAACAGAAGAAGAAGCTAGTGCATTTCTTGTTTATGAATCTCGCAAACTTGGTTGTGGATTAGCATTCGAACCTATTGTTGCAACTGGCGCAAATGCAGCTATCCCTCATCATGTTCCTAGTGGGAAAATTAAAATGGGGTTTTGTGTTGTTGACTTTGGGGTAAAGTTTGAAGGCTATTGTTCTGATGTTACACGCACATTTTATCATGGAAAACCAACTAAAGAAGAAGAGAAAACTTATTATGATTTACTTGAAAATCAAGAGAATGCGATTTCTTTAATTAAACCTGGAAAAATGATCGGAGATTTTTGCATTGAAGCAGAAAAAAAGCTTAAACAAAAATTAATTCATAGTCTTGGACATGGTTTAGGCATAGAAGTTCATGAGTTTCCAAATATTACAGATAATTCTAAAGTTGGACTTAGGGAAGGAATGGTAATTACAATTGAACCAGGAGAATATGTTGAAGGTAGATATGGGATTAGGATAGAAGATGATGTTTTGGTGACAAAATCAGGGTGTGATGTTTTGAGTAAGTTTACTAAGAAACTAATAATCATTAAATAGGTCAAATATTTTTGTATTTTATGGATAATAAAGAATCGGAAGATTTTAACTTTGCGGAAGCTTTACTTGTGAAAAATACTGAAATTTTTAGTAATTGTAAGAATATAGTTGTTGGTAAAGGAAATTTGAATGCTCCGATAATGTTTATTGGAGAATCTCCAGGTCGCAATGAAGATGAGCAAGGATTGCCTTTTGTTGGCGCTGCTGGGAAGAATTTAGATAAATTGCTTGACAAAGTTGGCTTAAGCATGAATGATGTTTATATTGCTAATATTTTGAAGTGTAGGCCTCCTGAGAATAGAGATCCGCTTGATGAAGAGATAAAGGCACATACTCCTTGGCTTTTGAAACAGGTAGAGGAAATAAATCCAAAAGTTATTTGTTCTTTAGGAAATTATGCTACCAAATTCTTTCTTGCTGGGACTGATGTTAAGAATATGAAAAATCAACCTGGGATAACTTCAGTTCACGGGAAAGTTAGAATTATTGAATTGCATGGCAAGAAAGTTAAATTAATTCCTTTGTTTCACCCTGCTGCTATAATTTACAACAGGAGTTTACTTGGTGAGTGGGAAAAAGATATAGAGATTGTTAAGAAAGAAATTGAGCAGAAGAGTTTGTTTTAATTTGTGAAAAAGTGTAATCTGTATGGGAATTCTGCCCCTATTAACTCTCTGTCTCTGTCTGGCTCTTCATACACGGCATTTGCATGATATTTTTTTGCAAGCCTTTGTATTTCCCATTCGTATCTTGTTTGCGCTGATGGAGATAATAATCTAATTATTGGAACCATATTAAACCATCTTGTTTCTGTTCCTGGTATTTCTTCACCTAATAATTCTCCTCTTTCTTTACGTGCTTCAGCTTCTTGTTGAGATAAATCTTTTAATTTAACCATTTTATTGATATTTTATTCTTATTTAAATTTACTTCTTTATTCATCATCTTCATTTCCTAAATTAACTTCTTGACATTCTGGGTCTTGTATTAATGTCTGACCAAATTGGAGTAAAGTTTTATACTGTCTTCTTTCTTTTTTATTTACATCTGGATTCTCTTCTAAATTGTCTAATAATCCTAAGAATCTTACTGCTGCAAGACCTACTTGCCTTTCATCTAATTCTTCTTGTCCCTCTGTTCTTTCGTATAATTCTTTTAGTTTAAACATAGAGGGGATTGCAATTTCTGATCTTTTATTAGATCCTAATACTTGATATCTTTCCCCTAATTCTGGTAAGTTCCCGTGAACCTTTGCAAATTCGTATGCTTGAAGAAAAAATCTACGAACTGATGCTGTTGCTCCTTTTTCTACTGAAAACTCTCCACCTTCAATATATCTCTTTAACCCATCCACTAACAGCATAAACGGTACTTGATGGCGTTTTGCTATTGCTCTGTGAAAATATCCTTGTCTACTCATTTTATTGGTATTTTAAATCGATTCCACCTGCTTTAATATTTGCATGGTTTCCATTTATTTTATCTATTGGAAATCTAACCTCATATTCATTTAAGACATCCGTGATTGCTTTTTTTGAGTTTACATCACAAAGGTACGATATTTTGAGAACAAGGTATACCATATCTCCTATGAAATCTTCACATAGTTCTTTATTTTTACCTATCAGTTCTTTTTGTTTTTCAGTATTTACCCATTTTATGAGGTTCCAGAATTCGCCTATTTCCTCATTCATATTTAGAAGAAGATCTTTTATTGAGCCGTGATCTGACCAGCCTCTTTTGTCGTTGAATTCTTTTATCTTATTTTGCGATTCTTCCACTTATTATTTTACTTGTTTTGATATATAAGGATTATTGCGTTCTTTTTCATCTTTGAATTTGATAAATTTGTAATGAGCTTCTAGTGTTTGTTTATCATCTTGGCTACTTTTTAATGTATAAACTTTTTCATTCTTTTTATTTATATAAAACTTCAACATCATTTTATCTCTAACTGTGCATGGACCTTCTTTGCTCTTTCTTTTATTGTTTCTATGACCTTATCTAACTGGTTATTTGCTAATTTATATTCTGTTCCTTTAACTCTTACTAGGAAATTTGATGACCCTAAATAAGATATATTTGCATCTTTTGTTTCAAGTATGTTTTTTATTTCAGATATACCATTTTCTTTATAAGATTTTAATGTTATCTTTTTTTGGACTTCTTTTTCAGTCTCTTTCTTTTGAGATAATATATCTTTTAATTTATCAAACTCTTTTGAGCTTAAATATTTCTTTAGTATTTCTGGATTTGTTTTTACATTTTCTATTATTTGAGATAAATCTTCTTTTTCTTTTATTTTATTTATTAAATCTGTTACATTATCAGGAGATACTGATTTTAAAATACTTGAAAAAACTCTTTCTTTTTGATAGTATTCTAGGATTGTATCTCTTTCCTTTGCAGATACTCTTCTTAAACTCATTTCTAAATTATTATCTTTATTTCTTAGAACTTTACATACTATCTTTTTTCCAACACTTACAAACTCCCTTATATTTCTTATTCTACCAGGGGATATTTCTGCTAAGATTATGTGACCTTCGTATGCGTATCCTTCTAAACTTACAAACACTCCCCCAGAATCTATTCTAGTTACTGTGCATAATATAACTTCATCTTCTTTTGGAGAATTATCTGAAGACATATTTTATTAAGGCTTTGATTTTTGCCTTTCCCCCTTGAGGTTTGAGAAGGAGTTTGTTACATCTATTACATTTTACCATTGTTGTTGCTTTACCATAAGTTGTTTGAGAATTTCCGCATCTTGGACATTTAATTCTTATTAATTTTCCTTTATTCATTTTATTAATGGTTCTATGGATTTTATTTAATTATTGGCCAATCTTTGCTCTTTTGTTTATTCTTGCAGAGTACATAACTGCTTTTCTTATAGCGGTATAATCATGCTTGTTTTTTAGAGAATGTTTTTTTAATCTTTCAATTTTGTTTAGAGTGTTTGTTTTTTCAGAGTTTGTATCTATTTTATTTTTTACAAGAACATCTTTTATCTTTATTCCAAGTAATTTTGCTTTTGGGATACCATGTTGATCTCTAAGGATTAATCCTATTTTTTCAGGAGCTATTCCTTGTCTTGCTAGATCAACTATTATTTTTTCAACTTCTACTGGTTTAAATTTTGTCCAATCTGCTTTTTCTGCCATGATTTGAGTTTGGATGGATGGGTTTTTAAAGCTGGTGGTTTGAATTTAATTATTAGGTTTAGCCCCGTAGAATAGCTGGCCAAGTTCGCAGGCCTTTGGCGCCTGAGACCCCGGTTCGAATCCGGGCGGGGCTATATAAAAACTTACAAAGTAAGATAGCCTTTTAGTATTGGGCTTTGTATCTTCCTCTGTGCTCTACTTTTTCTAACTGTAATAATGTTTGTTTCTGATTTTTTGACTTTTTGTAGCCTTTAACTATTGATTTAAATGCTTCTTCTTGAATTGAGTGGTGTTTGGCCTCTAATGCTTGTTTGATTAAGTGTAAGTCTACTGCTTTGTCTTCAACTCTTGATGAATGAAACCCTAGACCAAAATCTATGAAATAAACTTTGTCTTTCTTTAGAATCATATTTGAAGTTGTTAAGTCTCCATGGATTATGTCGTTATCATGAAGCTTTGCTAATTGCTTTCCAATATTAATACAGACTTTTTTATAATCTGTCTTTTCTAGGTGGTCTGCTAATTTTTTACCGTCAATGTACTCCATCTCTATTTTGCCTTTTACCTCGTCTGAACTAATTATTTTTGGAACGTTTATGACTTTTTGTAATTTTTCTAGAATTTTGCTTTCAGACCTTGTTCTTAATTTTCTTATTTTCTTATCTAATTCTGGATGTCTATAAGATTTTTCTATTCTATCTTTTAATATAGTCTTTTCTTTTTTTATTATTATGGCTTCTGCACCTCTCGCTAGAATGGTTTCTTTTGTCATTTTCATCAATCATTTTGAGAAATCTATTCTTTTAATATTTTTGATTTTGTCAAAATCTGAATCTTGGCTTATTATTGTCTTTATGCCTTTTTGTTGCATTGTTGCTAAATGAATCGCGTCTCTTGGATCTAGAAGAGTATTTTTATATAATTCAAGAGATTTTGAAATTAGTTCTACTCCTATTGGTACAAAGTTAATATTTGGTATTCCTATTAATGTTTTTCCTGTTTCATATGCTGTTTCTTTATCTTTAAATTTTTGTACTATCCATATAACTTCATCTAAAGTTAGTACAGATGTATATCCTTCATATTCTCCTTCTTTTATCTGTTTGATTATGGCCCTAGCTTTTTCTCCATCTGTTGCAGTACTAATTACAGAAGTTATGAATAGATTAGAATCTAAATAAACTTCTTTAGATTCTAATTCCTGCTCTTCTTGTTCTTTCTTCATATTGTTCATAGAATGTTTCTTTCAATTCCTTGGCAGAAGGAACTTTTATTTTCTTTTTTTCGTTTATTTTTTCAGCTATTTTTTTCAGCATTTCTATGGGGTCTTCACTATCTCTCTTTATTAGAACTCCTTCTTTCTGTTCGATTATTATGACTTCTTCTTTAGGAAACATTTTATAGTAATCTCTAAGAATTTTAGGAATTACTACTTGTCCCTTTGATCCAAGTCTTACTCTTAGTTCTACCATGTCATACTTGAGGTTATACTTGTATTTAAATCCTTTTAATACTAAAGTCTCATACCTTTCTTTGCTAGTTTCTTTGCCATTTTCATTAGATTCTTTTGATCCATCATACCTTCTTCTGATGATTTTCCTGATTGAATCATTTCTTTGAGGACTTTATATTGTTTTATTAGATTTCTTATATCTGTTGTGCTAACTCCCGAACCCTTACTTATTCTTTGTAATCTTGAAGTTTCCTTTTCAATTATTTCTGGATTTTCTATCTCTTCTTTAGTCATTGAATTTATTGCATGTTTATAGCCTTTAAGTTTTGATTGTTGTTGTTCTAATTTGTCTTGTGAAACTTTTTCTTTCATTTTTCCAAAACCGGGTATTAAGGATAGCATTTTATCCATACCACCTATTGATTCCATTGACTCTAATTGAGCTTGAACATCTCTTAGTGTCAGCTTACCTTCTTCTATATTTTTTTGGGTTTTTTTAAGAGCTTTTTCATCAGTAACTGTTTTTATCTTTTCCATTAAAGTTTCTAGATCTCCCATTCCAAGCATTCTTGATAAGAAAGATTCTGGATTGAATTGTTCTAAATCTGCTGTTTTTTCTCCAGTTCCTATAAATATTACAGGGACTTTTGCCTCATAACATGAAGTCAGGGCTCCTCCTGCTTTTGCAGTTGAGTCCATTCTTGTTATTATAACTCCTGTTATGTTTACGGCTTCTTTGAATGCTATTGCTTGTTTTCTTGCTGTTTGCCCTATATCTGCGGGTATTACAAGGATTGTTTCAGTTGGTTTTGCTATTTTTGCTATTGATTTTATTTCTTTTATTAAATCGTTTTCTAATGCATCTCTTCCAGCTGTATCTATTATTACTAGATCATATTTTTCTAAATCTTTTTCAAATTCTTTCCATATTTTTGTTGGGTTCTTTTCTTCCGGATTTATGAAACATGCTATGTTTATTTTATCACATAATTGTTTTAATTGAATAGATGCTGCAGGTCTGTGAACATCAAGACCTATTGTACATACTTTACTTCCTCTTTTTGAGTAATAAAGGGCTAATTTTGAAATTGTAGTAGTTTTACCTACCCCATATAATCCTAACATCATGAATCTGTTATTCTTATTTTCTAATTTTAGTTCTTTTTTCTCTCCTAAAATTGTCTTTAGTTCATCATGTAAAAGCTTAATTATATGCTCTTTCTTTTCTACTCCTTTGAGTCGTTCATCTAGTGCAGATTTCTTTATTTTTTGAGTTATTTCTAGAACTAACTTGACATTAACATCAGACTCTATTAGTGCTCTTTGTAATTCTTTTATTACTGAATCTACAAGATTCTTATCAAGAAATATAGCATTCGCTATCTTATCTGTTGTCTTTTTTATTGCATCTGAAAGTTTATCAAGCATTAAATATCGAGTTTATGAAGGGTTAATAAATTTGTGTTTTCTAATACTAATGGTTTTTCATAGAAATTATACTCTAAAATGTGATGTGTCTATTTTTTGATTTACTAATAAAAAACTATTATAAACCGTAATTGCTAATATAGTTTATGAAAAATATAAATGGTATTTTTATTGCTTGTTTATTTCTTTTGATTGTTTCTTTTTTATCTTGGTTTAATTTTTACAGCATTACAGGTAACCAGATTTCATCAGATTCTTTAGACTGCCTAATTACAGATGTTTCATTTGATCGTGTTTCTGCAAATGTCGAGGATACTGTTAATATAGTAGTTATTGGTGAAAATTGTAATGGTCATGATATAAATATAGATATCTTTGAAAAAGATTCTTTTTTTAATGATAAGATTCATACCTTTTCTGGAAATTTTATTGAAGATAAGGTTTTGGTAGAATGGTTGATTGATAAAGAGATTTATGGTTTGTTTGGTGAACGGTTTGAGGGACAGGAACTGGAGCTTTACGCATTTGTTAATTTATGGGATAAGAAAATATCAAATACCCTTCATGTTTCTAAATCTAAGAAAATTCTTTTACAACCATCTTTAAATTATCCTGTCGGTTTTGGTTGCACTACTGCTTGGTATATTGATAAAGACTGTGATGGTTATGGAGTTGGAAAACAAAGTGGTGGACAATATGGACGGTATGATGTAAATATACATGGAGATTTACCTGATGTTGATGACAGTGATCCTAATTTGAATACTCCTCAGTCAGTTAATCAAAATTATGGTGATTTTAGAGATATTCAAAATCTTAGAAATTTTTTAGTCTCAAGAGGGTATAATAATCCTAGAAATATTTATTTCATTGCACCAAATGGAGTAAATACTAATGGTCAAGCAAATAATATTTCTAGACCTTATGCAGGCTTTGGAGCAATTAGAAGTCTTGTGGGTTCAAATGATTTTGTGATTTATAGAAATGGGACTTATTCAAGTAGTTTTTCAATACTTAATTTAGCTAGTGGAAGTACTATCCCTAGAGGTACTCCTGGAAACCCAATAGTTTTTATGTCTTATCCTGGTGAATTGGCTGTTTTTGATGCATTTTATGGTATTGGAGGACTTGCCGGAACAAGGAATATTGTTGTTGATGGTTTTGTTATCACTTGTCAGCCTGGAGTTTGTAATACTAATGGGTTTGGTCAAATAGGTATAGATATTACTGGTTCTGCAATCAATCTAACTATTCGAAATGTAGAATCTTTAAGACATCGTTGGGGAGTATGGGGTGGTACTCCCAAAGATAGAGTTACTATTGAAAGTTCTGTAATTCATGATAATGCTGGAGAACATGGGATTTATATTCCTAATTCTGATCAAAATCCCCATACTAATTTTGTAATAAATGGTAACTTGATTTATAGGAATCGTAGACACGGAATTCAGTTTAATGGGAAAATGGAGAACTTTATCGTTGAAAATAACATAATCCACTCTAATGCTTTAGGAGGTATAACTCTTACAAATGGAGTTCAATATAGCAAATTTAGAAACAATCTTATATTTAACAATAATAAACAGGGGATTATATTATTTTCATATTGCGATAGTGCTTATTTTACTTGTGCAAGTTTATATCCTGGTAGTTGTTTAGTTGGACAGATTCCAGAGTGTCCGACGAGTAATACTTCTTGTAATCGTGGCGCATTTCCTCAATGTTATGGCGATGGAGCACTTTATAGACAGAGTAATGATTATAATCAATTCATAAATAATCTTGTCTGGATAGGTTCTAGTCATAATGGTGTTTGTGAAGATCAATGGGCTGCACCACCTTGTTCAAGAACTAATGCTCCTTTTGATTTTTCTGCTGTTGAATTTGCAGATGTTACTCCAAGGAAAGTTTATACTTTTACTGGAAATATTTTTAGAAATAATATTTTTAGTAATTATGGTGCACCTCTCTTCAAAACAGATAATATCTCTCACTTAATTACTCCTGGTGCTTTAATAGAAAACAATCTCTTCTTTAGATCTACTGGAGAACCTGCTGGATTGATTTCTACTTCAACTGATGGAACACATTCTAATGCTTTTGGAGTAACCCCACGTTATTACACTTGGACGTTTAGCGAATTTCAAAATCATGTTATTTGGAGAAGTTTTGTTCGAAACAACGTTTTAGGAAATCCTGGTTTTAGTGATGTTTCTGTAAGTTATTACTTGAATCCTGGTAATTATAATTTTGATCCTATTTCTACAAATTCACTTTCTATCAATTTAGGCTTGTTTTTAGGTGCTCCTTTATTAGACATTAGAATGAATTCTCGTGTTGGTAATATCGATGCAGGGATTTATGAATTAGGAGGATCTGTTGCTCCAATATTAACTGGGATTTCACCAAATCCTATTATGAATAATCAAGATCATACTATTCAACTTATAGGAACTCGTTTTGATAATCCCGGAGCAATACTTGAAGCTTGTTTATCTTCGATTTGTTCTTCTGTGCCTTCTACTATCATTAGCTCGCAAGAAATGAGATTTATTGCCGGAAGAGATACTCCTCCAGATGTTTACGGTTTTCAAGTTAGAAACTTAGATGGACAGGTTAGTAATCGTTTAAACTTGACCGTTTTATTGCCGACAGTTCCTAATACGCCTAGTGACTTAAACGTTACTCCAGTAAGTTCTATACAGTTGAGACTTAATTGGAAAGAC
>ERZ1292625.579-Hain-H41-01um-R1-579-length-53423-cov-9_pt1 | contig 53423 bp, 77 predicted proteins | sample MGYA00564400_ERZ1292625 | MGnify/ENA primary metagenome ERZ1292625 (study PRJEB36523, sample SAMEA6512639) | groundwater metagenome | collected 2019-01-08 | study: AquaDiva: Metagenomics assemblies of 32 groundwater samples | reverse complement strand
GACCCAACCAAAGACCCTGCGCCAGGAAGTCGAAACATAACAACGACGGAGCCCGCTAGTTCCCTTTGTAAGTGTGGACACGACAGGGGGACTCATTCATGGATGGAACCAACCGACACTCTTGACTATTGCCTTGGGTCCGATTGTTTGTGCACCAAGTACGACCCCATAGCCAATGACCTATCGAAAACAGATGAATCCATAGGAGATAACCAATGAAACGACTACTAGCCTTAGGGGGTTTAATCCCATGCCTTATGGGTTTATTCCCGATACCAGCAAGCGCGGCCATGAGTGAGATAACGGTTGCAGCGGTTGGAGACTTTCAATGCGAAGATGAGGAATACGCTCTTAACGCCTGCCCCCACGTTGGGGTAAGTGACATGATCGACAGCTACTCACCGAGTTCGTTATTGGCCCTAGGTGATTTAGTTCAATGGGGTACACAGGACGAGTTTGATAACCGCTATGACCCTGACTTTGGGCATTGGGAAACTGACGCTTACCCGACTGTTGGAAACCACGAATACATTGTTTCAGGAGCTGCGCCTTATGAGAATTACTTCGGGTCAAGGGTTGATGAGAATGGTTACTTTAACTATTCATTTGATCTAGGCGAATGGCACTTTGTGGTAATCAACACGAACTGTGCCGAGGTTGGTTGCGGGTCTAGTTCGCCTCAACTTAACTGGGTGCGTGATGATTTAGACAACCACCTAACAGGCTGCACCGCAGTAATCGCCCACCACCCTATTTACGCATCCGGCTCGCACAACATGAGCGGAATGGGTACGTTCTTTAATGCTTTGGATAACAGAAATGTTGATCTGTACCTGAACGGCCACCAAGCGAACTACGAACGCTTGGCAAAGATCGGTAACGGTGGTGACTTAGATTCTCACGGTATTAGATCATTCACGGTTGGAACTGGCGGGTATCCAATCAACGCTCCAAGTCCTAACGAATACTCAAAGAAGATCATCGGGCTAACTAAAGGCGCCATGTTCTTAACGTTGAACGATGATTATTACGGCTGGCGTTTTAGGAATGTCAACGGCACAACCCTAGACGTTGGAAGCGACGACTGCGACTAATGCGCTCACGCTCGAAAGCTACGGCGAAACTTTACCGCGAACAACGCGTGCCACTTATCGAAGCGATGATTGAGCGCGGGGATATGTGCGAAGCCTGTCCTAAGATTTATACGTTCTACCCTCACATGTTCACGCCCGCCCACCCATTACATAAAGCGCAGACATTACATGAACTGCGTAAGCGTTCTGCTAACGGTTCAATAGTAAATCCACTTAACTTAATGCCGGTTTGTAACTGGGCAAATAACTGGGTGGAAACTTGGCCGCTTGAAAGTAAAGAGATTGACTTAGTAATGCGCGAAGGCCATCCACATTGGGACGAGGTATCGGCTCGCCATGACAAATAACCGCGACAACATTGTTACTTTCATTCTTGACTACACCGAAGAAAACGGATACCCGCCGACCGTTAGGGAAATCGGTAAGGGTGTTGGTTTAAGTTCTACCTCAACAGTTCAGTTTCATTTGGACGCGCTTATGTACCAGGGGGTATTAACGGCAGAAAAAGGAAAACCGAGAACAATAAAGGTGGCTAAAAATGGAAACACTATTTGACGACAAGCTAAACCCTAAGGCTTTTGGTGGCGGAACTTACGAGCCGGACAAAGACTACGAACGATTGACCCAAGAGCTTGGAATGGTTGAGGCGTTAATGGGCGATCAGGTGTGGCGCACGTCCCAAGAAGTTGCCGACACCCTTGGGTTGCTGCAAGACACCGCAGGTGCGCGGTTACGCGATTTGCGCAAGCCAGAGTACGGGCAGTATCCGTGCATCAGTCGTCGGCGTGAAGGTCAACGATGCTACGAATACCAACTAGGGGAACGTGGCGAAGGGATACCAAAGTCAATGCCGTTAGTAAATGAAAACACTTATCTAAAAGATGAAGTCGAAAGATTAAAAAACGAACTACGCAGAGCGCAATTACAGCTAGATAGTGGTCATTGTGTGCGCTGTATGAAGTATCTGAGCGACTGACTCACCGGCGTATTAGGGTTTCAACTCGTGTCTGCTGACACCGCGCAAGCGGAAACCGTGGCTAGCGAACTCGACATTTTTCAATGTCAAGTTTCTATCGACCTATCTGTGCAATTACAGAATCAAATCGCAGGTCGAAACTGGAAAGCGAATAACGATCTAAAAGTGGTTTGGAAAGATGCCGGTTACTGGGCTGCGCGACAACACAAAATCCCAAGTCTGCGCGGCGTTGAGTTAATTGTTTCACAACGTTGTGGGAAGCAAGGCCGTTTGCCAGATATTGCATCGTGCATGCCGAGCGTTAAAGCCTTTATTGACGGCTTACAAGTTGCTAAGGTTTTCCCCGACGACTCACGCGACTACTTGAGTTCTTTAACTTTCAACAAAATTGAAAGATCAGTCCAGCCAGGTTTGGACTTCCAACTTACCGGCACTCGTGCCTGATACCCCGAAAGGTATATCCCCCATGAGAAAACGATTTATTTTATTTTGCGCCTTGGTGTTGTTGATAACAATGGGAATGGCACTTCTACCCGCCAGAGCCGAAGCGCCACCCCGTTCCTTAACTGTCTCTAATCAAACAGCCGGACTATCAAAGCATATAAAGCAGATGAAAGAAAAAAAGTGGCAACCAGTAACCACCACCACAAGACCGACCACGACCACTTATGTTCCTCGTCCATCCCAAAGTGTAACGACCAGCCCGCCGCCTCGACTCTCAATTTCAGACCAAGAAGCGAAAATGTTTATCTACATGCACGAGTCGGGGAACAATCCGGCAGCGCGTAACGCGGCGGGTTGTAGGGGTTTAGGCCAAGCCTGTCCAGGCTCAAAACTTCCTTGTTCAGATAGCGATTACGCATGCCAAGACGCCTGGTTTACCAATTACTGCATGAGCCGCTACGGGTCATGGCAGAACGCCTATGCCTTTTGGCTATCTCACAACTGGTGGTGATACACCGCAACGACCCAGCCAGGTGTAAGACTTCCCGCCCAGTATGGAACCCAACTGGGAACTAGCCCGATGTAAAGGCCGGACGGAATTGTTTTATTCGTCGCGCCGACGCAACGGCACCCCAGTAAATGTTGCGCCCGCAAAGGAATACTGCGCGAGCTGTCCTATCCGCGAAGCCTGTCTAATCTTTGCTCTAGAGACAAACGAGATTTACGGGATATGGGGTGGCATGACCCCTTACGAAAGAATCAAAGAAGCTAAACGGCTCGGCATCAAATCAAATATCCCCGTACCGAGAAATCAAACGTCATAGACTATTTAACGATGAACCGATCTGAACGCCGTCGCGCAGGCCGCACCTTAGAAACTACCGAACGTTCGGTGTTTGCGTTAGGCGCCGCTATCGACTCACACATCGACGGGTTAATCACTAAGCTACCCGCACTAACTGAACTGATCGAGCAAGAGTTAATTACTTATAACCCCAACATGATTACCGCGTTGAAGCTATTAGACGAAAAGGTTAAACGTCTAATAGACGTTTTAGAAAGTGAACCAAATGAGTGAAGTTGTCGAGCAAACCTACATAAAAGATTTTCCGGTTAAAGACTTAATCCCTCACCCAGATAACCCACGAAGGGGCAAGGTCGAAGTTATCCAAGAGTCAATTCAGGAGAACGGATTCTACGGTTCGATACTTATTCAGAAATCCACCGGCTATGTAATCGCTGGAAACCACCGACTTAGAGCTGCACAAGAAGAAGGTCTAAACGAACTGCCGGTGCTGATCGCAGACGTAGATGATGTAACCGCCTCGAAGATTCTCGCCGCTGACAACCGAACTTCTGATCTAGCAATAAATGATGAACGCGAACTAGCCGAGTTTCTTTCTAGCATCCAAGCGACGGACAGCCTTTTGGGTACGGGGTACACCGATAGCGATTTAGATGGGGCGCTGAAATCTCTTAGCGATAGGGAATCGGGGCTGGACTGGAAAGAAGCCTTGGGATTTTCAGAAAAGGAACGCGACGGGTTTGAGACTATGACCTTTACGCTTTCGGCAGACCAGGCGGAGACAATACGCTTGGCGCTCGAACGGGCAAAGCCGCATGTCGCCGAATTGGAAACCATCAACCAAAATAATAACGGGAACGCCCTTTATCTAATAGCGATTGAGTATGTCGGCTAAGGACATATTCATTCGTCCGATACCCAGTTCGGACGCAAGGCGCATCATTGAGAAGTTTCATTACAGCGGGAAAACCGTTCAGAACAGCCAATTAAATATAGGCGTGTTCGTGGGTTCAACGCTAGAGGGGGCGTTACAGTTCGGCCCGTCTATGGACGGCAAACGAATGTCCAATACCGTTCGCGGGTCACGAATAGGCGATTTTTTAGAATTAAACAGAATGGCCTTTGGCCCTCGGTTGCCACGCAACAGCGAGAGCAGGGCACTAGCCGTTTCCCTGAGGTTGATTAAAAAACATTCGGACAAAATCAAATGGATAGTCACGTTTGCCGATGGGACTCAATGCGGCGATGGAACAATTTATCGAGCATCAGGGTTCAACTTGATAGGGATAAAAAAGAACACCTCGCTACTGCAAATGCCTAACGGGGTGATCGTTGCTCGGAAGTCGCTTGACGATTATCGGGCGACTTCCGATGGTCGCTACATGAGCGCCGTTGCGCGAGAGCAGGGTGCCGTTCCCCTGCGCGGTTTTCAGTTAAAATACATCAAGTTCCTCGACCCCACATGGGAAGATCGGCTCGCCGTTCCCATCATCCCCTACTCGGCGATTGCCGACGCGGGTGCCGCGATGTATCGTGGGGTCAAAACAGGCGCCGGTAGTGTAAGTAGCACATGACCCGTCCAGGGTCGTAGTGGCGGTGCAAATCCGACCTCGGCGCTCCATTTTCTTTCCCATTTTTTACAAAAGACCCCCCGACCTGCAGTTTTACCAGGCCCAAATCCCCCCGAATAGCTAAAGATTCATCACTAGCCGCCGATATGTGTATAATTGGTTAGACAGGGAAAGCCCCAAAGGGCACGAAAGGCAGGAACAAAATGAGTGAAGTAAAAGTAGATGTTTTCCGTGACTACGAAGAAGCGAACTCGGATATGGAATGGAAGCTCGACGAGGCGGTTGATGCAGCACGCGAGGCACTTAACGACGCAAGCCAAATTGCTGATCGCGCAACCGACCTACTCGACAAACTTCGCGCCGACGAAGAAGCCGCAGGCGAGGACGTTGAACGTTACCAGGACATGATCGAACAGCTTGAGTCGCTAGAAGGAATAGCGAGCGACGTTGAAAAGATCAGTCGGGAACTTCGCAACCTCGAAGAACGTTTCTAGTTAGCGGGCCGCGTCTTGGCAACAGGGCGCGACACGGTAATCAGAGTGACTACCAAATTAAGTAAGGCAGGAAAATACGAATGAGCGCATACCTAGTAGATAGAAAAACGATTGACCAAATCGTTTCCGCCGCGATTCAATTAGAGGTTCAGGTTTTAATTGACGGCGATTTCGAGAAAGCAAGCATCAGCAACGCTGACGATCTTGGCGCGTTCTTGTGGAATGAAAACTTAAACTCAGTCAAGTATCGCTACCCGAACGACACTTCCGGTAATCGCCCTGGCCCGATTGGCCTCTACGACGCCCACATCTGGAACTACGCATTTGACGAGGTTTTATTTGTTCAGCCGTTAGAAATAGCCGCCGCGCTTGATACTTACGAATACCAAAGTTGCGAACACCCAGGCTGGTTCCAAAGCGAGTCTTACGAAAACTGCGGACGCATTTGGCGCGACTTAGCCAAGCAGCTAGTTCGGGGAACGGCTGCGGCCACCGTTTAGCACTTTCGTCTTGGGCCTCGGAAGGTGCCCTTGGCGAAACTTCTAAATCAGAAGTTTCTTTAACAAAGGCAGGTAAAGAAAATGAGAATTAACGAAGAAACAATGAGTGTGCCAGCACAATTCAACTCGGAGCGCAACGCGCCGTGGAATGTATTAGGCACCGAAACTGTCGGCAAGCTAAACGCCGCCGATGCGATTCAGGCCGCTGGCCTAGATTGGAATGTCGAACTAGCGCCACTACGTGCAAGCTATAACGGCGAGTTCCTAAACGTGCCACGCAAGCACGCGGTTGTACGAGACAGCGACAGCAAAGTTCTAGGCGTTGTCGGCGACCGTTACGAGGTATTGCAGAACGCCGAGATGTTTAGCTTCCTCGACGGAATTGTTGATGCTAACGACGCACACTACGAAGTAGCCGGTCACGCTAAAGGCGGCTCAGTCGTATGGATGATGCTCAAGCCCAACGCTAACGAAATAGAAATCAACGGCGACCCCTGCGAGGCGTACCTACTAGCGGCCACAAGCCACGACGGAACCAGTTCAGTAATTGTTAAGCCAATCATTGAACGCCTATGGTGCGCGAACGCACTTGGCTGGGCACTAAAGGGAACGGCAAATACCTTCCGCGCACGTCACACAGCGAGCCTCGGCGGAAAAATCGACGAAGCCCGTACAGCGTTGGACCTGACTCTTACTTACCAAAAGGAGTTTGAGGCATACGCCAAGGCACTAGCCGACATCGAACTTACCCTTAGCCAGGAGCGCGAGTTAATTGGCAAGCTAGTTCTCCCAGGCAAAACCGAAAGCCAAGAAAAGCGACGCGAGACACAACGCAGCGAGATTCTTGACGCGGTACACGGCCCGACAATTCAAGCTGAGAACCGATTCAACGCTTGGGGATTCGTCCAGGGTGTTAATGACTACGAACTTTGGTCACAAGGCAGAGACAAAGGCCGAAGCGAAAAACAACTAATGCACGCGCTACGCCCATCACACGGGCTGACAGAACGCGCTCGCCAAATGATCGGGGCATGAGCTGACCTGCCTTAGCTCATCGCTCTTTAGGGGCGGCTCGACCTGCGTGCAAGTTGGAACGGTCGCCCCTATCAACCTAAAGGGGGAAATATGAAATGCGATATATGTAAGAAAGAACCAGCAGAAGCCTATGTAGTAAATCAAGGCGGTGGATGGGTAGCGATATGTAAGTTCTGCCCTAAGCCGTCAGGCTCTTATAGGAAGGAAATGGAAGATTGAAAACTTGCTCTAAGTGTAAGCGCGATCTGCCGTTGTCTAGCTTTCCCCGCAACGGCAAAAGGCGCGGGATGTCAACGCTAAGAAGCCAATGCCGTAAGTGCCACAACTCATATCAACGCGCAGCCTCTAACCCAAACCGCAATTTCAACCAACGAATTAAGTCACAACACAAATTGAGTCGGGCCGAATATGACCGAATGTATGAAACACAGGATGGGAAGTGCCTGGTCTGCGGCGGATGGGATGAACGGCTAAATGTCGATCACGACCACAAGACCGACACCGTACGGGGATTACTCTGCCAGCGGTGCAACGTAGGCTTAGGCTGGTTTGAGGACGACCCTGAACGACTTAATCGAGCAATCAAATACCTAGAAAGCAGCTTCTAATGGTCGGTGAAAACCCTTACTACGACGCACCCTGGCGCGACTTCTCAAAGATGGTAATTCGTGGCATCGAGGTAGTTCCTAGCGGCTGGAAGTTAAATGCCAGATGCACAGACTGCAACCAATCCATCGACACGGCGATTACATCACTAACGCAGGCCAGAACTACCGTGGATGGATGGTTCCTACATCACAAGTGCTTAGTGACGTAAAATGATTCACGGGAATCCTTAATCACTAATTGAAAACCAACACTAAAGGCGGGGAAAGAAGTAGAGTGACCTAGACATGGATGCACTTACAAGACTAATGGAAATCAAACGCGAACTAGACAGAAGCGACCGCCGACGCTCTGAACTACTAAAGCGACGCGACGAAATCATCCTTGAGCTATTTAACTCAAGGTGTCCAGTAAGTCAGTTAGTTAAAGCAACTCAACTAACCCGAGGCCGTATCTATCAAATCGCAGACCAAGGCGCAGCATGAACTTAATCACTAATTGGTTAGCCAACCGTCGATTGAAGAAAGAAGTCTCAGAGTTCGCGAACCCGTGGGGCAATACGCCGATTAAGTCAATCGAGATTACTGATGGCGGGCAAGGAGACTTCCCCGCAGGCGCGGAACTATTCGTGACTAACGCCCCCACCGCCCACCGACCCGACGGCACCATTGAAATTATTACCGATTCGGACGAGTAGAAACAACATGGCGGACGAACTAGAACCCCTTCCAGAGCCGGACTACGCCCCAGCACCATCGGGTATGGACACCTGGGATATACAAACAAGAATCATTAGTGCAATAGGTTCCGGCGCAAGCTTACGCATAGCAGCAGCCTTCGCAGGCGTAAGTCACCAGTCCTGTCGCAACTGGCATGAGAAGGGTAGAGAGCTAGAAGAACTACAACGACAAGGTAAATCACTAACCGAATCTGAACAACGGTATGTCCAATTTTTTACAGAAGTCGAAAGACGTAAAGCAAGAACAATCGTTGAGGAAACAACCAACATCAGACGTATTGCCCGCGACAACGACAAGTGGGAAGCAAGCTGGAAGTTATTAACCAAGCTAGACCCTGACACCTACGGGGACAAAGTAGAAGTGCACACCGAGCATTCCGGCACCGTACACGTTGAAACTCCAATATCTATTGAGCGTTATCGTGACCTTGCTAAAGCAATGCAAGAAGCTAATCTACCCCTAGCTGAAATTAACCAAGAGATTTTAGAAGCCGAGATAGTCGAGGAAGTGAAAGAAGCATGATCGACTTTGACCTAGACATTGACCCCGACGGCGTGACACACCTGACCGTAAGGGGCGAGCGCATAGATATTTTACCCGACGGAAACTTACATTGGAAGAAGGACGATACCGAAGTAACCGCTATGGGTACAGACTTCAACATGAAGATCGGGGCAATAGCTGAGGCCATAAAAGAACTTTCTGACGAGCGCGAAATAAACGGTAGTGGCTTATATACGCGGTCGCTAATGCCGTGGCAGACCGAAGCAATACGGATTCTTGAAGATAGCGAAGCTACATGGGCATTTTCAGAACTGGAATTACGGGAATGGTACGACCCCGAAGGCTCGGCTTGCGGCTTTGCTGAGTACCTTGGTTTGACCGCTGCTGAGTCAGAAGAACTAGCCGAGGCGGATACGGTGGTTCAACAACTAAAGGCGGCAGAGAAAGAATTAGAGGCCACACAGGCCATTTTACAGAAGCGGTAATTCAATGCCACAAGTCGAAGATGAGGAAACGGGGCGGCTGATATGGACGAGACAGAGCGAACCCGCATGGCGCCTACGGTGCCCAGCTTGCAACCGTGTTCGGTACATTGATGGTAAAGATAGCCCGCGACCGCACCATGAATGCTTTCGTAACGGATACGCCCGTGGATGGAACGTTGAAGCCCAACAGCCCTGGCGAATTATCAAGCAACACCAAACCGCGACGAAAACCCAATAGTCATTACACTGAGGCAGGAAATCCAAAAAAGGCTTATGCCTCTGCAATGCTCGCACGCAACGCCGCAATTCTTCGGGGTATCAAGAACCGAAAGAACCTTCAATCTTACAAATGTGGCGAATGTGACTACTGGCATGTAGCCCACAAAGGCTAACGTTCTAGACATTATGCCCGACCCCTACAACTGGCCGACCTGCAATGAATTGCTACAACCGCGCCTGCGTTACTGCCCTGTTGAGCCAACAGCGAAGCAACAACTGTTCTGCATTTTAGATACACCCGAAGCATTCTTCGGTGGTGCTGCTGGTGGTGGGAAGTCGGTTACGTTACTAATTGCTGCCTTAATGTTTTGTGACGTTCCTGGCTATTCCGCAATCCTTATGCGTAATACCTACCAAGATTTGGCACTACCTGGCGCGTTGATGGATATATCCCATGACTGGTTAGACGACACTGATGCGCATTGGGACGGAAGCCAAAAGCGGTGGACATTCCCATCCGGCGCAAGCCTTTCGTTTGGTTACTTAGATGGGCCACGCGATCATTTGCGCTACAAAGGTGCTGAGTTTCAATACGTCGGCATAGATGAGATGTCCGAGATTCGGGAAGAACAAGCGTTGTATATGTTAAGCCGTATCAGGCGACCGAAGCACGCAACCAACGCGGCGCCCGACGGCGTGACTCTCGCCGACGTTCCGCTTAGGTTCAGGGGTAGCTCTAACCCTGGCGGTTATTACCCAAGATACGTTCACGACCGTTATGTAAATCAAGAAACCCGCGAACCCGACTCGGTATTCGTACCGGCGCGGATTGACGACAACCCCTACCTAGACGAGGAAAGTTACGAACAATCACTAAAGCGCATGGGCAATCAGATTCTTTATCAGCAGTTACGTCATGGTGTGTGGGACTTAAACCCCGAAGGCGCGATGTTTGACAAAGATAAGTTAGTAATTGTCGATGAGCCTTTTGTGGAGCAGAAGGTTGAGCGACTGAGGTTTTGGGATATTGCCGGAACTAAGAAAACCAGCTCAAGCCCCGACCCCGATAGGTCAGCCGGATTATTACTTGCGCGAGACAAAGCCGGTTTCTATCGCGTAGAAGACCTACAATGGTTTGCCGAAGACCCCGCCGAAACTGAAAGACGTATCAGGCAGACGGCAGAAATCGACGGTAAGAATATCAAGGTAGCAATCGAGGCAATAGGTGTCGGAAAACTTTTCTACGACCAGTACGTTCGTACCGTGTTGCGCGGCTTCATGGTTGAGCGCCATACCTTTAAGGGTGGACGAAACCAAGACAAAGAATCCAGGGCCAGGCTCGTCGCGTCCGCTTGGAATAATGGCCTGTTCAGTTGGGTATCTAAGAGCCAGTCCAGAGAAGCCCTAGACGAGATATGTAGCTTTGGTGCGGCAGGCTATAAAGGCCATGACGACGTAGTGGATGCCCTCTCAGGCGCGTTTAACCACATGAATAGAAATCGACAAGCAACCTGGACGCGGCCAGATGGGGTTATATAACCCATTACATAGCATTTCATTACATTTCGTGATACCTTACGTCAGTAACGAAAAAGGAAAGACGTTATGTGTCAAATCTGTAAAGAACAACACACAACTGAATTACTTGGTGCCGCAACCGAGGCTTACTTCGAGGGCTTACCCGAAGCCAAAGAATTAGCCGACGAGTTTTACGCACACACCGGCAGCTTTAGTTCTTAATCGTCGTCGGACTCGATTGGGAACGATAGGTCAAGCAGCGATGTTATTGGCCCGAAATGAACTCGCGCATTTTTACCGTCTATCTCAGTAAAGGTATAACCGGCAATAGCGTCAACGTCCATCGTGCCAGGCTCGACGATATGTTCACCGTCCGGTAACACGACCGCATCGACTTCATCGGTAGGAAGTTCGTACCAACTTTTCTGCTCTTTCTTAGGCATGTTCACTCCTTGTCTAACCAACATCGGTACTCGGCTGTGATTCCGCGTTTAGGGTGAACGAAGAACAACCATTGAGAAGGGTCAGACGCAGCCGCTAGTTGTTCGGCAGCAAATGAGTTAGAGCTTTCGGTTGAGCCATTGACATAAACAATTTTTTTGTTAATAGGAAACGACGCGGCTTGGTGCCAATGTCCACAGACCGCGTAGTCAAACTTCTGCGGGATACCGTCGTTAGCCCAACCCGCAACCTTCTTGTTAAAGCCATACCAAGGCATTCCACTTTGTCCTCGAATGTTGTAACCATGCCAGAGGAAGAAAGACTTCTCACCGACAGTATCGACGGCGTACCAATGATCTAAGTTTCCTTCGGGTATTTCCCAAGTAACGCGATCTTCACCTTTTAACAACATTTTGGCGTAGGTATAAGCCCAGCGATCGGCGTTAGTCTCAACGCTGAACTGGCCTTTGCGACCTACCCGCCCGTGGTTTCCTATCACTCCGACAACGTGAACCGTCTCAAAGTGTGTGAGTGCGGTACGGATAAAGTCGGCGATCATTTCCGTTGCTTGCACTAGCTGACGATAAAGCGGGGAATCTATTAGCTCGAACTGCCCAGGGAATATATCCTCACCCTCAACGATGTCACCTACTAGCCAGACTCTTAACTCTTTGACGGGGTGATCGGCTTGTTGAATCTTCGTTAGCTCGATAACCTTCTCGGCCATTAGCTTGACGCGTTGCTCGCAAACTTCTGAGTTGTAGTCCGGCGTTACTTTTCCAAGCTGCCAATCACTTAGAACAACGGCAGCCACTTCGGTATCCTTACGTCGTTTGTCTTTTGCTGGTGGCTTAACTGGTGAAACGTGAATGTTAAGAAAGGCGTCACGCGCTGCGCCGTATAACGCCTCTACATAATCTTCGCGGTTACGTTTAAGAGTGTCATACTTACGCAAGATACGAATGTTGGCGCGTTTAAGTTCGGCAATAATTTCGTCTTGATTTATTTCCTCAATGAAATCACTCACAAGCGCACCGACCTTTACGATGGGCTTCTATCGTCCAGCTAGATACATCTGCGCCGCGTTTCTTAAATGCAGACTCCAAACGCTCTGGCGAGTAACTCGGATTATCAAGAGCTTCAATTATGTCTTGTCGAAAATCGTCAGTTTGTAATTGCATCCATCGGCCTAGTTTGCATGGCCGACGTTTAAGAGATTCGTTGAGTTCTTCTAACAGTTCACCCATTAGGCTCCTGACAGTTGGGCAATGCTAGACCGCGCTGACCTGGGACAACAGGTTTTCCACAAGCATTAGGCCATAACGCCCATAACGCCCAAATCGCCAATTTCGCCCATAACGACCTTTCTCGGGGGTTCAGGTTATATAGCGGGCTAGACAGCCGATCTATTACCTTGGCCCGCAAGTTGCGGCGTCAGAGAGGAAACAAATGGAAAAGGTAACAAGCAATCCCGCGATCAATAAAGCGGCTACCTATATCCTTATAGCCATAGCAATATGGGGCTGGGGATTTATGAAAGGCCAAGAGGCTTCAGTAGCTAACGCTGCGACGGCAGGCCCATCGACAACCATAGAAAAACAACCTTCCCCAAAAGGGTGAGGGCTCAAGTAAAGAATCTTAAAAGTCACGGCGTGCCCTATGCCACGACCTACGTTCGCGCAGGTTACAAACATAGGGTTTCGCCGGTATTACTTGCAGCCCAAGGCTCCGCTGAATCAATGAACTTCAATAAGGCAGTTATCGAATGCCGCCTACACTCACCCGCAGGTGCAAGAGGTATCGCTCAGTTCATGCCAGCTACCGCTAGGTCGTGGAACGTAGACCCGTGTGATGTTAAAAGTTCCATCAACGGACAGGCGCGATTTATGCGTGCGCTCTTAGACAAGTTCGGCGGCCGTGAGGACTTAGCTCTAGCGGCGTATAACAGCGGGCCTGCACGTGTTGCCAAACTACAACGCGTTCCCCGTATTCGGGAAACCCAAAACTATGTACGATTCATTCAACTACGAAAGAGTGAGTGGAAGCGATGAGCCGCTATGGATGGTTGCCAGAGTTCGACGAGGCCCTTTACAAGCAGCTCGTCAATGAGCAGTACAACAAATGGCGTTTCGAGCTGGATACGTCATTAGAAGAATTGCCTGAAAACTAAAGCATGCGCTACGGCAAAGGGGTAGCGTTTGTCATGACCCTTCCAGGTGTACGCATATATGCAACTCACGTTTTGGTTGATACAACCGTTCAGCCTTTAACGTGCATAGATAGCGAGCGTACTTTCTTAAAAGAGGTTATGGCTGGCTGTGGCGCCCTGTTCTATCTAGGTGAAGGCATGTACGATATTTGCTCCAAAAACAAAGGCCACAAAACGCGGTGCGGGCCGATCGACTTTATGGCGAGACTATCCATCCCACCCTCACCTGAATTACATGAATTACCTGGTCGCAGCCTAGAACCATCCTCACCGCCCGACTCGTTCTCGTTATAGGATACGTCAATGGCTGTTGGCGAATCCTTTAACCGCGCAAAGGTAACAATCGGTGAAACGGTACACAAGAACACCCGCGCCCTAATCATCGACGGCGACGGCGTTCTAACCGATCGCTCCACCCGCGAAACTCTTTTCACGATGGAAGGCCCAATAACTATTACTGAGGCAAGCCGCGCCGGTGCGACATGGACTAACGGAACTGAAACCTGGATTATTGCGAGGCAGGGCTGCTCCTGTAATGGCGGATGAAAACGCTCGTTGGTGCGGCTGACGAATTAGAACTACTACGCCGCGCTCTTTGGGCACTATTAAAGAAACGCCTCGACAAGTGTTAGTCCACTACATCGACGACCGACTTAGTAGCCGGATAAAGGAAACCGATTCTTGTTGGCTATGGACTGGTCAAATTATGAAGAATGGCTACGGAAAACTTACGCGGCCAAAAGGCCAAACCAGTCTCGCTCATCGCCAGGTGTACGAAGCACTTGTCGGCCCAATTCCTAAAGGCTTGCAACTCGACCATCTGTGCCGCAATAGGGCGTGCGTGAATCCTGAACACCTTGAACCCGTGACACAGAGAGAAAACCTTTTGAGAGGCGAGGGGCCGCCTGCCCGCAACGCAAAGAAAACCCATTGCCCCGAAGGACACTCCTACGACCGAATACGCAAAAGGGGTTCCCGAGAATGTTCCGAATGCTCCAACGCCAGAGTTAGAAAAACAGATCATCGCGGTTATGGTTCTGTCAATAAAGCAAAGACGCATTGCCCGCAGGGGCATGAATACAACGAAGAAAATATCCAGTGGTACGGAGCTAGCCGTCGCTGCCGAGCATGTGACCGACAACGCCATAACGAAGCGTATGCACGTCGCAAAGGGGGTGGTGCCCCATGAGTTCCCGACTACTTGTTCATTTTATCGGGAACTTCTGACGTTCGAGCCGACCTACTCAACCGAGAACGAAATCAAACGCGCCCTTGAATCGCTGGACGTTGTTGTAGCGCCAGTTCAAGAGAATACTAAGCACGCTTTCGAGAACGTCACACACGCTTTGATGAATCTTCCGGCAGACGCCAGGCCCGATTTAATTCTTTGGACACACACTCAATACAACGGCCTAGATAAAGAAGCGCAACTGCGTATGCTTATATGCGCACGCAAGTTAGGCATTCCTGTTGTCGGTTATCACTTAGACCGATGGTGGGGATTAAGCCGCGAACACCTATTACACAGCGAACCATTTTTCCTAGTCGATACGCTTTACACCGCAGACGGCGGGCCGCACGATTGGAAATCATTAAACATAAATCACAAGTGGCTACCACCTGCCGTTGATGAAGAACAATGCAAGAAGGGAACTCCGCGTGACCATTTCAAGTCAGAGATTGCATTTATTGGGAACTGGAACGGCAGCTATCACACTGAACATGCTCACAGGTTTGAGTTGGTCAAATGGCTTCGAGATACTTACGGTGAACGTGTGCGCTTTTGGCCCGTTGAAGGCCAACCTGCTATTCGAGGGACTGACTTACAAGACTTAATTGCTAGCTGCGATGTAATCGTTGGCGACAGTTGCTTTACCGGCACAACTAGATACGTAAGTGATAGGATACCCGAAACAATAGGGCGCGGCGGATTCTTGCTGCACCCGAAGATTGAGGGGATTACTGATGGAGCCGAATACCAAGAAGGCAAACACCTCGCAACGTGGGGTGCCTTTGACTGGCAAGAACTCAAAACCCAAATCGACAGTTATCTTGCCGACGAAACCGAACGCCGAAGCATCGCCGATGAGGGCCAGAGACACGTTAGGGCGCTTCACACCTACCGGCACCGAATGGAAAGAGTGCTCGGTGAAGTCCTGTAACGGCCAAGCACGCTCTAAAGGTTTATGCAATAAGCATTATCAACGGTTTGTAAAAACCGGCGACCCATTAGGCATTCGCAAAGCGCGATGGGATGGGTACGAGAGGCCAGCTTGCTCGGTCAAAACCTGCGGACAACTAGCCCACGCTCACGGTTTATGCCCGTCGCATTTCAAGCGCATGGAACGCCACGGGAATGTACTTGCAGGGCGTAGGCCAAACTCAGCAGGAACCTTTGAGGAACGGTTTAACTCATTTGTGGATAGGTCAGAAGGTTGTTGGTTATGGAATGGCGGGTGTTTCAATGCGGGTTATGGGGAGTTCACATTTCGGAAGAAACCGCTTTACGCACACCGAGTAGCTTACGAATTATGGGTTGGCCCGATTCCAACTGATCTAGTTATCGATCACACCTGCCACAACATCGACCCGACGTGCCCAGGCGGTAAATGTGCCCACCGTCGTTGCGTCAATCCAGCGCATTTAGAGCCAGTCGAACACCAAGAAAACATTCGCCGAGGCTTAAATAGGACAAAGGTATGAGTCACGACCCAGTTAATCACCCGCAACACTACACCGAACATCCCTCTGGCGTTGAGTGTATTCAGATAACAGAACACATGAACTTTAACTTAGGCAACGCGCTGAAATATATCTGGCGTGCTGACCTAAAGGGCAATCAAGTTGAGGACTTAAAGAAGGCAGCTTGGTATGTGAACCGCGAGATAGAACGGTTAAGCCAATGAGCTACGAGATTGAACGGTTATTTTACAGCATGGTTCCGACGCTTATTAACAAAACTTGGATAGTCAATCTGCCAAACCATCGGCTTAAACAATGGCACACCTACTGGGAACACGAACGCCTTGAATCTATGTTCCGCGAAATCAAGGCCGGTGACGTTGTTTATTATTGCGGCGCTGAGGAGTTCGACATTCCAGCTCTAGTCGCTACTTGGGGTGCGCAAATGGTAATGGTCGAGCCGTCATATTGGTATTGGCCTTTCGGTAAGATGATATGGGAAGCCAACGGGTTGCCTGAACCTTTATTTTGTTACCACGGCTTTGCAGGGCCAGAGAACATAGAAATTGCCGAACCAGGATACAATGTCGGAGTATGGCCTAGTGCGATTGACGACAAGCCCAAACCTTACGGCGGGTTCTCTCACTTAAACGAACGACCTGACATAAACAAAATCAAGTTAGATACCATCGCTCAACTCACCGAACCGCCTGATTTTATTACGATGGACACCGAAGGCAGCGAGCTAGAAATACTAAAAGGGGCGTCAGAGACTCTACGCATCCACCGACCGATTCTATTCCTGTCGGTTCACCCGAACTTTCTCAAAGATATGTACGGGCAAAGCAGGGAAGAACTTTTGGCGTTTCTTGATGAACATGACTACGACATGGAGTTACTAGAAGCGCCGACGCACGAAGAACATTGGATTGGAAGGCCACGGTGAAAACAACAACATGCCTTATGCGAACGCGATGCACAAACTGTAACGACATATTTTTTGTTGCGGATATGTGGGGCACCGAAGGAAAGTGCTGCGCTAAGCAAAAACTTATTAACGAAAAAACCACCCTGGACGATCAGACTGGTCTCATTGACGGATGGGTGGAGTGGTGAGGCGCCTGGTAGCAGTAGTGCCGGTGCTGGACGCGACCATCGGCCTGGCGTGCTTACGTTCTATTCGTGAAGGTAATAGTGCTGCTGGATTCACCGACGAGGAAACTCTTATTGTTGATAACACTCAAGCTGGACTTGATTGGCAAATCGGTGACATGCAACAATACCGCGACCCTGACGGACATAACTTAGGAGTTGCTGGCGCATGGAATGTTGGCGCACGCAAAGTTTTAGAAACCGGCGCAGACTACTTAGTGATTGTTAGCGCCTCAATGCTATTCGGGCCGAAGTTACATACAACGTGGGTTGAACAGATGGAACGCTGGTGGGGTCATAACGTCATAGAGGCCGACATACATAGCTGGCACTTGATTGCTCTACATCGCAGGCTTTTTGAGGAAGTCGGATTGTTCGATGAGAACTTCCACGCGTACTTCGAGCAGATAGATTGGTGTTATCGTTTGAGGATGAAAGGACTAGAACACTCCTTTATCCGCGCGCCCATAAATGCTCTATCTACGGGGGTGGGGCAACACATTCAGTTCGTTGATTGCCCTGCGAAACCTTTGCTTGATTACTACGCCGACAAATGGGGCGGGCAGAAGGGGGAAGAAACCTTTGTGCAACCCTGGGGCAATAAACCCATCGGCTACTGGCCGGAAGTTTCTATTCCTGATCTTGCTAACCGATATGGATGGGCTGACGGTAGATGGTGGTAACGAGAAAACTTTGTTCCGTAGCCGAGTGTTCTCAGTTCTCGCAAGCCAAAGGCTTTTGTCGCAAACATTGGTATCGCGCCAGCAAGGGCTTGCCGCTAGATGCCCCCTTAGAAGATTTACGGCGCAAAAAAAGACAAGACCCCTATTGCTCGGTAGACGACTGCGGACGAGAAACTATCGCTCTTAATTTATGCTCAAGGCATTATTATGCACAGCGCAACAAGCGTGATCGAGCCAACAATCCCGACAGGTATCTTGGGTATCACTTGCGACGTTACGGTATGTCGATCGACGACTATAAAGACTTACTCAAAAAACAGGACGAAGCATGTGCGATTTGCCGTACACCCGCCCAGGACAGGCGGCTGGCGGTCGATCACGATCACGCAACGGGGGAAGTAAGAGGGTTGCTTTGTAATAACTGTAATGGCGGCCTAGGTCAATTCAAGGACAATCTCGATAACTTACTTGCGGCTGTTAGGTATTTAGGTTTATCTGATGATTGAGTTTTCTTGGCCGCGTGAACCGATACCGAGCGACAACGACCTAACAGACTTTCCCATAGTGAATGTTGAAGTAACAACACCTAAAGATCAAGCCGAGTTGCATCGTCACCTTGCACTTAAAGGTTACTGTCCAGTCTTGTTGGCGGAACGTGGCGGGGAACGCACAAGCCCTGTTCAGTTCTGGCGCTTCCACCATCCCGACGGCGAGAAACCATAATGTCCGACGTTGTTATCCTGATGCCGTACACCGATCAGGTTTACGCAGAACAATGTCTTGCGACTATGCACAAAGTCGTCCGACACAACACCGTACCTATCGACAACGCGCATGGCGAGAACCGAGGGGCAGCGGCCAGTTACAACATCGGCGCAAGGTTAGTAACTAATCCCAAAACGGCGCACAGGTGGTTAGTTACGCTGTCACCTTCTACGCGGTTCGGGCCTAGTGGCGGACTGGATATGTTTAGCTACTTAGAAAGCGCCGCGAGTGATGAGGCGTGGGTGGTTGAAGCAGAAATGCCGGTCGGCTGGCACTTTATTGCGTGGCACCGTCGCGTGTTCGAGACTATTGGTTATTGGGATGAAAACTTTTGGCCGGTGTACGGCGAGGACGCGGACATTTCTTATCGAATACTGACGCACCTAGATACCTTGACACCAAAAGCAACCCCGTTCTGGCGTATCTTTGAGTGTGACGCATGGCTAACGATGCAAGGCTATTCGGCTCACGTTGGCGGGGTAAATGTAAATAACCAAGAACCATTTTGGGATTACTACGTTAAAAAATGGGGCGGGCGTTCGGGTCACGAAACCTTTAAGCATCCGTTCAACGATGAAACTAAACCGTTAAGTTTTTGGAAGCCAGGAGTAGTTAAGTATGAATGAGTTAATTCAAGAACTAGAAACACGATTCGATGGTTCATTCGATAATCCTTGTGAATCTAACCATGAATTGCCCCATATTCACAAAAACGTAGAGATAGAAGGCCGCGACTTTAGAATCTTCGACTGGGAATACTACGCCGACACGCTTGGGTTCTGTCCTGCCGACGACGAAGTAAGCAAAGCGATAACCGTCAATGGAACGTGGGAGCCGCACATAACTAAACTGTTCGACGATCTAATTGCTAAACCGATTCCACATATCGTTGTCGATATAGGGTCACACGTTGGTTGGTACTCGACTCGCGCAATAGCAGCGGGTTATGACGTAATAGCGATTGAAGCAAACGCCGAATATCTAAACGCCACAAGGCATAATTGCGACTACTCAGACAACCTTCATGCGGTACAAGGTTGGGTCGGACGAATGGTTCCGCTGGAGACAGAACCCTTTCCTATTGGCTTAATGAAGATTGATATTGAGGGGAACGAAATCTTTGCGATTGAAATGTTCCGCCCCTGGTTCGAGCAACGATTAGTCAAGAACTTAATAATGGAAGTCAGCCCAGTCTTTAACGACACCTACCCCGTACTAATCAAAACGCTTTTAGGTTTTGGCTACCGCGCATTTAACGCAGAACACTTAGACGAGGAATGGACTTTAGAAAACTTGGGTACGAATCTCGCAGCCATTCACCAATGCGACCTGTTATTCGTAGCGCCATGACTAAGTGGTCTAAGTCTAAACGCGAATCCTATTTTGGTGGCGGCGAAAATTATGTTGTAGTTGGCGAGTTCGATTTTAATTTTATAAAAAGAACGGGCGCGCCCCTGTGTTGATAATTAAGGATAAAAAGGGAAGGTCACTAAGCCTGCGAGTGTCCAAAGACCAACTTACCCAACTCAAAGAAGAACTGCAAAGTTGAACTTTCCATGACTCAACTACTTTGGTGGAACGACCACCCCGACATTTGCGATAACGGAAAGATGTGGGATCAGCATCAACTTATAGATTTGCTTTCCCCGTTCGAGGTAGTCGAAGAAAAAGACTTCACTAATGGTGTAGTTATTGTGCCAGGTAGATTTCATACGACCGAAGAGGATTTCGTACGCTTTGACAATTTTATTCGTACCGTACAACATGCCGTGGTGATCGTTACCAGCGACGAAGAATCACTATACCCTGCCGAACGGTTAGACCACGACAACATTGACCTATGGGTAATGACCCCGAAACTTTATAAAGTTTATCCAGGGGGTACGCGTTTCATCGGCTCACTTGTTCCTAATCATTTGCTGAACGCGACACCCTTAGCCGAGCCAGATAACGACTATTTCTTTTCGGGTCAAGTAACACATGCGGCACGGGAGCAAGTTGTTAATTCATTACGGGCTTCCAAAAATAAAGGCGCGGTGATTGAGTCACCAGGTTTCACTCAAGGGCTACAACCTGACAACTATGCCGACGAAATGCGAAATGCAAAGTTCTTACCGTGTCCGCCTGGCCCGATTACCCCCGACTCTTTTCGATTCTATGAAGCACTAGAAGCTGGCAACGTGCCGGTGCTATGTAAGCAGGATGAGAAGTATTGGAAACTATTGTTTGGCAAACTTCCCCCCGTCCTTTGGGTAAATGATTGGTCGCAAACTTCTGACGCGATTAACGCAGCACTCAACAACTGGCTGCCAATGGCAAACCGTTGTTATGCGTGGTGGCGTGAACAGAAATACTTTATGAGGCGAACACTCATACGACAACTTGGATTTCACCCGCCCGCTGTTTCATTCCTTGTTGCTTCTAGCCCTATTCATTCTCACCCATCGACAGAGATTATTGACGAAACGATTGAGTCATTATCTGCGTTAAGGAAAACAAACGAACCGCTGTTTGTGATGTTCGACGGCATACGCAATGAGCAAACTAAGTTTCGCGATGTATATCAACAGTTCATTCGTAACTGCATGATTAACCTTGCTGACGACCCCGATTTTGTTCCAGTCTTAATGCGCTCACATCAGCACCAAGCACGCATGACCGCGAAAACTTTAAGGCTTGTCGAGTCACCGCTGATTTGCTTTATGGAACACGACACCCCATTGGTTAATTTGTTTGACCATGAAGCAGAGTTAATTATTACGCTGCTAACCGATCAACTAGACCTTATTAGATTCGCCCACGAAGCGTCTATATTAGAACCGCACCAACACTTAATGATCGACCATGACGACCCCGAAACGGTTCTTTATCTTCGCACCGTTCAATGGTCGCAGCGTCCACACTTAGCCCGCACAGAGTTTTACCGGCGCATTCTTAACTGGCACTTTCCCAAGACTTCTCGCACCATGATCGAAGATGTAATGCACGGCATAGTCCAGGACGCATGGCACGTTGAAGGTTTAGAAGGTTGGAACAAATATCGGTTAGCGATTTACGCCGGAGCCGAAAACATTAAACGCTCGACGCATACCGACGGACGCGGCGCTGAACCTAAGTTTGAGATGAAACTAAAATGAAAATCGGCCTTTTAGTTCGCGCCGACAACGGCGGACTAGGCGCGCAAAGTTTAGAGTTCGCACAGAACTTACCTATCCACTCTACGTTAGTTGTCAGCCTCGGTGACAAGGGGCGAGGTAAAGCGCGGGAACTTCAATGGGAGAACCCGTTTTATGTAACCGGCCCACATATTGAGGACGTTCCTACAGTCGATGCGTTCCTTGAAGATTTAGACGTTGTGATTTCGATTGAAACCTTTTATGGTTCGCTGGTTCTTGATCGCGCTCGCAAGTTTCACATCAGAACGGTGCGGTATTCCAACCCTGAGCTGTATAAAGCCGAGGGTGAAGATCGCGTCGTGGTTCCGACTGATTGGCTACTTCACAAAATGCCAGGAGCGACAGAAGTTATCCGTCAAGGCATGACGCTTGCGCCGGACATCGACGACTTAGTACGAACTGGCCCTGCTAAAACTTTGATGCACTTTACCGCACCCGCAATGCTAGATAGAAACGGTTCGGCGTCTTTTCATGCCGCGTTAGCCCATACCAAACAAAGATTTGACGTAAAGGTATATGGCCCGCGTACCCTGACGCGCCCTACTGGTAGAAATCATCGGTGGTGGTTCGTAGACCGCTACATTCCCGACAGGTTCGGCCACTACTCAGAGAGCATTGACTTACTTGTATTGCCCCGACGCTACGCCGGTCTAAGTCTCCCGATGCTAGAAGCAGCTAGCCGAGGTATTCCGACGCTTACAACCAACATCGCACCGCAGTCTCAATGGTTTAGCGAGAGGGCTTTAGTTCCCGTTCTTGAACGTGAGTTAGTGCCGATGGTTGGCGGGCGCATCCCTGTCTATAAGGCTGATGTAAAAGCACTTGCCAGAAGGCTTGACGAATTAGCATTAGACCCAATAACTCAACTAAGCGAGGAAGCAATTACATGGGCCAAAACGCACTCTTGGGAATTGGTTAAACCTGAATGGATGAACTACCTGGAAAGAGTGGTTTAAGAGTTAATGCCTATGCGTCGGAGCCGCATTACCTTAACAAACTAATAAATGTGTGGGACGAACTCTCTTTTGATCTTAAAGGGGAGTTCACAGTTCACCCACGACTAGACGGCGCGCATGACCTTAAAGGTGCAGGCCCGAACCAAGGCGGGCTGCTGATGGTCGCTAGTGCGAAAGACTCTAAGTGGGCAAAGGGAAGGTTCATTTACGTTGAACACGGAGTCGGTCAAACGTATGCGGAATCTCAATGGTACTCAAATCACTACAGGCCAGGAATGCTTGCGGCGTTAGTGCCTGGCCCGTACTGCGCCGAGAAAACACAAAATGCAAACCCTGGCGTCCCAGTTATTCCGATAGGCGCACCACACCTACGCGAGATAGGCGCGCGCGATCGTGACGCGATTGTTTTAGCCTTTCACTGGCGCTGTTCAGTTGCTAACGAATCACAGACTGCTTTTGATGAGTACGAGAAGGTTTTGCCTGAGCTAACTAAACGTTTTACGGTCTACGGACACGGGCACCCGCGTATTATGGGCGAGTTGATACCGAGATACCAGGCGCTAGGAATTACCCCGATTACTCAATGGGATTTAGCCCTTAAAAAGGCAGCGTTAGTGATTGCCGACAACACCAGCTTTATGTACGAGGCCGCCGCCCTAGATATTCCAGTGATCGCCCTCAACGCCTCGACCTACCGTAAAGATAAAAAATGGGGGCTGAGGTTTTGGGACGCGATACCTGGGCCGCAAATAGATGAGCCTTACCAACTCCTAGAAGCGGTCGAGCGTCAAATGTCGGGCGCGGGTTCACTCTGGCAGGACAAACGGAAGGAAGTTACGTCATTAGTGTACGGGCCATATCCCTTTACACAATTACCTGGCGCGATGTATGAACTAGAGAAGGTGATAGATGCGTATTCAGCACTTCCTCATTAACGCATTAGCTGGTTATCGGATAGTCCGGTTCATCCAGATAGACACTTTATTTGACCGTCCGCGCGAATGGCTATGGCACCAACTCAAAACGCGACGCACAAGAAAGCTACGCAAACTTTTAGATTGTCCGTGGTGTTTATCCGTGCATGTTGCGGCTCTTGTTTATGTCGCAGATATTCACGGTGGGTTAGTAAGTGAATACACACTCAACATTTTGGCTTTAAGTTCCATCGTAGGTTTCCTTGCATGGCTTGACCATGAACATATAAGCTAAAACGACTTTTCTGTCAGGTCGTAGATCGGGAAATACATTTTGGCTAAACGAAAATCGCTAGGCGAGCATTCCACTAAACGCGAATCTCTAGTTGCCGCCGCACAACGTATCGACTTAACACGCGAAATCTACGGAAGCAAACGCTTACAACAAGATTGGCAAAAAGTCGCATGGCAGATGATGGACGAAATCGGCGAAGTTGGTTTTGCCGCGAACTTTATGGGCGACGCATTTGCGCAAATGCGTATCTACGTCGCAACCAAAGTCGGCAAGGACATTATCGAACTCGATGCAGATGGGAAAGATTTACCCGAAGGCATTAACGCTAACGATGTTAAGTTGGCCTGGGATGCACTCGACGCACTCAATTACCCGAATGGATTAACTGAACTACAACGCATTGGCGGTATTGGGTTCTTTCAAGTTGGCGAAACGTGGCTGATAGGTCGCGTTACCGACGAGGGTGAAGAATGGGATATCAACTCCACCTCACAAGTTGAAATCAAAGACGGCAAATATGTTGTTAAGCGCGACGAAAATGACCGCAACCCCGTTGTCTTACAAGAAGGCGACTACCCGTTACGAATATGGCGCAAGCACGCGCAGTACCCCGAAAAGGCTTACTCATTAGTTCGTTCTGCATTAACAATTCTTGAGGAACTTCTACTACTTACACTTGAAGTTCGCGCCGTTACACAGTCGCGTATCTCGTCTGGCATTCTTGCTATTCCTGACACGATGAACTTAACGCGTGTTGATACCGAAGACGAGGACGGCGAACCAGTTTCTAGCGGTTTCTCTGATGATTTAATGCGACACCTTATTGCACCAATCAAAGAACCAGGTAGTGCAGCGGCAGTTGTACCGTTTTTAATTGAAGGTGATAAAGAAGATATTGAAGCAATTCGCCATATTACTTTCGGTAGAGAGTTATCTAGAGAAGCGCGTGAACAACGACTAGAACTTATCGGTCGGTATGCCGCGACCATTAACTTGCCGAACGAAATTGTTACTGGCAAAGCATCATTGAATCATTGGTCGGCATGGCAAGTAGACGAGGACACAATTAACCAACACGTTGCACCATTCGGTGACGCGTTTGTTAATGCGCTAACTATCGGGTATTTGCACCCGCGTTTGGAAATAGAAAACCCCGAAACGATTATTTTTGCGGCGGACTATTCTGGACTAATAAACAAAGGCGACCAATCTAAGGTCGTATTCGAGGCGCACGACAAAGAGCTTATCTCTGACGAGGCTTCACGCAACCGTTTAGGTATTAGCGAGGAAGAAGCACCGACGCCAGAAGAAATTGCTGATCGCGTAGAACGCAAACGGACTAAGGCTCCCGTTAAGAAGGACGACGAAGAAAAACAACCGCCCGAAAACTCCCGCACCGCTGCTGCTGATGAAGAACTATTTAACATCGCCGAACTAGAACGCGACCTACGAGTACGGCTACAAGTTGCCGCCGATGCTGCGATGAACCGCGCACTAGAACGCGCTGGCGCAAAACTGCGTTCACTTTCCTTGCGTGACAAGGAAGCTAAAGCAATGATCGCTGACGCCGATGTGAATAACGTAATGCTTGCCGCTGAGTTTCCCGCACTTCTCGCCGCTGTAAATCAAACGCCAGAAGAATTAGTTTCTGATGCGTTCGAGGCTTACGGTGAACAATGGGATAAGAAAACCGCCGAGGCTCAAGACTTAATTCTTGAACTGGCTGCACTTGGTTTGAGTAAAACTGATATTGAGCAAGCCCGCCAAGAGTTCAAGCTAAACCGTGAAGCAGGCAAGGCCGAGCTTATTTCTGCGCTTACTGTATTAGCAGCCGCCTTGTTGTTTTCGCCTAAACCTTCCGCACCACCGCAGGGTGAGTTTGAGAAGGACGTTCTAGTTCCATCCGGCGTTATCCGTAACTCGCTCGCGCGCGCGGGTGGTTCGCCAGTCGTTATTGAAACCGGCCTAGCTGGAATTGGAACTGACGGCATACCTGTTGGCGGTATCTTTTCTTCCTCGATTGCTCGCGATCTTTATTCCAAAGCAACAAACTTGTATTGGGAAAATGAATACCGATGGGTGTACGGCGATCAACTTTCAAGAAAGGTTGGCCCGTTTCTTCCGCACTTACGTCTTAACGGTAAGAAGTTTAATTCTTGGAGTGACCCGAAGTTGAAATCAAGCGGCGGGTTTCCCAACACACTATTTTATTACCCAGGCGATCACCGTTATTGCGGATGCGATTACGACTTCACCGTGAAAATTAGGAGATAGCGAAAATGTCCACAACCCCCTTCAACTCAACTTCGGGTGGGACGGCACTAGACACTTTGCCACCTACTACTACTTTTCCGCGGCTTAACTATGTCCTGACCGCAGCAACAGAGCCGAATGCGAACGGCCTAATGGGTATTCGCGGTATTCTGATTCTAGAAGGCACCGAAACCGGCGACCAAAGATTTATTGACCCTGACGCATTGACTTGGGAGAACGGGCCGTGGCCGCTTATGGCTCAGATCGAAAACACGGGTCACGACGGCGCACCGCTAGTCGGGCGCATCGACAACATCTTTCGTGAGGGCGGGAATATTCGTTTTGACGGCGTACTAAATGCCGAACGCGGTGGCGAAGCCGCCGACCTAATTGAACAACAAATGCTGCGTGGCATAAGTGCCGATTTGGATTCTGCCGAGGTCGAGTTCCGCAAGGACGATGGTACGAAGCTAACCGACGATAATTCTTTCGAGGAATGGGCTAGCGCGACGATGGTCATTACCTCTGCCCGTGTACGGGGCGGCACGATCTTGCCGATGCCTGCCTTCTCTCAGACTGAACTAGAACTTTACGAAGCAAGCGCAGCCACGGCGTCAATCGTCGCTAGCGTCAAGAATGACAAGGAACTGCCGCCTGTCGGCTGGTTCGGAAACCCTGACCTACAAGGCCCAACCCCGCTAACGATTACCGACGACGGCCATGTGTTTGGGCATATCGCACTATGGGATACCTGCCACGTTGGCATTAAGGGCGTTTGCGCAACACCACCTAATAGCGAAACCGAATACGCATTCTTTACCCGTAACGCGGTTAAAGCGTGGTGCGACGAGTGCGGACAAGAAGAAGAAATGGCAACCGGCCCTATTACGGCTGGGCTAGGCCATGCAAGTTTGCGAGCATCGAAAACCGAAGCCGTAGCGCACTACGACGACATTACTTACGGCGTGGCTGACGTTTCGGCCGGTGAGGATGCTCACGGGATTTGGGTAGCTGGGCGTATTAGACCAACGGCGACTCTCGAACAGATAGAGAACCTTCGGGGCTCATCCGTTAGTGGCGACTGGCGTCGCATTAACGGTAATTTAGAACTGATCGCCATTCTGGCCGTTAATACTCCTGGCTATCCAATCAAACGCGAACGCGCATTAGCTCATGTCGCAAGTCTTTCAGTCGATAACGAACACAATATGCAGACCAGTTTGATTTCTAAACCTTACGGAAACACAGACCGTTTAGAGAAACTGGAAACCCAGTTGAGCAAACTAACGGCCTCGCATATCAAAGTTCTTAAAGATTTTGTGAACAAAAGCTAGCTAACGTCACTAAGTCGTGTATATGCTTACGCGCATTGGTGACGAGTTTGCATAGCAAACAAAAATCACCCCTAATTTTTTAGGAATGTCAGGCATAGCCGGTTCCCTTTAATGCACAACGTGTGCAAACGAGGAAAGGTAACTGGTTATGAACCGCTTGGAAGAACTACGAGAAAAACTTGAGTCACTTGCAGAATTGTCTTTAGAAGATTTGCAGGGTCTTGACTCAGAAATTGTTTCAGTTTTTAATACTATTGCCGCGGGAGAGTTCGAGGGCGTCGAATCCGACGATGTAGAACTTCTTGATGAACTTAAATTGGCTACTCAGTCAGTACGCGAGCGCGCAGATGAACTACAGGTCGAAGCCGATGCGAAGCAAGCAAAGATCGACGAAATGAAAAGCGTTGTGAATGCTGGCACCGAAGTAGCCGAAGCCGCGACTGGCGACGAGGACGGCGCCGATGATGCAAAGGACGCAGACGACGATGAGGATGCGGACGACGAGGACGAGGATGCAGAAGCATCAACGACCGAAGTTGCCACCGATGAATCCTCTGAGCCAGAAGCCAAAGTAGAAGAAGCACCCGAAGCGGAAAAGAAAGTTCTTCCCGCGTTGGCTGCTGCCGCAAAACGACGAAAGAGCGCACACATGGCACAGCAAAGCATTGTCAAAGTTAAGGAAAAGGCGTCTGACGTACTTTTCAACTCAGCCGACGGGCGAAAGATTACTTTTTCGCAATTAGCTGACGAAATGGTGAACAAGCGTCGCCAGTTCGGACGTATTCGTGACGGTGTTAGTGATCGCATGAGCCTTGCTAGCCAAGTATTCGACTTCCCCGAAGAACGAAAGCTAACCGCCGACGACTCACCAACCGCGATCAAGGAAAAGATCGACGCGGTTATCGCCGACGCGATGCGCCCTGACACTTGGGATGAAGCACTTACAGCATCGGGTGGATTTTGCGCACCTCTCGGCACTCGCTACGAGATTGAAACAATCTCTGACGCGTTTCGTCCAGTACGCGATGCACTTCCTTCATTCAATGCTGACCGTGGCGGTATCCGCTTCCGCGCTGGTCTTTCGCTTGCTACTGCAACCGCGATTGACTCAACAGAAGTGTGGACTAATGCAACTGACACCACACCTGGTGAAAACACTAAGAACGTAGGCCGTATCGAATGTACGGACATTACCGAAGTAACAGTTAATGCGATTACTCGCATCCTTGAGTTCGGTAACTTTATGGCCCGTACCGACAACGAAACCATTCAGGCTTACATTCGTGTAACTGACGCTGACTGGGCACGCACGGCTGAAACTCAACTGTTGGACGGCATCGCTGCTGCCTCAGTTAATGTTTCGACTGACCAACATCTTGGTCTAGCCCGTGACTTCCTAGAACAAGTTGGTCGCGCTGCGGCTCAATATCGTTCGCGTCACCGTATGCGTCCAGACGCTCGTTTGCGTGTATTGGTTCCTCAATGGGTGCCAGACGCGGTTGCCGCCGACTTAACTCGTGGCCAGCAATCCGACCCAGGATTCTTGGAAACAACTACGCAAAAGTTCGTGAGCTTGCTTGCATCCCGTAACGTAAATGTTACGTTCTACGCCGACACAGCCACAAGTGCCGGACAGGTTTATGGCGCACAGCAAAACCAAGCTGGTATTGGTGTCGCTCAGGACTTGCTTGCATGGAGTTCCACGGTTGTTTGGTACTTGTTCCACGAAGGCGCTTTCTTGCACCTCGACAACGGAACGCTTGACCTCGGACTTGTCCGCGACTCAACCCTTAACGGAACAAACGACGCACAACTATTTGCTGAATCATTCGAGAACGTCGCCTTTATCGGTGTCGAATCCTTGAAGGTAACTAGCAACCTCTGTGTATCAGGTATGTCGGCTGGAACTGACGACTTGACCACACAGTGTGTGAGCTAGTCGGAATAGTTAAATAGGAACTGAAAGAGGGTTAGGGAATGGCATCAGGAAAACCAGGAATCGTTGTGGACGTTCCTGCTGCCAACCCTGCCCGCGTAGGTTCACTATTAGCGTCTGCTGCACCAGCTAACGCGCAAGGAACTGATTGGGAAGCAGGTCTGCAAGCTGCACCGCAAAGTTGTAAAACTGGCGAGGCGCAAGCGACCTGCAACCCATCGACCCTTACTGTTGCTGACCAGCCAGGCTTTATCGACGAAACCGCTTACGTCATTGAAGCCGGTGTTATTTGTTCGACGTTTGGTGACCGCACGACTTACGGAGAAAGAGCAATAAACACTCTGCTTCGCAATTCGTCGCGGTTAATTGAACAAGAGTTTGAGTTAGGCACTATCGCAACGGCAGAAGGGTATAACAACTTTTTTCTAACCGATGCGCCTGACGAACTTGCGGTGGACTTAGGTGCCGCTGCCGGAACGGCCTACAAAGTCGTTAAAGGATTTGCTGGCGTTGAAGAACTAACGATGGACAAGCTCGGCGGAACACGGTGCATGATTCATGTTCCCGTGCGCGTCGCGGCTTATCTCGCGTTTAATAACCTCATTCACCAAGAAGGCAATTTACTTCTAAGCGAGTTGGGCAACATCGTTGTTGTAGGTGCTGGATATTCCGGCGCGTCCCCTGCGGGTGCTGCGGATTCATCTAACGCTACGGCTTGGATTTATGGAACGGACATTGTAACTCTTTACGTCGGCCAACCAGTTTTAACTCAAGACGGTCTAAGCCAATCACTTAATCGAGAAATAAACGAAGTCGAAGTACGCGCTTACAGATATGCAGCAACGATTAACAACGGTTGCGCAAACGTGGCCGCGAAGCTCACTCTAGAAGATATTTAAGAAAGTAGGTAACAGAAATGGCAAATGCAACGTGTTACACACCGCTACAAGTGTGTGCTTTGCGTGTAGCAAAACTTAATTCAACAGGTGACGCGGTTGCCGGTGCTGCTACTGGTTATGTAAGCGACGCACTTATTGAAGCAACGCTTGGCCTTGAAATTGAGGAAGGCGACGAGATCATTAAGAAGAATGGTTGCGGCGATATTTGTGTGAACTTTAAGGACTCTGACCGTATTAAGCGGGCAACAGTAACCCTTAACCTCTGCAAGCTAGATTCGGAACTGATCTACCTTCTAACAGGTGGCACTCTGATTCAGGACGGCTCAACTACTATCGGTATGAAGGTTCAGAATTTCGACGACGATGCTATTGACGGTGTTTGTCTTGAGCTTTGGACTAAAGCATGGAACGGTTCGGCGCAAGCTGCTCCAACGATTACTGGCTCGGTCAATTCGTATTTCCATTTTGTCTTGCCAAAGGCTCGATTCCAACTAAGTGACCTGACGCTTGCTAACGCGGACTCTGAAATACCAGTTAGTGGCACAGGCGAAGAAAACGCTGGACTAAACATCGACGGCCCATACAACGACTGGCCTACCGCTGTAACTCAAGCTGGTGGATTTGATTCAGTTGTTGGATGGTTCCTTGACGATGCGATTCCAACCGCTGCGTGTGGATTTACAACCGTACCGGCACAGGGTAGTTAATAACTAAATCCGCTGAATGTGACATAGCTGGTGGCGGACTTCGGTTGGCTGCCAGCTATGGGCATTTATGAAACAAGGAAGGATTTAGAGTGGGCGACACAGTAGAAGGTGGAAATCCTGGCTCTGGCATTGCCGTAGCAGTTGATGCTATTGCGGGCGAAAATCACCAACTTGTAAAAGTAGAGTTTGGTGCCGACGGTTCGGCTACCCAAGTTTCTTCTGCGAATCCACTACCTGTCACCGACTCGGCACTAGCTGGATATGTCGATGGACTAGAGACTGCGGTAGCTAGCACAAACACCTTATTGACCACCCTTAATGGCTACGTTGATGGGCTTGAAGGCAGTACCGATGGGATTGAAGCGTTAATTACAACACTCAATGGTTACGCCGACGGTCTTGAAACCCTCATCGGGACGACGAACAGCTCTCTTACAACCCTCGCCGGTCATGTAGATCAACTTGAGGGTTATACAGACGGCATAGAGACTTTAATAACTGCTACCAACGCTGCCCTCGCAACTGTTGAGGGTTACTTGGACGGCGTAGAAACTTTAATTGGAACGACCAACTCAACTCTTACGACTATCGACGGTCGGGTTGATGGTCTTGAAGCACTTATTACTACGCTCAACGGCTACACAGATGGACTAGAGACTTTACTTGCCGGAACTTTAACGGTCGCACTACCAACAGGCGCATCAACCGCTGCCAATCAATCAACCATTATCGGACACCTAGACGGTCTTGAGGGATTACTAACAACTATCGACGCAGACACCGGCACTCTTGCTGGCGCTGTCTCTGGAACAGAGATGCAGGTCGATATTGTCTCTGCAACCGCCCCTAGTAATTCGACTTCAACAGCTTATGAAACTAACCGAGTAGCTAAGGCGTCGGCTGGAACCTTACGAGGCTTTAGCGGTTACAACTCTAAAACTGCTGCACAATTTATTCAGGTACACAACACAGCCTCTCTACCCGCCGACACAGCCGTTCCCGTTATTACGTTTCGAGTATCGGCCTCAACTCCTTTCTCTATGGACTTTGGCGTATTCGGTCGCTCATTTTCAACTGGTATCACGTTATGTAATTCGTCCACAGGCCCAACCAAAACAATCGGCTCTGCTGACTGTTGGTTCGATGTGCAATATGTGTAGGGGTTAATGTGGCTGAACTAAACATTTCTTCAAGCGGACTAGAAGCGTCAAACAATCTCTCCGACGTAGCCGATGCAAGGACATCTTTAAACAATCTTGGTGCTGGTGCGTTGTCTCTTTCAGGTCTTTGTTATGTCGGCCATTCTTGGACGGCTGGAATTGGCGTAGCGACAACTGGTACACCTCGTTTTCAAAGACAAGGCTTCATGGGGCGTCTTGCGGCCATGATGCAGATACCTGAAACAAACCTCAAAGCTATAGCTACCGCTGGTGGCTACATGATTCGCACTCGGTCCGTGTACACCTCTCCCTATCAAGGCTGGGCTGGTGCATTTGCTTTTCTTGGCCCGTACTCATCGCCTAATTTTGGCGACCCAACGTCAACAATTCCAGATCACCCTGTTATCCATCAGCCCTGGCCCTTGCTCATCTGTCACGGTATAAACGACGCTGCTTATTACGGCTCTGACACAACCGCTGGTACCCACGCCCTTATGCGTAATGCTTGGAAGCACGCCCTACGAGGCACGCTATCTAAGCACCGTTCAGGTAACGAGTGGGGTAGCTACTACAACACTTCTGGTGCCGCTGCTTGGCGTTCAGGTCTAACCTTCTCTGGCACTTGGTCTGACCAGACAGTCAATCCATCCAGTCGAACTCTGTCAGGTGCTTCTGGACCGTTTCGCAAATCATCATCCACGGCAACTGATTACGTCGAGTTCGTCATTCCTTCAGAGTTTGCTGGCGGAACTATCGCTGTTTCGTTTGTTAGCCAAATGAACGGTAAAACAAAACTTCTTAACGCCGGTGGCATCAACAGCAGCGTCACATCTATAACTGTTCAAGACGGTAGTTCAGGACTTCTAGGTTATGCAGAGTTCCCTGACTCTGGTGACTTCCGTCTTCAGATTGACTCAGAAGAGATGCTAGTTACTGCTGGCGAAGGCACCACAACCTGGACGGTAACGCGAGGCCACAACGGAACAACGGCTGCTGCCCATTCTGAAAACGCTGAAATCACTATGCCTCAAACAGGGCTAATTGCTACTTGGTCAACTGATGGTAGCAACGGAACGATTACTGGAACAACCAATTTACAATCCCAAGGATTTGCTGGACACCCAGTTTGCGTTGTTAAGCGATTCGTTTGCACTTCCGCTGACGCGGGCAAAACAATAAGAGCAACTATCTCTGGGAAAGTTAGTGGCGACACTCATACCCTTGCCCAGTTCGATGCAGTATGGCTTGAATCAAGCTCACCTTCACCGGCAGTTATTGAGAATGTTCCACGCTGGTTAGCCTCAGGTCTGGTCAACTACATCTACGTCACTGCCGCGCAATACGGTGACATGAATACCGACATCGACACAATCATTGCTGAGTTCGATGATCGTGTACAAGTTGCTGACATTGATGGGGCCTTTCGTGATCGTTCATGTTGGCCTAACGATTCGATGCCTAGTTCAGATTCGGGTTCACAAACCTACACTGTGACACCAAACAACCCGACCGTGTTTAATGCACTAGGTACTGGCTGGGTAATCACTCGTTACGGCGAGGACATGCTTGTTACCAACATCGTTGATAACGGTAATGGCACCTCAGAATTAACAGTCACAAGAGGCTTTAACGGAACAACTAAACAGAACCACACGACTCTTACTTCGGCTACCCAGCTAGTTGATTTCTCATGGATGGCTACCGACCGTGTACATCCAAACGCACTTGGACATGCTGTTCGAGCTTCAATTATCTACGATGCTTTTGGAGATGCGACTGTTGGATATGACGAGTACGAAAACGCAATAGCGGTTAGTGCTTCGTCACAAGATGAACACCAATCTTGGTTCGGTGTCACAGACAACTGGTATTACCAGCACCCTGTAAATGCAGCATTAGGAAACACAACTTTCACTATTAACAAACTTTGGTATTTCCCAATTTATCTTGTGGAACGCGCCATTCTTGTTTCGGTCGGTATTGTTACAGGAACAACTGCGCCAGTATCACAAACGTATCGTTTCGGTTTGTATGCTCCTGGCATCAACCGTTCTATCCCATCAACGCTGATTCGGGAATTAGGAACAGTTGCTCCTTCTGGAACTGCAACAGCTTTTGAGGTTGCTACCCACGTCGTCTTAGAACCTGGGCTTTATTGGCTAGCCGTTGTGAATCAGGGTGCGGGTACAGCAGGGAACGTGAGGTCGGTAAGCAGTACGGCTTGGATTCCTTTGTCGCCTATCTACCGGTCGTCCATTGACACATCAACAGCTCTTGACCCGTTTTACTCAGATACAAGAACTGTTGACAATGATTTGGCTACCGATGCAGCCGCCGCTTCTGTACAGATAGATGCTGGCCCGATGCCTATGTTGTGGCCCAAGTTCCGCAAACCGCCTTACTTGTAAAGAGGGAAATGATGCTCACACCCACAGCTCGTATATACCAACTGGATTTTCAACAAGGCGACTCCGTTAAAACGGCTGACGGTGAGATTCTTTACGTCCACGGTGTTGATGAAGCTGTTCAATGTTACGGAACAAGTCTTACGCCTGACGGCCCTGTTACTCTTACCCCTGTTATGGAGTTGTTCGGCGCTACGTTGCACGAACGAACCAAGACAGTCGAAGAACTTATAGGACAATGACTCTCCTTCTGCTTCTCGCGGACGATGGCATAGCTGTCGTGATACCGGATTTAGAATCACCGACTTTTACCATCCGAAAGGGGGCTACGAGAACTCGCGGCTCCTATAATCAAACATATTCACGCCGCGTTAAACCGACGCGAACGGTAAGGACGTAACTGTGACAGATTTCTATGTGGGCGAAGATGATCGACTACCACTTCTAGTTACAACCCTTGAAGATGCCAATGGCGCTATCAACCTTACTGGTGCGACCGTTGTTGTGTATGCAAGAAAACGTGGCAGCGATACTAAATGGTCTGGCAGCGCGACAATTACTGACGCAGCTACCGGCGCAGTTTCTTATGCTTGGGCCGCAACCGATACACAACTACCTGGGCGCTGGTGGTTTCAATGGAAAGTTACAATAGGCGGCAAGACTCTAACGGTGCCTAATAACGGTAGCGATGAGGTTTGGATTAACGAGTTCTTTGCTGGTGAGGTGAACTAATGGAACCAACTGACGGCCCTTGCGCCGACTGGATAGACCGCAACGATGTTGAAATGTGCAACGGGTGTACGCCTGATGCCGAGATAGAACCGGACATTTATTCAGACGCAATTTCTACCGCATCGTTTATTTTGTACGAGCTTTCGGGAAGGCAATACAACGGGATTTGTACGACAACTGTACGGCCATGCCGCCGTGCCTCGTCCTACTCTCAACCTTCTGGCTGGAACTGGGAAAGATCGTGGGGCAGATGTATTTGCAGTACCGACACCTGGCAAGGTTGTTCTTGTGGGGGCATTGACAAAATCGGATTAGGTCGTTACCCAATAATTGAAGTAACCGAAGTAAAAATAGACGGCGATGTTGTAAGCGCAGCAGATTACCGCGTAGACGATTACCGCTGGCTAGTTCGTATTGACGGCGACCCCTGGCCGGTTTCACAAGATTTAAGTCTTGCCTCGACCGAGGACGACACGTTTGAGGTTACATTCACCCACGGTAAATCTATTCCGCGTGCGGGTGTAAGGGCTGCTGCACGTTTAGCGTGTGAGTTAGCTAAAAACTATTCCGGCAGGGCTTGTAAGTTACCCGAACGGATACAAAGCATTTCCCGCCAGGGAATAACAATGGCCTTTGTAGACCCGTTTGATTTTCTCGACAAAGGCAAGACTGGTATTTATGAGGTCGATCTATTTCTAGCTGCCGTAAATCGTCACGCGCGCACAGGGCGCGCCCGCGTAAGCTCCCCCGACGTAGGCCCGACAACGACCCGACTAGATACTTAAATGGCCGACACTAAAGAAACGATTGCCAAGGTACGCGCACACGGCAAGGAAATACAACAGGTAGCCGTAACACGTATGTTACGCGAGCTAGATAGTAAGGTGCCGTACAAAACTGGCAAACTGCACGACTCGGTTAAAGTCAGAAATACCTACGGGCAGAGCGTTTTTAAGACCGAAATCAAATACCCATCACAAATTGCTAACTACACCAACGACGGAACGCAGCGCCACGTTATTTATGCGCGACGCGCTAAGGCATTACGGTTTGAGATTCGCGGTAAAACGATCTTCGCTAAATATGTCTTTCACCCAGGTACTAAAGGCACCAAGTGGTTTAGTAAAACAGCTAACCAAGCTCGATGGGGAATGGCATTACGCGCGGCGGTTCGAGGGCGAGGCGCTAACCTTTCACCCCGTGACTTCTTTGGGGGGCTATAAATGACGGCCACAAGCTTCCTCTACGACCTTGCACAAGAGATTCTAGATACGGCGGAAGATTCTTTATCGCAAGCGCGTACGGGGCACCCAGCACCCAATCGTGTCAATGTTGCATGGGGCGAACCGCCAGCCGACGAGTGTTGTGGTGAGGGTGGACAGCTCACTATACATTTGGACGACGATATTGCGGTTACACACGCGACGCGCGGCAACCAACCGTGCATGATTCTCCCCACCGCAAGTTTCGTCATTACTTTATTTCGGTGCCACGCTGGTTCGTCAGATAACGAACCAATCCCAGGCTCAGAAGTTCTCGACGCCGACGCTAAAAGTCTTATGGCGGATTTGTGGGCGCTACTAACTGGAATCTACGACGCTATAGCAGATGCATCATTGTTCGCGGATATTGATTGTGCTACCGTGACCGTCGGCCCAGCCGCAACACTTACGCCAGAAGGCGGTTGCGCTGGTTTAACTGTCCGGCTGTCAGTTGCATTAAGTGACACCGGCCCTACATAATCGGGAGTCACTAAATGGCAGACAAGCCTAAATACCTACGCAAGGGTGAAGTCGAAATAGAAATCGACGACAAGAAATATGTTTGGGAACGCCCGAAAGCAAAAGATTATTTAGAGCTTAACGAAATGGCTATTCGTATGGCCGAGAAGCTACCTGTTGCCGAAGGTCTGCCGACCGAAGATGAGATAGACCAAGCCAAAGACGAAGAAGCGATGGACAACCTTAAAAAGGTTAATGATGTCCGCGTTAGCTTGACCGCCACCACGTTAGAGATTTGCCAAGCCTGGTTCTTTCGTGGAATGGAATTGCTATCCAAAGAACCCTTTGAGGGAACAGTCGAAGATATTCCGATTTGGGCTATGAACGGCGAGGTAATCGGGGAGATTCTTAACCATTGGATTTCCGACCCCTCGGTGGCCCTTGGGAGTTAAGTAAGGTCGCTTCTCAAGGGCCGCAAGAAGATCGCGGGCCATATACAGTCGAAAGACTTTACGAAGATTTCTCCAACTTTTATAGCTACTGCGCGTCCTACGGTGTTAGTCCACTCGACGTTGATGAGATGGAACTCTGGCAAGTCGGCGCAGTAATTCGTTCTGCAGAACGAATACAACCCGACGAAGAAACTACCGAAGATGGAAAAGTTGTTTCAACAAAACGACGAAACCTAACTGCCGAGCGTATAGCATACAAAGAGGGTCGCGGGCCAAAACCTGAACCTGACGAACCAAAGCCGTCCGCGAGCATGGCGCAGCTTATGAGCAAGGTACAGAAAGGCTGACCTGAATGGCCCTGAAAGAGGAACTTACCCTCGACACCAGGCAAGCGGAAGCACAAATCCGCAAGATGGGCGCGCAACTCGGCCAGCTATCTAAGCAATTCGGCAAAGACTTTAACAAGGCGATCAAAGCGCCCACTGTTGAGAAAATCAAAGCGCCTAAGATTGATAAGCCGGTTGTTCCCGCGCCAGACACGACCGTTGCACGACATGAACTAAACAAACTCGCTCGCGGATTTCAGACTGATTTTAGAACGGCTGGCACGGAAGTCGCTAAAACCGTCGGCGCTATCGGCGCGGCAGCGGCGGCGGCGGGGGCAGCAAGTGTAAATGTATTCGCCGACTTCGAGCTATCACTTTCTCGCATTGAAGGCTTAGTTGGACTGTCGGCCAAAACGGTTAAAGGATTTAAGGGCGACATTCTTGCCCTGTCCGGCGAGACAACCAAATCGCCAAAAGAACTAGCCGAAGCGTTGTATTTCATTACTTCTTCCGGTATCCCCGCGAGCGCGGCGATGGACGTTCTGAAACAGTCGGCGAAAGCCGCTGCAGCCGGATTAGGTGAAACGGCCAACGTTGCCGACGTAGTTACTTCTGCCATGAACGCTTACGGCCATGATGTTCTATCTGCCGCAAAAGCAACTGACATAATCACGGCATCCGTTCGTGAAGGTAAGGGCGAGGCGACAGACTTCGCACAATCTATCGGCCGCGTTTTACCTATCGCCGCAAACCTCGGAGTTACCTTTCAACAAGTAGGTGCAGCGACCGCCGCCTTAACGCTTAATGGTTTGGACGCCGCCGAAGCAACAACCGCTTTAAGACAAGTTCTTGCCACAATCCTTAGCCCTACCAAAGAAGCTAAAGAAGCTCTTGCCGGAATGGGGTTAAGTGCCGACGGCTTACGCAAGCAAATATCCGAAAAGGGATTACTGCCTACGTTAAAAACTTTTGCCGAGGCGGCAGAGGGTGACGCCGAGGCAACCGATGCGTTCTTTGGAAACATCCGCGCACTAACTGGTTTTCTTTCTATTACGGGTGCCAATCTTTCTAAGACAGAACAGATTTTTAAGAAACTCGAAAATACAACTGGCGACACTAACAAAGCATTTGCGGCATTTAGAAAAACTACCCAAGCAACCTTTGATGTTGTCAAAGCCACGGGAAAGCAGCTCGGCATCGCTATCGGGGGACAACTCGCTCCTGCTGTTAAAGCATTTGCGAAAGTCGCTATTATCGATATGGCAAAACTAACTGAAACATTTCGTGGGTTGTCATTAGGGCTAAATGAAAAGGAACTAACCAAGAAGTTCGAGAGGATGCGCAAAGCAGCCGAGGGATTAGAGCCAGCAATCGCAGGACTCGGCATTGCATTAACCGCGAAACTGGGAGGCGGGTTGCCGATCATCGGGCAGTTCTTAGGCTTAATAAATCCGTGGGTAGCGTTACTCGGCGGCGTTGTCTTATCGTCAGAACAAAGTCGTGACGCATTATTTAATCTTGGCGAACCCATTCAAGAGTTAGTTCGATCTATTTCGACACTAGCAACCGAAGTACTGCCACCACTTATAGATTCATTTAACGCATTAGCTGGGCCGGTTATATCTGTTTTGGGAAGCGGCATAAGGATTTTTGCGTCCGTCTTGCAGGTCATTGCCAACAACTCAAACCTTGCTGCTCCTGCAATAGGCGCGTTAGTTGGCTCGTTAATTGCATTGAAAGTCGTTGGCTCGGTTAATCGAGCCATGACCGTTATTACGGGAAACATTTGGAACTTACAAGTTGCAGCGGCGCGCGCGGGCGGCGGCGTCAGCGGATTCGCTAAAGCCTTAACCGGACTAGGGCCAGTCGGGATAGGTGTTGGGCTTGCGGTTGGCTTATTGACTGCCGCTTTTATTTCGTCGCGTCGTGAGTCCCAAGAAACTGAAAAGCGAGTCAAAGAAATAACTGATGCTCTTAAAGAGCAGGATGCGACCCTTCGGTCTGTCGCTAAAAGTACCGTAGAAAAAAGACTGGAAGATAAGAACCAAGCAAAAGACCTAGACCGTCTTGGTGTTTCACAGGGTGACTTTACAAAAGCCGTTTTGGGTAATGCAAAAGCGCAAGAAGAACTACGGGCATCCATGATTAAAACAGGAGAGTTAAATCTCGTTGTTGGCTCGACGGCTGGCGCATCATCCGAACAAATTAAAGCTAACGAAATTGCTACTGCAAAACTACGCGAAGAATATATAAAATACGGCACTACAACACAGTCGGTGGCAAGCGGACAGCAGGTTTTTATTTCAGGGAATAAAGGACTTAAAACTTCTCTGGAAGATTTGACTGCTGAGTTTAATGAGTCGGCTAAGAATCGCCTCGTTTATTTAAGAACTACTGAACAAATTACAGAGGCAGAAAAAGACGAGGCTATCGTCCGCAACACCGATGCGAAAACCGGAGCGGTGAACTATGCCGCCGCCCTTCGTGGACTTGAAAACAGTTTAGCAAATATCAAAACAAAAGCAGGGCTAGCTAAAGACGCTGCCGCATCCTTTAAGACAAGTATGGATGCGATATTTGGACGACAACTCGATGTAACCGAAGCAACCGTTGCATGGGAAGCTGCGCTGGATGATTTAACCGAAACACTTAAACGCAACAATGGTGAACTTAGAGTATCGGAGCCAGCGGGGCGTGAGTCGTTCGAGAGAACTAAGAATGCAACGACAGCAGCTTTTGGGTTAGCTCAATCCTTAGTCGCTGAGGGCAAATCTTCTAAGAAGGCTGCCGAAGGTGTCCGCGATCACGTTGCGGAGTTGCGAAAGGTTTTAATAGCAGCAAATAAATCAGAGGAAGAAGTCGATAAATTTCTAACGACACTAGGGCTTGCACCAAACCAAGTGGATGTAAAAGTTCAAGTTCTTATTGAACAGGAACAACTTCGTAAGTTTCTTAAAGAAACGACAAGCCTGAACGACGAGGAAATTGCCTTAACGCTCACCTACGCAACCGACCCCAAAGCACTCAAGAAGGTTTTGGCAGAAAAGGGGCTGGCGTCAGAAGATATTAAGACGGCCATAAAACTTATAGATACCGAAGCCTTGGACAAACTCAATGCCTTTGGTAAAAAGAAAAAAGAAAAGACCAAAGACGAAAAGGTGAACATTGAAGTCGGTATCGGTAACGCATTAACCGCTTTAGAAAATCTCAAGAAAGCATTTCTGCCCGCTTTCGAGAACTTACGCACCGCCGCCTCAAATATATTCTCAGGGTTAAATGCGCCTAGTGTTCTTGGCCCAGGTGGATTAGATGGCAACCCCAAGACCCCGTGGCCTCGTGCACTTGGTGGGTCTGTTCAGGCAGGACAACCATATACCGTCGGCGAGCGTGGACGAGAATTATTTGTTCCACAGATGAATGGCACAATCATTCCTAACAGCGTTCTAAATAAAACATCGAACCGCAACACAACACTAAATGTGTACGCACGTACCGCAGACATTGACGAAACTAACTTGCGCGATATTCTTCGCCGCGAATCTTTACTGTCGGGAGCTGCATAATGGCGTGTGAAATTAGAACGATCACATTTATTGACCCCGACAACACCGAGTGGGAATTACCTTATTCGCGTGGCGTGCAAGGACTGTTCGGCCCGCCTATTGAAATCTCGTCGGTTACTTCCCCCACTAATTCAGGTTCTTTTGTTACCGACGTAAGACACGGGACAAGAGAGTTAGCTGTACCTGTTTATTGGAAAGACACTTCTAGTTCGCAAGCACAACTAACTACTTTACGAGGATGGGTAGCGGCATTAGACCCCATGCGCGGTAGTGGATATGTTCGTGTAGATAATCCAGACGGCACTTCTCGTCGTGCAACCGTTCGATTAAATGACGGCTGGAACCTCGAAGAGATATGGACTCAATTTAACGAAGGTGTTTTAGTTTTCCGTTTAGACGGCGAACCATATTTTGAGGATGAGAACGAAGTTTCTGCAACTTACGAAACCGGCTCGACGACTTTTAGTTTCTTTCCGATCTTCCCGTTGTCACTTTCTAGCTCCACTGTCTTTGCGACTGCCGACATAGAAAACGATGGTGATGTAGCAGCGTGGCCGGTCTGGACTATTGAAGGGCCAGGCTCGGCGATCTTTATTAACAATGTCACAACAGGAAAAACTATCGAACTTTCAACAACTCTTGTTGCGGGTGAGACTTTGACGATAGACACTCGCCCTGGATACAAAACTGTCGAGTTTAATCCTGGTGCAACAAACGCCTTTTCTGATCTTGCGGCGGATGCTTCGCTATGGCCCTTAGAGCGCGGCACTAATTCAATCTCGATAGAAATGAACGGCTCGACTGCTGAGTCAAATATTACTTTGACCTATCGCCGTAGGTGGCTAAGTGCCTGATTTCGAGCTATTCGTTCGTGATGAGAACCTAGAGCGCATCGCACAGCTAGATAAGTTCATTAAGTTCGACGCAATATCAAGGGATAACAATGTCGGGGCGTTTGTTTTAGACGTTCCCTACTCGGCTGCGAACCGTGAACTAATGACACTTGCCCACGGTGTTGTCTTTCGTTTAGACGGTGAAGAAGATTTCTCTGGCCCGATCACTTCTATTACAAGAAAATACAGCGCCGATGAAAACTTAATTTCGGTAGCGGGGTTTGATGACAACGTATGGCTACTGCGCCGACTTGCTATGCCGCAACCCTCGACGGCTGATCCCCCTTATAGCTCACAGACTTACGATTCCCGAACGGGAATCACGTCAACCATTATGAAAGAATATGTTGATTACAACGCTGGCCCATCCGGTCTAGCGAAGCGCGCCGTACCTGGATTAGTTATGGCCGCTGACCCTGGCGCCGGAACAGCCGGAACAAAAGGGCGGGCGCGTTACCACGTTCTATTAACCCTTCTACAACGTTTAGCGAACAAAGACAACCTCGGCTTTCGTATTCAACAAAACGGAACGACCTTAGAGTTTTTGGTTTATGAGCATGAAGATTTAACTAGTTCAATCATTTTCTCAGATGAACTGGGTTCTTTAGCGTCCTATGAATACACGCTTTCAACGCCTGGCGTTACTTACGGAATCGCAGCGGGTGGGGGAACGGGTACGAGCCGAACCATTATAGAAAACGCCGACGACGCATTCCTTGCGACCTACGGAAGATTTGAGACTTTTATTGACGCTAGAGATACGACTGACACCGACGAACTAACCGACCGAATTACTGACGCAATCGCCGACGCGGGTGAGGCCGAGTCGTTTATGTTTGAGCCTTTAGAGCTGCCTAATATGAAATACGGCACGGATTATTCACTAGGGGATAAGGTCACGGCGGTTATAGATGAGGACATTTTCCAAGACGCCATTCGAGAAGTGCGCCGCGTCGCCTCGGTCGAAAACAATAAAAAACGATTAACGATCTTACCTACCATCGGAACAGAAACGTCAAGAAACGTGCGAGCAGGACTGCCTAGCCTCTATGATCGGCTAACAAGACTGGATAAGCGCGTCCGAGATTTGGAGCGAATATAAAACATGGCAACCGCAGTTGATACCTACCACCCGTTCGATGCCGGAAATGGCGCCGATGTTTTAGAAGATCGCTGGCGACAAATGGCCCGTTTGTGGGCACCGCCTGGCGTTGATCTTTCTTACGCAAATAAGATTTTGGTCTATGGCGATTCGACCGGCCGACAAGTAAAGGTTCCAACTGGCCGTGCGTGGATAGACGGTTTTTATGCAGAGGTCACATCCGAAAAAACAATCGCCTTAACAACCAATACATCCGGCAACCCCCGCATTGACCGCATTGTTCTACAAGTAGACCCATCAAATAACATTTGCGAAATCGCAGTCGTTGAAGGCACGCCCGCCGCGACCCCAGCCGCGCCCGCATTAACTCAAAGTGCTACGGGTACTTATCAGATACCTCTAGCGCAAGTCGCAATCGCTGACGGATACTCTACCGTCGCCGCTGCTGACGTTACCGACGAAAGATACGTTGCGGTTGGCCCATCACGCGCAGGTGACTGGGCAGAAATCGGACGCACCACACAAACAGTCGCAGGCGACACACTTTCTTGCACATTCCCACTTCGCAAGTTTCTAAAGGTTGTTGTGTATCTCATTGACACGGGCGGAACAATCGACCCTGAATTCACCCTTAATAGTGATAGCGGTTCTAATTACGCCTATCGTTCCTCGACTAACGGCGGAGCTGACACATCCGTAACATCAGATACGAACGTCGATCTATTCTCGGCAGCCGTAGCCGAACCAACCTTTGCCGAAATCTTCTTTACAAACTTTTCTGGCGCGCAGGTCAAACTATTTCACGGAACGTTCACACGGGAAGGCACATCATCCGCGGGTACGCAAGTGGACAAGCAAGAGATGTCGGGTAAGTGGGTTAATACAACTACACAAATTAAAACCATCGCCTTTACAAATGGCGGTGGAGCCGGTGACTACGCAATCGGTTCCGAGCTGATTGTGTACGGTCACGATTGAGTTATGGCCTGTCGTCCTGCCCCCGCATGCACCGCAGCATTGGCGCAACTTACAACGCTGTACCCAAATAGAAATACGGCTTCTGACGGTATTTGCCCAAGCCCGCAACACATAGCGCAAAATCCAAACTCAGACCACAACGACGGCGAAGCGGTTGACCCAACACACGACCCCGCACACGGCGTTGATATTCACGCGATGGTTAGACAAGTCACAAAACGTAAAGACAAGCGGGTTAAGTACATCATTTCTAACGGACAAATCTGGCACTACCTATTTCCTTTTTGGCGTCCGTACTTTGGCTTTAATCGACACACCAAGCACGCTCACATTTCTATTAAGTCCACCTACCGCAACGATACGTCTGCTTGGTGGGTACAACACAAAAGGAAGAAAATGAAACAAGACTACGAACTAACGCTTAATGAACTAGGAAACAAAAACCATTTTTCTGGCGTAAAGCTCGATAAGGTTGAAGGGTATTTGTTAATCGAGATAAACGACGACCAACCTACCCCAACAGTTTCGTTTGCTGAGCAGACAAACGGGGGCACCAAAATTATCGTTAAGGGCGGAAAGCCAGGCTCTAAATGTACGGTCAGATTGGTTTGGACGGACTAAATGAGCAACCTCGGAGTAATCATTTCAGTTTTCGGGGGGGTTATCGCCTTTGGTTTAGCCGCTGGCGCGGTGCTGGCTTCTATTCGTAAGGGTTACAAAAACGAAATTATTGAAGATCAAGGGCGGCGTATAGTCCAACTTGAGTCTGAACACCTACGCAATAAAGAAGAAATAGCTGAGTTGCGTGGCGAAATAAAGGTCATGCGAAACCATTTTAACGAAACCGCTATATCTATCATTGTGGACGGCGTGGTTGCAGCAGTAGACGCACACCTACAGGAGAAGTCGGCTTAATGAACAAAGTAGGTGAGGAATTTAATCGGAATCTTGCTAGTAGTTTTGCTAGTTGTTGTAATTCTTAAAGTGGTATAACGCCACATAGATAAAGGAAATAAAAACATGGAAGCATTTACAGTTGCCGCGCTTGTGGCACTCGGTGTGATCGTTACCGATCTCATCAAACCGTATATCCCTAAGTCAATACCGACTATCCCCGTTGCGTGGGTTGTGAACATCGCCCTCTTGGCATTAGGTGCATCGGCAAACGCATTCGACGGCCAGGAACTTTTTGGTCACGCGCTTAACTCGCTTGACGGACAAAGTTTGGTAATCGGTGGTTTGCTAATCGGTTCGACTGGCTCGACCCTAGTTAAAACACTAAAAGCCTTTGACAACTCTGACACACAGGTTGTTGAAAAGGGCACCGCCTACGACGGTAAGTAAATCGCAGCAAGGGACGAGGTAGCGAGACTGAGAAGTACGAACTACCCCGCCCTGGTTTAGAAAGGCGATTAACTAACCTTGCTGCTTCTCTGCAATTTGCAGAACTTGTGCGTCGTCGGGTTCGGCGTCTTTAAGTTTCGTATAAAGAAAATAGTCGTCCTTACTCCATAAGTGAAGGCCTACGCCCGCACGCATTGCACAACGCTTAAACGCATCCGAACTTGCATTCTTTAGTCTTGCCCCGTTGCCTTTGGTGACATACTCGCCGGTTGCTTTAACGACATCCGAATCACAATCGCCCGCCTCTTGAATCTCTACCCACTTATGGTCTATCTGAACGGTCAGGGTACAGACCGCGCCAGTTAAAAGCTCGCCGTCATAAATCTCACGATCAATGCGAAACGAAAACGGGCCGACTATCTCTAGAAGCCGTTGGGTGATTATCGCGTGGCCGATATAATCAGCCCCGCCTTTAGGCGCTTTGTTGATTAGCTCTTTAGGAAAGGGCTGGGAAAGTTTTGTTAGTTGCCTACTCATAATGCTTTCACCTTTTCTATTGCTGCCTCGACAAAATCGTGCCAAGCGTCGTGTAAATCTTCATCATGTATAACGGCTCCGCACTCTCCGCAGAACTCAAGTCGTGTAACGCTCATATCTTTAGTGTCCTATCTGTTAAAACTTGAACTTGTTGGGAGTATTGCTCGGTGATACCCATAAACATTGGCAGGATGTTTTCTTCGGTCGGCTCCCCTAGCGTCCTGAAGTAAATATCTAAGTTGGCGAGGGTTTCCCCGTGTATTTCCCATACTCTTTTTTTGCAGCGGGCTTGCCCGATGTAATAACCACAAACAAACCACGACGCGCACGCTAAAAGGAAAATCATTCTTCGACCCCCAGCACGTCAGTATTAACGGTGAACTTCGGGGACGCGGGGGAAAGCTCGACTGTCGGAAACACGCCGAGTTCGTCCGGTTCCAATGCTTTGAGCGCGTTTCTGTCCAGCTCATATTTGGTGCGAACAATCTCTGGCCGGTTTTCTTTCGCCCATTCCAAAAGTGCGTCGGCGTCGTATTCAACCATTGGCCGCGTTGGAACAGTCGCTTTTAAGGTGCCTTCGGGGAAGCGTAGAGTTTTTGCTTTTGGGTCGCGGGTAAGCATCGCCGCGTGATAATCGTTTAGTGATTGAATCCAAAAGTTCTCGGCGCGTTCGGCTATCTCGGTTTCTTGGTCTAGCCAGCTCTTAATCCGCACCGCTTCAACCGCTGCTAATTCCGCGGCACGTTGTTTGCGTTGTCTAGCCCTTCGCACGAAATACAGAGCGCGGTTTGCATCTGCCTCGTTAATTATCTCTGACGGTTCTTCGCCAATAGCTTCGTCGTCGTAAAGTTCAATTTCATTTATCATTTAATCGCCTTTCAATCGCCTACCCCATTATACAGGGGAATGACGTAACCTTATCGCATGGGTGGGACATCCACCCGACGGCCAACCTCATTACCTAAACTAGAATAATGACTTTTAGTATTGACGAAATCGCACGAATTTTACGCGTGCCACGCACACAGATAGCCAACTACGTCACCCGTGGATATATCGGGCCACGTTCGGGGAAAGGTCGTAGGGCGAAGTTCGACGAGCGCGACCTAAAGGCTGCACAAATCGCCTGCACGCTGACTGCCACCGGCCGCCGAGTCCTGCCCAAGATCGGGCGAGAAGGTCTATATCGTTTTGTAGATAACGACGTTTCTAACATTACAATTGGGCAAGCTAACGCGAGAATGAACGTTCTACCTAGCAATAATTTAGAAATCGAAATGCCCGCTGCTATCACTATTCAAGTGCCCGCATTGCCGCCTTATTAGCTGCTGACGGCGCTGGAAGTCGAATCGGGTATGTCGGGCAACAATTCGGGGTTCGCGGCGCGACAGGGCGCGCACAGCTTCCAATCGTCGCCGGTGTGATCGCCCGCCAGTATCCCTCTCGCGTGACCGATAGCAACCTTGATCGCTGTTCGGGGGAGTCTCGGCGCATCCAATTCTAAATCTGTAAAAGCATCATCGCGTCTAGCGAAATCCCTAGCCCGCCCCTTAAACTTTGCCACGGCAGGGAAGAACTCACTTTCGGAAATTAACGCGTTAGCTGCTGCCTCACCCCATGAAGCGTTAATCGGTTCTAGCGCCTCACACCAAAGTTCAATCGCTTGTGGAGTTAAACGATATGACCCCCACGCCGCGGTGAACCTGGCGAGAACTTCTAAAACTTCTGGCCTGGTCATTTTCTAGCCGCCGCTAAAAGTGCCGCCTGGCTCTGGCTTACGTCACTAAGCCCAACATGCAGGCTCGGCCAATGCTTCGCTAAGGCTGTCGGAGTAAGCGCCACCCCAAAGCGTTGTTTGTAAATCAAAGCGCGGTTAAGTATTTCTTCCGGCGTCGCGCCGACCAGTTTTAAGTCTTTAACCGACTTCCCCAAAACACTTCTAGAGCTAGGGGTTAGTTCGTGCCAGTCAATCCCACAGACTTCTGCGACTGCCTCAAAAACCTCGTCGGGTTTGCGTGCCGGTTTTTCCGGCGAAAAATCTAAATCAGTATTTGTTAAATCAGTATTTGTTAAATCAGTTTTTACTATAGGAGCCGCTTTCCCGAAATCGGGATTGCCGAGATCGGGTTTTGCGGAATCGGGAAATCGGAAGTTCTGTTCAACAAAAATGGGTATTTCCGATACTTGAGTTTCCCAAATCCAATGCCCGCGAGCGTTTTGGACTTTCGACCTTTTGACGTATCCCGCGTCAATAAGTTCATCCACGCCGGAACTGACCGACGACTTCCCATCTGGCCCCGCGTTGGCGACCGCGTATTCTTTTAGCTCCCAACCATCAGGCTTGGAAAGCAACCAAAGCAAAATCCCTTTCGCCTTAAAAGTTAAATCGTTATCTTCAATGAACACGTTAGAAACGGTTGTGAAGTTTTGTCGTTTGACTTGCCGGAGTATTCCCATGTATGGCCTTTCGGTAGGTGTCTAATGAGGTATGATCTTACCGCCGGTTATTTGCATGACCGGTCTTTCGGGCCTAACGGGTCGTGGCTGGTGCTCCGGTCGCGGCCCAATGGGTCAAAAAGGGCCTCTGACCTGCGGTTTTATAGTATGTCACACCCCTGCCGATAGAGTGGGTATAATCAGTTATACAAGTTTCAACCGAAAGGAAACTAGTAATGAATAAAGTAAAAGCGATTGAACTCGCCTCGACCGTGAACAACCGATTAGGTGGCGGCGTTGCATCACCGGACGAAGTTACCGAGACAGCTTGGTTAGTCCGCATCGGCGGCACTTCTTTTGATCAAGCAGAAGTTGAGGAATTATTACTAAGCCACGTTTGGGTAGTTGATATTGAAAGCTCTGGCGAACGCTGGGCATTTTCAACCAAAGATAAGGCAGAGGAGTTTGCCTTGTTTGAGCATTCTGCCAACAACATTGTTTGGCGCGAAGATGACCCCGACTTCGCCGACCTGCGCGACTCATTCGAGATTGAAGGAACGTATTCAACCGTTGGCTCTATTTGGAAGATGCCCGTTCGATGATTAGCCGAACTAGTGTTCGTGGCGTGATTTGTCCTGACTGCGACGGTAAAGGCTGGCGGTGGATGATGGTTCAATACGCAGAAAACGAAGCCGAACCGGAACGCGAAATGTGCGAACTCTGCCGAGGCTACGGGGATTTAGAAAAATGAGGAAGTTACGGTTGTGGCGCTGCCCCTGTTGTGGCCGGAACTCGCGACGGGTTAAGGATGATGTTTCGTCGATGTGCTTCACCTGTCGGATTGAGATGGTCGCGGCTCGGACTTACGGACGGAACAAACGCCCTTGCCAACACCTGAAACCGATTGTCCAGAGGGAAAAGGAATTAGCGAAGTTCGGAACCAAACCGCGGACGGTTGGCAAGAAACTCTTTAAGGTGACGCCCGAACTAAATAACCTTTGGGCCGATGTGCGAAAGGCCCGAACGCGCCCCGCGTTTCAACGGCGCGGGCAAAAGTTCATCGAGGCGTTAGCAAAAGATATGAAGTGGTCGCCGCCGAAGTTAGAAATCACAGAAGATCACCCATACGTCTATGGACAGTATTCGCGCAGCTTTGACAAAGGCCACACCATTTTAATCACGACCAAGAAGATAAAAGAGAACCCAAAACTTTGGGAACTCGAATCCATCCGGCGAACTTTCGTCCATGAACTGCAACACTACCTAGACGCAGAAGCGGGCCTTAACGACCGCGGCCACGGACACTATTGGCAAATACGGTTAAACCGTTTAGAGAAGTTGCTGCCATTTACTGAATACGGCTCTACGAAATATGAGAACCGAAAATGAGTAGCCGAGAAAGTCGCGTTAAAGGTTTCGCGCTGGCGCAAGTTCATGGAACGGCGCAGGACTATTACGACACCCGCGACCGACTTATTGCACAAGGTAAATACAAACCACTAAAAGACTTACCTAGACATTGGGAACACTTTGACGACCCCGAATGGATAGAAGGCGCTAAAAGAATGTTACGTGCCAGGCTTGCCGCAAATGTAAAACTTACCCCGACAGACGAAAGAGTTATCGAACACATAAACGGATTGGAGAACCTGTAATGGAAACAGACAAAAGAAACTTGCTTGAGTATTCGTCTAACAACTCAGGCGGGTCGTGGTGGCTCAAGGACGAGGACTGGCTTGCCCTTGAAGCCGCGGGTTGGAAAGTTCAATGGATAAGGGATCAAGAAAAACCGTCTTGGGATAACAGCGGGGACAGGTTTCTGGGAGCGTTAGCGACGAACGCGAGCAAAGAGTTTTCTAACCGCCGAGAAGGTATCGACGAGTGGGCTGCGATCACAAAACAGAACCCTGACGATGAAGGATGTAATTGTTGCGGCGTGCCTCACAACTTCACCTGGTACGACGCCGAGGGTCAGTCTCACTATTCATTAGTTGAAGTTACTTGCACAGAACGGTCTTGGGTATGACTTCCCCGCGTTACTCAATAGCCCAAATCGGTATCGGTATTTTGCTAACTATGTTGGCAGTATGGATATTCGACAACGCACTAAAAGTAGATCAACAACAGTCACAGAAACAATGCGACGCGAACCCCGCTTGTATTGCTTGGCAGAGAAATCGCTAGAGAGGACTTACTGATGGATGAAATTGTGGAGCCATGTTTGCTTTGCCACCTACCGCACCGCTACCAATATCCAGACGGCAGCGACGTAAGCAACCACAAACACTCATACACCGCCTGCATCAACACGATGCTTGGAACAATCGAAGACCAAAACGCAGTAATTGCACTACTGAGGGAAGAACTGGAAATCGAAAATCGAGAACCCTCACCCCCTTCAATAATTGAGGAAGTAGGTCATCAGCTCTACAAATATTACGTCAAAGACAATTCCGCCAAGCCAGAATCAGGCTTTAATGCCTGGCGGTGGGACAACATGGCCCGACAGTCTCTCCGTACCCTTATTAAGCAAGGAAGGGAATCGGCAGAATGGGGCGACTACTTCTTTGATACCGGCTCCCCGTACACGTTGAAGAAAATCGACAAGTACATCCGTATCTCTCTTTCCCTAACAGAGACAGAGTTTGAGGAGTTGGCGGAATGACCTGCGAATGTGATTGTCATAGATACTGCCACTCTTGCGGAAGAAAAGATGCTGGCCTTCATTACTGCGACGGTGGGCAAACTGGTGGAACTAAGTATGTCTCGAATAATGAGGAGTTAAGCGAATGAGTGCGATAGTTGTTTGCCCTGATTGCACAACCGGCCCGATGGGCTATGCAGGGAACGTCTATTGGCGGCGTTGTGCCATGCACGAGTCGTTGGTTAATTCGGTACCACCCTCGCCACAAACAACCGTGACGATAACTCAGGAGTCGATTGACAAGGCACGAATCAAGGAGCTTGAAGAAGAAAATCGAAAGCTCAAAAAGGAGTTAAGCGAATGAGTCAAGCGTTTAAGTGTGATCGGTGCGGCGTGTTCTGCGACGGTGGAAATATCCCCTGGCTAGAACAGTTTCAGATACAACACAAAGATTTATGTGAGCCATGCAAGGACTCACTCAAAGAGTGGTGGGCGGCTGGTGGGGGCATGGTCAATCCACCCCTAGAAGCTCACCCGATTAGTTGGCCTGGTCGCTGCAACTGTAAGAACGGTCAATCACAAACAACAGCCGGTTGCCCAGTTCATGGGGTAACGCTATGACTTCCCCAAACAACCCAATAGAACTAGCTGAACTAATTGCCAAAGGGTTTGGGAGCCAGGTCGATGGTTGTGGTTGGCAGTCTGACGTTGATTGGGATGCGCTTGCTAACGATCTGGCAAAAGTAGCGGGTGATTACTACGCCCAACAACTTGCAGAAAAAGATGAATTATTGGAAGATGCAAATGAACGTGCCTTAGGTGCCCACCAAAGTTGGCGATCACTCATGGATGCAAATAACGAACAGGATTCAATAGCAGTTAAACGAGCGATAGAAGCTGAGGAACGAGCAGAGAAAGCCGAAGCCGCCAACGAATTTTACAAAGCCCAAACCCAGCTCGCACAGAAACGCAATGACGAATACGCCGCCGAATCTGCCCGACTACGACAAGCCCTAGAGGAAATCAAACAAGCAATACGAGTTAAAGGCCCAGTTCCTAAATTCCACAAAGACACAATGAAGCGTCACAGGAAAGAGTGGCCCACACTTTGGAAAGCTATCGACAAGGCGACAGCAGCACTAGAGGACGGTAAGAAATGACCCATCCTGATTGGGAAAAACATCCAGGCGTGGAATATCGAGTCCGCTGCAACGACTGTAACAAGACTTGGAAAACGTGCCGCCCTTACTTAACGAGTGACGACACCCGCAACCACCACCACGAAGCCGTTACATCGTTTGGCCTAACTGAGAAGGAACGGACAAAGTACCAACCGAATCTTTCGCTTGAGAGCCGAGAGGTTGATAACTGGGAACTTGTACCCGACAACGACGACACACAGCACAGATACTTGTAGAGGAAGGAACAACAGATGAGTGAAGTGAAAGAGAGAACTGGCTGCGTTGAATACAGCGGTGGCCTCACCCTTTGTTATGGCCCTGGCGGTTACTACGTCCACAAAGAGGAACGTGACGATAACCAATGGTGTTTTGGGTGCCGTAAGCGTGGTGGGGTTTGGCAGTTCATGGTCACGGACGTAATCAGTTACACAAGCGACCCGTACTGGCGCTACCGATGCGACAACTGTGACAGCGACCGGACAAGGTTTGGCGAATGACTAGCGACCCCACAACCTCAGTAGAGGAAGAAATCGACAATGCTTTTCAATCTGAAATG
>ERZ1292625.578-Hain-H41-01um-R1-578-length-53474-cov-12_pt1 | contig 53474 bp, 62 predicted proteins | sample MGYA00564400_ERZ1292625 | MGnify/ENA primary metagenome ERZ1292625 (study PRJEB36523, sample SAMEA6512639) | groundwater metagenome | collected 2019-01-08 | study: AquaDiva: Metagenomics assemblies of 32 groundwater samples | reverse complement strand
CACTGCCATTTTGGCATAGTGCTGCCATTATGGCATACCACTAGATGTAGTGGGTCTGATAACATGACCCCCCAGCTCCCCCCACGTCCCATAACCAGGGGGGCTGTACAAAAAGGAGGCCCGGCCAGCTTGCCCCCCGCAAGCCGTTGCCGGACCTACCCTTAGGCCCCCCTAACTCCTGGTTTTGTCCCCTCTTACTACCCCCCTACCCTTCCTCATCGACCGGGGTGATCTCCGAGAGCAACCACCCCAGCAGGCAATGCCCCCGGTCCCATCGTTCCACGATGCCTTGTGGCACAACCGAATCGGCTGAGGCCAAGCGTCGCAAGTCTCCCAGTGGGTAGCCCGCATACTTAACCAGGCGGTCTAGCGTCTCGTCAGTAACTATGTAGTTCATCTTCTCTGTCTCCCATGTGGTCCACCCTTGGCCCATCAGCCATTGTTACGAATCGCCCTACCGATCCCTCCACCAGTCGATAGAACACGGTGGGCTGGTCCCCTTTCAACCGAACAAAGGCTGCGAGATTGTCGAACCATTCCCGAACTACGTGAGCACGCGGCCCACACCGTACTTTGAGAATCGACACCGACTCCGCCACCGTTTGGGCGGAGACAAACCCATACCCGTCCGTCGCACGCCCGTCCACCGATGGATTCCAATATCTGATCCCCTCGATCAGTGTGCAGCCCCCCCATCGCTCCAGACAACGGGAAATGCAAACGTCGATGACCGCCTCAAGAATCGCCGACCCCCTAGGAATGTAGAACTCTACCTCCATTGTCGATCCCCCCTTCCTTCTCGTCGTGTCCGCGAGCATGGTCCAATAACCGCAGCACGTTGCCCGGTGACTTATCGGACTTCAATAGCGTCCACCCCTTACCGCAGACCCTACAGTACAGATTCCAAACCCTCCCCCCGTCCGTCGCCCAATAATGGTCGGGCAATGGTGCCGTCGTCGTCGTTTCCATCTTCTCACCTCTCCCTTCTCTAGCACAAGGCTAGATAGCACACCAACGTCAACCAGACTATTCTAGCATACTCCCGAAGCATTGTCAAGCCTCCAGTCGTTCTGTGTCGCACCCCCCACACGAGGGGCACAAGGTTTTGTATTCGCCCGAACCGAGGATCACACCCCCCCAGTTCCACCCGAACGCACCACAATCGACGCACCGATGCTCGTAGCTGCAACACTCACCTACTAGAATGTCTCGATCCACTGCCTCCGGCGTCACGTATTCCGGCATTGGTATCGGTCCCATAACTCACCCCCTTTTCTTGTTATCAGACCCCCCATCGCACGTCCTACACGCAGCCTCACAGACATGTAGGACGCACGAGGGGGGGTCCGAAAATCTATCAGATACCCACGGAGGACGCCCCGTATCAGTAGCCCAGATTCTCGGACTCCCTACTTATCGGTCCCCCAACCGATCCCTACCCTTCGACGGCCACCGCTTGCCCCTTCATTATCGGAGCATACGCGGTGATTCCCAGCTTGAACACCGACCCGTCCGGTAGTCCGACAGATCGGTTCCCCCCGGTCGTCCCGATAATCATAGACTTTGACGGGGCACCCGTCGGAAGCCCTTGCTTATCGGTCGGTGGCCGCGACGGACGCAACCTCTTGGTCGTGTCAATCGTAACCGTCAACATACCCTTCCCGTCCAAGACTGCGTGTACGTTATCCGCGTCGAAAACCACGTTCTTTTCTGCCACTATACACCTCCCAGTTATTGGGCCTTTCGCCCGTTCCACTTGACCGCCGGTGATCCCGGTCGCGTCAACCCAAGCCTAGCATATCCATCGTCGAAAGTCAAACCACCACGCAGATTTTTTTTCATGCCAATAACTCCCCTGGCCCTTCCCCAATCAGACCTATAAACAGGAAAGGGGGAGGAGCTTGTTATCGCTCTCTCCCCCCGGATCAGATAAGACCACTTCAGGAAATTGAAATTGACCTTCCCCTCACCTACCTTGTTCTAACACCCCGGAACAGTCCCCATTCGACCTGTATGTCGACCTAACCCCCTGTGCAGCCAACTCTTTCTGCTTGCCAGCAAGTAGGCGTCTTTTCCCTCGATAGACCTGTTTTTTTGTCGCTCCCGCACCCATCTATTCCCCTCCTGTTTTCGGTGGAGTCGGAGCCGGAACGCACACCCCCGCCGCCAACATCCTCATCGCCTGCTGCCCATAACTCCCTTGCAATCTCCAACACAGCCCGGAGTTTATCAAACGTTGAAACAACTCCACCGTCTCCTCATCTGATAACTCCCCCTCCTCGTATCGTGTGATTGCCGAAACCTCATCGTTCCCTGGTCTATCCCACGGAAGGTCATCCGACACCTTCTCAATATGTGCCCCACAATGCTCAAGCGATGTCCTAACTGTACGCAGAGTTCCTTGTAGGTCCAGGTGCATGTCCTCATCACAGTCTGAACAAACTGGTATACCTGAGTCCTCCACTTGCAACCACGTCCAACGAGTTGTCTCCCCACAATCAGGACAATACCATTGGGAGTCCTTGTCTGGATAACCACAAGGCTCCCCTGGGATAGGCTTATCCTCCCCCGCGAACCGTTCCATCCATTCCGGGGGTACTTCCGACGCTTGTATTGGTGTGCAACCCTCTAAAAATGTTGCACAGACCGCTCCAGTACACACGGACTTTACCGCATTGGCGATGCTAGCGTGTCGGCCCTCCCAAAGTACGTTCCCACTCTGTGCATCCCGGATAATCGTCTCCGGGTCGATACACAGGTAATCCCCATTCGGCTCCCGGTAGTATTCTGCGGAGTCGAGGTTCACCCTCTGTACAAAGTCTCTGGCCGTTGTCATAGTCCTCCCCCCTTTCTCTCTTGCTTGTGGTGTGCCCCTTGAATGTGGTTCGATCCTCGAATCTTGTACCCACACCTACACCGTTGAACACTCTGCCTCTGTTGGAGCGTGTGTTGTAGCCTTAGCCACTCCCCCCGTAGAGACACCGGCCTCTCTTTTGTCGTTGGCATCATCTGCCCCCCTCTATTGGTCTATCCCCTGCGGAACACGCCGCCCCGCGTCTCCCTAAGCCTACACTTTCGCCGCCCAAAAGTCAAGGGTACACCCAAGATTTTTTTTCGCCCTACCTCCCCTAGAAATGGGGAGAGGGAAGGAACCGTTCGGTGGGGTTCCCTCCCTCTGGGCTGGGAGAGGAGATGTAAATAGGACCTTGAGATTGGCGTTCCGACCTAGTACGCCTCCGCCAAATCTAGTAGGGAGATGTAGAGAACCTGCTCTAGGTCCTCTTCTTCCCTCTCCCATCTGAGAGCGACTTCATCCAAATAGATCGTCTCCCCACTCTCAGTCACTCCCATCATCACCGCATCATCGTGCACTCCCGACTCCTCACACCAGTCCTTCATATCTTTCCACGTCATTTGATGTTCTCCTCGTCAAATATGCCGCCGCCGTTCTCCGGAGGACTCGTTGCTGGTGGCGTCTCAACCAAGTCTCCATTTCCAACATCTACGATTGGCCCTTGACTCCCCACACTCCCAATAGGTACCACCACATAGGCACCAGTTGTGCAGTCACACCGGATTTGGTGATCCCCCGACAGTATGGCGTTTATGGTATTGAGTGTTTTATAGAGGGGGCATGTCACGTGTGGATCACCCGCCGGGAGAATCTTCGATAGTACGCCTATCGCAACCTTCACTATAAAATCGGACTTGACCCCTTGACACATCAACCCAGCCAGCGTAGTTATCACACTCATCACAGCATTGATCCCAGCGACCTCCGCGTGATCCATCACAAACTTGTGTCCTCCGAACTCCACCTCACTCCCAAACGTCTTACACTCATCGTCGGCACACCGTCCACATGGCCTCTCAATCATGGGATGTCTCCACAGGCAATTGTTCTCGCATCTGTCCAACAAGTGTACGCCCCGTCGCTACAAGTCGCTTTGTCTGCTTCACTAGATCGTCCTCCGTCAATTGGTGTTGTCTATGGTTTAGTGTGAGATGTGGAGCACACCGCTGCTCTAGGATACCTATAGGAGTCATAGAAATTGCTCCTATCCTACGCTCATTGAGTTTCCCTTGCACCTTGTACAATCCCATAAGTCCAGTGGTGTCGATAATGAGAGTGGGGACACACTGAGCAGTCTGACGGAGAGCGTGCTCCATCATTGCTAGGTCTGTCCGAGGTGCCGGTGTAGCTGCTAACTCCTGCATCACAGCCACATAAATATCAACCCATTGAGGGGGGATGGGATACTCAAATTGGTTGCTCACACTCTCCCCGTCAAGTGTGTACCCTGAGACTGCCGGAGTGTACAAGAGTTTACACTCACAACGAGTTAATGGTTTCCGTGTCGGACCTTCCAGGTTAACCCCCCCCGAACAAGGGCCTGTCCAAGACATATTGTAATTATACCCGTGAATGGATTGCCAGTGGGGGAGCAGAGGACTCCAACCTTGCTGAGCAGCCCCCCACACCGCCTCAAACATTCCGGACGGCAACGTATGGAGAAAGCCTTGGAGGTCCCCTGAACCTAAGGCACGGAGAGGTAGCCCCTGCGTGTCTGCCCAAGTCCACCACTGTTCGCGTACCGCTTCGTGTGTAGAGGCACCTAGTAGAAGCTGGTCGTAAACAGATGCAACAAAGGCTTGATCTGAGGGCGGAATCGGTACACCTCTAGAAACACCCTGCAACGTAGAACTGGCCCCCCACGCTCCCTTCGCAAGCGACTCCACAAGTCGTCTTAATCTGAGGATATTCGGTTGCTTTCTATCACTCGCTACTAGGGCTTCGAGCATCCTATCCACCCTATACTTACCGTTTGTGTCCACCAAGAGAGAAGGCGTATAGTTCGCCTTTACACCCATCAAGCCTGCCATCTCTGGTAGTACATTCAGCCTAGCCGTCCCAAACCCTAAAAACGCATTCTGAGTAGGGTTTTCCATAACCATTGCGAAACAGTGTTCTAGCGGTTCTATCCCTGGTATGTTACCCTCCTCGACCGTGAAGATTACACATCGACGACCATCCGATAATTCCAGCAATTCAAGAATCGGCGGGCCTGTGCGTACCGAGGAACATAGTCCGGGGTACGCCGCCCACAATCCGGCCTGAATCGAACTCGTCCCTAATTGGAATAGCTCCTCCGTCCACACCGTGCAGGGCCTGTCGTGGATTTCTCCCTTCGCCCTCTCTATACCAGCGAACGAGTCTGTAACAGCTTTTTCTAGCTTCATCCTATCCAAAGTGAATGCCATTATGAGTCTCCTTTCCGTTTACCTACTTCTGCAATCCCATTGTGGGGGGGCAGCTTTACCTGAAAATCCAAGAGGTCATGGGCAATCTGTAGCCACTGAGCCGCTGTCACAATAGCACACATCCCGTTTGCGAGTGTAATCACCCGCATCCCATCTAGCTCTTGTGGAGCGAAAAACAAACCGCCCTCATTGGCAATCACATCACACACTACACGGTATGACCAATCCTCCTGGACTGTGCCCTTTAACTCCGGCAGTGACCGGGAGGGCAGCCTGGAGTGTTGGAGGGCCAACTGTCGGTAGCATGGGGTTACGACCGGCAACGGCTCCAAAAGCAGTTCAGACATCGCTCGATTCAGACTAGTGCAGAGAAACCCCTTCTCCTCCGGCACAGTCTGATCCCCCCCTTCCTCCAGGTTTCCCTCAGCCAGTTGGATAACGTGACCAGCACACGAACCAGTTATGGTGTAGTTGCCGGTCCGTCCGATAATCATATGCAATCCGCTGGCCTCACGAGTTGCCCACCATGTCGTGTCAACTGTAGACGGGCTAGCATTGCTCCCCGGATGGATGTGAACTGACCCAATATAACGCCCGTGTTTAAGGAACCACTGACTTCCCTCCTTATCATCCCACGAGATTGCATAGGCGTCTCCCCTCTGCTTAGGGACCATGAAGAACCAGCCGGTCTCATCCCATCGTCGCCCAACCAGAACCAGCACCTCTTTCTGATATTTCGACAGGAATATCCGATTCAGATATTTGATCTGACCCATCGGGGGGAACTCTCCCCATTCCACCCCTTCAAGCCACACTCCCGGCTTGCTGTCCTTCACAGGTTCACACGGGGCCACAATCGCCATCAACCCCTTGGTCTTGCGGTACAATCGCAAATCCTTGCCAATATGCACTGTACCCACACCCGGTACGCAATCGAGTGTGTACTCCGGTGCAAACGAGGAACTATCCGGGACGGTAAGTTGTGTCATCTTAACACCGACACCTTCATCGGGATGGTTTCCATCCACCCCTTGAGGCAGCTGGTTCCCTGATCGCGGCTCCAATAATATTCCCGTGCATCCCCTCCTCCCAGGTATTGCTCCATCACATCCATCAAAGCCCACCCCAAGTACACCCCCGTCTGGGCATTGGACATGATATTTTGTCCACACGTATTGGCGGGTGAGGTTGGACTTTCCATCTCCGGGTGCCACTCCCCCCAGTCCACTAAGGCATCTTGATTATGCCATATCCCGGTATAAACCTGGCCATACGTCTTGTCACACCCGGATACGATCATAGCCGAAAACCCCGGTCTCCGCCGACACCAATTCCGAATGTCCAATCGGGCCGCATTACTATCGACATTCGTAATCACAATCACATCCATCCCGTCGAATTGCTGCCCCCCTCCTTCCGGGAACCTGTTGACGGACGCGATTGACCCATGCTCAGCCGCCTCTCCCATCACGGCGAACCGAGCAACGGTCACTTTTGACTGCCCGGCGTCCGCATTGACCCATTGCCTCTGGAGGTTATGAGCCTCCAAGATGTCTGGGTCAACGAACGCACACAAGTCCGGCTTGTACTTCTTGACCAACGCTGCGAGGATGGGAGTAGCCGTCCAAAATGTCCCCCCACACCCCGCGAAAATAAATCCCAATCCCATCTTCCCCACCCTTTCACAGTCCTGTGATCCAATTCAAGACTATAAACATCAACCCCCACATAATCACTCCTGGCAACCACAGATGCACAGATTGCCCCCTTATAAATCGAGCACCGATATAGAACAACCACCCCGCCACAAACGCAAGTCCATACGGGAACATGCTACACATTCTCCATTTGTTGGGAGGGAGGGTCGTTCTCGTCCCACCCTCGATCTTCGGACTGTTTATCCCAGTCCAATTCTAGTTCTTTCGGCCACGTCGGATGAGTCACAAGCCACTTCTGTTCACCTACCGTCAACAGCTTCATATTCTGATCCGCGAACGGAGGGAGCGTGGGAGGCTTCCGGGGGTTATACGCCACAATGTCCGTCTCCTCATCCTTGACAACACACACCCCATTTAATATCGCCATCTCCCCCTTCAGGTTTGTTATGGCCACTCTACAGGACTCCTTCGGAGGTGCCACATAATGTAAGTGCAACCACCCCACCATAATCGACACATCTCCATTCGGAGCATACAGCTTAAAGCGGCCTGGTCTGGACGTACCGAGATCGCATGTTTGCCACATAGACATCTTCTCCAAAAAGGCCGACTTCGTGGGTTTCGCAACCTACTCCCCCTGGACCCTCCCCACGGACAGGGTTTGCGTCGTTGTGTTAGGCTAGTTGCCCGCTTAGTGGGATCGTGGACACCTTATCTCCCTCCTGCAACTGTTGGGTGGATGTAGCAGGTCTCCCATTGACTCGGAACCCCGCCACATTCTGCCCTTGCAACGTGCGAGCAAAAGCTACCAGCCCAGCCACCGTCGTCTCCGGTGGAATCTCCAACAGAGTTCGTTCTCCCTCAGCATACAGTGTAATCTCGATCTTTTCCACAGTACATCCTCCCAAACTGTCTCAGGTTTTCCGTGTGGGGCGGCACGCACCGCCAACCATCCGAGCATACGACGCTCGCCCCGCGAAGTCAAGACTGCCATGAAGATTTTTTTTTCAGGAGCGGGTACTCCGAAGAAGTGTAATGAGATTCCGAAACGTAGTGGGATTGCTCTCCAAAACCGAGGTTAGACCTACTTCCAGTCTGAGGACAATCCTCTCCTCATGTTTGGAATTGAGTTTGAGGGGAGCCAATACAGCGTGTATAACTTCGTGAAGAAGGGTGAGTCCTTGTTGTCTATCAGATCGACAAAGGCGAATCAATATCTTCGCACCCACGCCCTTCCCATAAAAGAGACCTTGATATGCCGCAAACTCCTTGGTTCGGGGCATCTTCTCAACCGCATAGTCCGTTCCATCCACACATACCTTCCGAGGAAGCATATACATCCCTTCAAGAAAAGACCCCGATCAAGAGTGTGTCTCAACCGGGGTCTCAGGAATTGTTATTGGCCTTGGCCTCTTACACACGCCCCCGCAACACTAACTCCAGAGTGGTCGTCAATCTCACCACATCCGATCGGAGACCAACGATCTCCTCTCGAATACTCACCATCGTGACGTGTCCCTGATTCACCCGCTCCAAGAGAGCTTGGTATTGAAATTGGAGAGGCTGTTTCTCAATCATCTCCTGAACGTCCTTCCGACTCACCTTACCTGGAAGTACCCGTAAGGCGATGAAGGCAACGCTCGTCAAAGCACCAATTACCGAGGCAAGTATGTTTTGGAGAACAAAATCCATACATCCCCACTAGGCTCGAACCGGCAGGAGGTACACATAGCACTCGAATTGCTCGGTGCCTGTGGTCGTACTACCAGAAACCTCATGCTGCACCCGGAGTGTCTCACCCGATGATAGGAGGGTCTGAGCAGCTACGAGAATCTGAGACATCGGGGTATCGACTACGTTTGCTGTATCAACCACCGAAGCAACCACGTCAGAGAACGCCTCACTCGCGGCCCCGTCACCCTTCTGAACCTTAGACGCGGAGGCCCGTGTTCCCCCTGTCCTCTTTACACGGATGACCGTATCAATCTTGACGATCCGATACTTCTCATTGCGTACTCCCTTGGTGGTTCCATAGAAGTTGGCGATAGCTCCGGCAGCGTCATAAGCTGCGTCAGCCGCAGCATGGGTTCTAATCACCAAACACTGTAGCACACCGCTTTGCTGCTCCCCATGAGCGGCATACGCGGCATCCCCAGTCGTAGTGTTTGCCTTCTGTGTCCGCAGGCCCGATGCCTTCTCCTGGACAATCTCTACATCTCGTCCGACAACTGTACTCTCGGTCAATGGCATGTCTTACTACTCCTTGTTTGCAAACAGGGTCTCTAGTTATAGGCCACGTCTGGCCGAAGGATGGGAGTGTGCCGACTCGCGGCTCGCACCCCCCATCCGATCCCGCTACGATTTCTTCCAGATTATAGGTTCCAAAACCTCGGAAGTCAAAAGAGAGGCCAAAAAATTATTTGCCAAAAAACTTGACTTCTCGGCTGCCCGAAGCCTACAATCGGGCACTTGGCGACCGCAACGACCGCCGCCGGGTCGTGGGAGAAACAGGGTGCCTGCAAAAATTAACGACGGACTGACCAATCAGCAACGACACTATCTCCGCCACAGTGAGCGACTTAGAGGATTATCATCGGCTCGGTATCGATTCAATAAGACACGCAAAATCAAACTCGCTGGTGATCGTTGTAGGAAACCCACCCTTGACTGATTTATTTCTCAACATCTTACCCACGGCTCACCGAGATGCCGATTGTAAAAGGTGTGATCTTTGGGAAGGGGTCACATCAGTGTGTGTGCCGAGTGTTTGGCATGATCCTGATGGTCCCTCATTTCCTAAATCCCAGTCGCATCGGAAGTATGAGAGGGCGGTCTTAATAGTTGGTGAGGCTCCAGGAAGGACGGAAGATTTACAGTGTCGTCCCTTTGTCGGGAAAGCCGGGCGGATGCTTAGGGAGGCTTACATTGACTTCTTCAACCTGTCCGAGAAGGTGGATGTCTTTCTGTCAAACGCAGTACGATGTAGACCACCGCAGAACAAGGAACCGACCAAGACTCAGATCAAGTCTTGTCAGGGCTTCCTTCTAGCAGACATCCGTACTCTCCAATCCTTATATGATGAGGTGATTGTACTAGCTGTAGGGGGTTCCGCCGTCATGTCTACCACTGGTGGTAGCCTTAAGAAGTGGCTAAGTCAGCAAGGGGACACTACAGACTTCACCCAAGTCTTGAAGGAGAATGTGAAGTCAAAGTTAATCGTACTTGACATCCTCGGTCTTTCCACAGAGGAGAAGAAGAAAGACAAGGTGATTGAACTTGTCACCAATGCTCAGGCTGTTCTCTACCCAAAGCCCTGTAAGGTGTTCGCAACCTATCACCCCGCATATCTTCTCCGCAACCCCTCCGCCGGGCTAGCGGTTCATTCTCACATGCGACTCCTCCGAGACTACCTCGATGGCAACCTGAAAATTGAACTCGATACGCCCCTCCTCATCCAACGTGCTCCCCTCCCAGTTGCATATTCTATCCCTCGTTTGTCTCTCGACATTGAGACCTATGGACTGTTCAAGGATGGCCCCGACCAAACCCAGTTCCATCCCGTGAAGATGGAGACCTACGATCACGTCCCTACACACCTCATCGTTCGCACTGTGGGCCTCACATGGCGTGATCCTCACGGGGACTTGCAACATGCCATCTTCCTTATGGACAGCACTCATCACCGCCGTCGTCTTTGGGCATGGCTCAAGAAAGTACGGAACGACCCCAAGTTTGAGTTCCTTGTCGGACAGAACCTAAACTTTGACTTGGTGTGCCTCCGCCACTGCTACCCTGAGTGTCGAGCGTGGTTGGATCATCCCCTCCCCCTTATGGATACGGTCATCACGAACTACCTCCATGACGAGGGCCGTCCTGAAAAATCCCTTAAAAACCTCGCCCCTCTGTTTCGTATTACCAAATATGACGCCTCCCAGGAGTTGAAACGGTTTGAAAACAACGCGGACGAACGGGAGTGGCAATACAATTGCCAGGACACCTATGCAACCTACCGCTTGCAAGAGACTTTGGAGGAGGAGATACGCCGCTTCTACGGTCCCACCACCTCCAAGCTCACCCCCTACTGTCTTAAATGGTACTCCGAACTCCTTTGGCTGCTGATTTGGATGACAGAGACCGGCATCACCATGAACCAACCGCAGGTCCAAGACCTATTTAACAAGTACCACCACAAACGGGAACGCTTGGGCAAAATTGCCCTTGCCAAGTGGAACTTCCACATGGGGGGGAAGGGATCGGAAAAGGACAAGCGAGACCTAATGTACAATGCGGTGATCCTCTTAGACACCTTAGGGATGAGGTTCCCAAAGTTAGAAAAGACGAAGGCTAAAGGGGATTTCTCCTTCTGTGTAGAGAATCGCAACGCTCTCCTCAATGCCCTCCGCACCAATCCCCAAGGGAAGATGTCTACGGTCCACAAGCAACTCGTTGTCGTTGGGCAGTACCAGGACTGCTCCAAACTTCTTGACTCCTATTTGTACCCATTGTTAATTGGGAGAGGAAAAAAACATGACGACCACTCTACAAGACTCATTGCTTCTGTGGCTTATCCCCGTTGGTATCCTGTCCCTAGTGAGTTTGATGATGGTGCTATGGGGGGCACGAAGCAGGCTCGCATCGTATGTAAAGGACCGGCGGTTCAGACCTTCCCCCCCGATATTAAAGCTGCTATCACCTGCCGATTCCCGAACGGTTATCTCATCTGGTGGGACTACTCCCAGATCGAACTCCGAATCGCTGCTCTCCTAAGCCACGATCCCCTCCTGTTCGCAGAATACCAGGGCAAACCTGATCTCCACACCAAGACGGCCCGCCTCATCTTCGGAGACAGGTTTGTGGATAACGCTATTGCAACGGATGGTCTCGATGTGTGGAAGGATTCTAAGCAACGGTTTGCCGGTAAGACCATGAACTTCCTCATGTTGAACCTCGGTGGGGCAGAGAGGTTTCAGCAGACCTTGATGCAGGATGTCGGACTTGAGTATCCAATCGAGAAGTGCCAAACCGCGATTGATGCCTTCTGGACTCGCCACAAACGGCTCCACGAATGGCACCTAGAGATGCAAGAATTCATCCGAAAGCATGGGTACTTCGAGTTGCCTCTCATCGGTCAGTCCCGCCTCTTTCTAGGAGGTCGGAAGGATCAGGAGAGGTCCAGCCCGGAGAGTGCCAACCTCCCGATTCAGGCTGTCGCAGCGGTGCTTACGCAATCCGCCCAGTTCCATCTCTGGAGACGCTTCAAAGAGGCAGGGTTGCACGCACTGGTTCCCATTAACATTTATGATGCGGCTGCAATCGAAGTCCCCAAATATGAAATTCATGCTGTCCGTCGTATCATGGGGGAGGTGTTACTAAGCCCTCCTTATTACCAAGACCTGTGTGACCACCTTGGGCGAAGATTGCCCCTGGAATATGCTGTGAAGGAAAAAAAACTTGTTCGCAAACCTTGACTGGCTTTTTGGGGCGGCTATAATAGTTGTCGGCATAGCCGGTTCGTACTTGGTGCCGCACGCGATAGCCTGTTGGAGCGAACGCCGTTGGGGGAGACGAAAGCTATGAGTAAGAAGATCGAGGACGGTCTTACCAACGTGCAACGATATTGTCGTCGCCATCGTACATGGTTGAAGCATAGACAGCGTGCCTTTGTACTACGTCGCTACACGGAGCTTGCTGAGTATAAAACTACGAGGGGATGCAGACTGTGTGGTGAGGATGATGCCCGCTGTCTGGACTTTCACCACCGTAATCCGTCTCGAAAAAGTTTCTATATCTCTACGAGTGCTCCAGGTGTGTCTAGGGTAAGACGTATGGCAGAACTCAAAAAGTGTGATGTGGTTTGTGCCAACTGTCACAGGAAACTGCATCGAAAGGATTATCTAAATGCGTAGGACGACGGTTTACGTGGCGGGGCCAATGACTAATGGTACGGGGAATTGCTTCAATATGGAGAAAATCCACGAAGCCATCGAGACCTTCTTCAAACTCATCGAACTTGGGTACGCCCCCCATTGTCCTCACCTTACGGTCTTTTGTGAGTTCATGGACCCCCACCGTATCTCCTACGAAACATGGTTAGACCTCGACATGACCTACGTTGAACTTTCCGATGTGGTGTTCCGAATCCCCGGTGAGTCCAAGGGGGCAGATCGGGAGGTCGCCTATGCTGTGAGTAGGGGTGTACCAGTGGTTCATTCTCTGGAGGAACTGGATAAGCTATTAAATCTTCCTAGTTACCTAGGTAGAAGGGTCAAGATATGAAAGCACAAACACGTCTCATCTTATCGGATGTCCATATCCCCTTCCAGGATGATGAACTTATCCGAGTCTGGTTGAGTATGGCAAAGGCTCTCCAACCGGACGGCATTGACATCATCGGAGACTTGATAGATTCCTACACGATTAGTCGTTTCGATAAGAACCCCCGACGAAAACACAATCTCCAGGACGAGATTACCTCCGCTTGTGTTCTCCTGGGTGTCATCCGAAAGATATGTCCGAATGCTGACATTCGCTACTCCGAAGGGAATCACGAGAACCGATTAGAGCGGATGCTGTGGTCCACTGCCAAACATCTCGCCCCCCTCCACTGCTTATCCATCCCGAAGCTCATGGGACTGAAAGAATTGGACATCAGATACTTTGATCCCAAGACACCCTATAAGATCGGCAAGCTGTACTATCTTCACGGGGATATGGGACGGAAGCAGAACTTCTCCAAGTCCGCAGGAGGTCGCAATGCCGACGCTATCGCTCGTGCTATTGGTGGTTCTGTTATTTGCGGACATTCTCACCAGATGGGGTACTCCGCCTTCCGATCCTGGGAACGGAACCTAGAAGGCTACGAAGTTGGGTGCATGTGCAAGTTCGACCTCGAATATGTAATTGGTGTTCCCCCTTGGCAACAAGGTTGGGCCGTAGTTGATTTCTCTAAATCCGGTCAGTACATAGTGGAGTTTGTTCGAGTCTTGGAGTCTGGGAACAAACGGAAGGTCATGTCAAACCTTTTCCCCCACTCGTCGATAGACCAAGATTCAGTTTCAATCGGCCCAGCCAAGAAACACTTTATCTGTACGGAGTCCTAATTTTGATAACTCTAGATGATGTGTACGATCACAATGAGGATGGAAGCTATCGAGAAGATTGGCCTACGGAGGAACCATTTTGGCAAAAGTCCGGGTATCGAGGTGAGTACACCTGTCCTCACGGAGTCGGTCACGGTACTCATATCCACGGATGTGACGGCTGTTGCTCCCGTGCTGACTTCCCTTTAAAGGAGAAACAAGTTGAGCAAAGGCGACTGGAGACGCCCAAGCAGCGTCCCGAAAGACGAGTACGACCAAAAGTTTGAGGCCGTCTTTGGCCCCAAGAAACTAAACGTAATGTCGGACGAGGACCGTCAGGGCTTACGAGGGGAGAATGAAACCGGCGGGCACGCACGTGACATGCCTGACGATGCTAAACAGGAGAAGGAAGGTGTTGGACAAGAACAATCGGGATCAGTTGACAAAACGACAGGCGGAACTGGATGAGGTCATCGACAAGTATTTCAATGACACCATGAGTCATGCCGCCTATATGAAGAAGTCGAAAGCCTTACAGGAGGAGATCAGATGTCTGCAAGCCCGCCGAGGACTATTACCGTCTGCATCGACACCCGTGAGCGTTATCCCCTCCTCTTTCCAAAAACCCTCGAATGGCACCGAGGGGGTCGAGGGCGTCTCCACACCTTCATTGTCAAAACCAAGCGAGTCCGTCTCCCCGCTGGAGATTACGCCCTCCTTGGATACGATGAAGCCCTCATCGAACGGAAAGGAAGTCTCCGAGAATTGAGTAACAATATCTTTTCACTAGACGCCCGCCGCTCCAGGGCTGCGTTCCAAAAGCTGATTGAGGCTACGGAGAACCCATACCTCCTTTTGGACCTGACGTTGGGGGAGATGATGACAGCGACGGAGCATGTGCAGGACGCGAAAATAATTGTGGATGCCTTGCTTGACTTGACGCAAGAGCTTGGCCTAAAATTGCTCATCGTCGGCGGTTGTAGGGCCGCAGGTGCCCGCCGCATGTTAGGAGAGTTTGTGATTCGTCTACTGCTGTCTCACGCGATGGCCTCCAAGGTTGGCCCCATAGATGTCCAAGCCCTCGTTACTGAGGCGATGTCCCCATGACAGACATGGAAGTAGCTCTTGAGCACTGGCGACTTCATCAACTCCAAATCGAGGCCGATGAAAAGTCTCTAGACCCTATTGGTGCGGACCTTCCCGCTCACTACCGGGGACCAACAATGGCTTGTACAGACTTCAATGAGGATGCTAACACTCGTAACTGGAAACAAGTAAAAGACTCCGGTAAACGTCAGTCCTTCGACACTGGGGCCATTCGAGATACTGAGGAAGGGAAAATCCGCCTCGACCTCATGCTCAAATATCTCCCGATGTCTGCCCTGATGCGTGTCACCCAACACTATGTCAATGGGGCTAAGAAGTACGGGGATCACAACTGGCGGAAAGGTATCCCTTCCAGTCGATGTATCTCCTCTGCCCTTCGTCACCTGTACCAGTGGTTCACCGGGGACCGTTCCGAGGATCACCTGTCCGCCGTCGTATTCAACGTCTTTTGTCTCCTCCACTGGGAGGAGACTGGTCGCCTCGATATGCAAAACACTCTCATCCAAGGAGAAGTAGATGTCGTACAAGGTCAAGGTCAAGAAGATTCCGAACTTTCCTCCAAGTGGACCAGTCCCGTCCGATTGGGGTCAGGGGATTCCCCGGTCAACCCAGGAGTTCTTCATCCTGGGGGGAGGGGTGAGACAGCCTCTCATCCGTTCAACCCCCCTGGCGGTGCTGGATGAGTGCCCGCGTAAGTTTCTCTACGCCTTCAAACTCGGTATCTCGCCCCGTCTTACCGAACGGCCTCTCACGGTGGGGACGATTACGCACTTGGTTCTCAAAGGTCTTTACATGGGCAAGTCGGAAACCGAGGCCCTTGCGATGTCCGAGGCCGCTCTAAAGCGAAACACGAACACCTTGATCGCCGCCGCCGATGCCGCCGGATTCCTCCCTCACGGACAAGACTTGAAGTGTGCCCTCGAAGATTTGCAGGAGGACTTTCACAAGGCTCGTGCGATGGCCCTGGCCTTCTGGAGATTCCAGCCCTTCGACTTCGCCAAGTGGGAGGTCTTACAAGCCCCGGACGGTACACCCCTCGTGGAGGTTGTCCTAGAGGCATCCGTTAAGGGACTGACCCGCCCCATGCGGACTCCCTGCGACCTAGCCCTCCTCCACAAAGAGACCGGAGAAGTCTGGATCGTGGACTTCAAGACAACCTCCTTCGATCCCCGTATCCGGTGTATCCCCACCCGCATCTCCCCCCAACTTGCCCTGTATCGCTTCGTCTTACAGGCCCACTTGGATGCCTGGGCAGAGCAAGGACTGATGCCCCAACGTCAGGTGGTGGGTTCGATCCACGCTATCATCAAGAAGCCCACCATCAAATACTGCCCCGACACCAAGGACAAGGGTGGTTTCCACGTCTACATAGAACGACTGATCCAATGGTACAAGGATGCAGAAGCCAAGAATCCGTCCAATCCTCCAATGGTCCGTGACTCCAACCGTTTCACGAAAAACGTAATGACTCGTGAGTTCTGGGCCAGACTTACGAGGTATTGTCGGGCTTCCCTGGCGTCCCCCAACTTCGATAACTTTTACCGGGCGGGGGAGAGCGTGTGTCTCAAATACAATCGTCCCTGTCTGTACATGATGTTATGCAACAGCGATCCGGCCATGTTCCCAGACTTAGTGCGGACGCATTACACCATTCGATTTCGGGAGGATGAGGAGGAAATAGATGTCTAAAATGTGGCGTTTGTGCGGGCGTGGTATCCACAAGATGTTGTGCCTTGTTGGTATCCACAGCCAAGAACAACTTTTTTTGTGGACCGGCCTTGACTCAAGCGGCGACGCCGCCTACGATATAGACGGCGAGTTTGAACCCGCCGGTCGCATGTGCCGCGTGTGCTGCAACCTATGGGAGAAGGATGATGGCTGAGTTGATTAGCGTAATATCCGGGACAGTGATCCCCAAAGACCTTGCGGGTGTTGATGGGCTAGAGGTTGGCTTCAACCCCCCATCTTCAAATGAGTGTCGTCTCCTCATTACCGGCACCCCCGGTTCTGGGAAGTCCACCTTCCTTAACAGTAACAAGAAGCTGTTGATGATAGACGTGGAGGCCGGAGGGCGTACCGTCGCTGACCCCCTCGCCATGCGATACACCATCCCCCCCTCCACCAAACCTGTTGATGCTGATACCGCTTACATAGCTTTCGTGGATAAGATCATCGCTCGACGCATCAAAGGGGCTACTGACATCGAAATGATCGGCTTCGACTCTGCTGATGAATTGGTAGCCCTGTTCCAACGTGCCCTGTGTCTTCGTGAGACTGACTCCGCCTCCCCATCCCTCTTGGATATTGGAGATATTGGAGGGGGACACGGCAAGGGATATGCCATAGTGCGTGAGGCTATCGCCAATATGCTCGACCGCATACACCGGGCAGGACTGGGCTGGGCTATTGTTGCCCATACTGTCACCAAGACTGTCACCATCGGCAAAGAGGAGGTCCAGGTCGCTAGTCTTGCTGTCTCCGACACCTACAAGTCCATGCTCCTCCGAAAGTGTGAACACTTCCTGTTCGTGGAGTCCGGGGTTGAACTCGTTACTCCACCTCCTACCGTCAAGGAAGTCAAAGGACAGAAGATTAAGACCGTCCACCCACCTGTACCTGTCCCCTGTCGATTTCTCAAGACGGCCCCTGGTGGCATCTGGAAAGGGGCAGAAGCCGCTGAACTCAAAGTCAGAGTACCCCTTGCTGATCGTATCAAGTTGCCTCAGATTGATGGCTTTGGGACGTTCTCGAATGCATACACTGAGGCCATCGTTAAGTTAATGGAGAGAAAATAGTGGCCTTTGCAACAGTGGAAAAACGCCGGGCCTACCATTCCGCCTATCAAAGACGGGGAGAGGGCGAGTGGGGGGAGTGGTGCCGTCGATGGAAACGGACTGTGGGTTGTATCACCTGTGGACGCATCGACCCAGAGTGTTTGGTGTTCCACCATGTTGCTCCAAGTACAAAGAGATATGAGATCGGAAGGATGGGTATGCACAGGGACTCAACCCAACTTGCCGAACTACTTAAGTGCGTGGTAGTCTGTGTGACTTGCCACATGAAGGCACACACATTGTTGAACCAACAGAGTCCTTACAGGAGAAAACGAAATGGCAACTGATGAAAAGTCGTTTATGGATGTCCTTGCAAGTTGCAATGACGCTTGTGCCACGATGGACTTCTCGGATGACGGTTGGAAGCCGACACCAGGAATCTACGACGTGATGATCGAGGAAGTCATCAAGGGTCAGAAGGTCAAGGAAGGTGTGACGAACATTTGGGTCAAGCCGGTATTCAAGGTGATCTCAGAAGGTGAGTATGTCGATCGGACCTTCTCTGAGTTCTGTTACATCCAACCAGGTACAACTGAACTCACCCCCGGCCTTCGCCAACTGCTCCGTCTAGCTACCTGTCTTGCTGGCCGTGAGGTCAAAAATGCCGTTGAAGCTACCCAGATCATCTCCGATGCAGTTAGTGAGTTCCTGACGGTGGAAATCTTCACGACGGTTGGTAAGAAGGGCAAGAGCAAGGGCAAGACCTTCACCAACATTCGCTACCTGTCGAAGTTGGAAACCACCGAGACAGTCGAGGCTGCGTCCTAGAAGCTGGAAGTTACCGTAAGCGGGATCGGATGTGGGCCTCTACCTCCGAGCGGGGCAAGCCCTCACCGAAAGGGGTGCCGGACACCATGTAACGACCGGCGGACTAGGCATTGGCATGGCTGACACCGGGGGGTTCGAGTCCCTCCCCTAGTCTTACTAGAACTGTTGGCCGTCTACTCGCACACAGGCGATAGGTCAAGCCCAAAAGGAGATGTGAAATGATGTGTCCACTGTGTAGAGCTTGTATCCCGCACCCTAAAGGGGGTCATTGGTCGCCGTGGGGACCCCTTGGGTTCCGTACTTATCTTCGGAAGAATGATTACATTTGCACTGTTTGTTACTACAAATTAACGGAGGCTCCCCCAGATGAGCGTGCAAGACTTGTTAATCATATCGTGTCTGAACGATGTGGTGAGAACAAGACATCACCCATCGCAGATTTTCGTCTGGTAGGGAATGCAACAGGAGAACGCCCCGTGTATCGTGAAGATGCTCTATTTCAGACGGCGGAGGATGAACACGGCCCCCTATCCAGGAGTTTTTAATGGCCCCAGCCCAATCTCCAATCGTAGTTCATGCGAGAGTGTGGCCCCACAACCACCGGCAAGAGTTCGGAGGGCCGCTCGACCTAAAGATAGGAGTGTCAAGCCAGCCCGATGCTCTAAGAGGATGGAACGCAAAAAATAAACCCCTGTTCAATCTCGAACAGCCCTTGCAGGAGGAATCTAACCTGACCCTCCTCCGGGTTCTGTTCCTCAAGCATGGGACAAAGCCTGCCTGCTGCCCCCATGACATAGTGTGGCACAGAGCGAATGTTTGGGGTCTTCAAGAACTCCCCGTCCCCCCTGTCGATGCTCTCCATGACGACGACGGTTCTCCAATCCCACCAGAACGTAGAACAGAGTTTGTCCATGCCTGGAGGAAGATAAAGCCCACACACATCACTGTATATTTATCGGGGCGTCACGTCAGTGCCCTCCCCCACCCAGTCCCCCTCGGTCAGTGGGAAGGGACAGTCGTTAATGACCCGTCTAATCGGTGGGTTTTGTTTACCTTCCAGGCCGTGACGTTAGCGGTTCAAAAAAAGGAAGTCAAAAGACATATTCTCTTACCAGGGGATGCGGCCTTTGACTCCATTACAGAATATACGAAAGCTCTTTAGGGGAATGATGCAGTGGGATGAGGATAAGATGGCCCTCGTGGACTTCGCTGTAGCCGCATACATTACTCCGTTCCTACCGGGTGGGGGCCGCGAGCGGACCTGGGGCATCGTCGTCGGCCCCCCCGCCTCCGGCAAGACCGAACTCCTCCGCATGTTCCTGGACTACAACCCAGAGAAGGAGGCTGCCCGTCGAACGGTGATGCAGGATGATCTCACGGAGAACGCCCTGGTCAGCGGCTTCCGGTCTGAGGATGACCCGGCTTACGATCCCTCCCTCCTGGCTCGCCTCGACTTCCGCCGCAACCCAGTCGGCCCGAAAGTCCTGGTTGTAAAAGAAATGGGGCCAATCCTCGGACTCCCCCGCGAACGTCGCTCTCGGTTCTTCAACCAAATGCGTAAGGCGTTCGATGGCGACTACAATCACGGGTCCGGGTCTCTAGGGACCACCTACTACAAACTCGGCTTTGGGTTTCTAGGGGCGGCAACCGAGGCTGTCGATGACGCCAAGAAACAGGATCAACCTCTGGGGGAGCGGATTGTCCTCTGCCGTATGAATCAGGGAGGCCGCGATTGGGTTGGTCGTCGGGGACGTATCATGTCCGCTCTCACCAGTGACCCTATTGAAAAGGAACTCCATCGAGAGATTATCCGATCCACCTTCGTCCGGGAGGCAGACACCATCATTCGGAAGCTGGCTGAAACCCCAAACTTCAAAGTGGACCAGCCCCACGAATTGGTATTGCGATTGGCTGCTCTTGCCGACCTCATTACCATCATTCGCACTGTCCCCGTCTCAGATCAAACCCACGCTTCTGCTGCTGAGGAGGGTACCCGCCTCTCCCTCCAACTCCAAACCTGGGCCGACGCCCTCGCAACTTTCGATGGGAGGACGGCATGGGATGAGGCCGATTACAGTTTGATGCTGCGGATTGCCCGTGATACTCTGCCTCCTGACTTCCTCCGTGTCCTTGCAGTCATCTGGGGTGGGTCTCCAACCGAGGCTGTGAAGTCTAAGGGGGCGGATCGGATTCGGTTGCTTTCTCAATCGGGGGACTCTCTTAATCGCCAACTTACTCAATGGACCCTCTCCGGTCTGCTATGGGGGGCTGGGGGGAGTGCCTATGCCATGACATCTGAGATTATCGGTATGATAACCGAAACAAAATTTTTCGACGGACTTGACTTGTCCAAACTCCTCGGCTACAATCGGGCGTGAGCAAAATGGGATTCGACCCAAAATCTGAGCCTTGTTCTTTGTGTGGCCGTGAGCTTGATGAGTGCGGGTGTTCGCTCGCCCAAGACTACTCGGCCTTAGAGGATGCCCTGGCGGACTTCGAGAGAGATACTCCAACTCAGGAGGAGGACGACCAATGAGCTATGGTCCACCGGAATTTTATAATCCTTACGTGCGTGGTTCTGAGATGGAGGCTGTATTCAATCTTATACAGGACGGAGAGTTTCACACCCTCGATGAGGTAGTACCCCTCGTTACGAATCTATCAACTCCTTCTACCCCCACAACCAGACGTATAGCGAGTTCCTTTGTGCGGACCCTTCGAAAGAAGTTTACGATGGCTCACAAACGGAATCTGGGATACAGGCTCACAGCCATCAAGGAGTATTAACCATGCGGACTCACGGAACCAAAGTCATCCTACGACAGGCCCTCTCCGCCCCGGTCACAGAGGGAGGGATTGTCCTTCCTGACTCCACCAAACAAAAGCTGCCCACGGGAACCATTATCGCCTGTGGTGAAGATGTCAAGTGTGGACTTCTCATGGTGGGTGCCAGGGTGCAGTTCAACCCCTACTCCGGCTCTGCCATCGTGGTCAATGGACAGGACTACCTTGTGTTGGATGAGGAGGACATCCTGGTGATCTTGGAGGCCACCGATGTCTAAGGGATCGCTTGAAGCTGGTCAATCCCAGGGGATCGTCCGATCGTTCGGGGATTCACTGAGTCGAACGGGGACATATCCGATCTCGCTCGGAAAGGTTGCCTCGTAGATGATCCTGACCCGAATCGAGACTTCTCAGCTTTCGAGCGAGACTGTCCCAGAAGTGCCGGGTCCACCCCCAACATCGCCTCCGCACTCCCAGCCATCGCAGTCTGCACCGCCGCAATCAGAGACTCCCTGGCTGGGCCTGCGGGGGCCGTCCTTAACAATTGCTCCAAACGAGTAACATGCCGACGAGTTTGCATAGCCTTCATGTCCTTTTCAGTGATCGGTAGATCGAAGCCGAACTTCTGTTTGAAGGAGACGGCAATACCATTTGCTTCACGAGCGGAATTACGAAAACGGGCGTCAGCATAGTCCCTCTTACTTTGCGAGATGGCGTCACGATTCTTAGTAACCAAGGTAAGGAGTTCTTGTTCTTTACTAAGATCACCCCCCCCCACTCCCAATCCAGTTTTAATCAAGTCCCACGGTGTATAGAACCCACGAAACGTTCCTTTCCCGGAGTAGACTGCGATGCGACCATCGGGTGCGGGCTGCTCATAGTCCGCGTAGGTCCGATCCAGAACGCGAGCGGCGGATGCCCCCATCTGACTAGGGAGGAGACCCATGCTCCGAGCCGCTGTCACACCACCAGGAATGAGAAGTGGGGCGGAGTGTTTGAGGGCCTTCCAATCCCCTGTACTTGCCCCATATGCAAGGGCACCCGCTACTCCTATTGCTGGGGGAATGACAGGTAGGGCACCCCAGGGGCTTCCTGTCCGAACCTCCTGGGCTAGCGGAAGTGAACTCTCTAGGAGACCGGATCGGAAATCCATCCCCATCGCGTCTCCGAGTTCCATTGCAATAATGCTTCCAGCAACCATGCGAGCCGCTGTCCCTGGATTGAAGCCCCCGATTATCGGAACATCCCGACCCAACCACCCACTTATGTTCGCCATCTTCCCTGTCCGTGGGTCAATCGCCCCACTCCCTAGCGTTAAGGCCGTACTTGTCGCAAACTCCAACATCTTCGCAGGGAAATACAGGAACTGCTTTACGGTTGACCCAGAGTTCAAGAGGCCCATCGGCCCTGATGTGGGTGTCAAGGAGAATTGGGTTTTGCGAACGATCTCGCGGGCAAAGGGAATCGCCACGTCGATGTGCAGACCCGCCCGCTTCGCATGGATCATCCCAGCCTCAAAAGACATGAGACGGTTGATTGTCTCCGACCCTGTAAACAGGGCCATCATTCCCCTCTTGACCTTCTCTCCTACTGTCATCATCCCTTGGGGAAGAATGGAAACGGAGTGTGATGCTGCTCGTAGGGCTTCACTCACAACCTCCTCAGTTATGTGCCCCGCTGCAAGCCCGGCCTTAGCGAAATTCGGGAACACCTTAGCAACTGCGTTCTCGTGACTAAGTGCTCGTGGTCCAAACCTCAGAGCCATATACTTGTTCGTCTGGGACATGACATTAAAGCCCGCTTTCGCCGCTGTAACCCACCCCAAGGTCGGCCCCAGGGTGAGGACATTCTGGAACAGGTTGCGAACGGCGGACCCCGGATTCACACCGAGGGTGGACAGGTAGAAGTAGGTTGAGACCTTCCCCTCCACTTGCGTTAGACTCCCGGCTGGCCCTAGTGGGCTTACCATATCCAACAAGCTCTTATGCAAATCCTCCCCAATCAAATTCTTGAGGGTGGGGTTGTCGAGTTTGGCTTGTAACGCCGCCATCCCCTGATGCCACGCTTGAGCTTTAACCGCCCTCTGAAAAGTCAACCTCCCCATCGACAAAGGAATTAGAGCCTTCTCAAAATAATCGTACCGAGCCTGTGCATGAGGATTCCCCTTGGCTGCTAAGGCTTTCAACTCCATCCCCGCCGCTGTCAGCTTTTCCCCGTATCCCCGCACTGTCCACGCATACGTCCCCGCCATTGTATGTGTGTACTGGGTCAGAACTGGAACCAGTTTGAGGCTGTACTCTTTAGGAACTGCGGTCTCAATAGCGTCCGCTACTATCCGGGCTTCCCCAGGGGCGAGATGTCTTGGATAGTTCTGTTTGATGTCTTGGAAGGACAACTTCTGCATCTTCGCAATGGTCGACTCCCGAACCCCCCCAATCCGTGCCGCCTGCAACAGTTTGGCCTTGTGCATCGCCTCAAGTCGTTGGAACGCCGCAGGATCAACCAAATCCTTCACCTGTTCCAAGTCCTTCCAGGAGGGGGTCATTGCAAACTTTCGCTTCCGAAACTCATCACTGATCCAGGAGTCCGCCTTCTTCCCCGCTGCCTGTGAATACCTCTTGGATGACCCGGAGGCTGTCATCTTCTCCACCATCACCTGAAAGTCCTCCGGTCCCCGTTCAATTCGATGTGGGAAGTAGTTGGGCCGCATTACCGGGTTTTCCATGAACGCCAACACATCCTCCGCATTATCATCCCACAGACCGGCATCCCGTTGTTTCTTCAAAGCTGAGAGGATTCGTTTCCGATGCTCCGGTTTGCCATAATTGATCTTCCACTGTTCGTTCAACATCTTCTCACGAACCCCATCCGCCAACTCTTGCAACTGGGGGGACATCTTCTCCCTCAACCCTGGCATCAATACACCAATATCGGGGATGTCTACCTGAGTAGACCCAGACCCAATACGCATCGTTCCTTTCTTACCACTAAACCCTCTCATTGGTGTATGGAGACCGTCCACATAGGCGGCAACCATAATACCTTCCCGATCTGTCAGCCCTTTCCCTCCCACCCTCTTGACCTTATCCAACTCCTCTCCTAGAATAACCCCAAATCGCTTCTTGAAGTCCATGTTCTCCATCGCCACGTCATCCAACAGACCGGGGATGGGGGTACCCCGGAACCACGCATCCTTCGACAACATCTTCCCCAGGAATGGTATCCGCGTCCCCAATCCCCCAACCTTTTGTGAGAGCTTGAGGAGATTGTCCCCCACCGCTGGGGGAAACTTATGGGACAGGATCAGAGACACAATCAGGAGAGGGTTTGTAACGGTCTTAAAGACCTGTTCATAAACCGTCCCCTTGATGCCCAACTTTTTGAGGTAGGCATCATGCTCTGCCGGTGTGAGTTCTTGGGGCTGCAACATTGCATCCCAGGCACTCGCCGGTTGTCCCGCTAGGAGTTGTTGGGCGACCAGTTGAGGCCGCTCAAGCATGGTGACTGGAGGCATGTTTTTACCCTCCCATCCGATCCCGCTTAGGTTTTAACCCTGACATCGAGATTAGAACTGTCCAGACATCTCGCTGAAAAGTTGGTCCACAAGAAATTTCACGTCCTTGTCGGGCTTGCGAGCGGGCAGAGGTTCCTCATACGCCCCCCCTATTCGACGTTCCGTGTCTGTTAAGCTCGCTTCCGGCATGTCGTTCGTCGCCAGGGCAACAAGCATCTTCTCGAACACCTCCGGCTCAAATTGCTGGAGGACCATCTGCCGTCTGGAGGCTAGTTCTTGCTGACGCACGATCGACGAGAGGACTGCCCCCGACGACGTAGCCCCCATCGCTGCGAAGCCCTCCACCGCCGCGTTGCGTGCCCGGCCCCCACGTCCTGCTGTTGTGAGTGGGCTGTCCGATCCAAAAGGGAGAAGTGTATTAAGAATAAGCCCGCCCAAAATCCCCTTCCCACGCCCGGCCTTCTTAGCAACCGTACCCGCAATTTCCACAACCTTTTCAACCGGTCTAACCGCTTTTGGTAAGGTCGCCAAAGGCCCGCCAGAAGGGCTACGGACGGCCAGGGGACCACCAACGGACGGGGGTGGTGGGGTTGGACCCCCGGTAAAGCCCCCGCCCCTCACGGCCCGATGCACGATGTCGGTGGGTGCCTTTGCTAGAGCGGTCGCCATCGCCGGATCGGTTTTTCGCAACTTGGCAAGGGCGGTTCTCCACTCCGATGTAATGATGGAGTCGGGGATGTTCTGAGCCGACGCCTTAGCCACGTCGAAAATCTCGTCCGCCCCCTGGGATGCCGCAAGCCCCCCCGCCAATGCCTTGATAGATCGTGGGAGGGCTGTCTTTTTGAATAGCTTGGAACCGATTGCTTGTGCCTCCTCAATCGCAGATTCCGATACCCCCCCCTCCTTCAAGGCTTCCAGGAAAGCCGCGAACGACTCCTCCTTCGAGCCATCCCTCAAAGCGATTGCAGCAAACTTTCGTTGTAGAGCATCCAGATTATCCGACATTTGGACCTCCTGATACTTGCGGTAGGGATTGAAGTTCTGAGAAATCCCCCATCCGAGACGGGTTCGACAGTTCTATGAGACGTTGAGGATTCATCCCCAACTTTTGACTGATGTAGGAAAGGACGGGTTGACCATCTGGGGTGATGTCCTTCACTCCCCGTTGCATGAGGGCCAGTTCAGTCAGCCGCTTCTCCGGTCTCAACCCCTTGAATGACCCAGCCACAAACTCCTGCACATCCGCCTCCCGTGTCTGAGCAAGTTGGGCCTCCATAGTCGCCTTACGTTGGCCCGCTGTTAGGATCGCCGCCACCCCCCGCTCCGGGTCTCCCGCCGCCTTTGACAAGGCATACGAGATCAACTCCGCAATCGCAAACGTCACCAAGGCTGTGGCGATATTTCCTTTGGAAGCATACTTCCCGACCGTAACAGCCGTCTTACCAACTGTACCAATCACACCCATTATTGACCTCCTGGTTGTGTGGCCTCTCGGAATCCAGTCTGAATACCGCCGACTGTCCGTTCCACCCCCCTACTAACAGCTGACCCAACTGACTGCCCGATTTCCTCAAGTCGCTCGATGTTCCCCTGGAAATTCTTGGCTGCGATACCGGCGACCGTTCCTACCCACTGCGTCCAGAAATCCATCTGACTCTTGGGATCGCCCTTAAATTGTTTGAGTTGCTTTGCCAAAACCTTCCGACCCTCCGCTCTCTCCTTATACACCTCTAATCCCTGCTCTGGGGTCCACGGTGTTCCCTCCCCCTGAGCCTTCTTCGCGGCTTTTGCAATCTCCCGATAATCCATCAGTTTCGCTTTCGCCAACATCATGTACTCATCCCCAGCCTCCGCCGATTCCGTAGCCGCGTTGAACGCTTTAACATTCCCGTCTGTCAAATCCATTTTCCCGCCTGCAAGCAGATTCGCTAGGAGAGGCAACTCATGGGGACTAAAGTGTTCAACATACTGGAGATAGTGGTCGAGGATGGTCCGGTTACGTCTCAGACCTTCCCCCTCAGTAACCTGTAAGTCCTCAATATCTCCTAAAGTGGGTCGTGCATACCTAGCCCGATCCGCAGGCGACAGCCCCTCCCACTTTGCGGCGGACTGTTCTGCAAGGGCTTCCCGCCCCTTTCCAAACAAGAGAGCCTTCGCCTTGTCCCGATCTTCTGCCTTTTCTGCCAACCACCCAAAAGTCATAATCTCACTCAGTCGAGCATCCGTTCCAAACTGTGTCGCAAACTCCTTATTGGCCCCCATCTTCTTCGCCGACCGCTTCAACTCCCCAGCCCACACTGCTGCCTTACCCAACTCCTCCTGCATCTTGAACTGGACCGTTGCCAGTCCGGTGCCAGTTAGTGTCACCCCATCCTTCTCCACCCCGCCTGCTCCGACCAACTGAGCTACATAACCGGGCTTCTGAGCCGCTGCCCACTGCTTCGATAGTTCCGAAATGTTCGTCTGGGACTCCCCCTTCTTATCCTTACCCAGACTTCCGGCATTGATGTCGCTCACGATCAGTTTCAAATAGCTCTCGGTTGCAGCGGCCATTGCCTCAATCTGGAGTGCTCCCGCCAACTCCCCAGCAGTATCCATAGAGGCGGTGCCATCCCGAATGTCCATCGCCAACTGCACCAGTTGAGACCCGGCTTCCGGGGCCATCTTACTAATGACGGACAGCCCTAAGTTCTCCCCAATGTTCTGAAACTTGTTAGGACGTGGATCAGACAGAAATGCCTGATACCCTTCTGTAATTGCCCCCGGACCTCGTGCGAAGAACATAGTGGACACTTGTTCAGCCGCCTCCGCAGCCCGACTTAATTGCGTTAACCCTTTATCAAAGCTCTTGAGTTGGGCCTTGAAGAAGATTTTACGACTCTCATCCGTAATCAAGCTAGTATAATCATTGTTTAGGAGGAGTGCCTTCGCAACCACGTCAGGAGTTACTGTGCGAACACGCCCACGAATTGGGTCATCCACTTTCATCGCCATAAGGCCATCCTTGGGCCATCCGTCCCGCAAATCCATTTGATACCGGGTGAGTCCGTCAATATACGGGTTTTTGTTCGAGCCGTTGACCACGGCATACTCTTGGACGGAGGGCTTATCGTACAGGGCGGCAAGGTCCATTGGATCACGACCTTCCGCAATATCCCTCTCCACATCCGCGAGTTGCTTCGCTACACCACTCGTATAGGCAGGATCAAACGCATCCTCGTGTAGAGCTTCCGCGTGCCGCAACTCCTGGAAAATCTTGTCCGCTTCCCCCTGTCGTCCTTCAAACTTCCCACTCGCCAAGTCTTTATTCATCTTGGACCATGCAGCATCTATGTTGGTCCGCATCCCATCCTTCTTTTCCCGCCAGACGTTGACAGCGTTCATCGCAGCTTCCCGCGAAGTCTTAATCATCGTCCCAATCCGTTGAGCCTCTTTCACACTGCCCTCAGCAAGCTCCTGTTGGAACACCATCATATCCTCCTGAATTTTGGTGTCCTCAATCTTCTCCTTCCGTTGTTTCCTCTCCTCATGTAACTTCTGCATACCCCCACTAACCTGATTAGCTATATCTTGAACAGCCGACGCCGATTGCTGTGCCTGTGCTTCTGCTTGCATTTGGGCCTCTTGTTGCATTTTGACAATAGCCTGCATCGACTTGGTTGCCTGCTGCTGCTGATTCTGAGCTAATTGTTGAATGAGGTTCATTGCAGCAGTTGGGCCTTGGACGCCGCCGCCCTGCGGGCCTAATGCAACTTGTGACATTTGAGGGGGCATATACTTCCTCCGTTATGTGAAGGCACCCATCAGAAATTGGGCACCCTGAATGAACGTACCTGTTCCAGCCACAGCATTTGCCTGTTTCCCAATCTCCTGCGTAATTAACAAGCCCGCCGTCCCTGCAAGTTGGGCATTATCCTTGTCTCGCATCCCCGCTGCCAATTGGATATTCTCCAAATCCCCATCGCCATACTGGGCATAGTGAGTACCTTGAGCCGGAATTAGCGAGGCCCGCAATGAGTCCCCTTGCAAATCCAACGTCGCCCGCAGACTCGTCAAGTTGGCCTGTGCGGACAGATAGTTTCCATCCGCGTTAGCTTGGGTAGCCAAAATGTTTGCCCCCACGGAGTTCGCTGCGTTCATGGAATTGGCATAAGCATCGGCTCCGGCAGTCGCCATTTGTCCAAACGTACTCACCCCGGTCGTCTGGAGATTCGCAGACATCTGCCCGAAGGCTGTCATAGTGTTTGTAGCAAGTTGGGTGAACTGGAAAATAGTCGCTCCCACCGCTGGTGCCATCTGCCCGGCACCCTGCATCCTTGTCTGTGAGATCATCTGCGTTTTTTGGGCTGGGGTAAGATTTGGGTCCGCATTGATCTGAGCGATCGCACTATTGATGTTCCCCTGAATCCCCTGCACCGCCGACTGCATCGCTGCTGCCTTCCCACTATACGCCTCAGCCATTGCCGCGGTTTGCTTCTGGTCAATTACTCCCTGAGCATCAGTAATCTTCCCTTCAAGTTGATCGAGCTTGGCATCGAATTGGGCCTTCACCTTATCCGGGGTAGCCACGGTACGGGCCATCGCTGCATCAATATCTTTATCCAGCCCCGCCTTCATTCCTCTGGCTTCTCGTTGTTGACGCCCAACTTCCCTCCCTACACGTCCCTGATCCGCCTCTATGCCTTCAGAAATCCCTGTGGCAAGCCCCGCCTGCTCATTCGCAAGAGCCGCAGCTTGTTCAGCCTCAGTGTCCCGCGTATCCGCTAGTTGGTCTACCGCCGGTCCTACTGTCTCAGTCATAGTGGGGACCGTTGTCATTTTATCAATTACACTTTGAACTGTGGCCCCGGACCCACCCCGCTCATAACTCGCCATCGCCCTACGATACTGAGCACCGGGGCTATTAGGCCAAATCTTATCTCCAATCGCATTTGCAGCAGAGCCAAAGTCCCGGTACCCAGGGGGAGGTTTGGGAGCAGTCGGGGGAGCGGGGGCATTGCCCGGTTGAGCGGCCAACTCCGACGCCGAATGGGTCCCCCCACCTCCACTCTGACGTGTCGGAGCCGGAGTCGGAGGCTCCCCCTTGCCCCCTGTATCTGAGCCGGTCGCACCAGGTTTGAGTTTGGCCTCAGAACCCCCCTTGTCGATCTTCGGGGCCGGAGTCGCAGCAGTTGTCCTCCTCATATAATCTGCTAGACCCGGCGGGGGAGCCGTAGAACCTGCCCTTGAGCGTCTCAGTTTTGCAATCGCAGAGAGATTCGTCGCGGGGGTTCGGACTGCCATACAATGCTCCAGCTTATTATAGCTCGTTACAAGCTAAATGTCAAGGCTAAAACCAAAGCGGGATCGGATGTCACGTCACGTTCCCGTTACCCACCGGTGCGACTCTGAAACTCTGAAATTCCCAGTATGCCTTTAACGAGGACCGCTTGTATCTCAAAGTCGAGATTTCCCCCTTTGAATTCCAGGAAGGGTAAGGCCCGTGTTGAGGCCAGATTCACTCGACCCACCACCTGATCCGGCACCAGATCAAGGGTAACTTCCGTACTTCCGATCGTCGTCAAGTTTTGTTTCAGCCCCATCGTCACCTTCCCATTGACACCGGTGTACTCACCACCCAAGTCGGAGAAGGCGACTATCATCGCCGTCACGATCTTACGGACGAAGGGGTCAATATCTCCTCCTTGTCCAACCAGTTGCGGTAGAGTAATCCGTGAGACAACAGGCGATACGGAATATCGGTCTCCAACAGCGGTGGTTCCTGACAGTCCGGTGACGGTGAGATTGGTCGCGGATGCTCGTGCAGTAATCGTAAGACTCTCTCCAATCCGGGCACCGCTGAGCATATAGACTCTAAATCCCACACAGTTCGCCGGGAACGTGGCCGTCGAATCAATGATAGCAGTAGCAGAAGCCGTAGTACATGTACCATTTACTGTCTCCGTTAGGGTGGTACCACAGAGGGATCGCTTACCCATCTGTCGGGCACCGTCGATCACATGCACCGTTCCTGTACTGGTTATGAAGTAGGCCCGCTGCGGGCCATCCGTCAAGGCATCCGGCCCAGCGGTGAGGAAAGTCCACGGAATCTCGATGAGCTTCGTCACAGCCCCAGTCGCCTCCCACAGAATATAGGCTTCCGCCTTGGATGTATTGAGGAAGATAAGGGCACCAATCTTGGCATCATACTCCACGAACACATTTGCCAATGTACCGGCCCACTCCGAATCGTCCAGGATGATACGATCCATGATGGATAGAGAACGGGTCTCCCCAGAATTACCATCTACCTCTTTGACACCGGACGGTGTTACAACGAACAGAGAACCGCCCACTCCGGCGGCTCCATACCTAGACACCCCGCCCAACGCTGATGTGAGTTTGTTCACACCAAGGGAACCTCCCCCCCGTGTGATCTTATAGATGGAGGCATTGGTGATCCCAAACAAGTGGTCTCCGGCTGTCACCAATTGGAGAAACCGCTCTGCTGGATTGTCCAACCGATAGTAATTGGCGACCGGGAAATTCTCCGGCTCCTGGGCCGTCAAGGTGGACCACACGATAGCTTCCGGTGACTGTTCGTTCTCCTGGGTGTCGATATTGAAGGCGGAGGGTTCATCCGCATCCACCACGCCCACCAGAAGTCCATCATAGGCCACGAGTCGTTTTAGTCGGGGGCACGCTCCAAATTCATCCAGAGCGGCATCGAACAATTGTTGTTGGACGACTGCCCCATCTCCCCCTCCATTACGTTCCGAATAAATGGTCGGTAGGATTGCTGAAGGGGACACGGTACGATAGTTGATGTTTTGTGACTTAATGGCCGACCCAGTGGAGTATTCCCCGTCCTCCTTATAGGCGTCGTTGAGATACTGATTCGTAAAGGAATACTCATCTGTCGCCAGAGCGAGATCATCCTGCGTGGATCGCCAGAGTTTGAACCCGTCATAATGTGGGATACCCCACTCCAGGATGTGGGTACGCTCGGTGGAGTTCCCGCGAATCTGTTGGATAAACGTAGCGTAGTCCACTATCGGCTTTAACCCGTTTAGAGCGTAGCGTAGAGAGTGATCCGATAGGGTTGTCAGTGTTTTTTGCGTATTCCATCGTAAGTAGGATCGGAGACCGTGTTTCTTGGATACCAGTTGAACTGAAAATGTGTAGTGAACATCAGATGCCAGTGGGCCGTTTCCTGCCCCGTCCCCAGCGATAACCGCAGTATCCATTACGTCGTTGCCATTCAGAGCACCGGGGCCGGTTGCATTTAGGTTCACGGACAGCAATCGAGCAGGCACGATGCTCATAAACCGATCATCAAAACCCGTAACAAACTTGTCCCATGAGTTGATCTTCCAATCCCAGAAATATGCCTTGTTATATGGCGGCTTCGTGTTCTGGAAGGAGGTCACGACTGAGGTTGTATCCCCCACAAAACAAGCGTAGGCATAGCGACCAAGGGAGGTAAAGTCATAGTCCGTGTAGGAGGTGAGCTTAAAGTCTGTCCAAGTATCGAGATTCTCCAGCAGTCGCACGTCCGACGTGCCTGTAGCAGTGTCCCAATACGCAAAGTAGACGGCCTTGCCGGTGCCTCCCGGATTGTCCGCGACATACATAATCCCTTTCAGAAGGTCATTCGACAGCCCCTTCTGAATAGCCACGTACTTCGCAAAGACGATGTTCGTCAAGGATGTAATCGTTGTTGAGGCGGACGGCTTCGGTACCCCATGAATTGTCTGATCGGCCATCCCAGGGAAGGGACGTATGGCTCCTAGAAATCTCCCGTCCACCCCCACCGCCTCCACCAACCCGTCCTGCAATGTGACGGCGTTGACGTTCAGCTTCATATTGGCCCCAGGGTAGACCGTTGGATACTTCCAAAGCCCGTTGTTATCATCCTGACGTTCCGGCACCTATAACCCTCCAACCCGAAGCCGCGTATTCAAAGCAGACAATACCCTGTCTATGTCTGTGATGAGTGTCCCCAGCACATCCGCCAACTCTGCTACAGAGGACCCATTTGCATCATACGTTCGATCAATAGTGAGATTAGTAATAGTGTAAGGTGACAAGCCTGTAGGGGTGGGTGACGGAGTCTTGGCGTCTACACCCCCCGGTGTCGTATCTGTGGGGTCCACAGTGGGGAAAGTCATGGATGCTACGGGGGCCTGCTTTTCCTCCGGTTCAGCACCGGGGATTGTGGGGGAGAAGGGCCGACGGGACCCCGGCATCGACTCCCGTGTGGGGTAGCCCGTAGTCGGTTTTACAACATCCGATCCCGCTAAGGTAGATTTTCGATTCCAAAACCTCATACTATTCCCCACGATCCTCGATTGAGGTTGTCCATCGTATCCCCGGATGCACTGTGCATCCAGCGGGCTAGGACGGATGACTGATAGCGACGGAGAGCCGACATTTTCACGGTGAACGCCGCCGTTAAGGTTTGCATTCGCTTCGCATTTCCCTCTTGAGCTAGAATGTCGATCGCGGCCCGTAGACACACGACATGCTTCAAGAGACGACTGAACTGTGGGAGGACTTCGTACACAACCGCCGTACCTGTTACAGGTAGCGTGTCCCATGCCTGATTAACAGTAGCAACACGAGTGGTTGCGTTATAGGCAGTAATGATTCTCTCCTCCACTCGACCGGAACTCGATGACAGTAACCGTACCATATATCCAGCGTAGCAGTTCGGACGGGTGTCCAGCGTTCCATCCGTGACGGTCGCAGCAAACTTGATTGACGATGCCAACACGTCCGCTGTTACATCCCCTGATGCGACCGTACCTTTGTGGAAGGACACATCAGAGTTGGGCATATAGAGGAGTTGGAGAGTTTCCGATACGTTCCAGTCTTGAAGGAGACGAAGGGTATTCCCTTCAATGGTATACCCTTGCCCGTGTCCGCTAAACTCATTTCCGGGCCAGACTTCCCATTGTACCAATCCTGTCGCAGTTGTAATCTTGGCGACTCGCAACAACTGAGCCACATTGGGGGGGAGATTGTAGGTTTGCTTTGCAGCGACAACGGAAATGTCCAATCGTACTAGAATTGGATGATCCGTATTCACATTCATATCGGAGAGGATCACATCATACGCCGCGTGAATGAACTCGTTGATGTCCGCGTTTGTGTACTTCGGGGAGGTGGACGGCTCATCCACTGCTCGACGGACCAGCCCGATACAGTCCGAGATGAACCCGGACCCGGAGACCGATGTGCTGGTTACAACAGTCGGGGCTACGAGAGTGTCAATTGCGTCTCTGATAGCTTGCAAGCTATCGGTTGAGGTGCCGAACCCAGACCCTTCAATCAGGTCGATCCGCTCTCGGAGAACTTCAAGGGTGTCTGTCGTTGGATTGTACGTCCCCATGCCCGCTGGGACTGTAGCTGTCTTGGACATGATCGCCCTCAGATAGCTGTTAAGATTCTCAGGATTGGCTGCTGTGAATCCAGTTGTGACCTTTTGGAGTTCGGATAGGAAAGTGCCGCCGATAGAGGTCGCTGCGATGGCCCATATCTCGAACGTGTCCACACCAATTTCCGGGGTGAAATCCAGAGCGGCATCCAAGGCAAACGAATTAGCAGTCGCGTCATAGTCAGACACATATCGAATGTTGGGTTTAGTCCCGGCAGAGACATCTCTTGCAACAACCGTCAGATTGTTGTAAATATCATTTGTGTCTCCAGAAGGTAGATCAGTCCCTAGAGCAATCAAGGTCAACGTGTTAGAACCGGTCTGCATAACCGTATTGACCAAACGGAGGGAGGCAGAGCCTGTTGTCGTGAGATCAGTAACACGGGCTAACCCGGTAGACAATCCTGGTACAGTGTTGTTGGGCAGAGAACGGGCCGCGTTCAGGAGAGCATCCCCCGTGGTATCCGCAGTAGGTGTTAGCCCAATGGTTTGTGCTTGGTTGACATTGACTCCGTTCGTTACCGCATCCGTGAGCGGCAGTCCCCCCGCTGCTCCAGCAACTACAGTAGGTAAAGCCGTCAATCCCAGACGGACAGTATCATAAGGATCAAACTGCACCAAGGTAATCTCGTAATCTACATCCAAGAGGTTCGTCGCCCCTGATACGGACACCACCAATTTCCTAGAATTGGCGACCGAAAAACGAGCATCCGCGAATTGAAACTCGTAGAGACCTTGATGGTTGGTTGCATCAACCTCTTTGAATCGACACTTGAGGGCGGTTGGAGCAGCGTAGGTTCCCAACGTGGCAATAGTTTCCACGTTAGATGCTGCCACAGTGTAGACCGTAGCTGTTGCTTCGTTGTCGGCAATCGTCGAAATGATGAGACCAGCAGAGGCACTACTCAAACCTGTCAACCCGTCCCCCGTCGTCAGATGCTTCAAGACGAACCGAATGAGATTTGAGTTTGCGTCAAACCGAATTAACTCAGCCATTTACAAATCCTCCCCTCATGTTTCCCCCTTTTATTCCACCACCCCCACCCGCTGCAACCTCATCAACGGCCCCAATATCAGGAACGTCCCCTGTCTGTGTGATCCATCCATTTGTTCCCGGACCAAACCCCGCCGCAATTAAGGGCGAGCCAACGGCGGGGGTGTAGTCTTGTGTTGCCTCATTCACGAACGCTGGGGCCGACGTAACTTCCCCGGAGTGTGTTGCAAAAGCGGAGTAGGCCGTAGTATTTGCATTCACCAGATTGTTTCTGGAAATGCTCCGCTCGGTATCCAAACCCGCTTGGCTACTGAATCCGGTTGTGCAATCGTAGGCAACACAATTCACAACCACCACTTGGGAGTTGACATAGGCCACGCCTATGGCGTAACCAGTAGTAGTATCCGTCACGTCTCCGTCCACTACACAGTCGATAAAGACGTGGAAGGTAGTCAAAATGGTAACAAAGGCAATACCTGCATTACTAAACGCAATGCACTTATAGAATACTCCCCCTTCTGCCTCAAACCCGCTTAGTGCGTTCGCGTTGGAAATGCAGCAGATGAAAACCGTCATCCCCCCAACCTCGAAGCCGTCCCCACCGTTGTTGTGGGCATAGCAACCCTCAAAGAGACAGTTTAGGTTCCCATTCACCCCGTCCCCGGTGTTATTGTCGAACCGGCATTTCTTGTATGTGAAGAAGTTAGAAGTGAGGTTGCCCGCCCCAACTGCCGTGTGATTAGTAAAACGGAAGTTCTTGAATACGTAGAAGTTGGAACCAGCAGCCGGAGTCAATCCTGTAGCTCGCGTAGCGGACCCGTTGACGGTCGCCACACCACCATCACCGGGAGTCGTGGTGTACCCCTCGAACACGACAGGGGCGGTTGCCGTACCAACAACGGTAATCGTCAGGGTCTCGGTGTAGTCCGCCGTGGCCTCGACGAATACTTTGTCCCCCGCCACGATGGGTGCAGTTTGGGTCTTGCCGAGTGTTTTCCAGGCCAACGCCTCAGATAACCCGGAGTTGGTATCGAGACCATTTACCATATCCACGTAATAAGTTGCCAAGATAACCCTCGTGGATGCTTTACGGCAACCAACCTTTGACCAGGATGGAGGCGTATGCCCCTGCGGCCATGTAAATGCTTATGGAGCCGACGTTGACCCGCCCTCCGAAAGATACATCTACAGCCTCCAGAGCGGCCAGAGAGACCAGGAAGTTCGTGGCAGTCGCCCCCTCCTCATTCACCAATACATACGCCTTGTTGGTAGGGTCTGTATTCGAGACCACACAAGGGCGAACATACCTATCGACGAAGGTGACAACCCGATCGTCCGTGCCGGGTGTCCCAGTTGTGGTAGTAGTTGGGGTGACAGGTGCCCCACTCCGAGTTCGTGTCGATGCCATACTTATGCTCCGCTAATTGACAAATCTTTCAAAGGACCACCGCCGCCCCCCGCGATGTTCGCTTGGGTTCCAGTAAATTCCGTACCTAATTCCCCGTAGGTTACACCGGTCTTAACATCACCCACAGCCGGTACTGTTCGGTTCCCGGTGAACTCTGTTCCTCCTGACCCATACTGAATTCCGGTTGCTACTTTCCCAATTACCGGGTGCGTCCGCGTGCCGGTGAATTCCGTCCCCCCACCTCCATACCCGATTCCCGTCTTAACGTCTCCTACAACGGGTTTGGTAAAGGTGCCCGTGAACTCCGTCCCCCCGGCCCCGTATGTGTTAGGGGATTCCACGTCCCCAACTGCGGGATGAGTTCGTGTTCCTGTGAATTCCGTACCTCCCGCCCCGTAGGTAATCGCAGTTTTCACATCCCCTACGGCGGGGTGTGTTCTAGTTCCTGTGAACTCCGTACCGCCAGCACCGTAGCCTATGCCGGTTTTAACTTCACCCACAGCGGGTTTGGCAAATGTACCCGTACTAGCCCCACCGTTGAAAACCACTCCGAGTTCCACGTCGCCCACGGCGGGATAATCCGCTGCTGCTGGAGCGTCTCGTTGTATAGCCCCAATATCCATGTAGGACGGAACTTTCCCGTCGAACCCCGCTTCCAGCAACGGACTGGTTGCAGCGGGAGTGTAGTCCGCCCCACCCACTTCATTTACAAACTGTGGAGCCGTTGTAACCTCTCCTGTAAACGTTGCCGCATTAGTGTATGCAGTCGTATTGGCATTTACAAGGTTGTTTCGAGATATATTGCGTTCCCCCCCATTACTGGCCGCAACCCATCCTGTCGTACAATCATAAAGAACGGTATTGATTACAGCCAGTAAAGTCGCGGCACCGCTGTTCTCAATCCCCGAATCTGAATCCTTGGCATCCCCATCAAACGTACAATTCGCAACAGTGACAAGGATATCTACCCCGCCCATGTATAGATTTTGAGCGGCATTACTGAAAAAGACACACCCCACTGCAACAAGGGGTATCCCAGGGCCGTATAATCCTATTCCCGCATTGCTGGCAAAGGTACATCCCACACAGATAGTTCCGCCTCCAGCTACACGCAAACCATAATGACTAGTGGTTGTGCCATTCGAGGAAAACTCACACCCTTCACACGAAACCAGGTAGCAAGAGCATCCGTCCGTCCCATTGGCATCGAACTTACAATTCTTCAAGGTGAGATGGTTGCGTACAGTCAGGAGACCTTCCGCCGTGGCCGCAGTGCAGCGTATGTTCTTGAACACATAATACAGGGATGTCGTTATGGCCGCGTTGACGGCTATACAGTTCGCCCGTGCACTCGATCCCGTAATAGTTGCCCGTCCCCCGTCCCCCAGTGTGGTTGTGTATCCCTCAAACACGATCGGGGCCGTAGTCGTTCCAATTGTGTCGATTGTTACAAGCTCAGCGTAGTTACCATCGGCTTTGACCCATACCTTATCCCCAGCAACTACCGTGTTCATCGCTTTGTCGATGGTGAGCCACGCCAAGGCTTCTGTCAATCCCGAATCCGCATCAAGACCTGTCGCTGCTGAAACGTAATATGTAGCCATTACACTGTCTCCCCACCGCTAATACGTGGCACAAACGCATAAGGGATTGGAGCTTTGTCCCCTAGACGTTTCTTGGCCCAGTCCCACCTTTCCTGAGTCTCCATAATTTGCTCAACCTTCTTAGTCTGGAAGCGTTTGTGGTTTGCCAAGAGCATCTTCTTCTTCAACTTCCAGTCCACCGGCTTCCAGCATGTCACAATCTGCTGCACCAGGGCGGGGCAGACCCCCTCCATCACCGGCCCCAAATCCTCAATCTCATCCGCGACATTCCCCAGACGATTGAGCCAATAACTTAAAATCCACTGTCCTGTTTCAGAGTTCCAATATGTAAAAATGTCTTGAAACTTCAAGAGCCGACGAAACATTCGACCAATCTCTGTTTCTTTTATGACGTGGATGTTGGGGTTAAGGAACACGATTGACAATAGACACCTCCTCATAGTGCAGTTTTCTGTGGCAGTTAGAACACAGCACATCACACTTAGTGAGTTCCTTCTCTAAAGCTGCCCACGCTAAATGTGTTTGACTTCCAACACTAATTGTCTTGGTGGTTGCATCTCGATGGTGAAAGTCCAAACAGCGAAAATCAGTTTCCCCACACTCCCGACATCCTTGTCGCCCTTTAATCTCATTTAAGAGGGCACGATGATGGAACTGACGATCCCGTTGGTATCGAGCATGATAAGCTCTACGCTTTCGCCAACCTTGCTCGGATCGTTTTTCCATCCCACTGTCTCCCACATACTCTCCCCCGAAAATAGGGGACCGGAACATTGCTGCTCCGATCCCCCTGGGAGGAGGGAAGATTATCCAAGGACTTCGGTGATCCCGGTCAACTTCATCCAATTCGGATTCGAGGGCATCACGTTCCACTGACGGACAAACGGAGCTTCCACGAAGTCCGTGGTCGCACCAGCCGTCGAGTGGGCGTGCTTGAAGATGCCCTGCATCCCGGTCCCGCCGAGGGGTGCCACGAACTCAACCTCGGCACCGAACCGAGAGTCAACCTTGGCACCAGGGATGGCCGGGGGTACATACCGCGTGATCCCGCCGTTCTTCAACTTGCCCGCATACAGTGTGCCGAACGCAGCATAGGTTGAAGTGTAAATCTCAATTGGACGACTGGCGAACCGATACTTGAACGATTCCCAACCGGCCTCGATTGTCATCGCCTGACCATTTCGGTCATACTGAATACGACCCGGATAGGTCGTGTTGGTCGAGCCACTTGAGATTCCACCGGAGTTATTCGAGTCCAGATTGTCAATGAACCCAATTAACACACCCATCGTAGTGATGGCCGTATCGAGCTTCTTACCAGGGAACGCCTCGAAGAACTTGGCAAAGTGCTTATTGAGGATATTCTCGGTTAGAGCCGCCGAAATTGCGGACGGCAGATACGACTTGAACTGACTGAAGTTCCGAACATCAATTCCGAAGAAGCTCGTGACCGTGGAGCCATCCGCGATCCACGACTCAAGACCCTTGGGTGCGACACTCACACTGTCCTTGATGACAACAATGTCATTGTCGCCACCGGCCCCACCGTAGGTAACACCACCGTTCAAGGTTGTGGTCGTTTGGAACGTACCCCCGTCAATTCGGCGAAGCGTAACTTTGCTCGCCAGGGGGTCCACATTGTCCACAGCCACCGTAAATCCCAGGTTTCGCTTGGTTGCACCTGTACTGTCGTACAGATCAACCAACATGCCGGGACGGAAGCGATGAACACGACCGCTGGACGAGTCCGTACCGTCCAATTCCAGGATCATACAGGCCGTCGGGGTCGTAGTCGGAGAAGCCGCGTTTGTAACATTCACCGACGTATCACCGAGATCAGCTAATTCACCCGTGGTCGCCGACGCCGAGTAAAACAATGCACACTCTTGCTGGGCAAGCAACTCGCCTACGCCCCGCAAGTTCTGAGCCACAACCGATCCAATACTGGAGTTGAGACGATCCGCCCGCAACAGATTGTGGGGGAGGTAGAAGTTGCCTCGGTGTTCAATCAACGTGACATTTGATTGCATGAACGCCGGAGCCGTGGTCTCATCTACCGCCTGGAACGTCTGGGGAGTGTCATAGATGTTGAAGTTATTGGGTCCGGTCACGACGTTGCCCCCTTGTGCCGCCGTAAACTTCGCCCCGCCTGCGATCCCCGTCACCCAGGTCTTTTGCACTTTCCATCCACGACCGATATTCGAGTTACGAACCACGTTCATACTGGAACGCTGAATCATTGGGTAGATGGGATCGAGTTCCCAGAGCGATTCAAAAATCGTGGGAACAATCGACTGTTCGAGCGTAAGCTCAATTGCATCCGAGATAGTAGTCATTCTATTACGTCTCCACTCGCTGCGGTACCCTTACCACACCAATGAGAAGGGTGCCTATTCCAAAGAAATCCTACCGCTTCGATCGCTCAATCTGGCCCTGGTTAAATGCCAGTTTCTCCAGAATGTGCTGCTCGAAGTTTCCGTCACTCGACGAAACGTGGTCGGGTGCTTTCTTCGGATAGACCTCAATATCACCACCGCCGGGTGCGTGACCCATGCCCAATGCGGGAGTTTGTCGTCGCGGGCTACCCAGAGCTTCTAAGAGAGCTTCCACTTCTGGAAGCACGTCTCGAAGAATGTGGCTCCCGTCGCCAAAATCCCCACTGGTTGCACTCAGTCGTCCTCTGACTTTTTCCTCGACCAATGCCCGGATCGCCTTCTGACCCTTGGCATCGTATTGCTCAAGATTATAGCGTACTTTATCGGACGAGTCAAGAGCTACATCAATTATTTCGTCGATCCGACTCTTTTCAGCCCTTAGAAGGAGCCGTTGGACCTCCTCTGGGAACTGATTAAAGCTCAACTTTCCACCAGCCTGTGTCTCTTGAGTCTGACGAATCTTCCGAGTGGGGGTAGTCTCCTGTTCGTCCTCATCTTCATCCGACCCATCACCCCAGATACCCACTGCGGCCTTCTCAACTTCATCCCCAGGGATACCCATTGTGGCACCCATCCGTCTAAAGGCATCCACATCTCCCGACTGAATGATAGCCCGAAGATCATCCGCCATCCCGTGATCCTTCTCATACTCCTTGATGGTCTCACGAGCTTGCTGCGTGACCACATCTGCGTTCCAGCCCTTCTGAGCCATCTCAACCAACTTCTCCGCCGATACCTGAACTTCCTCATCACCACGCTTAAGGGTGTATGTCCGAGTCTGGTCGGGGTGTGGGGAGTTCCGAATCGCATCAGGTACAGATGAGACGGGAATGTCGATCGTACCGTCTGTCCGCTGCATTGCGGACCCGCCATCTTTGGTAACGTCTGCCATGCTAGTCTCCTAATCTAAAGGTTTGTGCAATTTCCTGTGACAATTTGCACACAGGACAATACACTTGGTTGCCTCAGCCCGAACTTGGGCTACATTCTTTGTATTCTCCGATAGGCTAAACAGCTTTGCTTCTGGGTCTTTGTGATGGAAGTCCAAACAACGGGGATCAGTCTCGAAACACATTGTACACCCGCCTTGTTTCAACTCACGAATAACCTCTCGCAAGTTCGCCCTTCGTCTTGCCAAATACGGTGTGTGCCTCCGAAGTATCCGTACCCTATGCTTTACCCAATACTCCTTTTTTTGAAGCAAGAGGCGAGTTCGATTTTTCAGATAGTATTTTCGTTGAGACTCTTTTTTTGTCATCCACCCGGTCCTCCCATCATTTGCGGATTCATACCTATTGGGACACCTGGAGGTTGGTTTGGGGCAATCAGTTCAGGGGATGGTAAGCCTGTAGGAAAGTGGCGACCTGCCAGGATTTCCAAGTCCACCTTCCACATCTCAAACATCTGCCGCACCTGCGGAGACGCCAAGGAAAATTCAATCTTGTTCATAAACTGCTGAACCGCAATCAGTTGGATGTCCGCATTTTGGGTGTGCTCGCCAAGCATCACCTCACCCGGAGTCACCCCATCCCGAAACAGCATAATGATTTGCCATGTCACCTTTCTCCAAGTTTCCCATATCTCTTTCGGAGCACCGGGGAAGTCAAGATTCTCCTCAAACGCTGTGATCCAGAATCGTGTATCATCCACAAGCCCCTGCCCGAACAGTTGGAGGAGTTCCTGCTTACGGATGTCCCGGTCTCGCGGTGTCCGATCCTTCACATCTATGTTGACTTCCCACGGTTCGGGGAGGGGGTTGTCAGCAAGTCGTAGATTGCCCGTCGAAGGATCAATAATGACCCCAGCGATTGCATCATCCACAACTGCGATCTCAACTGTCTCACCGGGGCCGAGTCTATCCTTAGCCACTTGAAGCATACGCGAATACACGCCCACGTAAGCATCTGCGAGACCATTCGCAGGCAACCCCAGGGGGATGTTGCCCGTGTTAAACAAAAAGCCAAGACCCGCAGCAGAATCGACCCGACCACTTGTAGCTCCTTGAAACATAGGACCTTGGGATGAGAGTCGATCCATCAATCCTGAACAGAATTGGAAAATCTCCGCTGGGAGTTTGCCCGACGTGACCGGCTGCAACACGAACGGTTGAAGGTTGGGATTGATTGGATCAGGCTCGAACTTCTCCACACGAGGTCGAGGACCTGTACGCCACTTCTTCACATCAATCCCTGACGCCCCAGGAATGAACAGCGTACCGAACATGTCCATTTCCGCCACATTCTTAAAAAGGGAGGCGAGCATCTTCTCCATCTGGTCGTTGATCGGCATGAGGGGGGCTACGAAGCCACGAGCGAAAAACTTACCGATGTCCGTGTGTCGAGCAACATGGAGTGGGCACAATACATCCAGGTGGGACGACTCAAAATCCTCGTCATGTAGAATGTAAGACCCAATCTTAATGATGAACCGAGATACGAAAGTCTGGCTATCATCGTAAATGTAGATTTCCTCCAAAGGGACATAGTACCGGCTGTGCTTAAACGCCTTGTGATCTTCATAGTGGCCTTTTCTCTCCCCCTTCAAGTTGAGGCCAATTACATCCTTGTCTGTTGGTTTCCAAATGCTTCCTCCCGTCCCCGTCTCCCCATAACTCGCACTTTGTTCAGGGGGCGTCGAACCGAACGGAGTCTCACGAGCCATCAACCTAGCCTCCGCTTGGTCAATAGGAAGTTTCTTGTTGTAGACTGTCTTGGCCCGCTCCGCTGCCCACATTAGCGGCACCCACCGCTTCCGCCCAATCCCATACAAGTTCTCGATTCCATCAACCCATGCTGGGAACCCCCGCAGTTGTCGTGGGGAAACTACTTCAATCAAATCCGGCGTCGATGCCCTTCCTGTTTCCACATGATTCAAGCCTACGGTCCCGTACTTGAGGAATGGAATGATCGACCGACGATGAAGGAGTCGTAACGGAAGTTTGGACCCCAGGGCACCAAGGGTGGCATTCGCCACGCCCGCCTTCCTTAACGCTCCGAGGTTCTCGCCCTTCTTGGTCGCTACCGGTGTGTTGTCCATCTTCAAATATCGTCCGATCTCCGACAAATACTTCTGGAGGATTTCCTCATACCGAAGGTCCAATTCCCCTTTTGCGTTTTCATAGGCGACGGCCAGATTCCCCGACCACCGATCCATGATCTTGTATTGACGGATGCCTGCAAGATAGGCGTCGATGATCTTCCACATGGTTAGATGAACGTTGGCCTCCTGCTCCGCCGGGCCGCACTCCAAATCCAATGCGTCGATCAGATCGCGTTCGTTATTCTTTGATGGAAGTCTCAGTCGTGCCATATGTCTCTCCTTTAGGGGACGCTCATGCTCACATGATCTTTAGGAGGCCACTCCTCCTTGGATGCCCACGGATCGTCGTCTGGATCACGGTTAGAACCCGAAGCGGGATCGGATGCCTCCACGGAGACTCGTCGAGCAGCTACAGCTTCCCTAGCATTACCAGCCTGAATCATCGTCATCTCCAGGAGACGATCAACCAGCCTGTCAGTTCGACGGTTCCCATCCTCCACCCTGGAACTCAGAACTCGTATCTCATCCCGCAGTGCCCCAACTTCGGCACTGATCTTCGTCTCCAGACGACCAATCACTTCCAGTTCCGCCTGCAACATCTCCGGTGTAAGTTTCATACACTCCTCCTAATTAAAAAAACTTTGTGGTAATCCCATCCAAGCCAATGCCGTTCGATCCGCCAAATCTTCCTCTGTGATACCGGCCTCCTCCATCGCCTCATCGTACCGTCGATACAACATCTTTCCCAGTACATCCTCCGGGATTTCCGAGGCGTTCATTCCGCTTAGGACGGAGAGACCTGTACTCTCATGGGTCAGAATCCCATCTCGGAGCAACTTCACTGGGTCTTTGGAGAGGTACACGTCCGGTCCCGTCGCCTTATGAGGCTTCCCGATAGCAAGGTGCATAGACAACGAATCCACACAGTCGTCGTGATCCAACAGGGCCAAATCCTCTGTCGCGTTCTCAATCTCCCAGAATAGCCGTTCATACCCTTTGTTCCGTTTGTGCCGATCAATCGGCAGCTTGATACGAAATTGGGTGAATCTCCACTCCAAGCCCATAATCTTCGCTGCTTTGGAGACGGACGGTGGGAATTTTATCGGGATAATCTTCGGAATGAACTGACCACTGCCGTACATACCGGGCAGATCGTCGGTAAGCCGCTCATAATACTCTGACCGGAGGCTATAGGCTTCGGCCCCGACAAGGGTAACGCCCCAACGCACCGCCAGTTGATATATGATCCGGGTGAGTTCTTCGGGTCGGACGCGACCCCACCAAATGTCTAGAGAGTATAAGGTGTCACGATGATCCTCCGAATTTTCAAAACCCATCACATGCACAACCGAATAATCAGAGTCGGGACCGGTAGAGAAAGCTGGGTCCACTGTAATGAACCGTCGCATCCCGGACACAACATCCGACCACTTCCTCACCACCTTCTGCGGTAGGGGGATCGGTTCCGAATCCTTATCCTCCTTGTGCCAACCCCGGAGTTGGTGCGTTACCACCTTGGCCTCCGAATTGAAGGGATCAGACAAGGCTTGTCCATCCTCGTCATCAAGGTAGTAAGTGCAAAGTTCGGGATGGATCGACAACATCCTATCGGCCACGGTCCCCGGATTGTTGAGATACTGGGCATTGTAAGCGGCGGGGCCAATAATCTGTTTCGTCTTTTCCTGCCACGCTTCGTCGAAGGCGTCCCAATTCATGTCGGTGATGTTAAGAAGGGTACGCTTCCAATAGTCCTTGATGCGGAGATCGTCAGTAGTGCTTAACCAGTACAGGAAAAGCCGTCGATTCAGCAGAGTTCCAATAATGCGAATCGGAATCTGAAAGCCTGGGGACTGACTCATGGGGAACACAGCATTGAAAAAAAACTCCCGCATGTGTTCCCTAAGACTAGCGGGTGTAATCACCTGCTCATCCGACTTCTCTACGTCGTCTAACACAATCAAACCGGACGGGCGTGCTCCCAAGGATGCACCCTTAATCGGCAAGGCCCACACCTTGCTCCCATTACTGAGTTCCATCTTCGACCCACGGTTCCACTGACCGGTTCCGCGAGCACATTTCAATCGTCCAAAGTCCCGAATAAGGAGCTCATTGTACTCAATCTGGTCCATTAGCCGCCCCAGACGATCAGACGCGAAGTTCTGTGTTGAGAGAAACAAGACACATTCCCAATAAGGAAAGGCAACCACACTTCGGAGTATGTCCTCCATATTAACTGTCGTTTTAGAACTCCCTCTAGGAGCCACATGAATCAATAAAGGGTGTGCGTGCCAATCGTAGACCCAACGGGCATGTGCAATTGGGGACGCCGTGAATCCTGTTTTGTACCATGTCTCGGCTTTGGGGACGAGATACGTCTCTCTAAAAAATGCCCACGCTGCTACATCAAGCTCCGGCGTTCCAGTGATACGAACTGCATTTACCCGTGCCAGTCGTTGACCCTCTTTGGTGAGAGTTGGGTAGTCCCCTGGAAGGGGCCACAAATCGGATTGAGGGAATACTACGGCCATACCCAACCCCCCTCCGCTGCGTGGATTTTCTCTGGCTGTGCCACTACAGAGTTGCCTCCACACCAGCCAAACTGAACGCAAGGAATCCAGCGGACAATACCAGCAGTTCCCCAATCTTCTGTTCCGATAGACCGTGACCAAACTCAAAGGAGAGAGCCGTGGCAACCTGTCCCCGAATGAATACCGGATCAGATAGCAATGTCTTAAAGTGGACATCAAATTGGGCCTTCAACTTCGGAGGCCACGCACTATATCCCACCTGCCGATTCACACACTTCGGTAAGACTCGACGGAAAAACAAATGAGGATCACGAGTGTTTAGAAACTTAGTCACTCGTGAAATCGTTAGTTCCAACTTCTCCATCTTCGGATCATTCTTAAATGGGATGGGTTCCGGGGGTTCCTCAACCCACAAGTCTCCGTTTTCCCTTGACGTATCTGGCTGTTCAATCATCAGCGTAGGATCAAATGTTGGGAGGCTATCCGTTGGGTTGTCTGTTGGTCCCATCGACAGGTTTGTCTGAGCCCGATTCCGAGCCGCTGCCGTTGGGTTCTGCCCCACTTGCATCACCCGCCCGTTTGACAATCGTACCGTCTTTTGAACGAGGGGTGTAGAGAGTTCGGAGACGGTCGGTGATCGAGGCTGTTGCTCGGACATCCCCACAAACCCCAAGCCTGTGTTGGGTTCCTGGAAGTTCCCCACTGGGTCCGGGTCCAAGACCGGGGACGTAGGGGTGGGGTGTAACTTGAGGACTGGGGGGAAGGATGGTTGCGGGGGAGTGGGTTGTATTCCACCACTCATCGCTAATAGGATTTGCTGTATCCCCGCTTGGATGTGTTGCACATCCACTTCCAACTTCTTGACCTTCTCTGCTTCGTCCAGATTGCTCGGATAACCGGCTCTCTCGTTCATCTTCTGCTCCTCCAATTGATTCTTGGTCATTACTGGTTGGTGGCGACTCCGCCTCGGCTGAGTCGGGCCGTTTTTCATCATGTCCTGAAATGAAAAGTTCATCCCCTCCGCCACCACCATGTCCGGGTTGATCTCCTGCGACGTTGCTCCGTCGCCCACTACCATCATATTTGCTTGTCCTGATAGGCTCTCCAATTGAGTCTGTATCTCTTCGTCCGTGGGCATCTACCACCTCCACATCAATAATGGTCGGACCATCTATATGATCCCTCAGAATATCAAGAGTCCTCCGAGTCCGACTCGACCCCTCTCTCAATAGTCTCAACCCTTCTGCATCCATTGTCACCCTTGTACCATCCGGGAGTTCCCGCTCCGTATGTCCTGTAATCCTCTCAATCAGACCGGAGACCTTTGCTGACTTCTCCGCAACCTCTAACAACATCTTCGCCGCGATCATCCGCTCCCTCGGACTCACTAAGTAGCGTTCGTCGCCCTTATCACTCACAGTGAGTCGATTGGTCTTGAGAATCTCTGCAAGTTCACCGATAATGAAACGAGGTGTGACCCCAGCCTCTTGTAAAGCCTCTCCAATATCCTCTGGTAAGAAGAAGGCAGCGACATGATCCCCTCCTGCGACAATCAGATCGTGATGCTCGGTTTTCTGAATTTCGGTCACGACTTCATCACTTCTTGATTATAGGCCGCTTCTTGGAGGATGTCAATCCCCGCCCCAGTTGCCGAGCCAGTTTTTTCACCCGCTCTCGGACAGCCTCCTTAGTCGCCGCTAGGTACATACATCCAGCGAGTTCCTGATGGAGTCTGAGGAGTTCAGGGTCATTAGTCCCATCCGGGGTCTGCTTCATGGTGGTCGGGAGACTCAGGGCAAACAAGGCCGACTCCAGGCCGTACAGGTTTACATACTGCTTCGTCGTGCCCGGCAGGTTCAGCAGAGGGCACCCTAAAGCTGCTAGGAGCGTCCGAGCGGCGTCCGGCAACACAGTTAGGTCTTCACAGACCGCTTCGACGCTCCAGAGCCGTACAGAGGCCCCCACGACGATCCTATTTGAGTTTTGGGCTACCCTGGCCTGGACCGCCGGGACGTGATCCAGCCGGATACCGTTTTCGTCGATCGGGCAAGTCATAACCACCTCCACCCGTCGGGCCGTTCGTGGGGTGGGGGGAGGGGGTGGACCCCCCCGCCAATCGTTTTTTGGAAAAAACGGGTGGGGACCCCTATATTAATTCTTAATTGAATGAATATATTAGTACTTAACATATAACATTCAATTCTTGAAATAGGGCCGCTTCCTGTTCCTCCAACTCCTTATACTTGTCCGGGTCCATATAACTCCCTGGTCCCCCCGCATTCTCCGTCCTAGCCCGCTCCTCACTCCACCCCATCATCAGTCGCTTCTCATAATACATCTGACACATTTCCTGCGTAATCGGCCCTCCTGCCTTCCTTGTCCTCTTACGAAACGGAGTCAGTATTCGTTTTATCAAGGCTAACTTCTTTCTCACCTGATCCACCCGCTGTCGTCGCTCCCGTTCTCGTTCCTTCTCCACCCCCCGCCGCACCAAAACATCAGAGGGTGGGGGGGCACCCCCTCCTCCCCCCCTATTTCTACACCTCGGACACTGCCATCCACATGTCCTGATCCAAGTCTTGAGACCCTCCCGATCCCCTCGAAACACCCTAACTACCTCTCCTACACTCCTCCCCTCCGGGTGCCTCCCAATCTGAACCTGGGAGGATGCACAGTCCCGACATCTCCCCCGTGTTCTCACTCTCGAATAGAACTCGTGAATCCATCTCGTCTCATTACGATGTCTTTTACGGTCGCCTCCGGCTCCGTTCCGATCCCGCTTTGGTTTCATCTCGACCTCCTCACCTAAAATTTGGGCTGGGTGGGTGTACCCCCAGCCCCCCTAAATTATAGGCCGAGCCGCGAGCGATGTCCACCCATATTTTAGATTTTAGAAGAACGGTTAGGCGGGATCGGATGTAAAGCCACCCCCGAAAATCTGTCTCGCTACGAGCACCTAGCGTGTTATGGGGCGTCCGGCAACGAGTCCAAAGTAACATAAGTCATCCTGACCCGAATCTGCTGTCCCAACCCGCCCATCGTACCTGTTGGAGTACCGGAATTATTAACGGAAAAAAGTCGAATGTCCGCCGGAAGTGTCGCTGGAGAAACAACTCCGAGGATCACCGTGTTGATTTTACTATTCTTCAACAGGCCTAGGGTCTTTCCGTATTTGTCCGCAGTAGCTGTAGTGCCTAATCCAACCTTAGTCGCAAGCCCGGTTTTTGTAATCGTCGTCTCCAGGTTGATCTGTAACGAGACCACGACTGCGTTAATCGGGAAATCGTTGGACACATCGAACACCTGTGCGGGAGGGTCAATCGTGACAATCTTATCAACTATGGTGTATCGCTGTCCCCAACTCTTCAACATATCGAATTGGGGAATTGTCAACGGCCCTGCTGTGGGAGGGCCTTGTAAGTGGGCATCGAGATCAGCAGCGGCAATAGCCACGGCAGCCGACTTACAAGACTCTCCCACTCCCCAAAGCATATCAATCGCCTATGGAATTGGAGCGGCGGCGGTGTACATTACGCGGACCCGAATGACCTCGGCTGCCCCACCGATAGTCCCAGCAGCAGCCCCGTTATTGTCCACAGCGAACAACCGTATATCTTCCGATCCGGTTAGCACGAACCAGTTTGGCACGGTATTGATTGCCTGTCCAATAAGTAGGGAAGCCGTCTTTCCGTACTTGTCGGGATCGGCAGCAATTCCAATCCCCACTTTCGTTGCACCGGTGAGTCCAGTGATCGCTGTATCCAGTCGCACCTGGACGCTGATGATCGCAGCTCCGATCGGCACTATGTTGCCTAAATTGAAACTCGCTGCGGCAGGACTTAGTGTTACCGTATCGTCCAGCATTCCCACTTCGGAAGTAAGCTCTGCGATTTCATTCAGGTCGATACCGGTAAGTTTGGTATCGGTGTACGCATTTGATTCCGCGACAGAGGCGGCTTTTACGGATTGTCCAATTTGAAACAACATCTCATCATCTCCGAGGATAGAGGCCTTAACGGACGCCGTTACACCAGTAGTGTAAAACTCGGATTCAGTTATTTGTTTCCCTGTATGACTAGTTGAGATAAGAGCCACCATGTACTCCTATCTAAATCTAAAACCCAATCCCGAAACTCTGATGCCTCCGCCCATCCCACCCCCACGTCTCTGCAACCCATGTTACATACCCCGGCTCTTTGCCCCCATCATCTTCATCATGGACATCATCGCATCCTTCCCGATGCTGCCTTTCCCCTTCTTGACTTTCTTCTTTTTCTTTTTCTGAGGCATTCACACATCCTCCTAAGCGTTCACTGCACCCCCACTACGAGCTTGGTAGTCAAGCTGATATCTCCGAAGGCCGGGGTGTTTTCCGGGAGCAGTAGCGGGGGGCCGCTTCTTCAGGCCCATCAACTTCTCCAACACTCTTTCAAATAGGGTGCCCTGGGAGGGCTTATTCACAGATACGCCCTCTTTGCCTGCGGAGACATGAGTGACGGCATTGCGGGCCGGGGCTTGTTTCGTGGTCGTCGCAATCACATCCGTCCAAATCTTCTGTCCTCTAGGGGGCGGTGGTCTCATACTCCAACTCCTTGTATTAAAGGATTCATTCCACCCATCCGGTTTTGAAGCATTGCCTGTGCCCGCTTTCGGGCTATCGTCTGTGCCTGTAGCCGCCGCATGGCCCCCTGACCGGTCGTTGGAGCACCTGGAGCTGTCATACTCCCCGGCGTCCCCGGACTGATCGGGGGAGCGGGAGGTGTCATCGCTGTCTGTGCCATCCCCATAGAGGGAATCGCTGGAGTTGTAGGAGGAGAAAAGGCACCGGGGGTGGGTACTCCACCGGGAACTCCTGGGGCCGTCCCGGATGGTTGCATCCCCTGACTTCCTAACACAGCCTGTTGCCCTAGTCCCGGAGTCTGACCAGGAATTCGACTTAGCTTCTTTCTTCGTGCAGGGATAGGCTGTAACATATTAGTACTTTAACGTGTGAAGAAGGGGTATAGAATTCCGAATGTAACCACAATCAACCCAACAGCAACAACACTACAAAAGAGACTCATGATCTCACCGCCCGATAAGGTTTGTTCGCCCAATACCGCAAGGCCCACATTTTGCAGGCCGGGCACTGGTCATCATTCAACTCATCATCAAGAATATCCTTTAATGGAAATTCCTTGTTGCAGTTCAAACAGGTAACTGTACTCCGGGCCAGTTCTCCAGGAAGGGCCAGCTTAAAGATGGTTGCATAAGGCACAAAAGGTTCAGCCGGGGCCAGAGGTGAATCGCTCGCCATAGTCTGCTCCTTCATTCGCTGTAGGATATCCTTTTTTGCCTTAATACATCTCTCCCTTAGAGTCGCTAATCTCTGCCCGTCGCTTGGAGACCTTCCGTTTGATGTAGGGGGGTTCACTAGACCCATCCGGTTTAGGACCGGCGACGGCTTCTTCGGACACGGTACGACTGGGTTTGGGGGCACCTGTTTGGGCTTTCTTCTGATACATATCTGCGAGAGCCTCCCCCAGAGTCGCCCCAGCAGCAGCCCCACCCATAATAGATTTGAAGGTACGTCCCGCAGGCCCCTCACCAGGAGGGATAGCCGCCGACCCTGCCATAAGAGCTTCACCGAGGGATATCTTTTCATGTGCCTCCGTCTCTCGCTCCGCCATCAAATCTGAGGGACGCTTCCTGGCCTTCTTCACCAAAGGCTTGTTCTTCAACCGAGGGATAGTCTTACCGTACAGCATGTCATCTTGCGGCATGTCGTGTCTCTCAACGTTGGATGTTCGCCCAGTCCATCGCGGCTTGACTGAGTGCAGCCATACTAGTCTGTTTGATCTGCTGCTCCTCTCGCCACGCATCGTACAGCTTAGACATCCGCCCACGTCCCGGAATACTCATTGCTTCGTCGCGGGCCTTCTTCTCTTTCTTCTTCTGGGATTGACGATCCATGTAGGATGTGGTGCCCCCGACTGCGGCTCCGGCAAGAGCACCGACCGGACCCAGGGCCGAGGCTGCACCTCCCCCAGCGGCTGCACCTCCACCTGTTAATAGCTCCATCATAGGTACTACTCCTGTTTTCCACGGCGAGTGGCGAGGTTACGTGCTCGACTTATAGGCATTACACTTTCTCTAAATCCACAGACTTAAAGAGATTCATCTTCTGCTCCCACTCCCAGTGTTGATGAATCGCTGTCATCGTGATGTTCCCGAACCACGACTCGGCGAGATCGCGGAGGTAGGCACATCCGTATGGAGTGACTAGGCCTAGGACAAACCCAAGGACCCACCCCACTCTGATATACCTCTTATGTTTTTGTAGGTTTGACAAAATACCCCCAGACTGTCTTTGCTAGTGTGACAGCGACGATGACGCCGATGAGGACCTTTATGATCGTCCAGAGGCTTCCGGTAAGGGTTGGTCCCTCCTTCGCGGTTTCTACTCTGGCGATGGCCCCACCGATATTCTTGGCGGCATCCCCGAAGGCCCGGATGTTCTCACCCACGGCCTTGTGCATTTCGACGAGCATGGTTGCCTCAATCCTCCGGAGTTCAACTAAACTCTCTGCCCGCGTTCCTTCGGCTTGGACGACCGGGCTAACTGAACTCCCAATTTCTATCGAGGCCTCAATCTTCTTGGTTTCAGGGTTGTAGTGGCCCTGAGCCTTTCCTTGAAAGTCGGTCCCAGCCTCCATATCAAAGGTGCCACGGCCTCCATTGTAGTTCATACGGAGTTTGGGATTGGAAAAGCCCGCGAGCTTTCCGGCGTCGATCATACAACCGCACGAAAAGCAACTACCGATCCACACGCATCCGATAGCTAAAAGGATGAGGCCACTTCGTTTGACGGTGACGTATCGAGACATAGACTTTCTCCTTGCCTTATTATAGGCGGCTGGAGGGGGCATGTCAAGGCTGGGATGCAGGGGATATTATGGAAAAGTGTGGATGGAAAAAATACGGTTGGAATGTGGGTAGGGGTGAGTTAAAACGGATGGGGTCATTCCCCCTCCCCCGGCCTGACCGTGGGGGCCGACGGGGG
>ERZ1292625.576-Hain-H41-01um-R1-576-length-53573-cov-21_pt1 | contig 53573 bp, 84 predicted proteins | sample MGYA00564400_ERZ1292625 | MGnify/ENA primary metagenome ERZ1292625 (study PRJEB36523, sample SAMEA6512639) | groundwater metagenome | collected 2019-01-08 | study: AquaDiva: Metagenomics assemblies of 32 groundwater samples | reverse complement strand
GAGTTTCGATGCGTACAGCCACGCCGCGACCGGCACTGGCGCGGTGGAGATGGGCAACGCGGCGGGGTTCTCGGGCACGGATTCACAAAAGGCGAAGAAGTGGTATGCCAAGCGGTCGGCGGAAATGTTCGACCTATTTAAGACCGCATGGGGCCAGAGTTCGTTCCGCTTGGTTAAGGTGCTTGGCACGCAAGCATCCCAAACCACGGTCACTGACACCATCCTCGACTACTTCGAGGAAACGACCATCGACGCGGTGAACGTCAACCCCAACGGCACCAAGGTCAACGCGGTGGCGATTGCCCCCTATTTCGGCGCGCATACCACCACCGGCGATCGGTTCGGCGAGGACATCGGAGCTAACACCGGCGACAGCACATACTTGACCGCGACCGACGACGCCTTACTGACGCGGATTCAGGACAACTACATGCCGCTGGCCGTCAGCTTCATGCAGGCCCAAAAGAACGCCTTGGCGATCTGGGCGGCGATCTCGTCCAAGCCCTACACCGGGGCGCAGCTAATCTGCTACGAGGGCGGAGCCTCAATTACATCGGAAAATGCAACCGACCAAGCCAACGCCGCTCTGACGGCGAGGCTGTCATCGCTGCGAACCTTGCCGGGGTTCTACGATCTGGTTCTCTACTACCTCGACCAGTGGGAAAACATCGGCGGAACGCTGTTTTGCTGGTTCCATTTCTGCGATGCGTGGGTCGGTGCGGACATGTTCGGAGCGATGCAGTCGCTTAACCCATCGCCGTCCGAACAGACCTACAATGCGATCGTGGACTTCAACGCGGGGGTCCGACCCGCTCCTGGCGGCGGCGGCACGCCCGGCGGGGCGCTGCCGGAACCGGCGACGAAAAAGCCGTACAGTAGATACTTCGGTCGGCACTTTAAGACGTACAACAGGAGCGTGTAGTATGGCAAGTTTAGGTGGAATCGTTGGCAGTCCATTGATGCAGTTGCTTGCCTCATTGTTCAGCAGCAGCCTCCAAAACCAGTCGCAGCAGCAATACGAAGGCGACGTTGACCAGCAAATCGCCGATGCTATGCGGGTCGCCGAACGGGCTGGCCCTGCGTCGCTTGCCGCCTTCGACGCTAGTTCGGGCCAGGCTCTCAATCAACTACGAAACACGCGTGATAGCCAGCGACGAAACGCTTCCAGCCTGATCCGCTCAGCCATGAGGAACCGCAATCAATTCCTCGGCGACTTCGAGGAGCGCGGCGACGAACTCGCGCGAGGCTACGGTGCCGGGTTGGACAGCTTTCTTTCTTCGCTGTCCGGCCAGAATGCGGAGACCGTTCAAGGCTACAAAGATCGTTACGCAAACGCCGAGCGGGACATCGAAGGCTACGGCGAGCAACAGAAAACCGACATCGACACCGGATACCGAAACAAGGAAGCGGCGATCACGCAAGACCTAATCTCTCGCGGTCTCTCGCCTACTTCGGTCTCGGCGGTCGCCAAGACGGTCAACGAAACCGAGCGCTCGGCGGAACAGCGGCGGCTCGGCGAGGACTTGACCCGCAACCGTGTGAACCTATTGTCGGCCTTGTCAGGCGACACTCTGGCGGCCCAGGAACGCGGGAACGCCCAGTCCAACCAGTACCAATTCGGCGGCATGAACACGGCTTTCGGTGCCCGGCAAGCCCTGGACTCCTCACAGGCGCAATACGATGCGGCCCTGCGCGGGGACATACAGGCGGCGCGCGGCTACGCGGCAGACAGTGATGCCGCGAACTCCAATAATCTCGCTAATTTCTTCGCTACAAGGGGATCGAACCGGGCGAATCTGACTGATTCAGGCTACCAGACGCTACTGAACGCCATCATGGGTATAAACCGCGTTCCACCTCCTCAAAACCAGCTTCCATTCCAGTTCGGGCAGAACTCGGTCCAAGCGCCGAGTGCGCCGAGCATGTGGAATAGCGTGGCCGGCGGGGCGGCTCCGGGAATCGGGACGGGGTTGGGCGTGGGCTTGCTAGGATTGCTCTCCGGCGGGGCTGGTTTTGCTGCCGTCCCTGGAATGGGGCTGCTTGCGGCTTCGGACCGCAACCTCAAAACCGAGTTCCGCGACGTGGACCATGCGTCGAGCTTGGCGGCGGTGAAGGATTTGCCGGTGGAAAAGTGGCAATACAAGGGCGAGCCAACCGATCACGTTGGCCCGATGGCTCAGGACTTCAAGGAAGCGTTCGGACTTGGCGATGGACGGACCATAAACATGATCGACGCCGTTGGGGTTCTTTTTTCGGCGATCAAGGGGATGGCGGACGAAATCGCCAGCCTCAAGGCTCGACTGGCGTAGGGGTTTTCAATGGCGATCAACCGCTACTATCAGCAGCCCGCGATGGCGTCCGGCATCTTGGAGTTTCTGGCCGGTTTCGGCCATCGCCGTCAACAAGTCAAGATGGCGGAAGCTCAGTTGCAAGCCGAGCAAAACCAGCGGGTCGGCCAGCAAATCGGGCAGGGAATCGGCAACATCGTCCAGGTTCCAGCACAGGACTATCTCGCGGGCCGGGCGGGCCAGCGGCAACTCGCCAACGCTCTCGCGCTCCAGAACAACCAGCAGGCGGGCCAGCAAGCCCTATTGGCCCAACGGGACGCGATGGACCTGTTCCAGCAGACCCGGCAGCAGAACCGGGCGGCGGGGATCGCACCCTATGGGTCTGTTCAATTTGAGCCACCACCGACAATTCCGCCGGAGTTAGAGGGGTTCTCCGCCAAATCGTCCGCTGCGATCGGCGACATGACCGCCGAGCCGAACATGACTCAGGCGACAGGACCGGCGGGCGAGGGCGGCATGACTCCCGGCGTACCGCTGCCGTCCATTGATCCGGCCTACACGCAGGCGTACCAGAAGGCCAAGAGCCAACTCAACGCCCTGGTGATGCAGCGAGAGGAAATGCAGGCCGATCCCGGCATGTCCGCCCAGGATAAGGTTGCGGCGGACCAACAGGTGTTCATCCCTAGAATCTCGGCTTTGCGGCAGACGATGCAGCGTTACCCGCAGCCCAAGCAGCCGACGACGTACGATGAGGTCGTTCAACAAGGCGGCGCTATGCCGATCCCAGGAACGATGAACATGCTGCTGCCAGATCCGAAGGGCGGCTACAAGGTCAGTACGGCAGTTCATCCGGCAACAGGGACGCCAGCCCCGAAGATGGCGACGACGTTCGAGGGCAAGCAAGTTCCGATCGTGCCCGGCAACCCGATCCAACTCGACGAATCGACTTGGTACGTTGAGGACTCCAAGGGCGCTCCGCACTTCTTCGCCGAGAAGAAGGAAGCCGACGGCGACAAGGGTGGTCCGAAGCGAAGCACATACCCCCAGGCTCGCGCCCAGGCTCTCAAGCAGCTAAACCAAAAAGACGCGGACGGAAAGTCGATCGTTGCGACGCGGGAGGAAGTCGAGAAACTCACCCAGGAAATCCTCTGGAGCGAACTGACGCCGACTGAGCAACGCATTCAATCGCTAGAAGGCGGGCTTCGCGGACTGATGAAGGATTTCCCTGGTGGACCAACAACCATGCCTCCGAATCAGCAACGTCAACTTCAAGCGTTCGCAGCTGAACTCAAGACGCTGAAGGGCGGTTAACGTGCCCGACATTTTCGACGAACTGGCTGCTTGGTCGTCCGGCGGGACAGCAACGAAAACTCCGCCCATGTCGCCTGTTGGTAGGGGCGACATATTCAGTGAACTGTCGTCATGGGCTTCTCAACCAGTAGCTACTCCAAAAGAAAAAACCGGCCCGTCCTGGGAACCCCTACGACCCCGCTTCCTCGAACCCGACGACGCGCCGGACGTGATGAGCCGTCCTCAGTTTTCGTCCGAAGTCACCGAGCCAAGGGCCATCGAAGGGGCGATTGGTGCGTTTGCAAAGGCCGTTCCTCGTGGGGCCGCTTCGACCGCCGGGGCCGCAATCGAGGGAACCGGACTCGTCGTCGACGAACTGGCGAACCTCATGGGCCGAGACCCCGACCTCAAGGAACTCGCTCTGACGAGCCTAGGACGCGGAATCCAGAGCAAGGCGGCGGCCATGCTGCCTCCGTCTGGCGATCCACGCTACGAACTGGTGGAAGGGCTTGGCGAGGGGCTAGGAAGCGGTGCAGCGGCACTTCCGCTCGCTGCGGTGGGCGGCGTGCCCGCTATCGCGGCCTTGGGCGGCACGGCGGGCTACAGCACGCTCTACAGACAGGTTAAGGACGCTGGAGGGACCGATGAGGACGCCAGAATCTTCGCTAGGGCGGGTGGGCTGGTCGGAGCGGTAACGGAACCGCTGGGATCGACTATGCCGACCGTCCGCATCCTCAAACGGCTGGACAAGGGCACCAAGGGATGGTTGGGCCGTGAAATCGCCAAGGCTGGCACTGGGGAGGCTTTCGAGGAGGCCGTGCAGGAAATCCCCAACGAGGTCGCACGCCACGCCTACGACAAGGAACGTACCCTAATCGACTCCCTGGAGGCCGTGCAGAAGTCCGGGGCGATGGGCGGGATTGTCGGGACCATCCTGGCGGGCACGGCTTCGGCGATTCGGAACAAGGCAGTCCCAACCGAGCGAGCCACCCAGCCCGATCCACTCCAACCCGGCGAGTCCGAGATTCCGTCCAAGCCCGCCGTGGCGACGCCCGGTATCGTCGGGATGGGCGAGAACCTTGTCGGCAGCATCGTGGCAAGCCTTAGCCCACAAGCCAAGTCCGTGCTCCTCACCGACCACGAATCTAGGGCGTCGGCTGGCCAGAAAGACCCTACCCCGAGCAACAAGCTATTCACCGAATCCGGCGCACCGGACCTGACCCGTAAAGTGCGGGCGGCGGTCGTCGAGGCTATCAAACAGGAGAACGCCAATGCCCAAAACGTGCAAAACCAAGCCGCCCAAGAAGTCCACGCCGAAGCCGAAACGTCCAAAGTCTCGCCTGTACTAGACACGCTCAATGAGGCGTACCGTTCCGAATTGCAGTATCGAAGCACGGCGAGAGAGGCACAGAAGGCCGAAAATCCGAACATTTTTCCGCCCAACGAAACAAGCCAAGCGATCATCGAGAAAGTCCGAGCATCGACACCCATTGGCCCAATGACGGAAAGCTGGGTCCGTGAAGCCGTCGATAGTGCGTGGTTCGCCGGACGAATGGAGCATCAATGGGAGAAGGGTCGTCTTGCCTCTGAAGTTTACGGCGGGGTCGCTAGGGACTTGAATGTTCCGTTCGACATTCGCAATTATTCTAACGCCGTCGATCTGGTGAAGTCTGGCGCAGGAGGATCGAATGCTGCTGTCGCCAAAAAGGCATTGGTTGTCGCGCAACAACTAGAAGATGCGATCGTCAACGCCATTCGAGAAGTTCAAGCAAGGCCAGTCTCCGCTACGCAGAAACAACTTCCGCCGCCAGCCGAAGTCGAAGCCCAAGGGGCGGATGTACTAGAGCCGAGAACCACGTCGATCAAGAACGCGGTGGTGGACGAGGAACGGGCTAAGCGTGGGCTGCGACCCGCGATGGAACCGTCTAGGCGATCGTTTGGCAAGGTCTGGGACGACGCAATGGAAACGGTCGAGCGGAATCCCGTTCGACAGGACGCCCTGATTGCCGAACTCGCCGCTACGCCCCGCGCCGTGACCGACCTCGAAGATGCCTTGTTGCTTCACCGACAGGTCACACTCCAGAACGAGTACGACAAAGTAGCCGACGAACTCGATACCGATCTGTCGAAAGTTCCGTTGGATCGCATCGCCGAGTTAGAGTTTCAAGAGGAGACCTTGAGCCAGAAACTCCTCGAACTCTACGACATCAACAAGGCGGTCGGCACGGAGACGGGACGCGGACTCAATGCTCGTCGGATGATGGCGCTGGAGGACTTCACGCTGGCCAAGATGCTCGCCCGGAAGCGAAAGGCCAAGGGCGGGCTGAGTACCGAAGATCGTGTCGAAGTCGCGGCGCAGCAACGAAAGATTGCCGACCTCGAAAAGCGGCTCGGCGAGCATCAGACTCGCATCGAAACACTAGAAGCAGAGAAGGCGTCTACTGAGGCGTTCAAGCTGACATCGGAAGCTCCGAAAAAGGCCGTAAGCAAGCGGAAGGCGGCGGCCAAACTAGACATCGACGCGGCCCTGGCGAACTTCACAAAGGTTGCCAGCGGCAAACTGTTCTCGAATCCGATCGACCCGGAAGTCATCGGGGCCGCCGTGCAGGTCGCCGCCGCGTACCTGAAATCTGGCGTAGCAACAGTCGCCGACTTCCTCGACGCCGTGAAAGCGAGGATCGGGGCAGACAAACTGGACAAGTCCCGCGAGACGCTGACGGCAGCGTGGCAGCAAGCGGTCGAATCCGCCAAACCTAAGAACCGCACGGCCCTAGAGAACCCCGATCAGATTCGACGCTACGCCAGCAAGTTGGCCGAACACTACGTCTCGACGGGAATCCGCGAGCGCGACGCCGTGATCGACGCGGTGCATAGCGACCTGCAAGCCGTTCTGCCGGACCTCACGCGCCGCGAGACGATGGACGCGATTTCCGGCTACGGCCACTTCCAGCCTCTCAGCAAGGACGAAATCAAGGTCGCACTGCGTGACCTCAAGGGCCAGATGCAGCAGGTCGGCAAGATCGAGGACATGCAGGCGAAGATTGCGCCTCGCAAAACCGGACCGGAACGTCGGACGCCTAGCGCGATCGAAAAACAACTCATCAAAGCCGTCAATGAACTCAAGAAAACCGGCGACTTCCAGTCCACCGAAGATACCCTGCAAACCGCGTTGGCGACGTTCAAGAAACGCACCCAATCTCGGATCGACGATTACCAGAAACGCCTCGCCGACGGCGACTTCGCCAAACGAACCCGCAAGCCGCTCCAGCTTGACGCGGCGGCTGAAAAGCTGCGCTTCGAGGTCGAGCAAGCGAAGGCGGACTTCCTTCGCGGGCTGGAGGCGGATCGACAGGCGCGACGCACTAAGGGCGAAAAGATCATCGAAGGCGGCGCGGAAGTGCTGAACACCTCGCGGGCGATTCTTACCTCGATGGACTTCTCGGCGGTCGGACGGCAAGGCGGAATGCTCGCGTTGTCACACCCGCTACTCGCCAAGAACGCGGGCAAGGAGATGTTCAAGTCGTTCGCGTCCGAAGCTGCTGAATCGCGGGTGATGAACGAGATCGCCAACCGCAAGAACTCGTCGCTCTACAAACGGGCGAAGCTGGCGTTGACAGGCATTCACGGGCGACTGTCTCAACAGGAAGAAGCCTACATGTCGCAGTGGGCTAGAAACATTCCCGGAGTCGCGGGATCGGAACGAGCCTACGTTACGTTCCTAAACATGCTCCGCGCCGACGCGTTCGATTCGATGGTCGCTTCACTCGGACGAAGCGGGTCGGTCACGGACGCGGAAGCTGCGGTCATCGCCAACTACGTCAACGTGGCGACCGGACGCGGCGACCTTGGAAAAGCAACGCAAGCGGCGACCTGGTTGGCGACCGTGTTTTTCGCACCCAAGTACGTTTCGAGTCGGTTCCAACTGCTCACCGGCCAACCGTTACGCAAGTCGGGCAACACTTGGCGCACGCGGAAACTAATCGCAACGGAGTACGCTCGGTCGCTCGGAGGACTTGGGCTGTTCTACGGAACGATGGGTGTGGCGTTGACCGCCCTACTTGGCGTACCAGGCAAGGACGAAAAGTGGGGAATCGAAACCGACCCGCGCTCGTCGGACTTCGGAAAGATTCGGATCGGCAACTCTCGTATCGACCCGATGATGGGGCTGCAACAGGCGGCGGTACTGCTCTCGCGTCTCACGTCCGGCCAAACGAAATCGCTCAGCGGGAAGATTCAGCCGATTCGCGGCGACAAGGTTCCATACGGAGGTGCAAACTCGGTCGATGTTGTCGCAAGGTTCTTGCGAACGAAGCTGTCGCCGTTGCTCGGAACTGCCGCAAATCTGTTGGTCGGCAAGGATGTTGTCGGTCAACCGGTGACGGCAGGTGGCGTTGCTCAATCGCTCGCCGTTCCGCTTAGCTTCCGCGATATCTACGCGGCCATGAAAGAGCAAGGCATTCCGGGCGGGACGGCGCTTTCGCTTCTCAATATGTTCGGGGTTGCGGTGCAGACCTACACAGACAAGTTCGACAAAGCCGCCCAGAACGAAACCCGCCGTCGCCTCGGGCTGAAGCCTATCCCCTAATCGTAACAACTTCCCATTCCGACAGAATGAGATCGGGACTTATCGGAAAGTCGTAGAATCCAAGATCATCTCCTTGCCAATACCCATCGACCCATTTCATCCACACACTTTGTGCGTCAATCCAACGGTACGCCTTGTGGAGTCTAGGACGATCGCCGTGCGGCCATACACCGGACGGCCTAGCGACCATTTCTTCGTGCTGTTCAACGGCGATCTTGAACGCTTCCACAATCGTCATTTTCTAGCTCCAACCGCCGTGTAGCTCACGCTCCCGATTCCGTCGAGCGAGTTCATAAAAGACGCGCCGTAGCCGTCGCCTATTCCGCGATGATCCGCGACTCCCCCGGCGGCTCCTCGACCGGCGGAACGCCCAATTTTTCCATCCGCTCCTGCATCGCCGCGAGGTTCTTGGCCATGCCGCTGCTGACGAAGTGCTCGATCGGAGCGCGGCAGGCTATTCGCATCACGGCGCAGCCGCCGGTGAACTCGCGGGCGTCGGCGAAGTTGCCCGGCTCGGCGCGATCCGACCAGTCGCGGAACCAGTCCACGAACTCGTCAAGAATGGGGCCGCTGTGCAGGTCGGTTGCGTCCAGGCTCGCCCGCATCGCCCGCAGTTTCTCGATGATCGCACTTCGCGGCGCAACCATGAAGCCCCCGCCGATGTAGAGGGCAAATATGGGGCCGGTGTAGGCTTTGCCGTTGTCTTCGCTCATTCGTCATCCTCGTTTTCCAGTGCTCGGACACCGACCGGCGTGTAGTAGACCGATTCCATCTCATCGACCGAGTTCAAGAACGCGGCCACATCACGCAAGTCAACGTCGAGGTCGTGGTCCGCGTCGGAGTTGACGCAGTAGTTCGCCTGACCGGGCGTATTCGGACTCGGACCCGTCAAGCACGACACGAGGCAACACAGAAGCGACAGCGGTTCGATCATTCGCTCGGCTCCTGACGCCGGAAGTCGTATATCCGTTTTTGGAACGTATTTATGGGTTCCACCGTCCACTCGCCGAAGATGTCGTTGCCGATCCTTGGCTCTCCGCTGCATCCTTGGTCGGAGTAGTTGCGAAACCCAACGTTTGGCTGTGCGCCGCCGCACATGTTCACATACACGACTCCGTAAATTGGAAGCTCCGCCATTCGGTCCGGCCAAGCAACCACGTCCAGCGGCGAGTCCTTCACGGCCTGCATTGCTTCAAGGAACTTCATTCGCTCCCCTCCGGCTTGATCCCGAACAACTTCTCGGCGAACGCCATCGTCTGGCCTTCTGGACTTTTTCGGTACTCGTTATTCATCTCGGCAATCTGCTGATCTTGGAACGTCGTCATTCTTGCAATCGCCGACTCCCATTCGACTTGAGTGAAAACGCCCTTTTCCATGAGGAGTAGGGCTATCGCTCCGACGCGCGCGGAAGTTTCGTTGATCGCCCGTCGCACCACGCTGTCGCTGTCGAATCCTAGTCCGAACATCGCGCACTCCTATCCGGCTCCGGCTTCCTCGGGACCAGTCGCGTACCGCCGCACAGCGGGCAGTACATTTGCTTCAACGGCACTCCGGCTTGATCCGCGAACGTCAGCGACACCCGCTGGTTGTTCTCTGGAAAGACGATGCCGTATTCGATCATCGGCGTCCCGGCGCAGCAGCTTGGGGGTTTGGCCATCATACGAATCTCGCGTAGAGCCAGACGGCGGCGATGTAGGCGAGCAACGCCGCAACCGGCCAAGCACAGTACCACGCCATGAGCCAGCGGTTCGGCGTCGTGTAGACTGGCAGAGGTTGGGACACTTGGAGGCTTCCAGCCCCAGGTATGGCCACTAGCCCAGCCGCCATCATCATCGCACGTTGTCTATCTGCACCTTCCAATCGCAGGTTTTGCGTGCGTTCGTTGAATCCAATCATCGCCTGTTGTAGCCCGGCAAGCATTGGGTCTGGCTGATAAAATCTGTTCACTCCCATCATCCCGCCCCCGCCTTGCCGTTAACCAGCTTGACTCGCTTCCTAATGGCGCTCTTTGGAATCGTCATTTCGTTGTTGCCGCAAACGATCATGTTGTCGTTGAGTTCGCCGGACAGGTTCGGGCAGAGCGTCACGGCATCCTTGGTCTCGGCAATCACCCATCCGATTGATCGCACAATTAGGGACTTTCCTTGGTTGTCGAGTTCGTCGAGCGACTTCCACTGGCTCGCGTAGGTTCGCCCGTGGGCGTCTCCCCATTCGATGTAGAGGAGGTAATTGTTCATGCCTTGCCGTTCCTCAGTTCGATTGTCTGGGCGGCGAGCCAGCGCCTCACCAGCCACGCCACGAGAATCAGCAATAGGCACGGGAACGCCGCCCCGACGATGCACACCAACCCAAGGCCCACCACCCAGGGCCAAATCTCATTTTGCACCTGCTTGGACACGTTCTTGGATTCCGAGACCACCGTGTTGCGAAGCTCTCCCACCTCGCCGATCGCGTTGGTGATTCGGTTGTCGAGTTTCGTGACCTGCTCGGTTGCCTGGCGTTGGCTGGACGGGAGGATGGAGGCGCACCCGCCCAGGGCCAGGCACGCGAGAATGGGGAGCGTTCGCTTCATGGTCGTCCAGAAACCGGCGGCGGCTTCCGCAACCGCCCCCGGCAATGCGTTCTCGTCGGTCCCCCGCCACCCGTTTCCCAGGTAACGGCATAGTGAGGACCCTCCGGCGGAATACAGTCAGCGGCGAAGCGTCATCCTTGACGCCCGCTCGGACGGCCCTTGTTCGCTCGTCCGGGCGTTGCCGCGTCATAGCGGGCCGTGGTTTCGATCCACGCACCAGATGCTTATGAGACATCCAGAGGCACCAGCCTTGCCCGCAATCGCCCGCCTCGGCCTCCGGTAGCTTCGGCGGGACAGAATCGGCTCCGGCTCGTCGATCCAGGTTCAGTTCCCCGGACTCTCGGTCGTCGTCTCGACGATCGTCATGCCAGCCTTCTCGTTAGCGAACCACGCCTCCAGGCTCATCGGTTTGGTTTCCGAAGTCGAGGTCGCCTTGGTTTCCTTCGCCGTGTGGTAGAAGCCCCAAGAGGTCGATTGCTTAAATCCTACTTCGCCGTCGTCGGTCAGTATGATTTTGCATCCCGCGAGCGACAGCGCCATCCCGCCGATCAAGCCCCACAGGGCGAGCGAGATCACCAGCGAGCGGATAACCCCGCGTTCGGCGTCCGATTCGATTGACTTCATGCTGTTCCTTTCCTTTCAAGGGGTGGCGCGAGGGCGGGTCTTGGGCCACCCGCCCTGCGCCGGGGGTAGTGGAAGACTAGACTCCGGTTCCGGCGAACAGGCCGCCGAACAACTGATTGAGCAATGCCAGGATTCCCAGGAAGGCGTCGTACAGCGACACGGCCTGCAACGCCGGAATCCAACTCGAAATGATATTGAACATGGGTACTCCGTTTCTGCGGCTGAGCCGCTACTTAGTTCCGTTCTTCGTCGCCGCCCCACGCATGATCCAACCGAAGAATCCGGTCAACATCGAAGCGGTCGCCGTGTCCATTTTGTACACCAAAACGTACACCAACAGGCCCGCGATCGCCAGGCCCGCTAGGGCATCGCTGGGCTCGATCCGTTCGATAAGCGGCGCACGATGAGCCGATCCACCGCCCTGAAACCCATGTTCGTCGCTATCCCGCTGATGAGCAAAGCCGTCGCCGTGTTCACTGCCATCCCCACCTTCCCGCCCCATGAAACAGGCAGTTCCCAGTGGCCGACGTATCCGCAGAGCGCTCCAAACCCGACGCAGGCGACCGCGAAACCCAGCATCGACGCACAATTCAACGTCCATCGGATCGCTCCCAAAGTCGTTCGACTTCCCGCTGGTTTACGGCACATGGCACCAAATCCTCCGTTTTAGGATTTGCCAAACAAGAGACAGATCGACTCCGAATCGTCTGGCGAGATCGGCTTTCGTTGCTCCCCCGAGCGCGAACGTTTCCCGAATAGAACGCACGTCGTCCGCCTTCAATTTCGCCATTCCGTTCGACTCTCCGCTGGCCCTTTGTGCGCCAAGATGGTCGATGGAATGCCGCATGTTTTCCGATCGCGTAACCCATTCTAGATTTTCGATGCGATTGTCGGCCTTGATGCCATTCTTGTGGTTGACTTCCATGCCAGTCGGCGATGGACAATCGAAGGCTGCAAGGACGAGCCTGTGGACCTGATAGTGCGTTCTGCGCCCTGCTCCATTCGTTAAAAGTACACGAACGTAGCCAGTCTGACCAATAAACGTGCTGAGTAGCCTTCCGGGCTTCGTTCCACGTCCAACGGACTCTCGGCGGACCCGTCCGATGCTGGAAACCGCATAGTCTCGCTCGTGCCCGACGATCGGTCGCCATTCCTCGTTCTCCAGCCCCCGCTTTTTCACCTCGTTTGACACGCTAGACTCCTATATGGCGATTCGGAGGATTCATGCACGCCCGTAGTCGAAACTATTTTTCGCCCGTGTCAAGCGGGAACAACTCCGGCTCGGGCCTCTTTTCCTCCAACGGGGCCAGTAACGCGAACCGATCGACCTCCGCCTGGATTCTCCGCTTGGCGATGTCTGACGTTCGTGAGCCTATTGACAAACACACGCGATCCGGTATAATTCGACCATGATGAAGAAATGCGAAATCTGCGGCGATTCCTTTTCCGTTAGGCCCTACCGCAAAAACACAGCCCGCTTTTGTTCGTTTCGATGCGGCGGAGTTTGGCACGCGACTCATCGGCTTCCGAAAATAGTTAGCAAGCGGATGCGCGGGAATCGGTATCGTGCCGGAAAACGACCGGCCAATGCGTTCGTCGAGAAACACGTTCCTTGGAACGCCGGACTCACTGGTATCCACTTGTCGAAAAAGACCGAGTTCAAGAAGGGGTGCAAGTCTCACCGGAAACTCCCCATCGGCTCGGTCAGTATACGCACCGACAAAAATGGCAATGACCGCGCCCACATAAAGACCGCGAATCCTAGAACCTGGAAGCCGAGAGCGATTCATGTGTGGGAAACCCACTTCGGCAAAGTTCCGATGGGATGTGTGATTCATCATCACGATAGAAACACCCTGAACGACGATATCGACAACCTTCGTTGTCTTACTCGTCGCGCCCATGTTCTAGAACACGGTGGGGATCGCAAGTAGAGCGACGCCGAGCCGTCCGAACTGATCCAGGTTGGTTCCATCATGCCTTCCGGTCCTTCGCCTCGGAGTCCCAGTTCAACAGCCGAATCTTCGCGTTGCGCGGACAGCCGCGATTCTTGCAGGAGTGCCGGGCCTTCGTCTCACCGTTCACGTCGAACAGCCCGACGTACAATACTTGCCGCCCGTCGCACCCGCTGCACGCGAACGATATCGAGTTGCCCACGCGACGCCAGTCGGAGACTTCGATCATGGCTTCGCTGGCTCCTCGCACTTGCAGCAATACTCGAACGTCGTCTTGCCGGTCTTGGCGTCTACGATCCAGCGGGCGGCACCGGCTTCGATGGCCTTGTCCTGCGCGAGTTCTGCGCCAGCTAAGACGCCCAATCCAAACCCCCCAGCAATACAAGCGAGTATCGCTGCTACTACCGGCCAATCCCCACTGCACGCGAGCCTTTTCTTAATCATCCGCACTCTCCAATTTGATTCCGCTTCGGCCTCACGATCCCCTGTCGGCAGCACTCCCAATCCGATTGCATGATCGCAAAATCGAAGAGATCAACCGTGTGACTACCGTCGAGGTCGTACCCCACTCCGAACCCGCCCCGCAGCTTTCGTTGACCATCCGACTCGGTCGGATCATGTTCCACCGTCCGCAACATCCCCAGTCCGCGATGATCGAAGCCCAGTCACGGAGGTCACGCTGTAGCACCGTGTCCCCAGGAAAGTTCCGCCGAAGATGCGCGCAACACTTCGCGTCGATGTCCGTGTGCGCAATCATGGCATTTCCACCGCTCTCCTCAACGGCCCCTCGAACCGTCCCTCGTTCTGCAACCACGCCCATACTTCCAAGCGGTTCCACGCCTCGGACTCGGCGAGCCACTTCGCGTCGTGGGCGTCCGCAACGCAATCACCGTCGAGGTCCGCCTGCGGGCACGCCGTCCACTCAAAGACGCACGTCACCGGCGTAACCGATCCGTCGTGGGAAAAGTAGTTCCGGGTCGGTCGAAACGACACCAGAGTCGGTGAACCGATCCAGCCGCAGTTTCGCGGGTCTGTGTTATCAGGACACCACCAGGTTCGGACAGGCGTAATCCCGCTAGACGGTGAGACTTCGATACCAACAGATGCACACCGCAACTCCCAGCGAATCGCCCGACGGCAACTCGACTCCACCCACACAGGCACGGCGTCGTGGGAGTTCCAAAACGTAAGTGCCTCGACCCTCGGTCTCGTCGCTGAATGGTGCGTGACGGTCAAGGTAGGTTCACATAGCTCAAGCGGCATCCGCGCCGTCACCGGGACGTTGACCGTTTGCGCGAATAGGAGAGCGAGGAAAAGGATCATGGACAACTCGCCGTCACTAACCTACTCGACCTCCTCGATTGCGTGCGTACTCATCCCCCCATCTCCTTCCGGCCCTCGGGCCTAGACGATCTCCTTGAAGACCACATCAGGTCTCGCGTGGCAAGCATCGTAGATGATCCGCCCGAGCAGCGGACCGTACAGGCGCACCAGCCCCCACAGTGGCACTTCGTCCATGTTGTAGTACAGCGTCTTAGTCGCCATTCGGCACCTCCTCGGGCTTGCCCCTCAACGCTTTGGCGGCGAGCGACAGGGCTTTTCGCGCAACCCCTGGGCATAGTTCATACCTGAGCGTCTGCATTTCCTTCAGCGCATCCTGCATCGCCGTTCCCCACGCGAGGAGGCGAGGAACGTCCGTGCGGGCGTGGGCGATGAACTCGGCGGTAGCCCGCTCTGTCTCTAGCGTGTCGCCCGGAGCGCCATTCTCAATAACAGCGACGGTGTGTTGGTATTTGCTTTGGGGTAGGTTGGTGTCGACCTGCCAACGCAAGTCGTCTTCATCAACTGGCGTCGGACCGTTAAAGCAGTCCCACGGTCCCTCCGTCGCCTTGTCGCACCGCTCGCGGATCGCTTCGATCATCCCGTCGAGTTCACTTGCTGGCATGGGTGTCCTCCGATCGTGTAATTGACTTGTTCCTGGTGTCACGTTTGCCGTCCCAAAAACACCCGGCTCTCGCCTTTTCGCCTTCCGGGTTGTTTTGCGTACAGACGCATCGACGGGCTTCATGATCTTTCATCGCGGCATAGTAGGCTTCGTTTATGTCTATGCTTCCATCCCAGTGACGCCAACTCGCGTCTGCCCAACAACAATCACACGATGGCATCGTTAGCCCTCACAGGGGCCGGTGGAATAGGCCCAAGCCATGGTCCTTTGTATACAGTTCCGACCGGACTTCGTTCTAGCCCCTCGACCAAGCCTTTAGCGTCTGCGCGAACGTCGGTAATGCCAAATCCTCCCGACCCATCATCGTCGATTGCTTCGCGGCATTCCCATTCTTCTCCACTGTATATGTCAACCACGTAGAACCCAGGCACATTCGGCTTTTCAAAAGTCCATTGCATATTCGCTCTCCATCACTTTTCCTCCAAGAAATTACACGAACGGGCGAAGGCGACAGCGAAACCGATTATATCGCTTCGATAAGTCCAGCCGATGCGATCCGCTAGTGTCTCCGCCCGCTCCCTGCACTCTTGTTCGGACATCCTGCTCCGCGCTGGCGGGTCCGACTCTCCAGGAATCGTAAACGGAACGGCGACCGGACTTGGCGGTCCGAGTCCTTCGCTGCGTCCGGTCAGAATCCAAAGGGTTTTCCCGGCGTGAGCGTGTGGGTACACCCACCCATCGACTTGCGGCCTCACGACCCGCAATGGCTCTCCGGCGCTCGCCTCTACGATCGGTTCAGTTGGCATTCTTGGCTCCTCCTGCACGTTTGTTCGCCGCGAGGATGGCGAGACGCTTGGTTTTTTTGACTCTATTACAGCAGTCGCAGTCCCAAATCCATCCGTTGTCGAAATCGCAGAACCAAACGCGCATCGGACCGCCACCTCTCGGGCACGGCTTCAACCCGCTCGCGGGCTTAGGTTTCTTCATTGCAAAAACTCCGTCAAGGTTTCTACTGCTTCCTCGATCGTTGGGTATCCGAAAAGCGGGGTTGCTTGCCGCATCTTCGCCCACTGAACCGCCCACGGCATTTGCAGTTGTAGCTGGATCGACTTCCCAGCGGCATCATTGACAAAGAACTCGGCGAGAGTCCGAATGAACACCGACTTCGGATCAGAAGCGGGCTTAGGTTTTCGCTTTGTTGCCACGGGGATTTCCTTTCTCGGACTCAGATCGTCGTCACATTCGTCGCCGCAGGTGCCATAGCACTGACACTCAACCTCACCGAACGTTTCGGGCTTTACCCCTTCCGCCGGGCTGAGCGCGGAGACGATTTTCCGCGCTTTCGCCACCAAGGCCGTACCTTGGCACCGCTTCATTTGGTGGGCGATACACCATATGTCCGGGCGATTCTCGTCGCACTCGCTCGGGATGTATTCCAGTAAGTTCTCGATCGTCTCGGCGATCTCCTTGACGCTCAGGCCCGCGAGGGCGTTGACGCAGGAGGCGGCACGTTCCAAAGCATCCCGCGAGTGGTCCACTTGGTCGCCGTTCGCGTCTCGTAATTCTGGGACCGGCCCGCCATCCGGCAGTGGATTATCTACCACAGTCCACGGCGTCGGATGCTTCTCGCTCATAACTCGACCCCCCTACGATCAAACCTCTTGTCGAACTCTTTCTTGTCCTTTTTCCACCACCGCCAGATCATCGTCCATGCGATCAGTGTGCTGATTCCCCCGACGATCGCAGCGCCAATCCAATAGGCGATCGCAGCAGTGATGATATGTTCAATGAAGTTCTCAAACTCTCGGCTCATCGCTTGACCTTTCGCTTGGGCTTCAAGGGCATCGGGTGGCTCCATTGCGACTCCGGCACGATCCGCGTGTGGACCTTTGGCGCACTAGCTGCCCTAATCTCTTCCAGCAACTCCACGATCCGAGCTAGGTCTTTGAGTCCCGCGTTAATCTGCTCGCATGTCATCACGTCGCACCTCCCGCGCCGAGTTGGGCGATGAGGCGGCGGATGGGTTCACACGCCGTCAACTCGTCGTGGACGTGGTCACATGTCCAATACTCGGATTGTGGCGATCTGCCCGACCTGGCGCAATTGGTACACACCGCCTTGCAAACATCGACCATCGCCGTCCGTCTCGCCGCCGCGAGTTCCTTGGCGTGTGCGGCGTTGAGTGCGGTGAGTTCGTCTTTCAGGCGTGCGACTTGGACCGCCAGATCATCTGGACTCCACGCCTTCGCCCATTCCGCAACCGCTTTTTGCTCTGCGCGACGCACCGTAGCGCCTTGCTCGGTGAGTATCTGTTGGATGATCCGCGACGACTCTCTCGCTTCGACCTGCTGGGCTTCCTTCACCGCGTCGTCGATCAGGCGGCGGACGTGGGCGGCGATTGCAAACATCGCGCGTGTATCTTGTTCGCTGCATCGGCCCCACCCAACCCGCTGAACGGTTCCTTCTTGAAACGCAAAGCGGGTTTCGTCGTAAACCGCCCAAATGGAACTCGCCAGCTTCTGGGTCGCGTCGGGGGTTGGTGAAGCCGGATTCGTGTAGCACGCCCCGCCGTCTGTGTGAGCGCGAGCGGGAATCCTTCTCGTCTGAATGAACTCTGAATCCGGCAGTGGGCAACCCTTCGCTTCCTCCTCCGTGTCGCGGGCGAACTCTGTGGCGATGGCTCGGCGGCGGTTGTACCCGTCTTCCTCTAAGATCGATACGATGAACTCGCCGACCAGCTTCTTGAATCGCAAAGCGTCCATCACTTTTGCTCCGGTTTATGCCAAGGGCCGAGCGTGCGGACCATGCCGCAGTCCCCATTCAAGCATCGAACCCCAACGTCGCACCTTTCCGTGCGTATGTGTTCGCACGGCTTCGGCTCCGCCTTCTCGCCGAGCGCGGCGCGGAGATAGGCGTGGCTACAGTCGTCAACTAGATGTCCGTTGTATGCCAACCAACAGAGTACATTCCGTAAATCGCTTCGCCGCACCGTCACGCTGTCGGGGTCGGTGGGCTTGTCCCTGTTGCACGCCTGACAAAGCAGCTTCGGAAACTGGTTCTCCCCTCGCTCGAAATCGCGGTTGCACTGGGAGCATTTCTCGGGATTGTCCTCGGACTCGGGGATCGGCTCGAAGAGGGCGCTGACCTGGCTTGGCGTCAACAAAAACTCAACGCCGTCTATGATAAAGTGGCTGGGTTTCTCGGGCATCCAATCACTCGGCATCTCGAAAGTTCTCGCTCTCGTCTGGTATCTCATGTCTTTCGCGGTCTTCGTTTTCTCGGTTCCTTTTTCCTCGCCGCGTCCCACCTTTTTATCGCTCGGAAGTCCCATTCAATGAAGCCTTCTATCGTGCGTCGCAACGGAAGCGGGAAGCCTAGCTTTTTCTCGTTCCGAAAGAACGTCGCCCGCGACCAGCCCATGCCGTTACAGATTTCCTTGATCGTTGCTGCGACTCGTTGTCTCATGTCCCAAGCCTACACCATGACACTCGGAGTGTCAAGTCCCAATTCCCGATTTACGGAAGTATGTACCTAACGCAACTACAGCCCCCGTAAATGAAAACAAAACGGGCGGCCTCTTTGGTCTTGCCGGACTGAGGCCGTCCCGTTCGTGCAAGTAACCGGGGTAGTATCCCGGCCACTGGTGTACCCTAGGCACGCGGCGGAGATACCCGCCGAGTGCCGCTTTTCGTGCGCCGATCTTGAACCCCGGAGTTGGGTTTGTCAACCCCCCTCCTAGGCGACTGGGAGCAGGCCGTCGAGAAGGCGCTTACCAAAAAGCCCGAAAGTTCCGCACGCAAGCCGAAGAAAAAATAGCCAGGCCGCGACCGCGAAAACTCGATCCCGTCGAGGTTGTCCGCCTACGCGAAATGGGCTGGACGCTGCAAGCGATCGGCAACAAGTTCGGGACGAGTCGGCAGGCGGTTCATTTCTGTCTGAAATCTAGGCCTGTGACACGTTTAATCGTTGACTAGACAAACTCGGCCAGGTATCGTACCGATTAGGTGATGGAAGCGGGGCGATAGACTATGGCACTTGAAGTCGAACTTACATTATTCGAGTCCAAAAAGCTCGGATGGTTGCCGGATCACGAAGGCGAGTTCGTTCTCATTAAGGGCGATGAGTTCACTTTCTACGTCACTGCCGACGACGCCTATCAGGCCGGGGTAGAGAAATACGGCAATGTGGACGTCTTCATAAAGCGGGTTCTCGCCAAAGATCAAGTCGAAGATTCCCTGTCTTTGTTGTATGGGCTAGTGCATGTCGGGTAAGATTACCCACGAACTCCGTTACGCCAACAAACTGCACCACGGAATGGCGCTTTCGCCACGAGCGGCGCTAGAGGCCTTCGGTCCGACTGTGCCTGTTAGGATCGGCGTCCACCCCGCAATGGCTAAGAAGCTCCAAGCGGAGGGGAAGCCAGTTCCGCCCGCTATCGCCGGTGACGCGATGATCGACACCGGCGCGCAAGTGACCACGATTGACATGACGATTGCGGAACGCCTTCAGCTTCCACGGACCGGAAAGACGATCGTTGCCGGAATAGGCGGTCTTTCGGAAGGCTACACGAGTCCGATCAGCGTGACGTTCCCCGGACTGAACAACATGACTTTTCACTCTTCGGGGGCGCATTGTCACGATCTAATCAAAAACGCAAAGCACATCATTGCACTCATCGGAAGAGACCTTCTCAAGGGCATGACGTTCTTCTTCGATGGCGTGGAAGGAGAAGCTCGCCTAGCTTACATTCTCCCGCCCGGAGCGGTCGTAAAGAAGGGCAGCGCGTTCGCACAGCAACGCCCCAAGGAAAAACGCAACAAGAGAAACCGCTAGAATCTCCACCATTGCGTCAAGTACATACTTCCGCCGATTTATTTTCCCCCAGCGTCATCCGCACGCGGGGATGGGGCGAGGGGGACGGTTAACCATTCTTCGAGAACCTGCCACGCCGGAATCCAAAGCGACGACGGATCGCCGTATGCTTCCCAGTCGTCGGTATCTTCGTCGAACCGGAGTCCCGTTCCTTCGACCCAAAGGACGCACCTCGCCCCGACCTTCCCCGGACTCGCCTTCGCTAGCGTCAACGCTTCAATGCAGTTCATTTTTCCTCCCATCACCCCGGCGGGGGCCTACTTTGCGTCGTTTAGCGTGCAAGGCATGACGACGCCGACGATCGAAAGAATGCCATTGTCGATCCTTGCCACGATCGGCTTGTCTGCGGCGGCTACCTGGAAACTGACGCCGTACTCGTGCTGCGTATCGGCCTTGAACATCACGCCAGCGAACTCCGCGAGCATCGCGGGATTGATTCCGAATGTGACGCCCTCGGTTTTCTTGTACTTCGGAATCACTTCTTCGGTGTCGGGGAACGTGACACCGCTGTCGTACTCGCCAATGATCGCACAATCCCCACGGTCAAAGTTGAGCAGTTTCGCCCCGATCGGCTCTTCGAGAATCACGTCCTGCTCTTTGCTGGCGAGCGCGGTTTTCCATAGGTCAGCCGGGACGATGATCTTGAACGGAGTCGGCTCGTGTTCGTGGTCCTGCGAATCCTTCCATTGGGCGTCCATCATCTGCCGACCGTCGGTGACGCGGACACGGCACTTGCCGAGCGTGAGGCGTTCAAGGCACACCCCCTGAATCGCGTACCGCGTACTCTCGTCCTTGGAACACAGCTTCACGATCGTTTTCAGGCTACTTGGAATCTTCATTCTCGACCTTTCCTTTCACGTTCCTGGTTCACTGGTTTCTTGTTCATCCTCCCCCTCGCCGCGAGGGGCGGGGGGTTCACTGTTTTCTTTGTTGTCGGTCGTACTCGTCAACGATTTTCTGCCACTCGTCTGACCCTTGACGGAATTGCAGGGCGAGATTTTTTTCCGCCGCCCAACATAAGACCAGCCGACCCTCACAACGGGGCGGACTCGAATCCAGCCAGTCCCACCACTTCCGGCCCGTGTCGATCACGCCGCGATACTGCTCCGCGACAAGGAACCACAGGTGTGTCATGTCGCCGTCACTCTTACCGTTCGCCCATTGATTTAGTTCGTAGCTGCCGGGAAGCTCAAAACTCCGCACAGTCGCCTGGGAGTCTTGTGGACGTGCTGCCCGCATCGACGCGGTAATCTCACCCCACACAGGTTGCCGTCCGTCTGGACGGTGGAACCGATGCTCTCGGAACGCTTCGATAACCTCAGTCACCGGGTAGCGGGCGAACGACCGGAACGTGATTGCCCGGTTCTCGTCGTTCCAATACTCCCCGAACGCCTTCCCGAACCACAGTTTGAGAACCACCGGCACGACCTGTCCGTTGAACTCCGCGAGCGTCAATTCTTCACCTCGTATTTCTTCATGCGTGCCCACGCCGGGTCATCCTCAATCGGGATGGGCTTCGGCGGGGGCTTGAACTCGCCCCAGTGTTTCGCCACGGACTCCGGCGTGTCCTTGCCAGCCCCCCAGGCGTCCAGGACCAGCTTCCGCCGTTCGGGAATCTCCTCGGGCTTAGCACCACAACCCTTGAAGTCCGACACAACCTTTCCTACCCGGCCCTGTTGGGTCTTGGTTGCCGTCGGGAGTGACCACTCGGCTACCACGGCGTCCCAGAGGCCGTCCCGTTCGACTTGGACCTCCGACCTCACCTTCTTTGGTCGCGGCGCAGCCGCAAGAGTCTTTTCTTTGTTCTGTACTGTACTGTGGGGTACTGTTGGTCCCGTTTTTGTCCCGCCTTGAACGGGACAAATGTCCCGCTTGTCCCGCCACTTTGCCTTGCGTGCGGCCTCTTTCATGCGGGATTTTGCAGTGACGCCGTTATGTCTACTCCAATTAGGAAAAATAGACCCAGTTCCATGCGAAACGAGCCATCCCACTGAAGTGAACGCCGCGCCGAACCCTGGGACACCTGTCACGGTGTCGGCGTGACTTTGTACCGCTTCGAGCGGGACAAATGTCCCACCCTCCTCGGTTTCGTCGTCGGCCCACTCCCAGATCAACATACAGCACGCCGCAACGACCTTCGGGTCGATGCTTAGTTGTTTGGCGATAGTCAGAACCTCGGCGCGAGTGCAAAGGCCCTTTACCCAGGCAATCCAGCCCATCTGTCCGCCAATAGGGGTTCCCCGGCAGGCCGTCCAAGAGCGGTGGTACCAAACGCAAGGTTTGCCCGCTCCGGGACGACCCGTCCGAGAACCCGTTCAATCTGTCATGGAATCGTTTGGCACCGACTTCACTCTACCCGATAAAAACCCCGTTGGCAATGGGAAAATCGAGCCGTACAGGTTTTGTCTTTACTCCGCAACGGCTTATGTTTGAATCGTTTTTGGAATAATTTGCGCGTAAGTCATCGACGTTTCATCGACAACTGACTCCCGAAGTCGCCGACGCGGTTCTCGCGGTCGAAAACGCGGTTCGTGTTAAGACGAACCGCATTCTGACGCTCCTGTGGCCGGTGCCGTCGTTGGCTTTGCCGGCGCGGTCGACTCGAGTAAAAGCTGGCCCCGGCGGATCGGCGAGGGCGGCCAGCACGCCCCGATCGTAGTCCGTCGGGCCGGAACACCCGGTCTATCCCCGACGATCCATGCCGGTTACTTGGTCGCTCTCAGCCGGTTACGACCGATTCCACGAACTCACCGCGGATGACCTCGCCGATCGTCCAGCGGTTTTCTACCTTCTCGGCCTCGGCTTGCTCGCGGCTCGCGTGCGCCCAACCGCTCAATTTCCCGTGTATGAGAATCCGGTACTCGGGCCACCTACGCCCCTTGGCCGCCGCCCGCGAGGCCCGGACCTCGGCGACGAGGGCTTCGACCTCATCCTCGCACGGGTCCATGTGGTCAAGGATGTATTTGAGTGCCTTATTTGTCAGCCTAGTCTCGCTCATGTTGCCAGCCTCCGCATCCTTTCCACGACATCCTCGGGCCGTGCCCCGCCCGGAAAACAAATCTGGGATTCGTAACCCTGCTTGCGCTTCCCCCGGTGATCGCTTATTCGGACCCGATACCCTTCCTCGGTTCGGACATAGACCGACGCCGTAGACCTACCGATAATCATAAGGCCAAGCTTCTTGGCGTGCTTAACCACGAAGTTAGCTAGATTCTTACCGGCCAGCAGTTCGTCCATATGCCTCCAATTCGTCGCTAGGATCGTTCCGGCTTGCGTGGGGCAATTCTACGGGTCCGTTTAATCTTCGGGGCCGGTTCGCCCGGCACGACGTACTCACGCTTCCAGGTGTTGCCGCGTCGTTTGAGGATTACCAGGACGCAAGGTCCGTAGGCACGCCAAAGTTTCACGTCCCGCTTAAACTTGGCGGTTTCGACGCCCTTAACATCCTCGACCCACTCGGTCAGCCGATGCTCTTTCCCGTCGAAAGTGACAAGTAAGGCTGTGTCGCCCGGAGCGGTCCGGCAATGGAAATCGGCGACGTAGGTGTTTTCTGGGCAGCCAAGGTGAAACCGAGGCTGCGGCGTGACCGTGGTTCCTTCCGTCTCACACCAAACCTTCAATTCTCTGGCTCGCTGGGCTTCAGCCTTGGAAGCGTAGACCTTCCCGTTGAACGTCCGATCGGCCTTCGGCGCGACCCGGAACTTGTTGTAGCTCATGGTTTCGCGGCCTCCGCGAGGGCGGTATTGGCCTTGAGTAGCTTTGCCGCCAAGTCTGGCAACTCGTCAGGACAATACACGGCGTCCTCCCAGCTATAGCTCCCGACAAATCTAACGATCGCCCGCTCGGCTGTGGCGACGGCCTGTTCGAGCCGCTGGACCTTGCAGGACGCCTCCCATGCCCGCTGGTCGTCGCTCTGGGGCTTTCCGGGCATCTTGCACTCGATTCCCAGGAACCGCCCGCCGCCCATGATCCCCATGATGTCGGGAGAACCCTTAGTCCCAAACCGAACGAACCTCTTTCGGCCTATCACATCCGTCCGCTCGGTAGCCCCGGTGTTAGATCGCCACGCCATGACCCCGATCGCCTGGAGGTAAGATAGGCAAGCCTTGACGATGTCGCCTTCCTTGGGCTTCTTCATGGTTTCGCCGCCTCCAGCGCCTTGCGGGCGGATCGAACCTCCACACAAAGGCAGTCCAACACCTTAAACTCGCAGATCATCCCCGCGCCGTGACACTCCATGAGTCGTTCCAACGCGGCCCGCTCGGCGGCGGCGACGGCACACTTGGCGTCGTCGAGTTGGTCCACCTGTAGCCCATCTGCTCGCAAGGATTCTTCGCAGCCCGGAACGAGTTTCGTCATCAGCCGCCCTCCTGTCCGGTCACTGGCCCGTGTTCGGAATCACGCTTTTCGCAAACGCCAACGCCGCCAAGTATTTTCGTGCGTGAGCAGTGTCTCCATGAGTGGCCGCTACCTTGCTGGCGAAGTCTTCGTGTGTGCCCCAATAGCAGCCAGTGCCGACATGTGTAGCCGTGAATGTGCAGTGGGCGTTGCGCGATCCGAGTGGAAAGATTACAAGTGCGTCGATCGTGGCCCCGAGTTCGCACCCCTCCCCGAGTTTGCACCCCTCCCCGAGTTCGCACCACGCCCCGAGTTCGCACCCCGCCCCGAGTTCGCACCCCTCCCCGAGTTTGGCGGTCTCATGGATGTAGATTTTCGCTTTGCTGTTAGGATCGCAGTGCCAACCTTCGTTATTTTTTGGCCATTTTCGGATAGTCGTTATTTGGTAGCTCATCGCCCGCCCTCCGATCGCGTCAACGCCTCGCGGATCGCGTCGGCGCAGGAACGGCACACCTTCGCTCGAAACTCCGTCTCGCCGATCCCGTTCTCGATTCGGACAAACATCGCGTCTGACTCGACGAGCGGCTCGCCGGGCGTCCACGGGGCGGTTTCACGTCCGCAGTGTTTGCATTCCATCGTCGTCTCCTAGAAAAGCGGGTCCGGCCCCTCGAACCGGGCGTCGAGTTCGGCGGGCGTCATCGCGGGCGGCACGAAGTCTGATAGCGGGCGGTTGTCAAGGAAGTCCACCTTGGGTCCGGGCACGACCGGCGGAGTCGGAGCCAGCCCGGCAGCTTTCAGTATCTCACGGTCGGCGAGTAAGTCGCGTACGAACCCATCCAGCGCCGCCGACAACGCTCCAATGAACTCCTCGTCTCGGTTTACCCTAACGATCAAGGGGAACCGTGGGTGATAGTAGAGCCGGTCGCACCACAAGCGGGGCGTTGGGTCTTTTTCGGATAGCGTTACGATCGCAAGCTGGCCCTGGACTTGGCAAACGTATTCGTCCGCCCGTCCAAGGATCGCGGCGACGTGTTCTTTTGCGCCGAGACACTTGATTTCGAGGAGTCCTTCCTCGCCCACCAACCGATCCGGCGAGCATCCGACCATGCCGTCGTCGCGGGTGATGAACCCGACTTGTACGGGCTTGATCCCGGTCGCGGCGTGGTAATACTGCGCCGCCTCGCCCTCCATTCCGACGCCACGTTGCATAAAGTCAGACGCCTGTGGATTCCACGGCATACCCAACCACCACTCAGCGTTCAATTCGTCGCGGTATCCGGCGGCTCCAGCGGACAGCTTCCGCGTCTTAGGCGTCAGCACGCGGTCGAAGTTTGACGCACTAGGGATGCCTAGTTTGATTGCGGTCCATTGTGGGCTTCCCTGTTCGCAGTCGATGATCTTCATAGGACGGCTTTCGTGTCGGCGTAAACTTCGATTCCTGGAATGGACGTTCGTCCTTCGTTCATCCGAACGTGTTCGCCAATTATTTTCTCGTCTGGGCAACACCACTCACGCGGAACCAACTCGGCGACCGTGACGCGGAACTTCCAGTACTTGCGGACGGTCATTCCGAGCGGGGCTTTGTACGCTGGCGTTGGCGGCACGATCGGAGCAGGGACGGGCGGAGGAGGTGGCGCGACGTAAACGGGTGCGGCCATGACCGCATCGGCTTCCGCCGCCTTCCCAGCGTCCGATAGGGCTTGCGCTTGAGCGAGTCGTTTGTCCTCGGCTTCCTTGCGGGCCTTGTCGATTTCGCGTTGACGTGCGGCTTCGGCCTCTTGTGCCATCCGTCGTGCCTCCGCTTCGGCGGCGCGACGTTGCGCCTCGATTGCCGCCTGCTTGTTCGCTTCGTAGGTTCCGATGCCCCGCTTGATCGCAGTCTCCGCATCCTCAAGTGGTCCGTCCAGCGTTTTCCGGCGAGTCGTCAACGACTTGTGCAGCTTGTGAGCCTGTGCGGTCGGTTCATCGAACAGATCGGCGACAAGCCCGCGCATACGCTTGATCTGGTCGCCGTGCTTGCGGGCCTCTTCGCGGTGCGGATCGTCGCGGATGATCGCGTACTCTTGGGCCTTGGCGACAACCGATCCGCCGAGCGTTACCAGTTCCGATTCCTTCTCGTCGGCCAATACAATTTCAGTTCTCATGGGTTCCTTTCGTGGTTATTTTCGCATCCGATCAATGCGATACTTGAGCGCGTTGGTGACGACAGCAAACAGGCTGGACTTGATCTCGGCAATCGTGCCGCAACCGTAAATCGCCAGCCATTCCTTGCGAAGTTGGCCTTCGGGTAATCCCGCTTCGATGAGCATGTCATTGACCGTGCGGCGCTGGTTCTCGTCGATCGTCGACGTTGCGGGCGGCGGATCGTTGCCGTCGTTATCCTCACCCACCACGCGAATCCCGGTCCCGTTCCGAAACGACTGGCGACGTGCGTACTCGTAAGCGATCCCGTCCTTTTGAGGCTCGCTGCACCCGCCCTTTTCCGGCGGCGTGATTCGAGCGGGGTATTCCTCCGAATGCCCGCCGATGTGCGACAGGACGAAGTGTAAGTATCGCTCACCGTTCGGTCCCGGCGGTGGCTCCTTCCAGTCGTAACTCAACCCGTTCGCTTCCAGGTGTGGATCGGCGATCGTTTGCATGGATTCTAGCGGCGCGAACATCGACATCCGTGTCGTGCCTTCGCGCTCGACCTTGAATTGCGGGTTCGCTTGACTCTTCGGGATAGGCGGGCATTCCTTCTTGAACTTCGCCTTGGCCGCGACAAACCACGCTTTGGCTTGGCGGTCACGCTCCTTGCTAAGCCCTTCGTGGAGTTTGCCGGGGTCTAGCTTGTTCTCGATCGCAACGCGGATGAGTTGCATGAACTCGGCAACGGCGTTGGGGATCGCACCTAGCGGCGAGTCTGACACTTCCGCCAGCGACGCATGCTCGACCTTGGCGAGCGGGCTTGCAACCTCGAACCCAGTTCGCACCAACCCCTTCGCCGCAAGGTCGGCGTGCAGTTTTTCTTCGTTTGCTACCGGCTGCTGGAACAATGGGGGCTGGTCACGTTGCACTGCCATTCTCTTTTCCTTTCGCTTCCAGGGCCGCGAACGCGACCTGGTATGTTGTTTTCTTCGACGCGGACGGCCACAGCAGCACGTCGCGGTCATTCGTCGCTTGGTTCATCCGACAAACGGCGTCGGCAAGTTCGCGGGCTAAGTACCCAGCGACAACCTCTGCTGGTTTTTCTTTGGTACTCGCAATCACCAACCAGAATCCATCAGCCATTGTCCTCATCCTCGCATTCGCAGTCTTCTAAAAGCAGGCCGCAATCCCTGCATTTCGTGTCGTCGCAGTCCTCGCAATAAGGACCGTCATTGTGGCAACCGAGGTCCACGTCGCATTCCGCGCACATCCCGTGAAACTCCCCGCACTCACCGCAGACGCCTTCGTTCAGGTCCGCGCTTGTGGTGCCGGGGGGCAAATTATCGTCGCTCATTTGCTCCTCATCTGTATCTCTGCGATCGCATCTCGCAAAACACCCAGGGCCGACTCGTCACAGAAACACAGAATCACGTTCGGATGTCGGAAAACTCAAGGACGGTCGTTACTTTTGGCATTCGTCATTCTCCGTGATTGATCGTCCCGACCGACTCCGGCCCGCCGCGCGAGGGGGCGTCGAACACGGCGAGGGCGAACCGCAGCGCCTTTTCCGCTATACCAGCCGCAGTCAAATGAAGATGCTCTTCGACAGACAGTTGCGATGGAATCGAGATGTCGCGGCTCCGTGTGATGTACTGCTTCGCCGCCTCTTTCAACGCCTCGACCTTCGCGGACTCGACCGCGTAGGCGGCGGCGATGAGACAAGCACCGGCCCGCACTTCCTTCGCTCGCAAATCGCGCAGTTCATCGGAAGAAACATCGACCGGATTAAGCAAACGGCGATGGACCGCCTCCGCCGCTTCGAGCATCCAAGCTGCCGGGGTTGGGTCACTTGGCCTAGTGGTCACGGTCGGTATCTCCGATCTGCCAAAGTTGCCGTTCTATGTCCTGGTACTCCTCGTCCTCGGCCAACTCGTCGAGGATCGAACGCTTCATCGCCTCCTCGACTCCCGGCGTGCCCATGATGAGTTTCCGGCCAAACTTGTGTAGCTCTCGCTCTTCGGTTCGGGTCATTGGTTTCATCGCTAGGCTCCCTGTGCTTCGCCCTTGGTTCTCATGAACTTCGCAAACAACGGTTCGCACTCGTTGCATAAGTGAAACCACCGAATACTGGCGTTGGGTAGACCAGGGATCTTCTCGCCTTGAACGTGCGGTGGATCAACTGTGGGTCCGATCTTGACCGCGAACGCGGTCGGAATGTCGGTCACGCACGTCAGGCATTTGTTGCAGACTACAGCCTTCATCACTCCGCCGCCTTTCGTTGCTTGGGTTAGACCATTTCCTCGAAGTCCGACGCACGACACTCTGCCGAAAGGGAGCCGGTGTAGATTGGCTCCGCGTCCTTTTTCTGACAAGCGCACGTCACGGAGAAATCCAGCGAACAGGTGAAGACGTTGGCCTTGTACCGCGATCCGCCACTTTCATCGACGCTCGCCCCGTCTTCCTCGATCTCAAAAGAACAGCCCTTTTTGTTGTGAGCCTTGATGACTTCCTCGGGCAGGCTGTCGTCGAAATCGAACGTGTACTCTTTCAGTTCTTGCGAGCATTCGCTGCAAAGGCGAGACACTCGAACGTCACAACGGATGTCCCCCTCGTCGGTGATGTCGATAGAGCCGACTTCAGCGTCCTGCGTTTCCAGGCCGACGAACTTATTGCAATCCGGGCACCTCATGCTCGTTTCTCCGATGCGATACGCTCAACGCCCGGACACCGATCGAAAGCCAGCGACGGTCAATCGGTTGGTTCGGTGCCGGGGTAAGTTCATTTCGTGAGACCGTCGCTATATTTAATATCGGTTACGCCTGCTCGAAAGTCAAGGCAATTCCGTCGCAATGCGGGAATTATTTTTCGTTCCCTCGGATTTCGATAGGTAATGCCCAGCCTCAACGCCTTGAGCGAAGTCCGACCAATCCTGTTTCCCGATCGGGTTGAACTCTTCCTCGATTCGCTCGCTCACCGCTCTCGCCCACGCCGCAATCGCCTTTCGTTCGTCGTCGCGGCCTCGGGCGTAATCCCCTAGCCGGTCATTCGGACCAATTTCTTGTAGTTCGCTCATTGCGTTCGGCTCCGGTAGGCAGACAGGGCAGCGCGGGCAATGTCGCCCTCGACGCATCCGACAGAATCAGCGATCTTCTCCAAGGCGTCTCGAAACGCATCCCGCTCGGAGACGAGGGAGTCATGCGCGTTGCACGCCTCGACGATGAACGCGGCGTCAGCCTTGGCGATCGGCGAGAACGGATCGCGGGTGTCCAGCCGCGCCACCACCTGCCCCTCGGTGACAACCCAATAGGTGCCGTCCTTCTCGTTCTCGACTACGTGCAGTTTCCCCGGCGTCCGTTGCGTGGTCATGCTGCACTGCCTTTCATAAAAGCAAACGCACAATGCGCCGGTCCTTGCCGGTCGCAACAATCTCTTCGCCACGTTCTTGGGTTCGCACAGCCCACGAATACACGAACAAGGCGCGCCGAACCACCTCCGATAAGCTGTCCGCGTTCGTGCGGTCGCGCAACCCCAAAAGGAGCGCTTGGGTCTCGCGGCTCATCTGTAGGTTGAGGCGCGTCAACTTACCCGTGCGCTTGATTCGCGGCATTGCTCATCCTTTCGCTATTCACTCTTAACCCCGCTGCAATCAGCATCCGCAGCGTCTGCGCCATTGTCACCCCAGGGTGTTCGCCCAAAATTGAGGCACGGTAGTAGTCCACCTGCTCAAGTAGATCCGCCGTGAGGTCCAGCGTCACAATCTCACGCGGGGTTTTTCGTTTGGGGTTCAATTCGTTCTCCTAGACGGCAACCGCTGCAGTTTCGGTAAGCGGGAATACGCCGTGTTGATCGTTGCTGTTCGTGTCCCAGTTGTGACGCGGAATGCCCTTCAAGACAAACCCCGTTTGCCAGCCGACTTTGCCGTCGTGCAGCACGTCTTCCAAAAGCAGCACGCGAACCGACTTCGCATACAACCCGACGATGCGCCCGCGACCATGCGCGCGGAATCCGAGACCGTATCCCCATCGCACTTCGACCTCATCGCCGTACTTCAAGTCCGCATCGAACACCATTAGGCTTTTTGGGTTCATCTTCTCATTCTCCCGCCGACTTTTACAAGCTGGCTCCGCTTGATTTTTTGGTCATCCGATCGTGCGCGCGATACTCTCGCTCGCGGATTCTTTTGGGCGTATGTCCCATGCACTGCCCGGTCAAGTCTTCTCGCTCGTGGGGAATGTCGCTGTGGTCATTGCACCGCAGCACTTCTCCGCACTTGCGACACCAGCCATGGACTTGGCTGCAATCTCGACACGTTGGTCGGTTTTCGTTATACATCTTCTTACCTTGCCCGTTCGGGCGGTTAAAGACCGGCCTTCGCCAACGCGGCGCGGGCTTTCTGGACCGCGATACAGAGTGCATGCTCGCCACCCCGCCTTACGGTTTCTTCGGCGAGGGGCGCATAAGCGTTAAGCATTGCTTGCGTCGCTTCCGCCAGGTCCGGCGCGGCGGACGCTAGCCGCAGGGCCACTCGGTGGCCCGCCATCTTGCACCCTGGGGTATGCTCGTCGTTATCTATCGACTCGCAGCACGGTCGGGTTATCGTCCCCGGCGTGTGTTTCGTTTCCATCATGTTCATCCTTGCGGCGTCGCCGCGTTAGTCGCCCGCGAGCGCCGCGTACTCGGCACGCTCGTACATCATCCGCGCATTGTTCCGGCAGTCTTTCGCAAGCCGGACGTACCAGTCGATCGGATGACCGTCCATCCCAATCGAACCCATGTTCGCCCGCACCATCGCGGGGAACGCATCCGCAAGCCCGAGTCCGCGCTGCGCCAACTTGATCGTGAGGCACCGCGAACCGAACGGGGTTGCATCGGCGATATTCTCCATGAGGGTCTGCGCACCATCGTTGGTGCAGGTGAACAACCAAGCCGCGTGCGACGGGATGCGCTCCAGCGTGGTCAAGAATTGCTGAACGGACTCGCGGGACAGCGCGTGATACTCGTTACAGATAACCACGCGCCCCGTTTTGACGCCAAGCCCGTACATGCACAGACTTCCTTCAAGGTCCGCGATTCGAGTAGGCGTCAACCATTGCGCGTCAACCTCGACCACGTTCATCGGATCGGCAATCTCGGACGCTAGGAGTCTCGCCAGCGTTGACTTGCCAACCCCGCTTGACCCTTGGAACGCAACCGCGCGACCGCCAAGCCCCGCAAGCGCCAAGCCCTTGCATACGCGCACCGCCTCGGATTGCCCGACGACTTGCTCCCAGGTGCATGGCCGAAACTTTTCGTACAAGGCCGTCACGATGACACCGCGATTCCGTACAGGTGCGCCGCGCCAAGCTGGACGCGCTTGTCACGAAGGAAGCCCCGCAGATTCGATTCGTGGCGCTCGCGCGCCGCGTCGGTCGAATACGAATACAGGTAGTCGCCACCGTGACAGCAATAAGACCGCTGCGCGTCCAACCATGTTCCGTGACCGCAGACAACCCAGCAATCAGGGCGAACGTAGCGCACAGGTTCAAGCTGACCATCGCCGCATTCGGTCCACAACCACAATCCACCAGGGACATTCGGGCCGATGCGCCCGTCGAGAACATCTTGGACGTTGTGCCGTTTGATTCCGTTGGGTAGGATACTCATCGGTTGAATCTCCAATCAGGTTCGACCCAAGGGACGGCGGCCACGAACCGCGCGTCCCATTTCTTCTAAAACAACTCTACCTCATTCTCGGCAATCACGCAATGAAAATCTTAAATAAATTATAGAATCTGTAAACCGTTGGGGGATAACGAGTTAGGACGCACGCGGAACGCACGAAAAGAAAATAATGGATGGCGCTTGACGCGGAATGTGGGAATGGTCTAATCCCGAACGCTTAGGACAACCAAAGACGCGAATTACCTGCACCCGGCTCCCAACGTCCTAAGCAAACCAAAGGACCGGGCGCAGTTCGCGCACAACTTGAACGCCGGGCGCTAGGCCAACAGACCGCGAGTCGGGTAGCGTCGAAGGGTTCAACGCTGAACCCCGCAAACAATCAGCGTGGCTTGTCGGGTGCGCCTACCAGTCGCAGCACGCCGAACGTCCCAAGAGCCGTAAAGCCGGATAGGGGCGGAGCCGTTCGAGAGCGTATCGAACTCAAAGCAAGAACGCAGTCGCGGACTGGTTCTCGATGGGAGTGTAACAGAATGGAAAATAGGGTCGAAACAACGGGCGAACAATGGCGGCCAGTCGTCGGGTATGAAGGCCTCTACTCAATCTCGAATCTCGGACGCTTGCGACGAGATACGGCGACCTGTGCTCACCCAGCAGGCCATATCCTCAGAGGGTTCAAGAATACGCTCGGGTATTGGAAGTACGCTGTTTGCAGGGACGGAAAAGAACGCTGCTTGCTCGCTCACCGAGTCATCGCCGAAGCATGGATCGGACCAGCGCCAACGCCCAAGCATGAAGTCAACCACAAGGACGGAAACAAAGCCAACATAGAACTTAGTAACCTCGAATGGATGACCCGCAAGGAAAACCACGAGCACGCGATCAAGGTGCTCGGCGTCAAGCCCTGGAGTAATCCGCCAAGAGGCGACGCACACTACAACGTCAAGCTAACAGCCGACGCAATAGCCGACATCCAAGCACGAGCAGGCAACGGACGCTACGGCGGACCAACCCAAGACGACCTCGCACGCCAGCACGGTGTATCGAGGATGACAATCTGTAGGGTGCTGGCCGATACAGCACGGGCGAAACCGAGGCATGGCGATGCTAGCTTCCCGTTACGATGGACAGCCGCGCAAGCGAAGGCAATCTCCGATTCTCATGTCGGGATACTGGAAGCGCAACACACACCATGAACAAGTGTCCATAAGAACGCTTCTGTTGCACAGCCCTCGTTTCTATGCTCTTTCGGCCTTGTTTCGGAGCATGGGACCAGTTTGCATGACCGATAATTTTCCCTCGACCGGCCCATACGCGCGTGCGCATGCGTATCTAGTACCCTCCCCTAACGCAACGCTTTTCGCTTTCTTTTCCCTTGGTGTGGTGTAGGATGTTTCGTGATGTCTGAATCTGCGGTGGTTTCTGGTCCTGCCTCGTCTGGTTTGTTTCTTTATAAGGACGGCGTTTTGCCTTGGGGAGAGACTGGTCGTGCGGCTGAGAGTCGGTTGTCGAAGTTAGGGATGTGGGATCGGTGGTCGGTTGAATCGGAGGTTTACCGTCAGTCGCATGGTTGTTCGTTGAATGAGGCTAGGTTTGAGGTTTTGAAGAACTATGCTCCGGGCGCTCCTGTTTTCACGGCATCGGAGGTGAAGTCGGTTGTGGAGGAGCCGGATGCTCAGGTTCGGGAGGCTCGGTTTTTGGAGTGTTGTCGTGCTGGTTTGCGGATTGCGTTGCCGGGTCGTTGTTCGATTGACAAGATGGTGAATTGGGTTTGCGAGAATGTGAACCGTGATTTACCGGACGTTCAGCATGCGCCGAGTTACGGGTCGATTTCGTTGTTGATGGATGCTCGGAGGGACGATTCAATACGGTCGAAGTTATGGTCGATTGTGCTGACGAAGCGGATGTCGCCTGGTGACGTGAAGGTTAAGGGTGGTAAGGCGTTCAAGGAGGATGTTGAGGCTGAGGAGGCGGCTTCGGACGCTCATTTGGACGAGTTAGCGAAGCGGATGTTTGGGGAGGCGACGTGATGTCGTTGAGAAAGCGGATTTCCTGGTTTCTGCATCGGATGGGTTCGTGGTTTGACCCGGTGGTTGTGACGGGTTCGCTTCGCGTTCCTGGTAAGCGATGGGACATCGGCAGGAAGGACTTTGCGATTCGCTGCTGCAACTCGAAGGTTTGGGTTGACGTGGAGGGCGAGGGTTCGGTTCCATGCGATCCGTTTTCGGAGTGTTTGGCGTTGACGTGCCAGCTTCCGTGGGGTGTTGGTGTGTTCAGTTACACGCCTCGCGCCAAGTTCATTGCTGACGCCTTGAACAACAATACCCGGTTTGTTTCCGGCGTGATTCGCGGCGAGGAGGAGAAGGCTTTTCAGCACGTCGAGCGCATGGATGGTGTTCTTGGAAAGTACTTGGCGAACCGCCGATTGACGGACGCGGATTATGGGTTCTTGCTTTCCACGCACGGGTATCGGCGTGAGGAAGTTAACGATTGGTCGGCCTGCCGGTCGGGGGTTTTGGTTTGAGCCGCTGGGGTCTGATCGACAACAGTCTCGAAGGCCGCCAAGCCGTCTATTTCCCTCATTTTTTCAACAAACGAGTTCCGACTGATCCGCTTGCAAACCGTGCGTGGCGTCATCGGTGGTTCCTGACGACCAACGAATCTGAACGAAAAGCCATCCGCAAGATGGCGGCAGAGGACTTTTTATGGTGGCTGACCGGCTTCGCGTCCATCTTCGACGCCGGTGACGAGACCGGCAAGCCCGGCCCCATCCCCTTCATTCCTTACGAGTTTCAGATCGAACTCTTCACCGCCCTGTGGGACTCGATGCACGTTTCCCGTCGTCCGGTGCGGGTTAAGAAGCCCCGTCGGCTGGGTTTGTCGTACATGGTGATCGCGTTGTTTCAGCATTGCTGGCAGTTCCAAGCCAACCGGCATCTTCTCGTCGGCAGTCACCGCGAGGACGTGGTGGATGGGGCGACCTCGATGAGTCGGGGCAGCAAGTTTGCCGGTGAGTGGAGTAAGCTGCTGCCCAAGTTCGACTTCATGCAGGTCTGGCAGCCGCCTTGGCTGCTTCCCAGGGGTTTTGTTCCCCGCGAGGAGCCGAACCGGGTGAGCATGAGGATTATGAACCCGGAGAACGGCTCGATTGTGTGGGGTACTTCGGCGGCTTCCCGTTCCGGTCACGGCGAGCGCGGCTACGCGATGCTGTGGGATGAGGCGTCCAGGACTGACAACCTCTACGAGATTATCGGCGGTATGCAGGCGTTCACGCCCTGTAAGTTTTGGGTCAGCACAATCGGCAACCTCGACCATCCGTTTTCGACGCTGTTGAAGGACGCGCCGGGCATTGTCCAGCTTAACCCGCAGTGGTGGATGAACCCTGAATACACCGAGGGCCTGAAGATTGACGCCGAGACCGGGAAGCATTGGTCGCCTTGGCTGCAGCGGAAGCTGGACGAAATCAACAGCGATCCGGTCAAGGCCAACGAGCTTTACTTCGCCGATGAAACCCAGCAGATCGGCGGCTACTACAATCCCGACACGTTCCGCGCCATGTTAGGCACATCCGACAAGCCCGGCACGGTGATGGCTCCGCTGCATCGTGGGGAGCCTGACATTATCGAGACGCGATCCGGCGAGGCTATCCGCTTGAACATCGCCCGGTTCGTGGATCAAGCTAACGGGCGGATGATGATGTGGATTAACTCCGGCCCGGACGGTCGCCCGCCGCGCGGTACGCGGTATGTTTTGGGGGTGGATGTGGCGGCTGGAACCCAGGACTCGGCGGGTCGTGGAGCGAGCAACAGCGTGATCGCGGGGGCGGACTGGCTCACGGGCGATTTAGCGTTCGAGTTCGTTTGCCACGGCGTCACGCCCACGGAATTAGCTCGAATCACGGTGGCGTTAGGCTACTGGTTCGAGGGCGACGACCATCTGCCTGCCTATGTGGTGTTCGAGCGGAATGGTCCCGGCGGTGAGTTCGGCAGCGCCTTGGTCAAGACGTTCCGATACCCCAATGTCTACATCGAGGATCGGGACCACAGCCCGGAAACCAAGTTCGGCTGGCATAAAGACGGGCGGGGCGACGACGCTCGGCTGGCCTTCGGCTTGCATCGGGTCATGATTTGCGACGGGCGGTTCAAGGAACGGTCGATGGATTGCGTCAACGAGATGCGGCATTACCAGCACAACTCCAACGGTCGTGGCGCGCCGGTTCATTCCGCGTCGCTGGTTTCCGAAGACCCCAGCGGGTCAAGGGAGAACCACGGCGACCGGGTGATTGCGCGGGTATGCTTATGTCAGGCGCTGCAGCGACCCTACGCGACGTTGCCCAAGAAAGGCATGGCCCCGTGGGGTTCGTACAAGCATGGCCGACTGCTTCAGGAAGAGGCCGAGGAAGTCGCCCGATCGAACGATTGGGACGGCTGGCGAGAAGATACGCTGTTGACAACCGGCGCTGATTGGTAAGGATTGGGGCGTGCATACCACCGAGGATAAACATTTCCGGCGTCTCGCGGAAGTGGTGTCGTGGTCTTATTCCCAGCAAAAGCAGGACCGCAAAATCCACCAGACTCTCATTCGTTTCATGGCCGGTGAGTATTATCCGTTCAAGGGCGAGAAGGCTGGGCCGCACACCGCCGTCAATCTACTGAGCATGGCGTCGCGGGCGATGGGTCGGCATCTGATCTCGAAAGAGCCTCGCGCCCTGGTCAACACCACCATCGACTCCTTCAAGAGTTGGGCTGAGAATCAGGAGATTTCGACCAACACCCGCATCACCACCTCGAACGCCGCGATGACGCTGGTGGATGTGGTCGCGCAATCCCTGACATCCTTTGGCACTTTGTTTTTCGCTCCGCAGTACAAGGGCACGCCGGACGGCATGGTGTTGGACTTGGCGATCGAATCGGTGGACCGGGCGGACTTCGTGTTCGACCTGGAAGCCGACACCCTTGAAACCGCCGACTACTCCGGTCACAAGATGCGGATGAAGCTGGTGGACATCCGCGAGAATCCGATGTTCGATCCAGAGTGCCGCGAGGAAGTCACCGAAAGCGGCGACGAGTCGGCGCTGGACGATCAAAGCAGCAACTTCCAAAAGGCATTCGGCAATAGAACAAGCCTGTATGATTACGCCGAAGTCTGGTGCATCTACGACCGCCCGCGAAACAAACTCATCTACTTTCCGAAGGAGCAGCCTAGTATGCGGCTGGCGGAAATTGACTGGCTCGGCCCGCGCGTCGGACCCTACCGGCATCTCTATTACGAGAAGCTGGCCGGTCAAGCCGTTCCGGTCGCGCCGTTGTCGCATTTGTTGACCAAGCATCGCGCCTACAACGAACTGGACATGAAGGCGATTTTCCAACAGCGCACCGCCAAGGGCATTTTGTTTTACACCAACGCCAGCAAGGATGAGGCGGAGCGGATCATCAAGGCGGTCGAGGGGCAGTCGGTGTTGCAGGAAAACGGGGCGATTCGCTACGCCCACATGGGCGGGGCGGACCCATCGACCGTGGGGATGGCGGAAAAACAAAAGGCCGACTTCTCCTACGCCAGCGGCGGGACCGTGGATCAGTTTCAACAGCAAGCTCCGACATTCGGCCAAGAGCGGCTGCTTCGCGGTGCGGCCAACGAGATGATGGACGACATGAGCGGTTGGGCGTTCAAGTTCTCCAAGGGATTCTGCGGGGATGTATTCTGGTTCGATGTGCGCGACCCCGATCCCAAGCCCAAGAAAATCCGCAAGCAGGCCGGGACCATCGGCAGCTATGAAATTCAATGGACCCGCGAGCACCGGCAACTGGTCGAGCAAATGGAGTTCGACGTTGACGTTGAACCCTACTCCTACGTCGAGAAAAGCCCGGATTCGCGGCTCGCTGATGTGCTTGGGGCGCTGCAGATCATTCAAGGCTTGGGCGATCAGGCGGCGGCGCAGGGCATTTCGATCGACGTGGAGGCGGTGGTGCGAACGGTGGCGAAGTACAAGAACATCCCGGAGTTGTACGAGGTGCTGATTCTCAACCAAGACCCGGAGCGGTTGCAGGCTTTGTTAGGCAGCCGGGGAACGGGCGGCCAGACCAGCCCCACGGCGGGCAAGCCCAACGGTCAGTACACGCGCACCAGTGAATCGGACGGCAGCGGGCAAGCGATGGAAACGATGAGAATGATGCGCGGCGCTGGTCAGCAGCGAGAGATGGTGATCGTATGAGCGAAGAGTGGCGATCAGTAGTTGGCTGGGAAGGCATTTACTCCGTGTCCTCTCTTGGTCGGCTTAAGAGATGTAGGTACCGCAACGGCAGATTGGCGGCTTCATAATGGGCGTCTTTTGGATTGAAAAGGACAAACAGGGCCAGCGTCGCGTGACCTACGTTGACTACGCGACCGATCAGGTCCAACAGGTTTCGGGCGATATTCCTAACCGCAAGCAAAAGGCCGGTCAGGGCGGCGTGTGGCAGCAAAGCCGGTCTAACGGCTTCACCGGCACCGAAGCGAGACTCAAGAAGATGATCGAACTCGACCGCTCGGTTGGCGCGCCGGCGATCAATTACCGACCTACAATTCAGACGACGAACGTCCGGGGTCGCAAGGTCGCGGCTTATGTCGCGGAGTTCACCGACTCCCGCCAGAAGAACAACTGGCTCCGCGCCCACAATCGGTTCGACGCCGACGCGGCCTACCTAGCACCTTGTCCGGGCGATTTCTACAAGAATTGCCCGCCGGAGTTTGAGCGATGAGCCTAGCCCAGAGCGGAATGTGGGGAACGCGGCCCCAGAACAGGCAGGAGAATCTTTTCGGGGCGCGATTCGGTGATTTTCTGCGGATGTTCCTACCTCGGGGCATCGGCACGTCGGCCAATGAACTGTTTGCCTCGCAAGCGAGGAACATGGCGGGGCAAGGAGTCGGCGTTCCGCAATCGCGTCCGGGCACACCCCCGCAGACGGCTCCGCCCTACGGTGGTCCGGCAGCCGGGTTCAACGTCGATCCAGATGACCGTCCGTACCGACCGACTCCGCCGTTTCAGTCGCCTAACACCACGCCCGCCGGATTGCCGCTGGCCTCGTCTTTTGCCAACGGAATGCCGCACGGTTGGAAGGTGGGCGATCCGCTGCCGACCCCGCAAAGGAGAACAACTTACTGGTTGCCGCAGGGGCCTAATTCGGTCTGGAATACAGAACAACGAAACGCCGCCCAGGCGGCGAATCCCGGCATGACGTTTGCGCAGCCTGACCCCAACCAGCGGGTGATGGGTTGGCGTGGGAGTCAGCCGGTTTACAGAACTCGTGGATGATGGAGTATTGACGACCACGAAAACGTGGTAGACTGAAATAGGCGAAGCGGTGCTAGCCCACCTGAGACGTGGGTGGTACGGCGCGTGAGCGAGTAGCGTAATGGCTACGGCAAGAGAAACCGATTTGGGTTCGAGTCCCGATCATCGTTTCGCCCGATAAAAACCAGGGGGGGCCGCCGATTCACGGCGGTCCCGACGAAGGTGCCAGCGGGGTAGCCCCCCGTAAGACGCCTTGAACGTCGCTAGCTCTTCAAGGGGGCTCGTGCGGAAACGTGCGGCCCCCTCTTGATTTGGAGAGCAGCGAATGCCAGACCCGACTCAAACGACCGCGACTCCCGTTGTAGAACAGCAACCAGCTTCTTCCGACAGCCCCACTGTTCCGGCTGGACTCGACGAGCATATCGAACAAGCGCTTGGCGTGGCCGACAAGTTCATCAAGGAACAGGAGGCCGCACAGGCCGCCGCCGCGCCGGTCGAAACCGCCAAACGGGACGACAAGGGCCGGTTCGCACCAAAGGTTGAAAAAGCCGCCAAAGGCCCGGCTGAGCCGGGCGAAAACCCGGACGAGCCGGTCGTGGACGAAACCGAGCCGCCGGTCGATCAGGTTGCTCCAAAGATTAGTGAGATGTGGGCGTTTGCGGCCAAGGCGGCGGGCATGACGCCCGAGGAAATCGCAACCATTCCCAACGACAGCACGGCCCAGCAGCAAATTCAGGTCAGACGGCAAAACCTTGCCATGCAGGCCCTGCAAGCGTCCGGCATTGACCTGAACGAGTTTCAGGCGTGGCAAGCCTCGCGGCAGCAAGGCGGACAGCAACCAGTTCAACAGCAAGTCGTCCCGTTCCAACACCAGACCGTCGCCACCACCATCGACGAACTTAAGCTCGATTTGCCGGACGGGGAGATCGCGCCCGAGGACGCGGCCCGCTGGAAGGCGGTGCAAGATCACGTCAACAAGTTGGCGACGCAACTCGCCGCCGACGCGAAAGTCAAGGATCAACTCGCCCAAAAGGTGGGCGCTTATGAGCAGCAGCAACAGGAGTGGTCCAAAGCGGTCCAGGAGCGGCAAGCGGAAGACGCGGGCGCTGCGTTTCTAGACGATGTTGTCGCAAAGATTCCGGGCTTCACGGAAGTTTTGGGCAAGCCCAGCGAAGTGCTGGACGCTCGCCGCCAGAATCCGATGGACCCGCGAGTTCAACAGTTCGACGCCTTTCTTATCTACGGTCAACCGGCGGTCATGCGTTGGATCAAAGAGGTCGGACGAAATGACGCGGAAGTCGTAGTCTTGGCGATGAAGGAGGCCTTCAACGCCTCGCCGTTCTCGAAGCTGCCGAAAAACGGTGAAGCGGTACTAGTCAACGGTAAACACGGAAACAACGGCTACGGGAATGGATCGGTTCCTCGCGGCACCCCTCGGCGCGGAAGCGCCGAGAAAGCTCCGCCCGCCAATTCCGCCGAAGCGGAACAAAACCGCATCGCGGAATTGATCGGAGCGGAGTGGGAGCGAGGAGGCAATCCCTTCGCGTCAGCCTCTTAGTGAAAAGGAGACAGGTTCATGCCTGCTTTGGAATCCCATACCGGGTTACTACGTCAGACGATTCCGTTTTACAATAGACGGAACTTCATTGACGTTAGTGCGACCCAGCGCTACTACACCGCCGGGGCGGCGCTACGGCGAAACATGAAGCGAGCGATCGACTCGAAGTGGACCAAGTTCCAATTTGGGTTACCGATCGAAACGAAGGACTCCGGCGGAACGGAGTTCAAGTTCAACATCCAAGCCACCTCCAACAACACGATGGAGTGGGTGGACGAGGACGATCCGGTCAACATCGAGAAGCGGGACTTCCAGGTCCAAGGAACCTTGCCTTGGCGTCTGGCCCGCTTGATGAAATGGTCCTATGGCAAGTGGGAGCTTTCCGCTTGCAAGGGTAAGGAGGAGTTGGTTAACCTCATTACCTCGCGTTCGCTCGGCAACGAGCAAGGCGCGGTGGACGGCCTAGAGTCGTGGTTCTGGTCGGCCCCGCCCGCCTCGACCGACACCAAGACCGCGTTCCCGCTTCGGTACTATGTTTACTCCGAGCCGGAATCGAGCACGGGTTCGTACACCAACTTCACGTCGGTCAACACGGCGGCGGCCAACGACAACCTCCTGAACGTCAACCACAACAGCTACACGTCGGGTCCGTTCGGGCAGTCGCGGGCGACGTATCGTCGGCTGGGCAACTGGAACTGCCAATACACGTCCTTCACCGACGCGGACCTGGTGGAGAAGTTCACCTACGCCTGCCTGGAAACCGACTTCCACGCCCCGGTCGAAAGCCCGTCGCTGCTCAAGGAAGCGCCGGACAAGGCGGTCTACACCACCGCCGCGAACCTCATTATCAAGGCCCGGCTGGCGCGTCAGCAAAACGACGCCAACGGCTCGGACTTGGTCGGTCGCATGGGCGATCTGGAGATGTTCCGCTTGCCGTGGTACGAGGTTCCGTACTTCACCAACGGCAGCTACACGCAGTATTCGTCGGCCCACAAAGACCCGGTTTACGGGTTGGATTGGAACTCGATCTATTGGGCCTCGAAGAGCGGTTTCAACATGCAAGACGATTTGTTTGAGCCGTCGTTGGAGGCTCCGTTGACCTACACCCATGTGCGATGGCTGGGTGGCCAGTTGGTCTGTCTGAACCCCTCGCGCAACTTCCTTTTGACCAAGTAAGAAAGGAGAACACTCATGGGACAGTTTAGTGCGTACAACGACAGTTTCACGGCGAATACGAGCCGGTATCCGTCTCCTGCGATTTGGTCGAAACTAGAAGCGCTGGACGAACGACCCGGACGGGTCATCGGATTTTTCGATGACTTCGCCCACCGCACATTCACGCTTCCGACCACGGAAGGGAACTACTCGCCGTACAAGGGTTTTTCGAGTTCCGGTGCCACGATCACCGACGGCGATGAGGTCGGCGGTTCGATTGTGTTGACGGAGGCCACGAACAACGAAAGCATTGCGATCGCGCAAGCCAACACCCCGTTTCAGATCATCAACACGGGCGGGATGCTGGGGTTCGAGGCACGGATCAAAACCTCCTCCGTGGCGGACACCGCCCACAACACCATCATCGGGCTGGCGGACGCTCGGACCCTTATTGTCGGCGATCCGATCGACACGGCGGGCGTGCTCATCTCGACGTTGAACTTTGTCGGCTTCCAGCGCGTGGAAGCCGACGGCAACGCGATGGACACGACCTTCCAAGAGAACGGTGAGACGCAGGTGGTGGTGCAGGCCGACGCGGTGACGCTGGTGGCCGACACCTACGTCAAGGTCGGTTTCTTGTTCGAGCCTGCGGCCAAGCTGCTCACCTTCTTCGTGAACGGCGTTCCGGCGACGACCACGAAGGCGATCTCGGACACGGCGGGCAGCGCCTTCCCGAACGACGTTCGGCTGGGCGTGATCTTCGCACACATGGCGGCTGCGACTTCGCCGGGAACCCAGACGATGGATTGGTGGGGCTGCAAGCAGCACATCCCCGCCTAGTTGAAATGGACAACGGGGGGCGGGTCTGAGATACGGCCCGCCCCCCCATGACGGAGACGATTGTGGAAGACTTCTTCAAAGCGCAGTTGGCGACGGTGCTGGCCGGCAGCGGCAAGGGCGGCGACTTGCAGGCGAAGTACAGCGAGGCGTTTGAGAATCTGTGCGGACACATCAAGAAACTGAACTCGAACAACATGCCCAACAAAAGCGATTGGCCGATGGCCGCGATGGTGGCGGACTTGCTCGCCAAGCGCGACGCCATGATCGACGCCCTGGTGGAGCGGACGCGGGCGTGCGAAGCGAAGCTGGTTGAACTGACCGAGGAGGACGAGCCGGAAGTGAAGCGTTCCCCCGGTCGTCCACGAAAACTTGAGACCGTAGGAGCCTGACTATGGCCGACAACATTAGCGTATCGACAAGCGGCGGAACCGAGACCATCGGAGCCGACGAGATTTCGTCGGTGAAGTATCAGCGGGCAAAGCTGATCTACGGACCCGACGGCACCAACAGCGGCGACGTGCAGGAAGCCAGCACCAGCACCAAGGGTCCGCTTCCCACGGCGGCCTACCAAGCGACCGACTACATCATGCTGGCGGGCTTGGGTTTGGTGCCGAAGTTCGCGGTCATCAACCTGACGGCGACCGGCACGCTTGTCGCGGCAGTGGCGAGCAAGAAGATTCGCGTGCTGGCGCTGGTGATGACAATGGATTTCACGACCGGCGACGAAACCTACACCTTCAAGTCCGGGGCCGCTGGAACGGCATTGACGGGTGCATTTGCTGGCCCAGCGAACACGGTCACTCGTCCGTTCGTCGTTCTTCCGTTCAATCAAGTTGGTTGGTTTGAGACGACCTCCGGCGTTTTGCTTGAGCTTTCTCTCGCCGGAACAACGCCGATTAGCCAAGGCTGTTTGTCGTACATTGAGGTTTGATGATCCCGATCCTCTTCAATCTTCCGACCCAACCGTCCAGTCTGATGACTGGCTACTCGGACTATCGGTTCGAGATTGCCGAGACGCTGGGGTACGGGCCGACTGAGGAGTATTGGACGACGGATCAGATCGCTTCGATTGAGCGGTCGATTCAGAAAGCCTATCGCTGGTGCTTGTATCCGCAGACGATTCCGGGTGAGCGGGTTCCGCACGTCTGGACTTTCATGGAGCAGACCACGACGCTAGCTACCACGGCGAGCGACTACGACTACACGCTTCCCGCCGACTTCGGGAGTTTTGTCGGCAACTACTTCAAGTGGGGCAGCGGCAGCGGCTACGATCCGCCGTTCCGCGTATCCGACACCGACATTCTGATTCAGCGGTCGCAATCGACTTTGACGGGTAGACCACAGAAGTTCGCGCTTCGCTGGCGAGCGCAATCAGCCGGGGCGACTCAGCTTCAAGAGGTCATCTTTTGGCCGACCCCCGACGCCGCCTACACGTTGACTTACACTTACGCGATTCTGCCTGGCAAGCTGGAGCGGGTGAATCCGTATCCGCTTGGCGGACCCCGGATCGCCGAGTTGTTGTTGCAGGCGTGCCGGGCGCTGGGCGAATTGAGTAAAACGGGGCAGCGGGGCGATCAGTGGGCGGTGTTTATGACCGCCCTGCAATCCGCGATCCAGATGGACAAGGGGACCAACACGACGCCGACGGTCGGCGTCTTCGGTCCCAATGCGTCGGTGTCCTATCGCGGCACGGACGGAGAGACAACCTATTACTACGGGCCGTATCAGAACTCGCCCGAGAACGGTTCGGCGCTCTATAGCCTGACGGCGCAGTAGGAGACGCTATGGCTTCGGCAAACAAACTCGACCTCGACATTACCGGGCAAGGGCTTGGCAACTACCAGATGTGCAAGAAGCTGTCCGGCGCTCAGACGGCCATCACGGCGGCCAAGCTGACCAGCGGATTGTTTCAGGCCAGCTACGATGAGGCGCTCGACTACTTCGATACGGACGCGATCGCGGCGTTCGAGTTGCAAGCCTGGGGTGTCGCCAGCGATACCAACACCGCGACCCTCAATCTGTATGGTTGGGGCAACGGCGGGCCGGGCGTTCACTTTGGAACGATTGACGTGACCCACGGCAACTTCACGTCGGCGGCGTCAACCGGATGGCACGCCTTGCCGACCGCGCACTATTCGGTGCGCGATCCGGCCACTGGATTGCTCGCCGCCACCGCGTATCGCGGGGCCGACATCTACGCCCAGACAACCGACTACTACGATCTGCTGACGGTGTTCACCACTGAGGCGGACTTTCCCGCCCACTGTATCGTGAACCTCTCGTCAATGCAGTACAAGTACATTGCGATTTTAGTGACGGCGCTGACCGGCACGTCTTGTGCGTGCGTGATGCGACCGTTGGCGTTGAAAGGTAAATGGACCAGCCCTGACGGGCTGACGTAGGAGTAAGGCTATGCCGAATCCGAGCCGAACCATTCGATACGCGGCCCATAACGCGAACAACGCGCAGGCCACCGTCACGGTCGGCGGAAACCCCGGCGAAACCGTCGGCGTTTTGAAAATCATCGCCGGGTACGACAGATTTCCCATCGGACCCCACGATCGCCTCCTTTGGATTCACGTTCACCGACACGGCGTGATGTACCCATTGACGATTCCGATGGAGCAAACGGGCGTGGTCCTCATCGACTTCGCGGAAGGCGAATTGCAGGCGGACGAAGGAAGGAAGATTACGGTGAGTCTTACCGCGAGCGGCGAGACTGGAAACTGGTCAAGAGTAAACACCATTTACAGTGTTTAGGAGATAGACAATGCCAGCACACAATTCAACCAAGAACCAGGAACAGGCTGTCAGTGGGGGCTGGGATACGTCGGTTGACGTGGCCCAGACGATCGTCGGCAACGTCGCCATTACCGGAGACGAGACTGTCAGCGGCACGCTGGGCGTCACCGGCGTCGCCACGTTTGCCACGTCTCTTGTCGGCAAGAACCACAGCTTCCATCCAACGACCGGAATCGAGGCGATTACTGCGGCGGGAACCAACCAGGCCACCGCCGAGGTTTTCGCCAGCACCACGGCGGGCTACAAGCTGGTATCCGACGGGGATGGAACCAAGGGCGTTAGCTTCTCGCTCATTGCGTCGTATCCGCAGGGTCGTGTCTTCACGGTTGAAAACGCCGCTTCTTCGGCGCTCAAGGTCTATCCGGGAACAGGAGAGACTATCAACGGCGGATCGGCTAACGCCGCCGTCACCATTCCGGCTCGCGCGGTGGTGACATTCACGGTCTCTTCGGCGACGAATTGGTCCGCTGACTTCATCACCCCCGCGACGACTTTCACGCAAACCGACTCGACGGCGGACGCGACGATCGCGGCTCCGACGGCCACGACCTTGACGCACTCAGCGGTTGGTGGGACGGCGGACGGAACGCTGGTGGACTGCACCGGAACCTATTCGGAAGCCGCCGTGGAGGAGAACTTCAAGGAATGCGCGACTTCCATAAACCTTCTGATTGCTGACGTGCGCGACAACAAGAGCGCCATCAACAGCATCATCGACGCCTTACAGGCGAGAGGAATCGTGCTGTAGCGGAGGGCTGTGATGTGCCGCGAGAAAGTCTCGACATCCGAAATCCACTTGCTGGCGCTAGCAAGGAGATGGCATTCCAGCACGGGGACGGCCCCTACACGGCCCCGGAAATCCTGAATTGCTGGCCGCGCGACCTGCTCTCTCGGCGGCGGCGCTGCGGATCGAGACCGGGGCTAAAGAGGGCGTTCGCCCAGCAGCTTTCCGGCACGTCCTTCGACCTGATCGCGGAAGTGCGGGAAGCAAGCACCTCGCAGGGGACTGTTCTTACTGATTTCGCCGATAGCTCGGCTCACGACCCGCCGTGGAATCCTCAAACGTGGGGCTATCCTTCCGGCGCAACCGGCACGTTACCGGCGGCGCTTTCATCGGGCGGCGGCATGTTATTCCGAGATCACACAGAGCAAAGCTCCGGCGACTACGCTCACAACATGACCCACACGGCGCTTTCCCCGGATATCGACCTGACCGCTTCGTACAAGTTTGACCTGGATTTGCTGGAAACGTTTCCGCCGTCATCGACCGGATCGTTTTTGGGCGCTGGTTTCTGGATTAGGATGAACGATACCGCTCCGTTGGGAACCTTCAGTGGCGTTCACTGCTATTGGATTCTATACCAATCCGGCGGACGGGCGGACGTATGGCTCCAAGTCGATGTCTACAGTGGCGGAGCCTTGCTGTCACAGGCGGTTGACGGCGCAACCTGCGCCGCACAAGACCATCAAAACGTGACGCGATCGTGGCACCTGGAACTGACGATTGGGGACGGCGGAGCGGACAACGTCCGGTTCACGGCGTCTTCACCGCCGGGAGCAGGCGTCCCGATTAGCTTGGCGATTACCAAAACTTTGGTTACGGCTCCAGCGACAAGTCAGCGGTTCGGCTTCGATATGTTCCGACGCCGATCGTCGAGCGAAACATCCGGCACTCTGAAGGTCGGGCCGATGTCCTTGGCTTACACGGGCGATGGAACGCCAGCGTCCGGAGTGCGCAACCGGATTGTCGCTATTGCCAATCTCGACGACGCCCCAACCAAGCAAGGTCTATTCGAGGAGGACAATGCTTCACGGCTGATCGACGTATCGACGAACATCGTAGCAGGCATTACGGCGGTCACGGTGGGTCGGCTTTATCAGGCAGTAGACCTTCGCGGAATCCTCTACATCGTCAATTACAGCGGCGACGCGAACGCGAGGCTCCTGCACTACACTCCTTTAAGCAATGCCCTTGACCAGGCGACCGGCTCTCCGACCGCCTGCGAGCTAATTACCACCTACCGGGACGCTCTGCTGCTCGCCGGAAAGCGCGGCGAGGGCGGCGAATGGCACTTATCGAAACGCGGCGCATCGCACGCGGACTTAATTGGATCGACCGCGTGGACAGCGGATACCTCGGTCACGTCCTACGTTCTCGGCTCCACGTCCGAAGCCGGTCGAATCGGCGAGCCGATCACGGCCCTCATGCGCCACAGCGACGACTACATGCTGTTCGGTTGTCATTCGAGCATTTGGATTCTGCGGGGTGATCCGAACATCGGCGGAACGATCGACGTTCTTGATCCACGGCACGGGGTTATCACGGCCTCGGCCCATTGTCGCGGGCCGGGCAGTTCGTCGTTTTTCCTGGCTCTCGACGGACTCTACGCGATCCCCTACGGCGGCCAGCAAGAACCGATCCCGCTGTCCAAGAAACTCCCCCAAGAGCTTCGCTACATCAACCTCGGGCAAAATCGCGTGTTCCTCGCGTACGACGTGGTGCATGAAGGGATCATCATCGCGGTCACGCGGATCGACGGCGGGCAAGGGACTTACTTCTTCTACGACATGGACACCCAAGGTTTCTTCCCGATGCGGTTCCCAACCCACTGCGAGCCGACATTCCTGCATTACTACTCGGCGGATGCGCCAGGCCAGCGGGCGATCCTGTTCGGTGGGCGGGACGGCTACATTCGCCAGTTCGACGACTTCGGGCGTTCGCAAAGCGACGACGGCGTGGACTGGACTTCCCGAATGGTGCTGGGTCCGATTTTGCTTGCCCCATCCGGCTACGCCGATGGAATGCTCCGCGAGGTCATACCCCAGACGGCGGTGGGAAGCGGTGACGTGACCATGTTCGTCCAGGTCGGAAACAACGCCGAAACGGCGCGGGAAGCGGTCGAACGTAACGGCTTCACCGCTCGTGCGGGCCTGCAACTTACCTGGACGCCGCAACTTCGCGGGAACGCCTGCTACATTGGATTCGAGAAAACCGGCGGAACGTCGTGGGCGATGGAGAAAACCACGATCGTCCGCGAGCCGCTTGGGAAACTAAGACCGTAATGGCGACGATTCGCTCCATTGGAAAGTCTCCTCGAAGCCCGCATGAGGTGGAACAGCGATTCCGCGAACTGCGTTTGCAGTTGCCGCCGATGGCGTTCGATTGGACCGGCGCTGCGCCAGCGTCATCCGACGACACGACCAAAGGCTGGAAGATCGGATCGAAGATTTTTACCGGCGTCCAGACCCCGCCATTGCCGTCCAACATCATGTACATCTGCACCAACAATGCCGCAGGGGCCGCCGTTTGGCAGCAAATGGAAGGAAGCGAACCGGCGAGCGTGGTGGCGGGCGGCGAAGCGTTGGTGTCCACGGACTACATGAGCGCCTTTGATGTGTCGCTCGCCAAGAACATGCGGGCGACAATCGCGGAGATATTTTCAGCGGCGTTAGGCGCAGCGCAGACCTATGCGGCCTCCAACGTGACGACGGATCGGACCTACGACGCCAATGCAACGACACTCGACGAGATCGCGGATGTTTTGGGAACCTTGATCGCCGATCTGCGGGCGAAGGGAATTGTAGCGTAGGAGCGAAACATGGCGGTACTGTATTGCAGGAGCACCGATGGAAGCGACCTCGACGACGGGTCCACCTGGGCGCTGGCTAAGGCGACGATGGAGACGGCGGCGGTCGGTGCGCTGGCGGTCGCTGTTGCCGGTGACACGATTTGGGTTTCCGACGCTCACGCTGCTACGCGCGGAGCTGCTGCTGCTTGGACATTGCCCACCGCCGACGGGCTGAAGATTCTGTGCGGCGACGATGTTGCCGAACCGCCCACCGCCTTGACCGCAACCGGCTCCGAGGAGACCACCGGCGACTTCGCTATCAGTTTCGTGGCCGGCCACGGCTACGTTTACGGCCTGATCTTCAAGTCCGGCACCGGGGCGGGCAGTGCATCGGACATTCTCTTCAACACCAACGCCTCGCTGAACTACGGGATTACGTTCGACACCTGTCAGTTCAAGCAACTTGCCACGGGAACAAACACGACCCGGCTCGGCGTGTCGGCTGGCGACGCCGTGTTCGGCAAGTTCATCAACTGCGATTTCAACTGGTCGGCGGCCGCGCAAGGATTCCTGCTTCAGAATGGACGATGGGAGTTTTCCAAGCTGACCATTTCAGGCACCGCTCCGACCTCGCTTATCAGCACCACGGCGGACGGCGGACGCATCCTGGTTGAAAACTCCGACCTCAGCGGCTTGGTGGTCACGAATCTCGTCAACGCCGGAACGGCGAACGGCTCGCACATCATTTTCCGCAACGGCAAAATGCCCGCGTTCACGAATGTCATTACCGGAACCATTCCGGCGGTCGGCGGGAACGTGGTCGAGATGTTCAACTGCGACTCGGCGGACACGCACATTCGGTACGCCCGCTACACCTACCAAGGATCAATCGTACAAGAGAGTACTATTGTTCCGACGCCGGGCGCGTCCGACGGCGACACGGCGTTCTCGCTGAAACTGGTCTCGCTCGCCACGGGTCCGACCTTTTGGAATCCGCTCTACACCAACTGGAATTACCGTCGTCAAAACACGGTCGGTTCGGCGATCACCGTGACCGTCGAGGTTGCCAGCAACGCAACCCTCACGGACGCGGAGTGCTGGCTTGAAGTAGCGTACCTGGGAACTTCCGGGTTCCCGCTAGGCACGGTCATTACCGACCGGGCCGCAACGATCATTGCAACCCCGGCGAACCAGACGACTTCCTCGGTTTCCTGGGCGTCGAGTCCCGGCACCACCCAAAAACTCGCCGTGACGTTCACGCCGCAAGAGAAGGGTGTTTTTATGTGGCGGGTGGCGCTGGCGAAGGCGAGCCAGACGGTTTACGTCGATCCCATGACCACTGTGAGCTAAACGATGGCCTTGCAATACATGCTTCCAGGGGTCGGGTTCGTCGAGGACCAGGCAGCGTCCGGCGAGTACATGCTTCCCGGCGTTGGGTTTTTAGAAGAGACGAACGCCGCCGTCGCCATGCTGACCGCCGATCGAACGTCCGGCATGGCCGAACTGTCGGTGCAGTTCTCGGTCAATCGCGGCATTACCGCCGGAGACGCCCTTCCGATCCGCGAAGGCAGCGAGATTGTCGATCGGGTGTTGTACGTTTGGGACTTCGGCGACGCCAACGATTTCGTGAACGGCGAGAATCTTCGGTACGGATTCGGACCCAACGTCAGCCACCTCTACAAAACGGCAGGCACCTTCGTCTGCACCATGTATGCGTTCGAGGCTGGCGTGGAAACGACGTGGACTCAGACCATCACGGTCTCGGCGTGGAGCGGCGGTACCACTTACTACGTCAACAGCGAACTCGGCAGTGACGCGAACGCCGGTACGGCGGCGGGCGCATCGGCTTGGGCAACTGCAACGCAAGTCCACACCCACCTGCAAGCCCTCGGCGCATCGACGCAAGCCCAGTACCTGTTTACCGCCGTCACTGCCGCCGGGGCGCAGATGCAGTTCACTCACAACATCAATGCGACCATCGGCACCCGCACCGAGAAAGTACGAATTGGCGTCCACGATCCCGGCACGACCGGCATCAAGCCCAAGATCAACTGCGGAAGCCCGAACGGTTGGCTGCACATGACCAACGCCTGCGACGATATCCGCATCGTCGGGCTGCACGTCGCGGGTCTGTCGAGCTCTGGTAGCTGGGGCGTGCGGCCCGGCAAGCACACCACCATTTACAACTGCTTGTTCGACGGATTCGACATTGGGCTGAATACCGGGGCGCTTCACCTTCTCAAAGAGTACGTATTGTTGCAACAGTGCCGGTACATCAACACGCGCGGCTACTGCTCGCTGTTCAACTTCGGGCGATACTGCGCCTTCATCAGCAATACTTTCGACGGAATAGCCCCCTTTGCGACCGGCGGGCTAGGTGGCGCGCATGTTTTACGAACCTACATGACGCGATCGTATTTTGCGTTCAATGAACTGACCGGAAGCAATGGTCAACAGGGCCACATCTGGAAGTGGGTTGGGATTGCCCCGGTCGGTTCGGCGTCTCGCCCGTCGCAAGTTGACTCGGATATCCCCTACATCGAATACACGACGACGTGGCGCAACAAGCTCCACAGCGCGAGACCCACCGGAACGGCGATCCTGTTTTCCATCTCGCCGATCGACTCGGGCGACGACCAGCTCGCGCAGCACTGCATGTTCTGGGAAAACCGCGTGGCAATGAACGGCAGCGCCGCCCAGATTGGCTACGACATTCAGTGGCCGAACAACAGCTACGTCAACAACGTGGCCGACCTTACCGGATCGACCAGCGCGACCCGCAAGGGATTTCGGGTGCGGCGGCGAGGCATCGAACTCAATCCCGACACGAACAACCTATTGCACAACACCACCTATTGTGGAAGCGGCAGCGGATCGGTGTGGGGAATTCACATTCTGAATCTTCTCGAAGGCGGCGGCACGCCAGCCGCGCCACCGACCTCGAACGTGGTCAAGAACAACCTCCTGCTCTCGACGGCGGGCACCGCCCAAGGGTCGAACGGCGTGTCCGACGAAGGCACCACCACGACCCTTACGACCAACAAGGCCAGCACGACCGCGACCGATCTCGTGCTTCCCGGCGGAATCGAGGGCGACTACCGGCCCACCAGCGGATCGTCGGCGGCGGATTTCTGCACTCGCCTCGACGCGGCTTACTACGCATCGACCGCAATTCCTACCCGCACGGCACGTCCCTCGGCGGCGTTGGCTAGCGATGCCGGGGCCTACGAGTTTGTGTCAGTTGTAAGCGTTGTCGCCGAGCCTGAGCCGGTTGTCTCGTCGATGGGCGTCAACCTCGATAAGTGCAAGTACAACTCGACCGCCTTGATTTTCAAGGACTTGATGAAGCAGTCTGGGGCGGCCACCGGCAACTACGCGGCCTACGGCTGGCAGACGATCAACTCGTCCACGCTCGCCGACACCGCCGATACCGTGACCGACTACATCGGCGCGACCGGCTGGCCGGACGTGACCTTACCCACCGGAACCCGGACCATTGAAACATACATGCGGTCCTATTTGACCGGATCGCACACCGTCCTATTCGATGGAGCCGGAACGCTCATCTTCCGCGGCGCGGCGGTTGGAACCATCACCGCCAGCGGCCAGACCATCACCGTCGATACCGCGAACACGGATATCAAGATGCGGGTGTCGGCGACCGACGTGGGCACGCCCATCAACAACATCCGGGTCGTGCCGGACGCCTACGTCGCTACCTACGTCGCGGCTCCGTTCTATCCAGACCTGATTACCCGCCTGCAAACCTTCGCTCTGGCCGGTACGCGGGCCGTTATTCGAGCAATGGAACTTACCCGCACCAACGGCTACAAGCCGGTAACGGGATGGGCGAATCGGTCGCTCACGACCTGGAACAGCCAAGCCACCGGCTTCGGTATGGCCTGGGAAACAGTCTGCGATCTTGCCAATGAGGTTGGTGCTGATCTCTGGGTTTGCATACCTCATCAGTACGCGGACGCTGACATCACGTCCCTGGCCGCCTTACTGCTCACCGACCTTGGTACCAACCTGCGAGTGTTCGTCGAGTTCTCGAACGAAGTGTGGAACACGAGTTTCGATGCGTACAGCCACGCCGCGACCGGCACTGGCGCGGTGGAGATGGGC
>ERZ1292625.572-Hain-H41-01um-R1-572-length-53850-cov-7_pt1 | contig 53850 bp, 62 predicted proteins | sample MGYA00564400_ERZ1292625 | MGnify/ENA primary metagenome ERZ1292625 (study PRJEB36523, sample SAMEA6512639) | groundwater metagenome | collected 2019-01-08 | study: AquaDiva: Metagenomics assemblies of 32 groundwater samples | reverse complement strand
CTACTAATGGTGGCACGCAACAAAATGGAGATTTACAAGGTCAACAGTATCAAGGTATTGCGCCTAGCGGAGGAATTTGTAGCCCTGGCTGGAACCTTGAAACTACTAATGGTGGTCAGACTTATTGCGCCCCAACCCAAACAAAATGTGATGGAGATAATCCTGGATCGGTTTTAACTACAGATAATTCTGGTTTTAAAGTGTGCTGGCAAAAAATAAATAATCCACAACAAGGCCAACAAAATCAGCCTGGCCAGTTTCAACAATTCAACGGGGGTCAAAACTTTCAAGAAGGAAATAACGGACAACAACCACAACAAGGTAAGCAACCTATGATGGGAGGCCAGAACAACCAAAATCAATTTGGGGGTAATAATCAAAATCAACAAAACAGACAAGGTCAAGAACAAATGCAGAAAAGGCAAGAGCAACAGCAGTCCCAAATGTTAAAAAATACTCAAAGAGGTTTAGTTCAAGCGCAGAAAAATATTACCAATATGGAAAAAAGAATTTTAGCAATTCAGAAAAAAGGAGGGGTAATTTCTCAAGATTTAACCAATGCTTTTCAACAAGCTAAAAGTTTAATAACCAAGGGTCAAACTGCTACTACTATGGATGAGTTTCAATCCGCTGGTCTAGAAGATATGCAAGATATTATGGAAACAATTAATGATGGCATGCAAAAAGCAGAAATGAGCACCCAGTTTCCAGCAATGTTAAAACAAGCTAGTAAAATAATTGCCCAACAAAAAAAATCCTTGGCGTCGGCTCAAAAAAGATCTAGCTCTCTTAAAATTGATCTAAGCTCACTTATTACCAAATGGCAGACTGCTATTGATGGAGTGAGCCAAAGTATCACTCAAGCTCAACAAGATTTTCAAGCGAGTAATATAGAGGATGCTGTAACTGCTCTTAAAGACAATGTTTTTGATGTTTCTCAAGATATGCATACTTATCAACAAACATTTGATATGGTTTCTAATAGCCAAAAAATGCTTACAAATGCCACCAAAGAATTAGTTAGTATTGAAAAAAGAATAGCAGCCCTTAAAAAACAAGGTAAAGATACTGGTGATGCAGAATCAGTTTTAGCTGATTCTAAAAGTAAAATCCAAATAGTTAAAGATAGTATAACCAAACCGGATATTGACCCAGATACTCTTATGGAAGCCATTCAAAATATTCAAGATTCTAAAGATGAGCTTTATAGCGCTATGTATGATTTGACTGGTTTAAAACAGTATAATATACAAACACAGCAGACCGTTCCATGGTTAGAAGTTCAGCAATTCCAAGCTCCTCAAGGTATGCAACAATATTTTGGAGGATTTAGCCAACAACCACAAAATGGACAAGGTGAACAAAGAAATATGCAACAACCTAGTAACAGACCTTCCGAAAATCAAAATAACAATTTTCAACAAATGCCTGGCGGTGAAAATAATTCTCAATCTTCTGGTCCACAAGGCTTAAACACTAATAGTTCTTCTGTTGCCACAGCATCGGTATTTGATTCCATTTTAAACCTCTTCAAAATTAAATAGAATCTCTACAAAAAAAAGTTATTAACTAATATAGTTTTGTTTAAAAATTTTATATTTTCTACTATACTTAGGTTATAATCATGATATGAAAACTTTTTTTAGAAGCTTATTTTTGTTTTTTCTTTTGCTTATACTTTTCCCGAGTATAGCTTCGGCGCATCAACCTAGAATTGTTACCAGTACAGAAACCATTGTTACCGATCCCGAAATTTCTAAGGCTTATTATGGCAAGTTAGATGGCGATCCACACATCTACAAGATTAACGCTCAAAAACCCTTCAATCTATACATTAATTTGCTTGTACCCGATGTTAAAGGACAAAAGAAAGATATTGCTGCAATAATTACAAAAAATGGCAATGCAGAACATCCAATAGTAATGCTTATTGGCGCCAATTACGACTGGATAAGATTTTGGGAAAAATTTGGCCGAAGTTGGTATTGGCAAGTCCCAGAATTTAGAAAAGATGTAGGCGCAGGGGAATACGAAATTAAAATTTGGAATGGTCTAAACGATAGTAAATATGTTTTAGCCATAGGCGAAAAAGAAAACTTTAATTTTAGCGAAACCTTAAATGCTATAAAACTAATTCCAAAAATTAAATGGAGTTTTTCTAACCAACTACCCACAAATTTTATTCTTTCACCGTTTGGTTTTGGCTATGTGTTTATTATGTATGTGCTAGCTTTTGGCGCAGGTTTTCTTTACCAAGCTATTATTAAAAAAATTCATCCTAATAATTCTAAATATGGCGTACACAAAAATATTGGCAAAAAAGACCGCGAATTACGCTTAGCCATAGGTACTGGTTTATTTATAATAGCTATTACCACAATATGGCATCCATTTTTATTCTTTTTTTCTGGGTTTGCTTTTTTTGAAGTGGTTTTTAGTTGGTGTGGAATTTATTCAATTTTAGGCAAGAGTACTTATTCGGAATGATCCGCAATTTGTTTAATGTATTTTGTTTATATAATTGAATGCAAAGATAAATCGCTTTATACTGGAATAACTACAGATATAGAACGGCGGTTTAGGGAACATAAAAATGGAATGGGTGGCAGTTATACCAGAGCTAAAAAAGTTATAAAAATTGTTTATAAAGAAAAGCATCCTAACAGATCTTCGGCTTTAAAATGCGAAGCCGAAATAAAAAGTTGGAATAGAACCAAAAAATTAAATTTAATAAAACTTAATAAACAAAAATAATGTTATAATTAAGGCATAATGGATTAAAGGCGAACATACTAGTTTACTATTAATAACGTTTCTATTAATTTAAATGGCAAAAAAGAAAAAAGGTGAAGTAAAAGGAAAAAAGAAATTTAAGAAAGGTAAAGATAAAAAGAGAAGACAGCGTTAGTTATAAAAAATCCCGACATAAGATCGGGATTTTTTATTTGACGAAAAAATTTTATGGTTATATTATATTCTTTAGCTCTTTATTCTAAACCCATTAATGGGAGGAGAAACTCCAATGGAAAGACTTCGTGATCACGACAGCCAAGTTGTGCCGACACCACCTATGTCATACCAAGAGCAACAAGCATGGCAATCTGAACGCAGTGCCATAGATCAAAAGTTTGTGGCAGCTGGCCATAAAGCGGAAGACACCAGTTGCAACCATCTACACTGGAGATTTGCCAAACATGGGCCGATACTGCACCTGCGGAAGCATTATGTGTGATTTTGGCGACTAACCCTTTTCAACGACCCAGCGAACCTGCTGGGCGTTTTTATTTATAAAAGATATAATAAGAAAATGGTAAAGAAAAAAATAATTTACATATTTTTGGGAATAGCCATCATTTTGATAGCAATAATATTTTGGCATAAAAATTCGCTTACAAAAAATATTTCAGAAACTCCATTAATAACCGAGCCTATTTCTAAAACGTCAAAACCTATTATAATCAGATCCGAACCTCAAAAAGAAAAGGAGGTTTTATGTGTTAAAGAACAACGTGGTGCCGATTTTTGCACTCAAGTTTATGCTCCAGTTTGTGCCGAAGTTAATATTCAATGTATTAAAGCGCCATGCAACCCAGTTAAAGAAACTTTTTCTAGTTCTTGCGAAGCTTGTAAAAATCAATTAGTAAGTTCATATACAACAGGCGAGTGTAAATAGAAACATACCAACAATCTCAAGTTTGTAAGGATGTTAGTAATGTTGTTTAATATATTGAAGTGGGACTTCGATAATTTTACAATAAAGAAAGTTGATTTATTTAATGTATAATCCTACAAAACCATATAAACATAAAATTCTTAAATTAATTGAGAACACTTGGAATACGCCGTATGTAAAAGTAGAAAAAGATGTCTATCCAATAATCACAAAAAAATTTTCGTACCCCGAAGTTCAGCATACCGACGGCATCGGCACAAAAGGATATTATCACTGGCAAAAGCGTACATTTAAAAATGCCGTATCAGATGCGTTAGCGATGAACTTAAACGACCTAGCCATGATTAGAGCAATTCCATACGCCATACAAAATCATATTGTTTTGCCAAAAGACGATCACAAGGCAATATTAGAAATAGTAAAAGCATTAGCATTTGAATGCAGTAAAAGAAAAATTGCCATGACGGGAGGCGAAACATCAATTCATTCCGGTTCGGATGGAATGGATATTTGCGTTACTATTTCTGGATTCATAAAAAATAGAAGAAAAAATCGATGTCAAACTGGTGATATCTTGATTGGGCTTGCCAGTAATGGCCTCCATTCAAACGGCCTTACTAAAACCAGAGAAATTCTTGGGTCAAAATATAAGCCAGAGTTTACCGAACCCACAAAAATTTATCTTGATGAAATTCTTTCTTTGTTTAATATATGTGAGATTAATGGAATGATGCATATTACAGGCGGGGCATTTACAAAACTTAAAGACATTTTAGGAAATAATAATGCAATTATTTCTCATACTAAAAAGTTAGAACCTCAAAAAATCTTTTACGATATGTATTCCAAAATACTTTCTAATAAAATTATGTATTCTACATTTAACTGTGGCATAGGCTTTGTCCTTTCGGTGCCAAAGCAAGAAGTTTCAAAAATTCTTTCATACTTGAAAAGTGCTGACATTATAGGAGAAATAGTAAAAGGTGAAAGTGGAGTTCATATTAAATCGGCATTTGATCAAAAAATTATAAGATTATAGAATAACATGGCAATAATTAATAAAAAAGTCTGGCCGGAATATTTCCAGAAAATAATATTGGGCGAGAAAAAGTTTGAACTGCGTCTAGCCGATTTTGAAGTAAACAAAGGCGATACTTTAGTTTTAGAAGAATGGAATCAAGATAAAAAAGAATACACCGGCCGAAAAGTTGAGGTTACAGCAACTTATATTTCAAAAACCAAGGGCTTAACTTTCTGGCCGAAAGAAGAAATCGATAACTACGGTTTTCAAATTATTCAGTTTGATATAAAGTAAAGTCATGCTAGAAAAATTTGGGTCACCAGAAAATAAATTTATTACTGACGAAGAAATTACTGAGGCTTTGCGCGCCAAAGGTAACGAAGATCCAGAAACTCGGACTCTTTTATTAAAATGGACAGAACAAAACGAAACGGAAGCAAATAATATAAACACCAGCAGAGCTAATATCGAATGCACGGTTAAACAAGCCCTACTTTATAAAGAGGCAGACTATATTGAGGAAGCGTTAGATACTTTGGAAGATGCTCGACTGGCGGCATTTAACGAAAAAGAAACTGAACTGTATGAACAGATTATTGCTATAATAAATGGTATCGACTAAAAATATTTATAAATTACATAAAAATACGATTATGTTAAAATTATAATTATGAAAAAACATAAAAATATAATTTCTTATTTTGCCAGAAATCTATCTATTGTTATTGGATTGGTTCTTATCTGGCGAGGGGTTTGGTATGTGTTAGATGAAATAGATATAATGTTTGCCGATGGTAACCATGCTATAAGCGCTATCGGAGGCATTATTTTGGGTCTTATTGTGCTTTATGCTCCAGACAAAGATTTAAACGAAATAAGCAAGCTTTAGCTCTGTATTTAGCCATATTTGATCCCGTTAGAAACCACACCCGCGCTCTGTGCGCCCAAAGGGACTAGGGGCGGGCTGTTTCTAACGGGATTGACACGAAAATATCTTTGGTATATAATAGACAGATAATTTAATATCTCATCGGTTTTTGACGTTTAGAGGCGTTACTGCAAATATGCAGAATAATACCTAAAAATATAAGCTTTAAGGGCTTTTGTCTGGAACTCGTGAGCGGGGCAACCCCCTTAAGCATATATGAGAAGCTTCAATAATAGAGGCCCTAGAAGGCCTTTTCCTGTTAGAAGGTTTAATGATACTAGCCGTCCTCCAAATAGAAGGGGTAATGGGCAAATTGGACAATATATAAACCCAGCTAAGTTTATTAGCAAAGCAGTAAGCGCCGTAGATAGCATAGAGTATATACCTGAACATAAGTTTCAGAATTTTGATATTGATCACAAGTTAAAAAGCAATGTTCTAAACAAAGGCTATAAATTACCAACACCCATACAAGATCAAACCATTCCACTTATTTTGGAAGGTAAGGATGTTGTTGGTGTAGCCAATACCGGAACCGGTAAAACCGCCGCGTTTTTAATTCCTTTAATAAATAAAGTTTATTTAGCCAACAATAACGACAAAGTTTTAATTGTTGTGCCGACCCGCGAACTTGCTATTCAAATAGATTCAGAATTTAGATCTTTAGTTAAAGGTTTACAAATGTTTTCCGTTTGCACAGTTGGCGGTATGAGCATAAGCCGACAAATTTCGGAACTTAGGCTCCGTAATCATTTTATTATTGGCACGCCTGGTAGATTGAAAGATTTGATTGAACGCAAAATGATTCGCTTAAACGAATTTAAAACAATCGTTTTAGACGAAGCCGATAGAATGTTAGATATGGGTTTTATTCACGATATGCGTTTTGTTATGGCTGGTATGCCACGCGAAAGGCACACACTTTTCTTTTCAGCTACAATCTCAACAGAAATTGAACGCCTTATTTCTGAATTCTTAAAATCCCCCGTACGTATATCTGTAAAAACCAGAGACACCGCCACAAATGTTGACCAAGATGTTGTAAAAGTTGGCGGAGGTAAAAATAAAATAGAGGTTTTACACGAATTGCTTATTCAAAAAGAATTTAACAAAGTTTTAGTTTTTGGACGCACCAAACACGGTGTAGAAAAACTTTCTAAAGCTTTAGCCGACCGAGGCTTTAAAGCTGATTCCATTCATGGAGATAAAAACCATTCAGGCAGACAACGCGCACTTACCGCTTTTAAAAATAATCGCGTCCAAGTGTTAGTGGCTACAGATGTAGCGGCCAGAGGTTTAGACATTCCAGATGTTTCGCACGTTATTAATTTTGATTTACCTAATACATACGAAGACTATGTACACAGAATTGGCCGAACAGGACGTGGCGACAAAATGGGTAAAGCTTTAACTTTTATAGATTAATTTATTATTTAATATCGCTTTTCGCAAAGTTCTTAAACATCATTCCTCACAGGCGACGCAGAGCCTCTTTATTTATATAAATAGTCTTCCTGCCTACGGCAGGTAAACTCCACGCCTGCCCGCCTCTGGCGGGATGCTGTTCGGAATGATGTTTTCTAACTTCCAAAAATATCGCTTATCACAGCATTCACGGAGATGACCAAATATACAATTGAGAGGACTCCGTGTCGCTGTGATAAGCGATATTAAAATAATGTTAATAGACGATGTAAAAATTATAATAAAAGCTGGCAACGGCGGCCGAGGTGCTGTGGCTTTTAATAAAAACATGAAAAGTTATGGCCCCGTAGGTGGCGATGGTGGCAACGGTGGCAGTATTTTTTTTGAAGGTATTTCTAACTTAAATGCTTTAGCTCAATTTAGATATAAAAAAGAAATAAAAACCAAAAATGGTGAAAACGGCAAAGGCCAAAATAACGATGGCGCTAATATAGAAGAAATAGTTTTACAGATTCCAATTGGCACTGTTATAACAAATTTAGACACCGGCGAAGTTGCCGAAATTACAAAAGTCGGCGAAAGAATTTTAGGGGCTAAAGGTGGCAAAGGTGGCAAAGGTAATTTTCAATTTAGATCTTCTATAAACACAACGCCGATGCAGTTTCAAAAAGGTTTGCCGGGTGAATCTTTTAGATTAAGGCTAGAACTTAAACTCATTGCCGATGTTGGTTTGCTAGGTTTACCTAACGCCGGAAAATCTAGCTTAATAAACGAATTAACCCGTGCCAATAGCAAAGTGGCTAATTACCCATTTACAACCTTAGAGCCAAGCTTAGGCGCTTATTATGAACTTATTTTAGCCGACATTCCAGGTATTATTGAAGGTGCATCTTTAGGTAGGGGGTTGGGCATAAAATTTTTGCGCCACGTTGAACGCACAAAAATTTTGTTTCATTTAATCTCGGCTGAATCCGAAAATATTGCTCGCGACTATAAAGTTATTAGAAACGAACTTAAAACCTACGCCAAAGCTTTGGCCGAAAAACAAGAATATTTATTTTTAACTAAAACAGATTTAATTACTCCTACCGAATTAAAGAAGAAACTTGCGATTATAAAGAAAATAAATAAAAACGCCGTAGCTATTTCTATACACAACTGGGATAGCATGGAAGAAGTAAAAAAGATTTTAAACAAAATTCAAGACGAAAAACTTAAAGAGGTAATCGCGTCAAACGCGACGCAGGAAAAAACCAAGGAAACTGCTCAAAGAAAAATTGACGAAACTAAATAAAGGTGATAACATCTCTTAAACGCTAAAAGTTAGTGTTTGTTCTTTTTAAAATCCTAACCATAGCCGATGGTGAATTAAGCCTAGGCGATTGGAGGATAAAACCATGGAAACGCACGAGAAGAGATTAGACAAACAAACTTTCCTTCACATAGTTGCGGATCGTTTGCTTGTACGAATTTTTGTTTGTGGAGATAGTACCTTGATAGCACTATTTGTGCAAAATAAAGATAAGATTATACAATTTTTTTATTCAGCTCGATATCGTCCTGAACTGGGTTTTACAAACACAATCGGTTTAACTGTAACAGAATTGGATGATACAGATGTAATTTCTACTCTAGAAAGATGGGGTGGAGGATCTATTCCAGAATATATGCAATGGATGCTTGAAGGAGAACTGGTAACCATAGTTAAGTCAGGGCCATCTATTAGAACCACCCACGGCATTCCTATATTTGTTCATCGTCATTTTGGACGTATTCAAGAGAACTTGATAAACCAAATGACCGCCTGTAAGGGTAATGCATCACTGTGCGAAAAATATTTAGTCGTTCTTAGGCGTCTAGAAGGTTTGCTAAACGAAAACGACAGCAATACTCAAGCCGCTGCAAGACAGATAGCCGAATTAATACAATACACATAGCAAACACCCCCCCGCTCTCACGAGCGGGTTTTTATTTCTTCATAAAAACTTCATATAGATAATGATTTAATTAACCTCATAAAAGGTCGCTATTGTTCTTTGCTAGATTATTACACTAAGTTATATTAAACCTATGAACAACGAACCTCAAAAACCACAACAACCACAGGGATAGAAAAATTAGAGTATTGTTAAGCTTATTTATTCTAAACCGTTCCCGTTTTGGGAACGGTTTAGAGAAAAAAAGAATGAAAATTTTAATAATAGAAGACGAAGAAAAACTAGCTATATCTATACAAAAGGGACTAAAACAAAATGGTTATACTTCGGATTATGTTTTAGATGGCGAATTAGCAGAAAAAAGATTATCTTTACACAGAAAAGATTATGACTTAGTTATACTCGATTTAATGCTTCCAAAAAAGAATGGTTTTGAAATTTGCAAAACAGCCAGGACAAATAGCGTAACTATTCCAATATTAATTTTGACCGCAAGAGATGCTATAGATGATAAAGTCCTTGCGCTAGATAATGGCGCCGATGATTATTTAGTAAAACCCTTTTCTTTCGACGAATTACTTGCAAGAATAAGAGCCTTATTAAGAAGACCTTCAGAAAAAAAAGTACCTATTCTAGAAATTGACGATTTAGTTTTAAACCCAAATTCTAGAGAAGTTACACGTCAAGATAAAATAATAAATCTAACTTTAAAAGAATATGAATTATTGCACTATTTAATGCGTGATCCAGGCAGAGTTTTTGGAAGAGAAGATATTTTTGCTCATTTGTGGGATTTTGCCGATAGTTCTTTAAGCAATGTTATAGATGTTCATATAAAAAATTTAAGAAAAAAAATAGATGATGAATACCCTAAAAAACTTTTGGAAACGGTTCGCGGTGTGGGGTACAGAATTCGGAACTAGTATTCCCAATATTTTTGCCTCGGCAAAATTTAAAATTGCTTTACTATATTTTTTAGCTAATGCTGTAATTTTAATTATCGCTAGTTTTGTAGTCGACCTCTATATAGGTAAATTTATTTTTAAAGAACTTTTTTCGCTTTTTGGCAGTGAGCCAGCAATAGATGCCACGACCGCAAGGATTTTAGAAAATATGAAACCAGAAATTTGGACAACGCGTATTATTAGAATAGTTATAATGGCGCCTGTTGCTTATTTTTTAGCTGGCATAACTTTAAAACCTATTCAAAAAGCCTTAGAATCTCAAAGTAGATTTGTGGCAAACGCCTCGCATGAATTAAGAACCCCTTTAGCCATAATGAAAACAAATTCAGATGTTATTTTATCTAATCCAAACCCAACAAAAGAAGAACTTATAACAACATTAAAAGAAAACACAGAAGAGATGGATAGAATGACAACAACACTTCAAGTGTTATTAAGTTTTTCCGGATACGAAAACAGAGTAAATAAACTTATATTTTCAAAAATAGACTTAACTAAAATAATTAGTAGAGTTATTCAGTTAGCTAGACGTCAAGCAGAACAAAAAAATATAAATTTAGAATATAATGAAACTTCTAAAATAATAACTAATGGCAATTCAGCGGCTATTGAAGAACTAATATACAATCTTGTTAAGAATGCAGTTTCTTATACACCTAAAAATGGTCAAATAAAAATAAAGCTATTACCAGAAAACGGGCATCATGTTTTATTATCAATTCAAAATTCAGGAGCAATAATTTTAGATAACGATTTACCCCATATCTTTGAGCCATTTTATAGAGGTGAAAATGCTACAAGTCCTAAAAAAATGGGGGCAGGCCTTGGCCTAGCTATTGCCTATGAGATAGCAAAAATACATGGAGCAAAAATAAATGTTGAGAGCACACAAAAAAATGGGACCATATTTTCTGTACAATTTAGAACTGTATAAATTATTTCTCCAAAACACAATTTAACAAAAGTTTATAGCCACAAACTTTTTCTACTGCATTTTCTATAATTTTTTATTTTTAAAAAACAAAGGGTTACCCTTTGGGATTTGATAAATTAGTTATTGACGGCGCCACACCAAGGGAATAGAAATCAAATAAAATATTAAAGCTAAAATTAACAATGATTGGATTCCCCATAAAAACGAAAAAACTTCAAACAACCCGCCAGCAGCCGAACCAATAAGATTACTCGCTAAAGCGGAAGATTTTTCTTCGGCGTCGCGCAATAATGTTATAAATATAATTCCAGAGAAAAAAAGCGGCAAATTTAAAAATAACGAACCGAAAATTGCTCTTAAATTAAACGCTAAAGAATTAAATACTTCAATTGGCATCAAAAATTGAAGCGCGAAAGACACTGCGAGTCCAGGGTAGGCAATCCAAAGCGGAAACTGAAATTTGGATTGAATAATATTGGCCAAAAGTATAAACAACAAAATAGCAGTTATAGTGAACAAACTCGTAACCCAGGTGTTCCCGAACAATAAGCTTGTTTTACTAACATTTTGGAATTCATATAAAAGAAATCCCGCGCCAAGAACAAAGAAGTCCCACCGAAAACTACCTTGCCACGAAACAATCTTGCGAAAAGCAAAAAATGCCGCAATAAGAAAAATAGAAACCCACAAATGTATTTGTGGTATTCGCGGACCATCTAAATAAAGATATGGCCAATTATCGGAAAGAGTAGTCGAATCATTTCCATAATACATACGCCTCTCTTCAATAAATTTTTTTAAATCTTGATTTTTATTTAAATATTTTTCTTCAACATCTCCCTTTTCGTTTGCCATAAATATAACCCCACCCAAACCAAAAAATTGCGTATCATGAAGTTCGAAAATCACTGGTTTGTGTCCAAAAACTTCATTTAAATTTTTTTCAATTTTATTGCCTATTTTAGTGTTTTGGAGAACTTCAAAAGAAAGAAATAACAAGCCATCTGGTTTAAGTATTTTTTTTACATCCTCAAAACTTTCTTTAGTGTAAAGATAATGATCCAAACGGATATTTGTGAGCGACGAAGATAGAGTATGAGAATCTGCTAAACCCATAACGATCATATCGTATTTTTTGCTAGTTCTACGGAAAAACGATCTGCCGTCGTCAATTACAATATTTACCTTTAGTGATGAATACGGATTTTCTGGATAATATTTTTTTCCAAAATTTATTATCTGCGGATCAATTTCAACAGCATCAACAGATGAAGCTCCCATTCTAACTGCTGCAGCCACATCATTTCCACCGCCAGCTCCCACAATAAGAACATCTTTAATATTTTGCTTCATAAGATATGGCAATCTGTATTGATCGGCAAAATTAACATTATAGGTGCTTGGCATAGGTAGTTCTTTTACTTTTTTCTCAATCTGAATTCGTTGTTCATCCGAAAAATTATAAAGACCCATATACGTGGCTCCGTTTACGTTAAGAAAATAATTGGGATGTGCAGAATCACTATCTGGATATTTATGAAGAGATAATTTTTGATACGGCGACCAAACTGTTTTTATCCAATTTTCCGAATTGTTTGGTATTCCTAAACCAACAGCAGCTGTAATAAAAATAACCACAACCATAAATATTTTGTGTTGTGCGGTATCCGATAAAAAAAATAAAATAAGTTGCGCAATAACTACTCCAACAAACGGCGAAATTGCAAAAAAAGACAAACCATAAAAAGCCCACATACCTACAATGGAGGCAACAATATTTATTGAATAAACAAAAATAATTCGTTTTGAATCTTCAAAAAAATTACCTAGATATCTGCCTAAAGGAATAAAGGAAAAGAGAACGAGAAAGAATAAAAATGCTGTCATAAATAAACCAGCAATTATATTCCCCAACGAAGCTGTATCTTGTTGAAACCAAATTTTATTTTCGTTAAGCGGAGAAAGAAAATCGGTTATATTGTTAAAAAGCCTAGTATTAACTATCAAAACAATAACCGACAAAAGAAACACCGAGACTTTTGGCGAAAAATTGAATTTAGAAAGCATACCTATACCAGAACCAACAAAAGTGGCCAGTAAAATAAGGTTTGAAAAATATGCAAAAATCCTTATTTCCGTTCCAATAAGACGAATCAAAAGAAGTTCCAAAAATAAAATTACAAAACTTATCAAAGCCAACTGGCAATATTTTTTCATAAAATAAAGTTTACTTTTTTATTTCACAACATTTACATCATACTTACAAACTTGAGATTATAAGGGTGTTGTAACTCACTTTTCTAAAACACAACTTAACAAAAGTTTATAGCCACAAACTTTTTCTACCGCGTCTTCTATTATTTTTTTATTTTTATGTTCGCTTAAACGATCTTTATGAAAAGAATATTTAGTACTTAGTGTTAACGAAGTGCTTGATGCTTCTTTTGGTCTCATCCCAATTAAAAAACCAGAAAGAGAATGGTTATGAGGTTTTACTTCGGTAATTATTTCTTGCCATTTAGATTTTATTAATTCCAACATGTCCGCATCAGGAATACTTTCTCTTGGTTCTCTTATTTGAGTTTTCTCGTTTATAGTTTCTTTTTTTAGTTCTTGTATTTCTGTTTTTAAAATTTGCTGCGCCACGTTTGACGTGGGGATTTGTTTAGGATTTAGTGTTTCGGATTTGTTTGTAATTTGTGGTTTGTGATTTGGAATTTCTATAGTTAGTTCTACCATGTCGCTTGTCACTTGTTTCTTGTCACTAAGTAGATTTATAAATGCGACCTCAAGTGCCATCTGCGGCAGGGGATAATTATTAAAATTATTTTTAGCCTGCGAAAAAACCTGTAACCAATTAGCCAGTTCGGCGGTCGGCACTTTTTTGGCTTGTTCTGCCATATTTTTAAAATCTTCTTCGGCTAAATCGTTTTTAGCAATTTGAGCCAGTTCCGGCGAAACAGAAATCATTATGAGTTTTCTAATATAATGGTTTAAAGATTTTAAAAGTTGGTTAACATCGTAACCGGCATTAACAATATTATGTAACCAATTTAAAGCGCCAGCTTGATCGTGAGCCAAAGCGAATGAAACTAAATCTTTAATTTTTCGGTGCGAAAATAAACCCAAAAGTTCTTCGGCATTTTCTAAAGTTATTTTTTTCTCGCCGGTGGCAATAATTTGCCCTAATAAACCTTCGGCATCACGCGCCGCGCCATCGGCTTCGTGGGCAATAAGTTTTAAAACTTCGGCATCTATTTCTACTTTTTCTTTTTTAGCAATATCCGCGAGCCTATTTGATATTTCGCTAACTGTTAAACGTTTAAAATCAAACCTTTGTGTGCGAGAAACTATTGTAGGTAACAAACGATGAGCTTCGGTGGTAGCTAAAATAAAAACTGCATAGGCTGGCGGTTCTTCTAGTGTTTTTAAAAAAGCATTAAAAGCATCTTTGGTTATCATGTGAGCCTCGTCTATTAAATAAACTTTATATTTACCCACACTTGGCCCAAAGCGCACGTTTTCGCGCAAACTACGAATTTCGTCTATACCGCGGTTAGAAGCCGCATCTATTTCTATAAGATCTAAAAATTTGCCATCGTTAAAACTTAAACAGTTTTCACATTTGTTACACGGTTTTTTTAAACCATCGGCTTCGTTACAGTTAAGTGCCTTGGCCATTAAGCGCGCAATAGTTGTTTTACCACTGCCCCGCGGGCCAGCAAAAAGATAGGCGTGAGCAATTTTGTTTTGCGCCAAAGAATTTTGTAATGTTTTAACCACATGTTCTTGCCCAGCTATTTCGGCAAAAGTTTGAGGCCGATATTTTCTATATAAGACTAAATTTTCCATAATTTAAAAAAGAAAATATCGGCCTCGCCGAAGGGGGACGGGGAAACTGTAGTTTCCCCGTGGAGGAAAATAGCGAGCAAAGCGAGTGCTAGAAACCGTGGGTTTCTAGGGAGCGTCAGCGTCGCTGGTGCGACGGGGTGATATTTTCTATATAAGACTAAATTTTCCATAGAGTAATGCTATAATAATAATCGTGGAAAAGAAAACTGCTATATTTTCCGGTTTAGGTTTTTTAATAATAATTGCCTCTTTTTTATTTGTTTCACAAAAAAATACATTCAACCTAGTATCATCAACAGCCTACAACATTGTATCTAATGCTACAAATCCAACTTCGGCTAAGAAACTAGAAAATCCACCCCACCCCATAAAAGGTATATATATTTCGGCGTGGTCAACTACCAATACTCAAAAAATAGACACACTTATTCAATTAATTAAAAACACTGAGCTTAATGGTGTGGTACTAGATGTAAAAGATGCTACTGGCTATTTAACTTACACAGTAAATGTGCCACTGGCCGAACAAATTGGAGCTAACAACCAAATTAAAGTTCGTAATATAGACGATCTAATAAATAAGTTTCATAAAGAAAATATTTATGTAATTGGCAGAGTTCAGGTTTTTCAAGACCCAGTCTTGGCTACTGGACGCCCAGATATTGCCATTAAAGAAACAAAAACCGGTAAAGTTTGGAAAGATAACAAAGGCCTTGCTTGGATAGATCCCTCCAGCCGAATTGCCTGGCAATACAACATAGATATTGGCAAAGATATGGCGGGCCATGGTTTTGATGAAATTAACTTTGATTATGTCCGTTTTCCATCCGACGGTGAAACCAATAAAATGGATTACCCATTCTGGAATGCAGTTCAACCTAAATACGAACTCATTGGCAGTTTTTTTGCATACTTAAACCAAGAATTAAAAAGTTCCAATGTGCCAATTTCCGCCGATATTTTTGGACTTGCCGCATGGCGAGCTATGGATTTTAATTTTGATTTAAATATAGGCCAACGTTTAATAGATGCTTTGCCATATTTTGATTATGTTTCGCCCATGATTTATCCATCGCACTATCCAGATAATTTTGACGGCATTAAAAAACCTGCTACAAAACCATACGAGATAATTAAAGGTTCGCTAACTGCTTGGCAAGATTTAAAAGCTACAACTTCTTATAAAGCTATCTTACGACCGTGGTTGCAAGATTTTGACCTTGGTGGAATAAAATACGATGCCGCAAAAGTGCGGGCGCAAATACAAGCTACTTATGATTCTAGCGTAGACAGCTGGCTGTTATGGAATTCGTCTAACCGCTATACTAAAGATGCTCTGTTGCCAGAATAGCTTAAAAACTATACAATCTGAGAATTATATGGACCTATTTGATTACCAAAACTTAATACTCCTTTTTGCCAGAATTGTTCTGGGTATTACTTTTATTGCTCACGGCTGGCCTAAAATAAAAAACCCTACCGGCATGGCCGATTGGCTTAAAAGCATGCGTTTTCCGGCCCCAAGGCTGATGTCTATAATAGTAGCCATAGTAGAGTTTTTTGGTGGATTAGCCATTCTGTTTGGTGTATACACACAACTTCCGGCCATACTTATTGCTTTTAATATGCTAGTGGCAACAGGCGTTAGAAAAATCGCTAACAAAGACAAATGGGTTGGAGGATACGAACTAGATTTATCTTTACTGGCTCTGGCTTTAATAATTGCTTTATATGGGCCGGGCGAATGGATTATATGAAAAAGAAAATAAAAGCTATAAAAAATGATAATTCCATATCTCCAGTGGCTATTTTAATAGCTATTATTTTTACTGTTTCGTTTTTCTTTTTTTATAAGGAAAATCCAAAACCAAAAGAAACCGAAGCCGCACCTGTGGTTCAAGACCCAACTTTCGGCTGGTATTTACATCAAACAAAAACCAATAATCTTTTTCAAGTTAAGTATCCTTATGGCTGGCATGCTACTTATAGCGGTGGTTTTATAGGTGAAGAAAATTTATATGTAGAAAGCCCAGATAAAAAAACCGTAATAAAAGTAATGGCTAGAACCACCGAAAAATATACAGATATTGAATCGCTTTTAAAAGATATAGATGCTATCAATGCCAAAAATAATAGCTTTTATTTGATCAAACAAGAAAACACTATTCTAGATGGAAACAACGCGATTAAACGCGAAGAATACCTTGCTGGCGAAAAAACAACCTCTATAATTACTTATGTATTAAAAGACAAATCTATAGTACAATTACAGACAGATTTCGTAGGATCTGAAAGCTTAAATGCTGAACAAATATCCTTTTATAACTTAGTAGCCGATACACTTAAATTCACTAATTAAGAGTTTTGCAATGGGTGAAAAAATAATAAGCGTAAAAAACTTAGGTTTTGGTTTTGGTAAAAGACAAATTTTAAAAAATATCACCTTTGATATTACCGAGGGTGATATTTTAGCTGTTATTGGCCCAAATGGCGCCGGTAAAACAATGTTGGTTAGAAGTATTTTGGGTTTAAATGATAACTATACTGGCGATATTGTTTGGCATAAAAAACCAGAAACAGGTTATGTGCCACAAAAAATATCTTTTGAAAAAGGTTTTCCTCTAACAGTTAAAGAATTTTTTTTGTTTGAAACAGGGAGTAATTTAAACTTTTGGTGGCCTAATAAAAAGAAAGAAGAAGAAATTAAACAAAGATTAGACGACGTAAAAATTGGCCATTTAATAAATGAAAGACTGGGCGATCTTTCCCAAGGCGAAATGCAAAGAATGTTAATTGCCAGAAGCCTGCTAGAAAACCCAAAACTTATTTTCTTTGATGAACCAGCCGCGGGCATAGATATTAGCACCGAAGAAACTGTTTATAATTTACTTTACGATTTATACAAGAAGCTAAATTTAACAATGGTTATGGTTTCACACGAACTTTCGGTTGTTTATAGGTTTGCCACCAAAGTTATTTGTTTAAACAAAGATTTGGTTTGCCAAGGCACACCCCAAGAAGTATTAACCCCCGAAGCTTTACAGGAAGTTTTTGGCCATCATGCTTCAGTTTATAAACATGCACATAATTTAGAACATGATCATTCTTCCTAATTTCTAATTACTAATATCTAATTCCTAAACAATGGATTGGCTTGAAATATTAAATAACATTTACCCTATACTAATAAGCTTATCACTTGGGCTTTCGTTGCCTTTGATAGGTGTTTTTGTTATTTTACGCCGTGAAGCTTTATTACCCGACGCAATTTCTCATATCATACTTTTAGGCATAGCGCTTTCTATTACTTTCAAAATAAACCCTTTGGTCGGCATATTAGCTTTTGCTGTATTAGCTGGTTTAGCTATTTCCTTGCTAAAAAATAAAGCCAATTTAGCCTTAGATGCTATAGTAGGAGTTTTTTTTACAACATCTTTAGCCTTAGGTTCGCTTTTAATACCTTCCGAAGAACTTTTAGAAACATTTTTAGGCAATATAGAAAAACTAACAAGAGGAGATGTTTTATTATCCACTGTACTTGCCCTAATAATAATTATTAGTTTGTTAGTTAAATTTAGAGACTTTGCTTTTGTTTCTTTTGCGCCAGACTTAGCCAAAGTAGATAAAATAAATGTAAAAAAATACGAAATATTTTTCGTATTACTTCTTTCGCTGGGCGTGGCTATGGGCATTAAACTAATGGGTACACTTTTGGTTAGTGCTTTAATAATTGTTCCCGCCGCTACCGCCAAAATATTTAGTTTTCAAATTCGCCCTATGACGGGCTGGAGTATGATCTTTGGTTTACTTTCTGTTTTAGTGGGACTAGGCACTACCACAACCTTAAATTCTCCACCTGGACCCACCATAATTTTGATAAGTGCCAGTATCTTCTTTTTAACTTTTGTAATGCACTCTATATTTAGAAAGCGTAATTGATTTATCTTAAAAGGCAGTGAAATTATCTAACGAATTTCACAAGAATGTAAAAGAGATTATCCCATCAAAAGACGGTAGGTTTTTGGTTAAAATTTGCGGAGATTCTATGATTGATGCCAATATAAACAATGGAGATACCGTACTTGTTGAAGAATTAAAAGAGTTTATTTCTGGTGATATAGTGCTGGCTTATAACGGCAAAAATCCCGTTATTGGAAAATTTATGTCTACAGATGAACCGCCTTATGTATATTTAAAACCAGAAAATTCAAATTATTCAAATATTTTATTTACTGATAGTATAAGAATGAAGGGAAAAGTTGTTTCGATTATTAAAAAACAATAAAATAGCTGGGATGCAACAAGAAAAACTACTAACGATTAAAGAAGCGAGCCAGTGGGCAACTAATCTTTTAAAACGGGATGTTAGTGAATCTAATATCTCGTATTTAGTGCAGTATGGGAAGGTTAAAAAACATAACGGTGGTAGTTCTGTTTTTATTGATATAGATGATTTAAAAAAATATTATGATTCATACCAAGGTAAAAGAGAAACAGACTGGAAAATAAAACTGGGTAATGATTTAAATTGGGCATTATCCTTTGATAATCTTCGGGAAATAGACACAACAAAACATGTCCACCGCCTACACCCTTATAAAGGAAAATTTATTCCTCAACTAGTTCAATATTTTGTTGATGATCATACTGATAATTTTAAAAAAGAAGTTTATTTTAAGACTGGTAATGTTATTTTAGATCCATTTTCTGGTTCAGGTACAACTTTAGTCCAAGCACAAGAAATGGGTATACACTCTATAGGAATTGATGTATCAAATTTTAATTGTATAATGGCAGAAGTAAAGCTTCTTAATTACGATCTAATAAAACTAGAAGAAGAAATAAAAAAAATAAAACAGACAATACAAAATTACGAAGTAGATAACAAAATTATGATTTTTGAAAATGAGTTATCAGCCAAAATAACTAGCTTTAATACTAAATATTTTCCAAGTCCCCAATTTAAATACGATCTTCAGCAAAAACATATTAATGAGAATAAATATGCAATAGAAAAAGAAAGTGAATTTCTAAAGATTTATAATGGTTTAATTAAGAAATACAATATTGAATTAAACGATTTTTCTGCCAAAAGCTTTTTAGATAAATGGTATATAGGAAATATCAGAAAAGAAATCAGGTTTGCTTTTGAGCAAATCAAAAAAATAAAAGATAGAAAAAATAAAAAAATAATTGCAATAGTTTTAAGCCGTACTATTAGATCGTGCCGCGCCACAACACATTCAGATTTAGCCACTCTAAAAGAGCCGCAGATAACAACATACTATTGCTGGAAACATAAGAAAATTTGCAAACCGCTTTTCTCAATAAAAGATTGGTTTGACCGTTACGCCACCGATACAGTTTATAGGCTTAAAATATTTACAAAACTAAAAACTAACTCCCATTTTACAGTCATACCCGCAGACTCTCGTACAGTTGATATTTTTAAAGAAATAGAAAAAAGGAATAAGGAATTTTACAAAATTCTAAAAAAACAGAAAATAAGTGGCATTTTTACTTCTCCGCCATATGTTGGACAAATTGATTACCACGAACAACATGCTTACGCCTACGATTTATTTGGATTTAAAAGAAATGATGATATGGAAATAGGACCTCTTTATAAAGGGCAAGGTAAAGAGGCTAAAGAATCTTATATAGACGGAATTTCAAAAGTCTTGCTAAACTCTAAGAGGTTTTTAGCTGATGGTTTTAATATTTTTTTAGTTGCAAATGATAAATATAACCTGTATCCTACAATTGCCGAAAGAGCGGGAATGAAGATTGTAAACCAATACAAGCGACCTGTGCTAAATAGAACCGAGCGAGATAAATCACCTTATTCAGAAATCATATTTCACTTAAAAAATATATAATATGGCTTTATCAAACACACAAAAAAGCAAAATTTCGGCATTATTAGAAAGAAAAATTGAAGATAAACTTCGTCGTTATACCCGCGAAACTTCTTCAATGCCATTTTTAGCTCGTCTTATTCAAGATAGCGAGAAAGTTGCAGCATATTCTTTCATACATTCAGTGGCAACCACACTCGGTATGTCAATCTACGAACATATCTCGGTTATTCTCGCTGAAGAAACAGCAACAGAATGTTTTAGAAATTATGATGTTGGCGGTGTTATTTCGCGTGAGCAAAAATCAGTTATCGATGATATAGTCAGAAAACTTCGCAATGGTGAAAGAGAAGTTAATAACACACAAGAAATAAAATTAGTACTTAATGCTTCTGCTAAAGATGGAAAGGCACAAAAAGAAGGTAAAATCGCTGATTTTTATATGAAGCGAGACGGAAGAGAATACTACTTTGAGATTAAGACAGTAAAACCCAATATAGATGTTTTTACAAAATCAAAAACAAAACTTTTGGAATGGGTAGCGCGCCGCCGAAGTCCAATCAAAGTTTTCCTCGCTTTTCCATATAATCCATACCATCCACAACCATACGAGCGATTTACAGAACAAGGTGTTTTGGATAGGGGAAAAGAATTTTTAATCGGCAAAGAATACTGGGATTTTCTTGGTGGCGAGAATACTTTTGAAGAATTGCTATCACTTTTTGATAATATTGGTAAAAAATTCAAAGAAAAAATAAAAAATAAAATTCAAGAAGTGGCGCAAAATAGAATGTCCAGTTAATATCTTTATTTAAGAAAAAATTTATGGAAATAGAATCAAAACAACAAATTTTTGAACGACGGAAAGAAATCGAACAGGAACTCGTGAATATGCTTAAAGAAACTAAGAATGATTTTAATTTAGAATATATCAAGGATATCATTTATAACGAAGATGATGGTGATGATTTAATGAAAGTTCTTGCTGTTTTTGACCAGGGACAAGATACTGATGAACTGAACAATATCCTTGAATTAGTAAACGATGCCTGGAATTACTTTCCCCATAAAATCATAAACGGTCTTTCCCCAGCCGAAAAATTACTAGAATATCAAAAGAGTGAAAAACTATCCTAGTTTTTGTCCCACAATTTCTTTGTGACCATTTAAAAAATCTTGGGCATTTAGTATTTTTGAACCTTCGGGTTGAACTCTAATTAATTTTATTGCGCCATCGTTACAGGCGATATAGAGATTTTTAGATTCGTCTGTAAAAACCCTTCCAGCCGCGTTTGACGCGGTTTCAACATTATTTGCAATTTCAATCAACTTTAATCGAATATTAGAATTGTCTTTTCCTTTAAAAAAAGTATAAACATTTGGCCAGTTTATAAAAGCCCGCCATTGATTGTAAATTTCGCTAGCTGATTTTGACCAATCAACCAAGCCGTTTTCTTTTTTAATTAATTTAGTATACGTAGCTTCAGTATGGTTTTGTTCTTGGGGTTTAATTTCGCCAGAAATATGGTTAGGCAAATCTCGTACCAGCATTGAAGCACCTATTTGAGCCAACTTAAATTCGAGTGTTAAATAGTTTTCTTTCTCGTTAATTAAAAAAACTTCTTGCGAAATTATAGGGCCGTGATCCATTTTTTTGTCTATTGTCATAAGCGATACACCGGTTTCTTTTAAACCTTGTGCTAAAGCTGTTTGAATAGGTGATGGACCACGCAAGCGCGGTAAAAGAGAAGGGTGAATATTTACTGTTTTATGTTTTGGAATCTCTAAAATTTCTAAAGGTAGTATTTGACCATATGAAACCACAACCATAACATCAGCACTAACGTTATAAATTTCTTGTTTAATATCCTTAATAGAAACAGGGGTTAGTAGGTTTAAATTTAGTTCTTTGGCTAATTTTGAAACAGGGAAGTCTATTAATTGATTTTTGCGGCCTTGAGGCTTGGCAGGTTCCGAAATAACCAAAGAAACAACCCAGTCTGTTTGAGATGTTATAGCTTTTAATACAGGAACTGCAAACTCGCTGGTACCAGTAAATATTATCTTCATCGCTCAAATTATACTTAATTATTTTGCAAATAGCTAGTAAATTGCTACTATAAAAGCAAGCAAATTATGCATATTGGCGATATAATAAGGGCTAACAAAGTTAATAAAAGACTTCATTCCAAAGAACATTTATTAGCCGAGGACATTTCTCGTTTAATGCACGAACCTAAAAAATTTGCGGCCTATTTAGGAATCGCTAATCTTTACCACGAAAGCGATTTACGAGGATTGGCTAAAAGAGTTATAGAAAAAAATGATCTACCTTTAGAAGCTAGAGGTAAATATTTTTTTGGAGCTTTAAAAGGACTAGTTAAAAAACCTACAGGAAAAATAGTTAAGGACTTTCCTAAATAGCATGGAAATAATTACAGGACCAAAAAATAAAATATTGCGAGCGAAATCTGAACTGGTAAAAGAAATCACGCCAGAAATTTTAAGCTTGGTTAAAGAAATGAAAGAAACTTTGGCTAAAGCCGAAAATGGTGTTGGTTTAGCCGCACCTCAAGTTGGTAAAAATATACGTTTGTTTGTGGCTGCCGAAGAAGTAGCCAAGGAAGGGCGCATTGTTTTTATTAACCCAGAAATTACTCAGGTTTCTAAAAAACTTATAGGAGAAGAGGAGGGTTGTTTAAGTTTGCCTGGAGAATGGCACGAATTACCTCGAGCCGATAAAGTAACCATAAAAGCTATGAATGAAAAAGGTGAGAAATTTAAAATTAGAGTAAAGGGAATATTAGCCCGCTTAATGCTTCACGAAGTAGATCATTTGAATGGCACTTTATTTATAGATCATTTAAAAAGTAAATAAACTTGATAATTATTTATGCTATTTTTCAAAGAATAGTTTGGCTGGTTACTTTTATTTGTAGCCGGTTTTTTGGTTCGTTTAAAATTATTGGCCACGAAAATTTAAAATATTTAAAAAAACCTGTAATGATTATTTCTAACCACCAAGGTTTTTTTGACCCGCTTATAATTGGTACAGTTTTTCCTTTCTTCTCTAACTATCTACCGATAACCTTTATGGTAGATGACAAATATTATAAAAATATATTTTTAAAACCTTTTTTTCTTTTAACCCAAACCTTTCCTTCTTATTATGGCCAAGGCTTAGATGTTTCTCTACGCGAACCCAGAAAAATTTTACAAAACGGCGGGGTATTTTTAATTTTCCCTACAGGTGAAAGGCACACATATGGCCCACGCCCTCGGCCTAAAAGAGGCGCTGCGGTTTTAGCCATAGAAATGCCAGATATTAATATTGTTCCAATATATATAAGTGCAAATAAAGGTAAAACCGTTCTGAATATTGGACATAATTTTAAATTAAAAGAAATTACAGAAAGCCAAGATATTGAAACAGTTTCCCAATTACTAGCCGAGAAAATTTATAATCTAAATCTATAACCAACTTACTCATCACATATATCTTGATAAAGATATACCGAATCTACGATCGTAAATTGGGTATACGAATAGACAATAAATTGAATATCTAAGAAAATAAATGACAATATTTTTAATTGTTTTAGAAATAATTATTCTAATTGGGCTTGGTATAGCTTTTTTGCTTTTAGGTTTACCACTCCTTTTTACCGGCGCACCTTTTATGCCTTCTTATAGAGAAAAAAGAAAAGATATTTTAAACGGCCTAATAGAAATAGCTAAAAAAGAAGGTGTTAAAAAAATTGTAGATATAGGTTCGGGCGATGCTCGTGTGGTTATGGAATTCGCTAAAAATGGTTTTGAAAGTTATGGCATAGAATTTAACCCACTGCTTGTTTGGTATAGCAGGTATAAAATAAAACGAGTAGGTTTAAAAAATGCGCATATTATAAGAGGGGATTTTTGGAAAATAAATTTAAGTGAATACGATATGGTTTACTTGTTTCAGTTAAACTACGTAAATGCTTTGCTGACCGATAAATTTAAAAAAGAATTAAAAAACGGCGCTGTTATTGCCAGCGCCGGATTCCCAATGTTTGATTTTGATTTGATCAAACAGGAGAGTTTATTTTGGATATACAGGAAATAATCTTATTTGCCAAAAAATAAGATTTTTATTATAGTATAGAAGCTTATGTCTACCTATAAAGAAAGCGCCCTAAAAAATGAGCTAAGATTAATCACTTCAACCAATAAAAGCGCTTCAGTTGCGATAGTTTCGTTATGGGTAAAAACTGGCTCACGACATGAAAATACGGATCAACTCGGCTATACTCATTTTTTAGAACACTTGCTATGTAAAAAAATTGATAATCTCTACAATGAAACTAATAGAAAACAAATTGGTGCTTATACAAACGCCTTTACAAGCAGAGAAAACACTCGTTTTGTAATAGAAGTGCCAATAAAGTATGTAAATGACTCTATAAAAGTTTTAAGCTCAGTAATAAGTGATTTTGAAATAAATACTGAAAATTTTGAAATAAATAAAAAGATTATTATAGAAGAAACACTGGGGGACGAAAATAAACCAATTAGAAAGTTTAATCATTTAACATTAAAGAAATTTTTTGGCGAACATCCACTTTCTCAAGATCCAATCGGATCTATAGACATAATTAAAAGCTCAACAGTAGAGCAATTAAGAGAATATCAGCACAATTACTTTGTTCCGGAAAACAGTGCTGTTATAATCATAAGTAATTTACAACATGAACAAATACTAAAAGAAGTAGAAAAATACTTCAAATTATGGGCCAACATTCAAACAAGAGAAAAAGAGGTACTTGTACCAGTTCACGATAGCAACGAAAATTATTTATATGTACCGACCCAGACAGAACAAACAAGAATAATATTAAATTTTCACTCTCCGGGAGGACTAAGCCCACAAGAAGAAGCCTCCCTTGTAGTTATAGGTAATTATCTAGGTTTTGGAGTAAAAAGCTTTTTATCTGAAAAATTAAGACATGCAACAGGATTAGTTTATACAGTAAACACTTTCAATGTCAGATATACGGACGCTGGAATTTTTCAAATACAAACAGCTTCTTCTGATCCAATAAAAACAGTTAAGATAATATTTGATTTAATTAACAATTTTTTACAAAATATATCTCCACAAGAAATAGAAGAAACTAAAGAAAAAATATATAATATTTCTGAACGTTTTTATGCAGATCCAAAAAATGAACTGGGATTTTTAGGAGAAGGATTTATTTTATTTAGTAAATTATTTGAACCAGAAGATTATAAAAAATTGATTAAAGAAACCACCTTTGAAAAAATAACAGCTACAGGTAAAAAATACCTTAAAAAAGAAAACAGCTTACTAGCAATAATGGGACCAATTAACATAAAAGAAAGCATAAATTAACGTAACCGTTGACCTATCTACAATTAGGTGGTAAGAATACTCACAATAGAACATTGACAATTAAAAGGAGGTTATGGAATGGATAATTCAGGATTAGAAACAAAACGTATAATCCTCAAACCAATAGAAGAAGCAGATTATTCTATACTATATAAGTGGAGAAATGAGTTTAGGTTTCTTTCTCTATTTTCTGCAAAAAGGGAAACCATTAGTTTGGGAGATTTTACAAAAGAAATAAAAAGAGAATTTGAACGCAATAGACACCTGCAATTCATCATCCGACGGAAAGATAAAGATATTCCGATCGGTACTATGTTTTCTTTCAATTTTAATCCAATAGACGGTTATGTCTTTGTAAACGTATATATTGATTCTGAAGAAGAAAACAAGGGATATGGAGTTGAAGCGATAGTATTATTTGTTCATTATCTTTTTATATTTTTACCAATAAGAAAGGTTTGTTTTGAAATATTCTCTTATAACAACCTCTCTCTTTCAACGATGCAAAACGGATCAAAATATGGCTTCTGCGAAGAAGGTAGGTTTAGAGAACATAGATTTTTTAACGGTAATTATTATGACGTATTTCGTTTTGCAATTCATAGAAATTCAATTGATAAAATTACTAAAATTTTACAACGTCTTAGAAAAAAACAATATGCTTGACAATCCTTTTAGACAGAGATAATCTACTTATTAGCACATTTTCAAATCGAAATACCACCAAGCATATCTGTGGCCGTCGCTGTACAGAAACTAAAGCAAGAATCAAGCAAAGTTCTAAAGAGTAAATTTAACTTCATTCAAAACATGTATATAGACGGCCACATCTGGAGTGTGGGGTATTTCTCCTCGACCATTGGTTTAAACGAGGATCAGATAAAGAAATATATAGAATACCAAAACAAGAAAGACTTACCCATACAACCTGAGTGTGAATTCTCATGAGACCAAAGGAAACCCCGCACAGAGTGCGGGGAGGAGGTCATTTATTTTTTAAATAAAAACTCTTGAATAGAATGTGTATGTTCTCCTAATGGGGGGTGACTATCTTTTTCATCGTATTCGTTATAGGTTATCAGATTAAGAGGACTAACACATTTTTCCATTTCCTCTTTAGAGAAAAAAACAGATCTATCTGGTAAAGAAAATATTTTATCTTTTTCTCCAAAAGAAGTTATCATTAAAAAACCGTTATTATTTAAAGATTTTATAATATTTGGAAAAAGAGAATGAATAATGAAATTTTTGTCTAAAAAATGCAAAACAAATTTTATTATAATTAAATCGTATTTATTATTGAAGTTAAAATCTTCTATTTTTGTTTGAATAGCATTAATACGTGGGTGATCTTTAAGATACGATGGAACTTCTTTTTTATCTACCCAATCTACATCCGCACCAAAACTAGCACAGTATAAAGCCTCGGTAGCATGTCCAGCACCTAAATCTAAAACTTTTTTGATACTGTTTTCTGTTAAAATTTTATGTAAATAAGAAACAATCATAAAAATATGATATTTAATAAAAACGGAAGAGGGTTATTTTTCCTCTTCCGAACAAGTATATTAATCTCGACCCGAAGGATTGTCATTACAGCTCCAATTACTGCCTTCTCGAGCATCTGAATCGGAACCGCTTCGCCCTTGACTGTCTTCATCTATACCTTTCCAATATTCTTCCTGCATATCCTTCTCATATTCTCCGTAGCCATCACTTACAGCGTCTTCTACTGTAGTATATTCGTTACCACTACCAGCCGCATCCTCTGCTGTAACATATTCACTCTCATCGTTATCTCCACCGCCAAAATAAGCCATATCATCCTTCCTTTCTTGGCTTAAAGCCAATTAATTAAAGAACCAAAAACTTAATCTATTATATCTAAAGTGTTGCATTTCAAGGGACAAAATGTCAAATAGAGTGCTATTGCGCCTAATAATATTCTAATATATAATTAACATTCTATGAGAATAGATCAATTAGATAGATTTAGATCCTCCGACAGTAGAGAAGAATCTAGTAAAGAAGCTTTGGGAGAAAAAGATGAAAAAGTAAAAAAACCTGAAGCGAATCGGGAAAAAATAACTACAACAGAAATTGCGCTTTTTGCTGGCTTGCTTGGATTAAAAGCCTATGTGATTTATGATAACAAAAGAAAAGAAGTACAAGAAGCTGTTAATGAGGCTAAAAAAGATTTTCAAACTCAACCGGCATCTGTAAAAGAAATAGCTGGCGGATTACTTATGAGGTTTGGCTCGTTAGCGCTCGAATATCAACGAGAACGACAAGAAGAAAAATTAAAAATAAAACAAAAAGTTTTAAGCTCTTTACAAAAAATAGCTACCGAAGAAGAACGAATTGATTTACTTAGAGATTATGAAAAATTACAAAATGAAACTATAAACGAATCTTTGAGAAGTCCCCGAGAAAGAGCAGAAATGACCGAAGAAGAAAAAACAGAAATTAAAACATCAATAGATCCATTAGCACAAGCCAAACAACAAGCAAAACAAGAAGTTGCTGATTTTGTAAAGGGATTACTAGGTATATCAAGATCTAAAAAATAATAAGGAGGTAAAAAATGGATACTACTAATTTTTTAAAAGAAAAAGGGAAACTTAAAGAGCTTGCCAGAAAAACGGTATTATTTGGACTTTCACCAAAAGAAAACCTAGAAGAGTTTGAAAAATTTGTTGATAGTTTGATCCAATGCCCAGGCTCAGAAAGGTGCATACAATTTTTTATTAATTTATTTGAGGAAGAAAAGCGCGAATTAGCCCCTTATATAGATACCCTTAGAAAAGTCTGGCTAGATATTCATACTTCTACCCCTGAATAACTTAGTAAAAAATGATCCTACGCCCGTGTAAAAAACGGGCGTTTTTTGTTATAATTTAACTATGTTAAGCCAACAAGCAGTAGAAAAAATACTTGGAATTGAAAATGCCACACTATTAGACCCTAAAGATATGGCAAAAAAGTTGGTTATTACTTTTTATCCCCATGAAAAACATAAAGTAAGCGAAAATATACTTAGTTTTGCGAATAAATTTAAAGAGGCTCTCAAAAATATAGGGGTTACAATAATACCTTACGAAGAATCGTTAGTTGAAGTACCTATAAAAAGAAAGCTAAAAATATTATTTTATTCAATAATAGGAAAGATTCCAAAAGGTCTCAAGAAGGGGAAAAAAATTAAAAGAGGTGTATCAGTTATAACCTTAGGAGAGGGTATCACCGGAGATTTAGCTATGGATAATACACTCGGATTCGCACAAAACAGCGTAATCACAATCTTAGATATGCCAGAGGGGATAGGCCACGATACAGAGTTCCATGAACACTTTAATACGGCTATGAATTTATTTGCATACCATATGACAAATATAGCTATTGTTATAGATAAGGAAAAATGGATACCTTATAACTTTAATGCCTCTCATCCAATTTATTTAATAGATGAAAATTTAGAAAAAAATATATTAAAAGGCGTTATACCAAAAATCGCAGCTCCGATAAAGCCTCCTAAACTAAGTGAATTTAAAATTCTTAAGGAAAAATTTGACCCATTTGATAAAGAGCACAAACACATAACAGACGACTTTACTGAAAGCGGTTCCATGTTAGAAAAAACAAATTTATATCCCCCTGGTAAATTATTAGACTCACTACCATTTAGAAATGATTTCTATAAATGGATAGGTAAAATTCATTTAGACCATAGAAACGGAATGAGTTATGGGTTTTTAGCAAGACAACTGCCTACAAAGTTAGGTAGCGTTTATGACAGTATAAGTTTTAAAAATAAATTTTCTAAAAACATAGAAAATTTTAATGATTTTTTTAGTCATGATAACGAAAATTATATAATTATTGATACAGCTAAAGGTAAAATATGTATACAAATAACCCCAATTTGGGTGCTGGCACAGAAATCAGGTTCAAAAAAAACAAACATAAATCCTGAAAGAGATTTGATTAAAATAGGGTTGGTTGAGGGAAAAATGCTGATCCAAATACCAAAAAGACTCAAGATTACCCCAGATTACAAGCCTTCTTTTGATACAAAAGTAATATTGGCCCACGCAATAGGTAATGCAATTATAGCTTCCTTGATAAGACATTTTGATCCAAACTCAAAATTTGTAGATAACGTAGAAGAAAGAGGATTGGCTATAGCTCACTGGCATGGATATATAAATCCAGAAATGATACCTGACGGCTGGAGTGTATATGGTGAAAATAATGTCCCTGTTTCTTGTTCAACTCCTCAATCTGCTATATTCGCACTATCTGGTAAATTAAATAAGTTTTTAGAGATTTTCAATAACAATAAAAAATATCGGGGAGATATTCATATAGAACCTCATCACGGAAACAATATATGTTTTGATTCCTTAAAAGAACTTGGTCAGTTTTTAAGCAAAGAAAATACTTCTAGATTAGGAAATCATTTTTTAAATTTTTATAAACAATAAAAAAACTTACATAAATGGGGTTTTTATTTAGCAACTACTATCAGGTAACTCTTTTTATTGGGGGAGTCATCGCTTTAATATCAAGTCTTACTGTTTATTACGACGGCCCAAAAAAAGCCGAAAATATTGGGTGGTTTTTATCTAACTTTTTTGCAGCAATTTGGAGTTTTGGTTATCTGCTTATGATCTCAACCAAAAACTATGAGCAGGCCTACCTTAGCAATATAGTTCTTCATTGGGCCGCCATATTTATACCATTATTTTATTTTTTCTTTGCTTTAGCTATAACAAATACCTATGAAAAATATAAAAATGTATTTTATTTATATTCTGTAATGGGAATAGTTTTAGAAATTCTAAATCCTTCTAGAAATTTTGTAACAGATGTTTTCCCAAAATATATATTTAATTTTGCTCCCAATGCTGGGTATTTGTATAAATATTTCACAATATATTTTTTTGCAGTAGTAATATCAGCTTTATTAATAATATATAGAAGCTTAAAAGACCCTAGTAATTCTGAGAAGATAGATAAACTAAGAATAAAGTATATTTTTATTGCATCGGTATTTGGCTTCGCTGGAGGTAGTAGTGTATTTTTGTTAACTTTCAATATTCCGATTCCACCTTATAGCTTAGCTCTCTTTTCTCTCTACCCAATAGTAATAACCTTTGCAATACTTAAGCATCATCTATTTAACGTGCGAGTGATTGCTACAGAACTTTTTATATTTTCTTTATGGATGTTCATAATTATAAAAATTCTATTTTCACAAGATATTACTGAAAGAATTTCTAACATTATACTTCTGGCCATTACAATAGCTGTTGGAATTTTACTAATCAAAAGTGTATGGAAAGAAGTTAGAAACAGAGAAAAATTAGAAAAAATGAGTATTCAGTTGGCAGTGGCTAATGATGAATTAAAAAGAGTTGACGCGGCTAAATCAGAATTTCTTTCTATAGTTTCGCATCAATTGCGAACCCCGCTGACTGCCATTAAGGGTTATATTTCTATGATGATAGAAGGCACCTACGGCAAGCTAGAAGAAATTCAAAATGGAACTTTGGAAAAAGTTTTTCAATCGGCTGAACGTTTAATAGTTTTAGTAAACGATCTTTTAAACTTAAACCGCATAGAAGACGGCCGAATAATTTATACATTTGCTCCAGTAGATATAGCTCAAATGATAGACGATGCAATTTTTGATCTTAAATCTATGGCGGAAAATAAAGGCTTAAAACTTGCTTGGATAAAACCGCACGGCTTACCGATGGCTTGGGCTGACGCCGATAAAATCCGCCAAGTGGTTATTAATTTTATAGATAATTCTATAAAATATACTGCTTCAGGCAATGTAAACGTTAGCTTACGCTTAGAAAATGATTATTTGGTTTATGCTGTAAAAGATACTGGTGTTGGTATGACTCCAGAAGGTAAAAATAGGTTATTTAGAAAATTTGAACGCGGAGAGGGTGGGCGATTGATGTATACCGAAGGCACTGGTTTAGGTTTGTATGTAGCTAAACTTATGACCGAAGCCCACAAAGGCACCGTCAGCGGAGAATCGGAAGGTAAAGACAAGGGCAGTACATTTAGCATCAGAATTCCAACCGAAGAATACGCCAAGAAAAATAACGTCAACCAGCAACCCATTGAACCTATAAAACCAGCGTAACCCTTAATTAAATAAACCTAAACATTATGAAAGAAAACTTTGATAAGATAGCAGAAGTTGATCAAGAAAATTTAATGGTCAACAAAGTAGTTGAAGACTTTAATAAAATAGAAATACCATTAAAAATTAGAAAAATAAAGCTTTTAGAGACAATGGAATTGCCTATTTCAAAAATTGACTTTATCAAAAAAGAAGATGCAGATAGCTTAGAAAGTATGATATTGAAAAAATTTGAATACCAAGATTACCCCTTAATAATAAGATTTGCCTGCATACCAGACAAATTTTCTATGCCTTCTTTTTATATTGAAAAAGAAATGGATGGTGAAGAAAAAAGAGCAATAATAGAGAAGATCAATTCTTTAACTAAAGATGATATGTCCATCAAGTATCTAATCATACAAGATGCGACACCTGTTGAAAGTGCGAAAGATAAAATATCGGGAAGAATCTCATTTGAAAAAGAAGAATTAATGCCGGTACAGGAAATACTAGAAATATATAAAGGAGCACGAAGTACTGGAATATTAAACAATGTTGATATTAATGATCCTAATTTTCAAAGATTTACTAAAAAAGCAGGTGAGTTTATGAAACCAACCAAGAAACTAGATACTGATTCATTAATAAAAGAGAGTGAGGTTAGAGAAATTTACAGCTTCTTAAACATATACCAAGAAAAAATAGAAACTATTACAGACATAATAGCAAAAAGCCAAAATAACAAATAAAAGTTACAATGTCAAATATAAACACATGAACCAACAAATTCAAAAAACAACAGTTAAAGGAATACTAAAAAGGGACGATAAAATCCTTTTTGTTAAGGATACTAAAGGTATATGGGAACTACCCGGTGGCAGAATAGATTTTGGTGAAAATCCAGAAGAAACTTTAAAAAGAGAATTTAAAGAAGAGCTTGGATGGGATAATGTAAAGGTTGGCAACACTATTAACGCTTGGAGTTTTACTTCACAAAAAGAAGATGTAGATTACCAATTTATAGTTTTAGTATACGAATGTTTTTCTGAAGAAAAATATATTAAATATAGCGATGAACATATCGAATACAAGTGGATACCTATATCTGGTGTTAATGAATTAAACATGAGAGATGGCTATAAAAACTCTGTGAGAAAATTCTTGTCTGGTTTGGACAAGTAAATTAAAGATCACCCCAATAACCGAACTTCGTCACGGTGAAAGAAGAGGTAGTCTGAAGGCAAGGGTTTGGGCAGTACATTTAGCATCAGAATTCCAACCGAAAAATATGCTAAAAAGAATAATATAAACCAATAGAATCAACCAAGTCATCTTAACTGACACAAATGACAGATAGTAAAATAACATTCCAACATTCTCAAGAATGTCAGAATGTTTATATTGTGTTTTAATATCATAATGAAATTTTCCTTCAATAATTTATGAGAAGTAAACCTCAGGATTATCTAAATCTTTTAGTGGAAGTGGTAATTGATAGACCGTTTAATAGTTTACATCCTAAACACGGTTTCAAATATGAAACTAATTATGGATTTATACCTAATACTATATCCGCAGACGGAGAAGAACTAGATGCTTATGTTTTAAAAGTAGAAAAACCTATAGAAAAATTTCGTGGTAAATGCATAGCCATAATTCATCGTGTTAATGATAATGATGATAAATTAGTGGTAATTCCAGAAGATGTGGAAAATATATCCGACGAGGAAATTAAAAAATTAACCCATTTTCAAGAGCAATATTTTAAATCAATAATTATCAGAGACAATATGTTTGATAACTAAATTAATATATTAAATAAAAATATCCCCACCGTGTTGCGGCTGGGGATTTGTTTTATCAACTTATTACTTCTAAGGAAAAAGGTTTTCTCTCTAGCTCAGCCTTGAGTTTTTTTCTGGCTCAAAAAAGCATAAAAGTTATTTGCGAATATTACCTTTCTAGGTTCTGCCATTATTAATGACATCCAAAACCTCCTTTATTTTTATAAAAACAATTAATTTATAAAACTTATTCCTAAATTATCACTTTGATTGAATTACGTCAAGTAAAGTTTTACCTTGTAAAAACCCTGTGTAAAAGGTTAAAATGGACACTATATAGATTCGATAAAAACTCACTATAAATGGAACGAATTTTGATATCTAAAACCCCTCAAAACAAAGGGCAGAGTGTTAGTGTTTCTGGCTGGGTCTGGGGCAGGCGCGACCACGGTAAACTTATCTTTATAGATGTTAAAGATAGAACCGGCGTTTTGCAGTGCGTATTTTTACCAAATAATAAAGAATTACATAGCCTAGGCGATACATTGCGTACAGGCTTTGTGGTGCAATTAGAAGGTCAAGTTTCGGAACGCCCCAAGGGTATGGTAAACGCCGAAATAGCTACTGGGGAAGTTGAACTACAGGTCTCAAATCTTATTATATTAAACGAATCAGAAACCCCACCTTTTGCTTTGGATACCGATGGTTTAGAAATAGGCGAGGATATACGAATGAAGTATCGCTATTTAGATTTGCGCCGAGATAGATTGCAAAAAAATATATGCACACGCCACCAAATATTGCAGTTTATTAGAAACTGGCTTACCGAAAAAGAATTTGTAGAAATAGAAACTCCTATTTTAACAAAATCCACACCCGAAGGCGCACGTGATTATGTGGTACCTTCGCGTTTACAAAACGGCAAGTTTTACGCCTTGCCTCAAGCCCCTCAACAATACAAACAACTTTTAATGGTGGCTGGATTCGAAAAATATTTTCAAATTGCTAGATGCTTTAGAGACGAAGACACTAGGGGAGACAGACAACCGGAATTTACACAAATGGATATGGAAATGTCTTTTGTGGAGCGCGAAGATGCTATGACTTTAAACGAAGCCTTGCTTATTGCTTTAATAAAAAATCTATTTCCAGAAAAAAAGATCCAAGAAACTCCATTTCCAAGAATAAGCTATGCCGAAGCTATGGAAAAATATAGTACCGATAAGCCAGATTTACGAAAAGACAAAGATGATAAAGATTTATTGGCTTTTTGTTGGGTTATAGATTTTCCATTTTTCGAGGAAGTTACAAAAGATAATTCTCATTTGTCAGATGAAGTGCTCGCACTTCGAAGCTCCGAAGGAGCGAAGAAGTGGACGTTTACACATAACCCATTTTCTAAACCAAAAGATGAGCATATGGAATGGTTAATGAACAAAGAAAATATTGGTGAAATTTTAACAACTCAATACGACATCGCCTTAAACGGTTTTGAAATTGGGGGTGGCAGTATTAGAAACCATAAACCAGAACCATTAAAGAAGGTTTTTGAAATAATGGGTTTTTCGGAAGAAAGAATCGCTTCAAATTTTGGTCATATGCTTACAGCCTTAGGTTATGGCGCACCACCGCATGGTGGTATTGCTTGGGGTTTAGATAGATTAGTTACATTGCTTACCGGAGAACCAAATATCCGCGAGGTGTTTTCTTTCCCAAAAACTGGCGATGGCCGAGATTTAATGATGGACGCCCCAGCCGAAATATCGGAAAAGCAATTAAAAGAACTTGGTATAAAAATAAAAAAGGACGATTAATTTTAAACAATATTGTAAAATTTCTAATTACTAATATCTAATCAATTTCAAATGATTAAATGACTAATGATAAATTCTTTTTTTGACATTGGAATTTAGACATTAGAAATTTCTGATTTGTATATGTATCAAATAAAATTAGCCAAATTCGAAGGTCCACTAGACCTACTACACCAACTTATAGAATCTAAAAAATTAGAAATAACCGAAATATCTTTGGCCGAAGTAGCAGATCAGTTTTTAGTTTATTTAAAAAGTTCCGCCAATTTAGCTATGGAGGATATGGCTAATTTTTTAAATATTGCCGGCCGTCTGGCTTTAATAAAATCGCGGGCGCTTTTGCCGTTTTTAAAACTAACCGAAGAAGAAGAAAAAGATATTGAAAGTCTAAAAAACCAGCTAGCCGAATATCAAAAATATAAAGAATTAGCTAAAGAAATTCATAAAATAGATTTAAAAGGGGAAAGATATTACAACCGCACTTATTTGGCCAACATTGAACCTATTTTTTATTTCCCTAAAAAACTAACCAGCGAGATTTTAGCTACATCTTTAAGTAATCTAATAAGTACAATAACTTTACCTCAAAGAATTCCTCAAGCTCAACTTATAGAAAAAGTTTCCCTAGAAGAAAAAATAGCGGATTTAGAAAAAAATATTAGGGAAAAGCTAGAATTAAATTTTTCCCAAATTGTGAGTTCAGAAAATCCAGAAGCTAGATTAGTAATATTTCTTTCCATGCTAGAATTATTAAAACGTTCAAAAATTTCGGCTGAACAGGATTCGAATTTTAAAGATATAAAATTAACATGGCTACAGATATAAATCCGGAACAAATTTTAGAAAGTCTGCTTTTTGCTTATGGCGAAAGTTTAAGCGTAAAAAAAATAACTGAAATTACCAAGTTTCCGGTTAACAAAGTTTTGCTTTCTTTAGAAAATTTAAGAAATAATTTAGCTAATAGGGGAATCAAGCTTATAAACAAAGATGATAAATGGCAATTAGTTTCCGACAAAGAACATTCGGAGTACATAGAAAAACTTGTTAAAAGCGAGATACAGGAAGAGTTAACTGCGGCTAGTTTAGAAGTCTTGGCTGTAGTAGCTTATCGTGGACCAGCCTCTAAAAGCGAAATAGAGATGCTACGTGGTGTAAATTCAGGCTATGCCTTACGCAATCTAACCCTTAGAGGGCTTATAAATAAAAACGAAGTTACAAAACCTCAAACTTATCAAATATCTTTGGGTGCTTTAAAAAAATTAGGTTTAAATACAGAGCATGAATTACCAAAATATAACGAACTAAAAACAGAATTACTTAGAACAGAAAAATTGCTTCAAAACTAATGCGACAAATTTTAAACATTTTAATTAGTGCTTTTATTGTAATACCACTCTTGCTTTTGTCGTACCAAGTGGGTTCACCCAAGTATCTAGCCGCCAGTGCTTATTTTAATGAACCGGCTCTAAAAATAAATATAGAAAAAGATACCCCTTCACCAGTAAAAATTAAAATTATTCCGCAAAGAAATATTATTATTCCAGATATTGAAACTGATGCAACTTCTTTTTTAGCTTGGGATTTTAAAGAAGATTTTTATTATTATTCAAAAAATATAGATGACCCTCGCCCCATCGCCTCATTAACAAAACTAGTAACAATGGCTGTAGTTTTAGATTATACCGAACCACAAGAAACAGCTTCGGTTTCTGGAAATGCCATTAAAAATGATGGCGATAGCGGTAATCTTAAAGAAGGAGAAATTCTTACTGTAAAAGATTTAATGGCCGCCTCTCTTTTAGAATCTTCCAATGATGCGGCCTATGCCTTAGCAGAATATGTTGGTTCTAAATTGCAAACAAACTCCGAAGCTAAAGTCACCCCTGTAAGAGAATTTGTAAGAATGATGAACCAAAAATTTAACGACCTAAACTTGGTTCATTCAAATTTTACGGATCCCACTGGTTTAGAAGATATAAATTCTTTTAGTACGGCTAATGATTTATCAAAATTTATAAAATACTTAAGAGAAAATCCTAAATATACTATTATTTGGGAAATCTTAAAACTGAAAAATTATCACACTAGGTCTTTAAATAACATTGCTATACACGATTTTAAAACCACAAATCTATTTTTAAGTGAATATAGTAATGTGTTGGGTGGTAAAACAGGTTTTACAAATAGAGCTTTAGGAAATATGATTCTTGTTACAACAAGTTTAAATAATACAGAAATTATATATATAGTACTAGGCTCTAACAATAGATTTGAACAAATTAGAAAAGTGATAAAATGGGTAGAAGAAGCTTGGACTTGGCCGGCAAATAACACAAACATTTAACTATGCTAGATATTTCATTTCAAGTAGCAAAAATATTAACTTTAGCTTTTGGAGCTTTTGCTTTGGCTATGATTTTAACTCCGTGGTGGACAAATATTCTTTATAAATATCGCCTAGGCAAACAAATAAGAACCGAGGGCGCGCCAATTTTTACCTCTATGCATAAAGATAAAGAGGGTACACCCACAATGGGTGGTGTAATTATTTGGCTAACAACACTTATTTTAATTGCTGGATTGGCGATCTTAAAAGAATTAATGCCAAATAGTTTGGCCTCTGGTTTAAGTTTTTTATCTAGACCTCAAACATTATTACCCATAGGTATTATGATTTTTTCGGCCATAATAGGCTTAGGCGACGATATTTTAGGTGTATTTAAAATAGGTCCTAAGGGTGGTGGTTTAAAAATGCGTCATCGTTTACTTCTTTATACAGTAGTAGCCATAATAGGAGCGTTATGGTTTTATTTCAAACTAGACTGGACAACTGTTAAAGTTCCATTTTTAGGAAATTTTGATATAGGCTACTGGTTTATACCTTTTGCCACATTTATTATTGTAGCTACTTCTTTTTCTGTAAACGAATCCGATGGTTTAGATGGCTTAGCCGGAGGCTTAATGCTAACAGCTTTTGCCAGTTACGGCTTAATAGCTTTTTTTGAAAGTAAATATGAATTAGCTGTTTTTTGTGCTGTGGTTGTAGGCGCTCTACTTTCTTTTCTTTGGTTTAATATACATCCAGCTAGATTTTTTATGGGTGACACCGGTGCGATGCCTCTTGGTATAACTTTAGCAGTTATTGCTTTGTTAACTAATTCAGCTTTGGTTTTACCCCTTATAGCTTTTGTGCCAATGATGGAATCAGTTTCAGTTATTGTGCAGGTTATTAGCAAAAAATTACGCCACGGTAAAAAAATCTTTCTTTCGGCTCCAATACATCATCATTTTCAAGCCAAAGGCTGGCCAGAAACTAAGGTTACGGAAAGATTTTGGATTATTTCAGTTGTTATGGCTGCAATTGGAATAATCATACAATTGATAGGAAAATAAATTATTTTAAATATGCTAAAATAATATCAATGGCATTTGATATTCTCATTAAAAATGGATCTATTGTAGATGGAACTAGCCAACATCCTGCTTACAAAGCAGACATTGGTATTATTGGCGATAAGATTTTCGAAATAGGAAACCTTTCTAAAGCCAAGGCTAAAAAAGAAATAGATGCAGCAGGAATGGTTGTATCTCCGGGTTTTATAGATGTTCAAAATCATTCCGATAGCTACGGCAGTATTTTAAATGACAATATTTTAGAAAGTATGGTTCGCCAAGGTATAACAACTATACTTATGGGGCAATGCGGATCTTCCCTAGCTCCACTTCTTAAAGGTTCTTTGGTATCTGTTCAGAAATGGGCCAGTACCGCTGGCATAAATATAAACTGGACAAGTATGGCAGAATTTTTAGAGACTCTTTCAAAAAGAAAAACCAGCTTAAATGTTGCTTCACTTACCGGACACGCTACATTAAGAAGAGACTTTGTAGGAAACTCTGTTAGACCATTAACTCCTAAAGAAGAAATGCAAGTAAGCTCTCTATTAAAAAGATCTTTAACAGAAGGTTCTTATGGTTTATCTATTGGCTTGGCTTATAGTCACGAAAGATTGGCTACAGCAGAAGAACTTATAAAATTATTAAACACAACTAGATATTCTGGTGGAGTAGCTTCTTTCCATTTACGAAACGAAGGCGCCGAAATTTATGCTTCATTAAATGAAGTTTTAGGGTTTTTGCATCATGCGCCAATTAAAGCAAAAATAAGCCATTTAAAAATGCTGGGCGAGAAAAACATTATGGCCGCTGAAAAACTTTTACGAATGATCGATGTCGCTAAAAGTAATGGAATTAATTTAAGTTTTGATGTTTATCCATACACAGCTTCGGCTACTATTCTTTATCTTTTGCTTCCCGAATGGGCTATTGTCGGCGGAAAAAATGAACTTATTAAAAAAATAAAAAATAGTGGCACGCACGAAAAAATTGTTCGTGATATTGAAAGCAAAAATTATCCTTACGAAAAAATAACTATTGCCACCAGCGCGTTAGGACAGCTTTTTGTAGGAAAAAGTCTAGCTCAAATAGCCCGCGATCAAATTACTTCTGGTGCTGAAGCTATTTTAAACCTACTGCTAGCAGCCCGCGATCAAATTACTGTATTTTGGAACGATATAGATGAAACAGTTTTTGAAACCCTGTTAAAACACCCAGCTTCTATTATTGCCACTGATGGTTCTGGCTATAATAATGCAGTTAAAGAAAAGAATACTGTGCCTCACCCGCGCTCTTTTGGTACAACCGCCAAAATTTTAGAACGCTACGTAAAAGAAAAAAAGGTTTTAAGCTTAGAAGAAGCTGTGCATAAAATGTCGGCTAAACCAGCCGAATGGCTGGGTTTAAGAAATAGGGGAATTATAAAAAAAGGTTTTTTTGCCGATATCGTAATTTTTGATCCTTTAAACATTAAAGATAATTCTACCTTTGAAAACCCTTTAAAATATCCATCAGGTATTAAAAATGTCTTGGTTAATGGGAAAATTGCGATTAATGAAGCAGGTTTTTCTGGAACTTTGGCTGGTCAAATACTAAAAAAAGGATTATAAAATGAAAAATAACAGCAAAGCGGCTACAACATTTTTAATGGCTACCGCTGTTTTGGTTTTGCTTGGTATAGCTGTAATGACCAACGCTTCTATACCTCTTGCTCAATCCAACCACGGCGAAAGTTTTTATTATTTTAAACATCAAATAACATATGGCTTAGGTTTAGGGCTTTTAGCCTTTTTTATTTTTTATAGAATAAATATAGCTCTGCTTAAAAAATTCGCGTTACCAGTTTTGATTTTTGCGATAGTTTTATTAAGTTTGGTTTTTGTGCCTAAGATAGGTTTTGAGGCTTTAGGAGCCAAACGTTGGATAAACATTTTTGGTTTTTCATTTCAACCTTCGGAATTTGCCAAATTAGCTTTGGTGATTTACTTAGCCCATTGGCTAGAATCTAAGAAAGATAAAATTAAAAAACCCACGATGATATTTCCTTTTTTATTATGGACAGGAATTATTGGCGGATTAATAATTTTAGAACCAGATTTTGGAACATTCATAATAATCTGTGCCACAGCTTTTGCAATGTATTTTATGGCAGGTTCTGATTTAAAAACTATGGGTTTAGTTTTTTTAACTGGCATAGTTTTGCTTATTTCTTTAGTTGCTGTAGAACCATATCGTAGAGAACGCTTTACTTCGTTTCTTAATCCAGATCGTGATGCCGCAGGTTCCGGCTATCAATTAAAACAAGCCTTAATTGCTATAGGTTCAGGCGAACTAACTGGTTTAGGCTTGGGCAAAGGAATCCAAAAATACAATTATTTACCCGAAACTATAGGCGACTCGGTTTTTGCCGTGGTTTCGGAAGAGCTCGGTTTTGTTGGTTCGGTTTTAGTTTTATTAATTTACTTGGTTTGGATATTAAGCGGTCTTAAAATAGCCTCGCTTTCCAAAGATCTTTTTTCGCGATATTTAGTTATAGGTATAGTGGCTTGGATAGGCTTGCAAGCTTTTATAAACGCTCTGGGAATTTTAGGCATGATTCCTTTCACAGGTATTCCCTTACCGTTTATAAGCTATGGTGGCACGGCCTTAATGATAGAACTGGCAAGTATTGGTATGGTGGCCAATATTGCTAAAAATAGATAGACTTTCAGAAATCATATCGTAGTGTCCCGAGCATACGATCGTATGCTCGGGACACGTTTTAGTTTGACAAATATGTTTTAATATTTTAGACTCAAGCCAAGTTCCTTAATATGTCTCCGAGAGGAGACTCACATTCCCGAGAGGGAATAAACCTTCGAGAGGAGAGAGTTATGCGAACAACAGATAGGATTGGTCAAATTTTATTCTGCGATTCTTTATCAACTGTAGATCCAGTTTTATTGGAAGCCTATGCCAAACTAATGGAATCTGAGTGCTCCCTTGATTGCATCTTACCGCTATGCACAAACGCTGAATGGAATATATCTACCAGAATTTCTGAAGCTGCTTCAATGCGTTTTGTAAGAGAAGATAGATGGTTGAGAAAAATTCATCCAGCATACGAAGAATACAGTGAAATAAAAACTCCTAACGCTTTTCTGGGAATATTCTTAGGAATAATGAAAGCAGCTAATTGGTATGACAACGCGTGGCGTCCAAAAATAGAGTTCTGCGAAACATTACCAAATGTTATTTACTGGTTTATTGTATGCCAATCAAACGCTGCAACAACAACTGTTAACGTAATCACCAGTAAATACGAAAGCTTATTGTCTGACAACTTGAAAAATTATGCACGATCAAGCAAAGAAGTTGGTCAGAAATCAGCCAGATTAGTTCAGATATCTTATATACTAAGAAGGTTAAGGGAAGAATTTGATTCCAAAAGAATAACCCTAGAAACAATATCTCCGCTTGGAGTTTTAATTTTAGATCAAATTTTATACGCCCTTTTCGGCGATGTTTCTATGGAAGGCAGAATGCAAGCCATGTCTTATCTTATGAACGAACACATAGATAGGATAGTAGAACAAGTAAAAACAAGGGCAGGAGCGAAAACAAACTGATTTACAGCAGGCAATCAATTGTCGATTACCTGCTTTTTTATTCCAAAAAATACTGCTAAAGTAGGTATATGAAGAACGTTAGAATAATGCTGTGTGGCGGGGGAACAGGCGGGCATGTTTTGCCGTTGGTTGCGGTAGCCAGAGCCATTAAAAAACTTAATCCAACTGCCGAAATATACTTTGTTGGGCCAGAAGAATTTTCGTTAAATGCCTTACGCGAAGAAGGTGTAGTTGTTAAAACCATAATCGCCGCGGGCAAAATAAGGCGGTATTTTTCATTTAAAAATATTTGGGAAATAATTAAAATACCATTTGGCTTTATACAATCTTTAATAGTTGTAGCGTCCATAAACCCAAATGTAGCCTTGGGCAAAGGTAGCTATGGCAGTGTCTTGCCCGTGCTAGCAGCCGATATTTTATTTAAAAAAACAATAATACATGAATCTGATGCTATACCCGGTTTAGCTAATAGATTTCTTTCTTATGTTACAGATAATGTGGCAATTTCTTTTGAAGAAGCCAGAAAATATTTTAATAACAAAAATGTATATTTAACCGGTAACCCTATACGAACAAATTTTATAAACTTAAGTAAGGGGGAGGCGAGTAGTGTTTTAGATATTCAAACCGACAACCCTCCTTCGCATAAAGCTTCGGAAGGGCAAGGAAAAGTTATATTTATAAGTGGTGGGTCACAAGGTGCACAAAGAATTAATAATGCTGTATTAAAAGCTTTAGATTCGCTTTTAGAAAAATATTTTGTCATTTGGAGTGTAGGCAAAAATAATTTTGATTCTATAAAACAAAAAATATCAAACAAAGATAATATAAAACTGTTTGATTTCTTAAACGAAAAAGAAATAGCTTCGGCTTACATACTATGCGACCTTGCCGTGGGCCGCGCTGGCGCTGGCACAATTTTTGAACTAGCTGCTTTTGCTAAACCAAGTATCTTAATTCCACTGGAAAGAAAAGGTGGCGACCAGCCTGTAAATGCCTTCTCCTACACTAAAACAGGCGCTTCTTTTCTATTAAGAGAACGTGATTTAGATAACTTTAAAGAAACCCTAGAGAATATACTAAACGACGACTCCAAACTAGATTCAATGCATGAAAATGCCGAAAAATTTGGTAAAATAGAAGCAGCCGATAGCTTAGCAAAAATATTATTAGATCTAGCAAAAAATGAAAGTTAGAACCCGTATTGCTCCCAGCCCAACAGGCTATATGCACGTTGGTACAGCTCGTACCGCGCTTTTTAATTATTTATTCGCCAAACAAAATCACGGCGAATTTTTATTACGTATAGAAGACACTGATACTGAAAGATCAAAAGAAGAATATGAAACCGATATTATAAACGGCTTAAAATGGCTGGGTTTAAATTGGGACGGTGAAATGGTCAAGCAAAGTGAAAGAGCACCAGCTCATAAAGATTATTTAGCTAAACTTATAGAAAATAAAAAAGCTTTCTATTGTTTTCATTCAAAAGAAGAGTTAGAAGAAGAACAAAAAAACCAAGCTTTAGAAAAAAAATCTTTTAAGCATGAATGTGAACATAAAAACTTGTCAGAAGAAGATGTGCGGGAAAAGTTAAAAAACAACGAAGCAATAATTCGCTTAAAAACTCCTCGCAAAAAAATAATCTTTAAAGATTTAATAAGAGGAGAAATAAAATTCGATACTAACTTATTAGGTGATATTTCTATTGCAAGAAACTTAGACAGTCCTCTATATAACTTTGCTGTAGTGGTAGACGATTATGTAGCAGAGATAACGCATATAATAAGGGGCGAAGATCACTTACCTAACACCCCCAAGCAAATACTTATACAAGAAGCTCTCGGCTTTAAACAACTAGAGTATGCTCACTTACCATTAATATTGGCTACCGATAGATCAAAGTTATCCAAACGCCATGGCGCTGTTTCAGTAAATGAATTTACTAAACTTGGTTATTTACCCGAAGCTATGAACAATTTTTTAGCCTTGATTGGTTGGCATCCTAAAGATGAAAAAGAAATTTTTAGCTTAGAAGAACTAGCCAAAGAATTTCAACTAGAAAGAGTCCAAAAAGCCGGCGCTGTTTTTGATATTCATAAATTAGATTCTATAAACAATCATTACATAAAAGAAATGGTGCCAGCGGAAATATCTAAATTAATAGCGCCATATTTAGATATGTATAACCCAACCGAAGCTCAACTTATTAAAGTAGCTCACTTATTTAAAGACCGGTTAAACATATTTTCCGAAATTAAGAATCTTGCTGGTTTTATATTTGCCTTACCAATTTATGAAACAAAATTATTAAACTGGAAAGAAGAACCAAAAGAAAAAATTAAGGAAAACTTACAAATAGTTTTATCTATACTAGAAAATATACCAGAAAACTCATTCGATATAGACGCAACCACAACCGAACTTATGCCTAAAGCCAACGAAATAGGTCGAGGCGATTTATTATGGCCATTAAGAGTGGCGCTATCCGGTATAGCTAAATCACCAAGCCCGTTTGAGATTTTAGACGTTTTAGGCAAAAAAGAATCAATAAATAGGATTAAAAAAACTATAGAAAAATTAAAATGAGTTTTTCTTTTAAAAGATTTGGGATATTCTTTATTTTTTTGGCGTTATTCCTTACGCCTTTTTTTGCATATGCCGATCAATTAGAAAATTTGAAAATTGAAAGAGAGGGTTTACAAAATAATATTTCCGAATTAGAAGCAAAAATAACCGAATATCAAAAAAATTTAGATTCTAAAAGGGGAGAGATAACTTCTTTAAAAAATGAAATTTCGGGTATAAATACTCAAATAAATAAACTTAATTTAGATATTAAAAAAACCGAAAGCCAAATCAGTTTAACGCGTATAGATATTCGAGAAACTCAAACCAATATTCAAGAAACAGAACTAAGTATAGAAGAAAAACAAGAAGTGCTTGGAAGCATACTAAGGGAACTTCGCAAATTTGATGACGAAAGCCTATTAGAAAGAGCTTTAAAATATAAAACACTAACGGAGGCTGTAAAACAAACTGAACAATTAGATTCTTTGCAAAATAAAATGAACGATGTGCTTAAAGACACTAGAAAACTAAAAAATAATCTAGAAAACAAAGAAGTGGATTTAAAAGAAAATAAAAAAGAATTAGAAAATAAAACCGCTCAACTTTCTGTTCAAAAATCGGCTCAACAAGAACAAAAAACAAGAAAGGACACCGTACTTAAAGTAACTAAGGGCCAAGAACAAATATACCAAACACTACTAAACCAAGTAGAACAACAGCAAGCCGATCTTTTGTCGCGTTTAGCAAAAATTGAAAACGATATTTTAATTCAAAAAAACTTTGTCGGTTATTTTCAGGCAGGCACTATTCCTAAACCAGGAACTAAAATCTTTGCTTGGCCCGAAGATAATGCTCGAGTTACCCAAAACTATGGTATGACCAAATACGCTAAACGTGGAGCTTATGGTGGCCAAGGCCACAACGGTATAGATATTTCTGCAGGCTTAGCCAGCCCTATAAAAGCTGCGGCCGGTGGCAAAATTGTCGCCAAAGGTTTAGAATCTTGCCAAAACTATATTCGCCCATCTTGTAATAGTTATTGGGGCAACTGGGTTGCAATTCAACATCCTGGAGGCTTAGTAACTTTGTATGCACATATGTCTAAAATCTCTACAAAATCTGTTAACGATGAGGTTCAAACTGGCGATGTTATTGGCTACGAAGGTGCTAGCGGTAATGTTACTGGCCCTCATTTACACTTTTCTGTTTACACAGAATTCTTTACTTATAATGATCCAAAAACAGGGGACTTACGAATAAGTTATGGCTATCTAAAAACTTTAAACCCATTGGATTATCTATAAATATAAAAAGTAAATATTTTGCGATATACTACACCAAAAGAAAGGGGGAGATAAAAAAATCATTATTCCGAACAGCATCCCGCCAAAGGCGGGCAGGTATGGAGTTTGCCTGCCGTAGGCAGGAAGACCACTTATATAAATAAAGAGGCTCCATACCCGCTTCGCCAGAGCTTTAGCGAGGCGAGTCGTCTGTGAGGAATAATGTTTTTTTGCTATAGATTAGTGTCGCATAAGCTACATTGTGCGACAGTTAGTTATCCACATTCACTCTAAGCCCGGGCAATTACCCGCAGGCCTAAACCCAGAATTTTTAGCTTCTAATATAGATGCAAAATATATTTTATTTTCTTCTTTCATCTTTAGCGCGCCGGCACAATTTTCAAAGTGATAAATTTTACTTCCTTTATTCCCTACAATTTTTTGTGTGGGTAATACCATAGCCGCAACATCAGGGTCAGTCCCCTCTATTGTAGGTGGGGAGGGGCTAAATTCTTTAGTATTGATAGTTTTAACAACAGCTTTATCTTTAACAGAATTATCTGTAACAATTTTATTTAAATCAGCAGTATTTAAAAGCGTGCTTTTTATATTAAGCCCCACAGTTTTGTTTTCTGCGCTTAAACGACCCAAACCAAAACTAATAAGCCCAACCAACATAATAACTGTAATTAAAAATATTTCGTTCTGGTATAATTTTAATTTTTCAATAATAGACTTCATAATTCTATATAGAAAATTTATGGTTCGAAATAGCTCACCACAAGTAAATTTTAAAAATATCTATACCTTTATTGTTTTTTATAATTATTGGGCTTATACCTTGTTTTAATAAATCTTTCTCTAAAACGGGCGACGCTGTTAAAGCACCAGACCTTAAAGGTAATTCGACAGTAGGTATTATTAAATAATTATTTTTAAAAACATTTTTTTCGGGGAGGGTTAAATAATCCATACTCTTTATAACTGGCCAGCCGTGGTATATCTGGCGCCTATCTAATATCCAAAGTTGAGCTGTTTCATATATAGATTCATCGTATACTATTAATGCATTATAATTACTATCCCCTTTTTCTTTAGCCTGTTCCACACTCGCAGATTGAAAAGTTTCTATAAACTTATATCTGGAATCAAAAACATATTTAGGATATTTATTTTTTAATTCTTCGGAAAAGAATTTTTCTAATTCATTATAACCCCAATTATAATTTTCCTGCCTAACAGGGGAATAAGCCAATACTTCCCTACCCCATGGAAAATTTATTACATGGCTGTTTAACGAATAAAATAATTCAAAAATAATTACTGGAACTAAAATATATTTATAATTAAATTTTGATATAAAATTACCTGCCGTTAAAACCATAGTCGGCGTTAACATAGTTAAGAACCGACGAGTTGGGCCAATTAACAAAAACAACGAAACTTGAAACACTAACCAAATAAATAAAAACCTATTTTTAGACTTAATCCAAAAAATACTTATGGCAAATAACATAAGCAAGACATAAGAATTTGATTTTACTAAATTAGGTATAAAATCTTTAACTCTATCATCTAGCGAACCAATTTCTTCCTTGCCAGGAGCCTCCAACCACTCTTTAGGGTGTTGATTAAGTATATAAGAAAGCTGAAAATCAAAATGTCCTACACTGCGATAAAGACTAATATTATAAATAATTACCGGGCTAAATATTATTAACCCCACTAACACGCCCAGCCATAAATTTATATCCTTAAAATAACTTCGTTTATAGATTAAAAGATAAGTGAATATTATTGGCACTACTATAAAAGTTGTGTATTTGGTTAACCCGCCCAAACCGACAGCCATGCCCATTAAAATTAAGTATCGCGAATTTTCTAAAGACTTTAAAAATAAAAATAATGTTAAAAGTATAAAAAAGATTACGTAAGATTCCTGTAAACCAACTCGAGAAATAAATACGTTGTTAACTGTAACCGCCATCAAAAAAGCTGATATTAACCCAGCTTTTTCATAGAAAAGCCTTCGACCTATTAAATAGATCAACCAGACTGATAAAACTCCCAATAATGTCGAAGGAAATCTAAAAGCAAAGTTATTTTCACCAAATAATTTTATAAATATATGTTGAATCCAAAACACTAAAGGTGGATGATCGTGCCAAGATAATCTCGCCCAAAATGGTACTCTAGTCGAGCCGAACCCCTCGACTCCGCTCGGGGCAAGCCACTCCCAAGGCGTTGACTGCTTATTGGCTACATCAAAATCCATTGGGCCGACAGCACGAAAAGCATAAAGCATCTCGTCGCCCAGCGGATCACCGCTAGATAAGTTAATAAAGCGCAACAAAGCTGCTAGAACCAAAATAAAAACTAAAATCTTTTTATTCTTAACCATAGAACTTTTATAAAACTCTCCCAAATTATACCTAGGTTAAATTTGGATTTACCCGTTTTTCTTTCGGTAAAAATTATAGGTGTTTCGCAAATTTTATAACCCAATTTTTGAGCCTTATATGTTGTTTCAATTTGAAAGTTGTAACCAGTAGAATTTAACGAATCTAAATTTATTTTTTCTAACACTCCCCTTTTCCAACATTTAAAACCGCCAGTTAAATCTTTGTAAGGTAAACTCAAAATAAGCTGAGCATAAATATTACCAAACCTACTTACCATTTTTCTTATAACATCCCAATTTTCCGTGCCCCCACCTTTAATATACCTAGAACCTAAAACCAAGTCCCATTCCCCTATTTTGTGTAAAAAATCTAATATGTTTTTAGGATTATGCGATAGATCGGCGTCCATCTGTATAATATAGTCTGGCTTATCTTGAGCCGATAAAATTAATTTAAAGGCCGAAACATAGGCTTTGCCTAAACCTTCTTTCTTAGCTCGGCTTAATAATTTAATTGGATATTTTAGAGATAACTCCTTTACCACTTCGGCTGTGCCATCGGGCGAGTTATCATCTACAACCAAAACTTCTAGGTCGTTTAGGCCTAGTGCGAATATCTTTTCTATGACTTCTATAATATTAGATCTTTCGTTATAAGTAGGTATAACTACTACTGCTTTCATTATTTATACACGATTTATATATTCCACACTTGGGAGCGAAGCTCCCAAGTGTTTTATATTTATTCTGTCGTTTTGCCATCATATTCTTCGTCATCGACCATAGCTTCTTCTTTGGTTTTATGCACTAAACCATCTATATGATTCGGCGGAGAATAAACTGTATAAAGCTTTAACGGCTTATCATCAGATGTATTAATTATGTTGTGATTTGCACCAGCTGGCACAACTATAGCAAATCCATCCGATATTAAATGTTCTACTCCATCTAAAATAGCCTTGCCTTCCCCTTGTTCACAACGAATAAATTGGTCTAAGTGATGAACCTCTGCACCAATATCTTCACCTGGTTTTAAACTCATTAATACAAGCTGGCTGGTTTTACTAGTATATAAAACATTCCTAAAATTTTCGTTGTTTATAGACTCTTGTTCTATATTGTTTACATATCCTTTCATGTTTAAATTAATTTAATTAATAATAGATCAATAGTTATAATAACAAACAATAACAAAAACAGCCATATTAAGAGGCTGTTTTTGTTCGGTAAAAGTAATTACAAAAATTAAGAAAGATGTTTAGAAACCAGCTTTGTCATTTCGAACATGCTAACAGTAGCTTTGCCACCAAATACTTTCTTAAGGTTGGCATCGGCGTTTATATTGCGCTTGTTAGTAGGATCTTGAAGATTGTTCTTCTTGATGTAGACCCAGAGTTTTTTAACAACTTCCGAACGAGGCATAGGCCCCTTACCAACGACTTCAGCCAACTCGGAGCTGATATTCATTGGTTTCATAAATGCAGTGTTTGCCATATGTTTTTATTTTATTGATTAAGCTTTTACTAATGGTATCTTAATTTCTGAAAAATGCAAGCGCTTAGGTTAGTTTAGCCATTAATTGAATCTTTATCGAGCTTGGTTCGATTTCACTTCGATAATTAAAATATAAATTAAATGCGCTTTTCTGTTTTAAGATAAACTTCAGATCTGTGTTTAATGGCGAATACTTTTACCTTATTTCCTTCAACTCTAAAAATAATCCTGTAGTCTCCCACCCGTAATTTGCGATAATTCTTGAGTGAACGGCGGAGCGGTTTACCGTAAACTTCTGGTTTTGTTATTAGTTTTGTTTCAATGGCTCGCTTTATATTCTTTTTCCACACAGCCGATAATTTTGGAATATCGTCCTGCACCACCAAATAATGATAAAATATTTCAAACATTATTTCCAAGCCTTGGCATGAGAAACAAACTGAGTTTGTTTTTTATCCCGTTTTTCGGCAATTTCATTCCAAAACAAATCTTCCTCAACCTCTAAAGCAACTTCAAGTAATCGAACTGCTTTAGTAGCTTCAGGCATACGATCGCGTTTGGCCAGCTTTTGAAGCGCTTCCTTTACTTCATCGGGTAAACTTATATTGATTCTAGACTTTAAAGTAGGCATGCGCTAAGTGTACCAAAAGTGTATCACTCAAGTCAACAAACTAAAATTCTATCTTGGGCTTCGCCCCAAAAAACTTTTCGGCGGACGGATTTTTAGAAAAGTTGAAAATAATGACCCATGAAAAATAATGTGAGAATAACGGTACCGAGCACCGTAGATATAAAAAGAAAACCGAGTGTTTTCTTGAGACGATCATCGCTATATTTATGGTGCGACAAATATAATACTATGGTGGCAATCACATACAACAATACAGAAAAAATACTTTTAGATGTCCAATGATGACCGAAAAAGTCTTTAAGCCAATCTTTCAACGGCGCGGATAGTTCTGCCCCGACAGTAATAACCACGACAAAAATGATTGCAATAATTGCCGCGTATACCGAGGAAATGATTAATTTTGGTTTATCCATAAGATATATCAGTTGATTGCACCCCAGCGAACCGTGGCAGAAATTATGAACCCCATCACGCCGATGAGAAGCCCAATCACAGCAACAGCACCAGAAAGCCACAAGGCAAGTCGACGAAGTTTAAGCCGATCCATCTCCTCTTTCGGAAGCAAGGTGATGAAAAATACGGTCATCGCAAGCGGGATAACAAATAGGAAAATATGCTCCTTAGTTTCCATGATAATATTGTGTACCCACGGCGCAACACCACTTTTGATTACCGGCTTCACAAGCGTCCCATAGTAAGCGACATAGTAGTAACCGCCAGCAAGCCAGCTTGCAATAAAAGCGACAGTACCTATTGCCGCAGTGATAACCATACTCCTCTGCGAGTTCCCATCGCCTTTTAATTTTCCCAACAGCCACAAGAACGCGTCAATACCAATAATACCAAAGCCAAGGTGAAGGCCGATAAGAACAGGTTTACTTTGTAGTATAGCGACAATATCCATAGGATAATTTTATCACTAAAATACACTTTGGGACAAAAACTAAAACCAAGTGTTAACTTAAATCTTCTTTTCTCTCCTCAAATTCTTTTTTGTCAATTTCACCTTTAGCGTAACGTTCTTTTAAGATTTCAAGCGGAGACTTATCTTTTCCGTGCGTGTTATCGCCATGATCGTGTCCACACATATGACCCCTCCCAAAACTACCTCTTATTAAAGCGATAATCGCCCAAATTATAAGGCCCCAAAAGACCACCATAAAAATCCAGCCGAACCCGCCAAAGGGCGTAAATCCAAAATTCATCATAGAATTGTTTCCTTGATTAAGTCCTTGTGGGAGACGACCACCCTCCCATCATCATTTGCATCAATTGGAGGGTCATAAGCTATTTCGCGTTATTAATAATGTTTTGAATGATTTGATCAATTTCTTTTGGTCGCTCGCCCAGATCGGCTTGCGGGAAAAACTGCGACAGGACAATCGGGCGCATGCCGGAAATGAAAGTTTGCCGATCTTTAGTATAAACATTTATTTTGCAAGGTAAACAAAGTCCGATTTTAATATCCTTATTCAGAAACTCATTGGCAAACTTTGCGTTGCAAAATTCAATAATCTTAAACGGTTCTCGTTTAAAACCCTTCTCGACTAAAGTTTCTTGTACATTATGAATATATAAAACCCGCATACCAGCTTTAGCAATTTCGCCTTGCACGCTTAAAACCGCCTCATCAAAAGTTTTTGCTGTTGTTATTGTGTAATCAAATTCCATATCTTCAAATTTTAATTCTTAATTTCTTTTGAAAATGCTAAACAGAAAACTTTGCTTTGTGTTAAATGGCGTAGTATGTATTTCTTCAAAACTCCGTACATGACTAAAGTCTTTCTCAAAAGTTCTTGTTATTGAATCCTCGGAATACTGCGTAATGTCCAGCCCACTGCATTTTTTGGGCCCGTTCATGGAAAAAGTTGATATAATGAGGTATCCATTTGGCTTTATAAATTTGCCTGCACTTTCAACATAATGAGTAATATCATCCTCTTTAGTTAAAAAATGGAACGCGGCTCTATCGTGCCAAACATCAAAACGAGATTCCGTGTCAAATTCCAAAACATCCGTCTCAATCCAAGTGACTGATCTCGCCTTTCCTGCAAGCCTTGTTTTTGCTTTTTGCAGAGCTTTGGCTGAAATATCCAACACGGATATATTTTTGAAACCAAGCTCTAAAAATTTATCAACGAGATTGGAATCTCCGCCACCAATATCAATGATAGCGTTACTCTTTTCCACTCCGGTTGATAGAACAAGATCAATTGAAGTCTCTGGAGTGTCTTGATACCAGCTTACATCATGTACCGTATCCTTCGTTTGGTATATTTCCTCCCAGTGTTTTTTTGTTGAATTACTGCTCATATTAAAATTTTTCTAATAGTGAACCTATCGAAGTCTCACTTCAATATATTATGAAGTATTCCTATTTTTTGTAAATGGCGGAGGGTGTGAGATTCGAACTCACGATAGGATTACTCCCATAGCTGTCCTTCAATAAATTCAGGATAAACTCTCTCCCGCACAAAGCGGAGGGTACAGGATTCGAACCTGTGATGCCTTGCGGCATATCCGCTTTCCAAGCGGACGCACTAGACCACTATGCGAACCCTCCTATTTCTTTAATAACTCAACAAAACTTTTATTTGGTATGCCCGATTGGAACAAAATCTGTTTTATCATTTTTTTTGTTAAATCGCCAGCATGCATGGCCACAGTCGTATTTTTATTTGTTAGCGGATGATGCAATCTAATATGACTGCCTTTTTGACGAATAATTTTAAGTCCTGCTTTAA
>ERZ1292625.571-Hain-H41-01um-R1-571-length-53929-cov-17_pt1 | contig 53929 bp, 56 predicted proteins | sample MGYA00564400_ERZ1292625 | MGnify/ENA primary metagenome ERZ1292625 (study PRJEB36523, sample SAMEA6512639) | groundwater metagenome | collected 2019-01-08 | study: AquaDiva: Metagenomics assemblies of 32 groundwater samples | reverse complement strand
ACAAGATCGACCTCCTCCGACGCTCAAAGGTCCGCCGAGCGAAGCTCTACTTCGTCCGAGAGAAGGCCGCGAAGGAAATCCGACGACAGATGCGACGAATGCTCGCGATCGAGAAGAATGAGAATAAAGAAGGACAGGGTGAAGTTAAAAAAGAAGAGGCTGCTGCATAAGCAGCTTTTTTTGTTGATAATCTGACGAATATTGGGTATAGTGGGGAAGTTCTACATGCGCAGATGGCGAAATTGGTAGACGCACTACCTTGAGGTGGTAGCGCCCTCACGGGCTTGGAGGTTCGAGTCCTCTTCTGCGCACTCGCTTACGTTTCATATGAGGCGAATATGGTGGCTATGGTGTAGCGGTTAGCACCAGAGTTTGTGGAACTCTTAGTTCGGGTTCGACTCCCGATAGCCACCCATGGAAAAAGAAAGAAAGGGCAGGATTATCGCCATCGTTGGAGCGCCTCGCGCAGGCAAGTCTTTCCTTGTTCGGAAGCTAGCCAAGCATTTCGGCGGGGGAGCGATACTAGAGGGCGAAGAAAAAGATTTTCCAGCACGACTCAAGGACGATATCAAGGAAAACATCCGGCCGCTCGAAAGGATGATATGGTTCAGGAATAAAATGGTGAAGGATCATATGAAGGCAGAGGCACTTAAGAAAGAAGGGAAGATAGTCGTTATGGACACGTTCTGGATGAGTTTGGAGCCCTATATTCCTATTCTAACCGAAGGATTTGAAAGGGAAATCTGTCAGGATATTTTTGATATCGATGCAAGATCATTAACCATGCCCGATCTTGTCATCCTGCTGCAGAATAGTCCTGAGAATACAAGGAATTTTCTCAAGCTCGGCAAGAGGGATTTTGATGCTGGCAAAATCTATTCAGATGAATATATTGTCCTGAACCAAGAAATGCATAATAAGGCTTTTTCGAAGGAAAAAATTCCTGGAAAATTAATAGTCTTGGATAGAACGAACCTTGATTTTGAAAAAGGAGACGATTTGCAGATTCTTTTGAAAGAAATAGAGGGCAATCTGTCTATGTAATATGATATAATTCACCTATGAAAAAGATCATAATTTTAATCATCATTATATTAGTAGTTGTTTTCTTTTATCCTAAGTCATACATTTCATCTCCAGGTTTTGTAAGCGCTGAGACTGCTGCAGAATTCAATAAAACAGTTCCAACATGCATAGGATATAGTTATCTTACAAATGCTATGGAAATGGCTGCTGACGCACCAGGAAAGAGCCTGTGCTTTGGTTGGTTGGCAAAGTAAAACATGCCTTTTCCTAAAAGATTCATCATTTTCGATCTCGACGGCACGCTCACGGAAAGCAAGCAGCCATTGTCTGCGGAAATGGCGCGGCTTCTGGCTGAACTTGCGCTGCAGAAGAAGATCATAATAATATCTGGCTGCTCATTTGCCCAGTTCGAAAAGCAGTTTTTTCCCGCATGGAATGCCGCTTTCAAGGAAAGCGATTTTGAAGCGAATGAAAACCTCACTATCATGCCGGCATCAGGCATGCAGTGCTATGAATATGATAGTCGAACGAAGGCATGGAAGATGTCTTACGCGGAAACATTTCCAGTGCCCGAGAAAGAGATGGTCATGAAAGTTCTGAACGATATCATCGACTCTCATCGTTTCGATGTTCCCGAAAAGCATTTCGGCCCGTATATAGAAGACAGAGGAAGCCAGATCACATTTTCCGCATTCGGACAGAATGCGCCGCTTGCCGTGAAGAAACTCTGGGATCCGGATCAGAAGAAGCGACAGTTGATTAAACAGGAGATCGAAAGCAGAATCCAGAACGTTTCAGTAGGCATAGGAGGGAGTACATCTGTTGACGTGCTTCCTGAAGGAATGGATAAGGCGGCGGCGATCAAGAAGCTCTTAAAAAGGATGCAGCTCGAGCCGGCGAATGCAGTATTCGTAGGCGACGCGCTCTATCCTAGCGGAAATGACAGTTCGGTGATTTTGACTGGAATCGAGACGATCTCAGTTTCTAGACCCGAAGAAACGGCTGAAGCCATGAAGAAATGGCTTGAATTGGAGGTTGTCTAGCTTTTTCCCTGTTTTAGGATATACTTTGATGATGTCGGAAAACCTAGCCCTAGAGGAGGAAAAACGGCCGTGGGGAGACTTTAAGCGGTTTACTAAAAACTGCCTGTCAACGGTTAAAATAATTACGATAAAGCCGCTCGAAAGCCTGAGCCTGCAAAGCCATGCTCGTCGAGCCGAATTTTGGCATATCATTGAAGGTTCTGGAGTGATAGAGATTGATGAATTAAAAAGGGCAGTCAAAGCTGGTGATGAGGCAGAAATTCCAGTCGGTTCGAAGCACCGTATTTCAGCTGCTGAAGCCGGAATGAAGGTGCTTGAGATAGCATTCGGTGACTTCGATGAAGGCGACATCCTTCGTTATGAGGATGCATACGGCAGAATATAATTATGTTCAGTCTAATACGAAAAAATAGCGGACCGATACTTCGGCCAGATCCAGCTCGTCCATGGGAGGCGGAGGGGGTATTCAATCCTGGTATCGCCCGAGTTGGCGATACCGTCTATATGCTTTACCGAGCTGTCGGAGAAACAGAAGCGTATATTTCGCATCTCGGCCTTGCGAAAAGCGCGGACGGCATCAATTTCACCCGCGTAGGGAAATTGCCGATCTTCGGTCCAAGCCATGATTATGACAGATGGGCGACTGAAGATCCTCGCATAACAGAAATTGACGGATATTTTTATATTACGTACGTCGCAGTTACGGGCAGGATTTTGGAAAATGGAAAGCCTTCGCAGTCAAATTCTGTGATAGAGACTTCAACTGCGCTTCTCAAAACAAAAGATTTTGTCTCATTCAAGGAGCTCGGCATCATTTCTCCGCCGGGGTCAGACAACAAGGACATCGTGCTGTTTCCTAAGAAAATAAACGGCCGCTATGCCATGCTTCATCGTCCCTCCAACTGGGTGAAGAATAATGATCGATTCTCACTTGACGGGGCAGATATTCCGAATGTGCCGAGCATCTGGATATCTTTTTCTGTTGACCTCATCTTATGGACGGATCATCGCCTTTTTCTCGCGGTGACGGAGCCTCTCAATGCGAAGATCGGACCAGGACTACCGCCGATCGAGACGGAAGAGGGCTGGCTGATCATTTATCATCAGATCACAGAAGGGGCTACTCCTTATGAATTCATATACTCCGCTCGGGCAGCGCTTTTTGACCTTCAAGATCCTACGAAGCTGATTGCTCAATTGCCGTATGACATTTTAACTCCCAAAGAGCCATATGAAAAAGAAAACGATTTGTCCGCAAGTCTGCCTCCGGCCGGCTACATTAAGTCGGTGGTTTTTCCAACAGGTGGATTCATCGAGAATGATGAGCTTTTCGTTTATTATGGAGCGTCTGACAGGTACATCGGGCTTGCCACCGGCTCCGTCAAGGCATTGCTAGAGGAATTGAAGGCTTTTTCAATAAAATAAAATATATGAAGGATATTCCTAATGACAAGATGTGGATCGTATTTATCAGCACATATCCTCCTCGGGAATGCGGCATAGCGTCATTTACCGCGGATCTTATAATGAATTTCGATGAGCTTTTCGACTTGCATGAGGAGACGAAGGTTATTGCGATGAATACTGACGACAAGCCGGTTCCGAAGTATTCGAAAAAAGTCTTGCTTCAGCTGCCTGAAAATGATGCTCATGCTTACAGGGAAGCTGCAAAGATGCTCAATGAAATGTCGCATGTGAAGATAGTTTCGATACAGCATGAGTTCGGGATCTTTGGCAAAGACAGCGGCGCAAACATCATCGCTTTCTTGGAAGAGATACGCAAGCCTGTAACTGTCACGCTCCATACGGTAGTGCCTCGTCCTTCTGAAGAGATGCGGCAGGTAATGATTCGTATCGTACAGGCTGCCGACAGGCTTATTGTCATGACCGCAACAGCAAAAACGCTTCTTGAAACTGTCTATGGAGCGAATCCTGACGTGATCAGGACTATTTATCATGGAATACATCCATTGCCATACACCGAAAGCAGGAATATGAAAGAGAAATTCGGCCTGTCTGGTCGACGCGTCCTCTCCACATTCGGGCTTCTCGGAAGAGGCAAGGGCATTGAGCAGGGGATCGCTTCATTGCCGAAGATCGTGGAGCAATATCCGGATGCCGTATATCTGATCATCGGCGCTACTCATCCTGTGGTCGTAGCTCGCGAAGGCGAAGCGTATCGCAACGAGCTTATGGATCTTGTGAAGAAGCTCGGCATGGAAAAGCATGTTATTTTTTATGATAAATACTTCAGCACCCCGGAGCTTCTGAAGCTGCTGCAAGCTACTGACATCTACCTGGCTCTTTCTCAGAACCCAGATCAGGCAGTTTCTGGCACGCTTACGTACGCTCTCGGCGTTGGCAGACCTGTCGTTTCAACAGCTTTCATGCAGGCACGGGAAATCATAACTTCGGAAGTCGGCTCGCTGGTGGGTTTCGGTGAAAGCGACAGCATAAGCCGTGAAGTACTAGCTCTTTTTGGCGATGAGGAACGGCTTGCTCAGATGGGAAGGGCGGCCTATTTCCGCACACGCGGGATGATCTGGCCGAATATTGCCTTGTCGTATATGAGGGAGTTCATTCCTCTTTCGCTTGATCTTGCCCGGCGGGAACAGAGCCTGCCCCCGATCGACTTGAGTCATATGCGGAAGCTGACCGATTCTTTTGGAATGCTTCAGTTCGCAATTCTCGACGAGCCGGATCCTGCATGGGGTTATACGCTTGATGATAATGCCCGAGCGCTCATTGCCATGGCATGGCATAGCAAGGATAATCCTACCCCTGAAGTCTCTTCTTTGGCAGAGACATACCTTTCCTTCCTTGAAAAATCATCCCGCACAGACGGAGGGTTCGAGAATTATTTTACCGGCAAAAAGATTTTGGATAATGAGAAAAACGCTGCTGAAGATCTTGCTGATGCGAATGCTCGCGCCCTCTGGGCGCTCGCTGTATGCGCTACGAGCTCGCTGCCCGAAGACCTGCGCGCTCGCGCAACCACCCTTTTCAAGAAGCAGCTCAAGGCGGATCATACTCTGCGCCCGCCTCGTTCGGCGGCATTTCTCATCAAGTCGCTCGCAGCTTGGCTGGAGGCGAATGATGATGAACCGGTCAGGAAAATCCTTGTGCATTCAGCAGATTCTCTCGTCAGTCTTTTCAACGCATCGGCGAGCGGAGAATGGCAGTGGTTCGAAGACATCATGACCTATTCGAACGCAATTCTTCCAGAGGCGCTGTTGAAAGCCTATAAGGTCACAAAAAATGAGGAGTATCTCAAAGTCGCTCAGGCATCGCTCGACTTCCTCGTGTCGCAATCATTCGAAGGTGATGTTGCCATGCCTATCGGCCAGGCCGGATGGTTCAAGAAGGGCGGAGTGAAAGGCGTATATGATCAGCAGCCCGAAGAGGTTTCGAGCCTTGTTCTTGCTTTGCAGACTATGCACGAGCTCACTGGAGACAGATCATATGCGAAAAGAATGCATCAGGCGTTCCATTGGTTCCTTGGAAACAATGCGCTCAATCAAGTGGTCTATTCCCAGATGACGGGTGGCTGCTATGACGGGCTAGGAGCCAAGGAAATCAATCTCAATCAGGGAGCAGAATCAACCGTTTCCTATCTGCTCGCGCGCCTCGCCGTCGAAGGCAGGAAAAAGTAGGAGGATCGGTAGAGGTTGAAACCGCCGATTCATGTGTGCTAACATATCCTCATGCGAACGAACAGCTTCCGACAGCAGAATATCATGATTGCCATGATTATTATCAAGCCATCCGATGGAGGTCTTGTTCGTGTCTAGTTTCAAGCAAACAAAGTAGATACGAATCAGCCCTTCATCGGGGCTGATTTTATTAATAAGGAAAACATATGAAAAAAATAGAAACAAAAACAGCGCCAAAGGCGGTGGGCCCGTATTCGCAAGCGATATCTGGAAAAGGCTTCGTATTCTGCTCCGGACAGATCGGCATTGATCCGACGACAGGCGATCTCGTTTCCAAGGACGTGCAGAGGCAGACTGAACGGGTACTCAAGAATCTATCGGAAGTGCTCGTAGCGGCTGGCAGTGATATGAGTAAGGTGGTCAAAGCTGAAGTCTTTCTTGCAGATATGAAGGATTATTCTGCAATGAATGAAGCATATACCAAAATATTTAAGAGTATGCCGCAACCAGCGCGTGTAACAGTCGCCGTTTCAGGATTGCCAAAAGACGCTCTGGTCGAAATATCATGCATAGCGCTTGTCAAAAACAATGAAAAATAAAGTAACAACTAAATTGATTGAGGAGGCATACAAGAGGCTTCAGCCTGTCGTCAAGCTCACTCCGTTGCAGCACAACAAGGAGCTTTCAGAAAGATACGAAGCCGAGGTGTACCTCAAGCGAGAAGATCTGCAGCCGGTGCGCTCCTACAAATTGAGAGGCGCCTACAATTGCATTGCACATCTTGCTGAGCATGGAAAAGGGGAGGAAATCGTATGCGCAAGCGCAGGAAATCATGCGCAAGGAGTAGCTTTTGCCTGTACTCGCCTCAAGATCAAAGGCTTCATCTATATGCCTGCGAATACGCCGAAGCAGAAGGTTGAAAGGGTAAGGAAAATCGGCGGCCAATGGACGAGCATAAAGCTTGTCGGAGATACATACGACGAAGCCTTCAAGGAAGCGAAAAAATTCTGCGACGGGAGCGGGGGAATTTTCGTCCATCCCTTTGATGATGCTCTCGTCATAGCAGGGCAAGGGACAGTTGGATTGGAATTCCTAAGCCAGATTCAGAAGAAGATCGACTATGTTTTTCTTCCCGTCGGCGGCGGGGGCTTGCTAGCAGGCGCAGGCACGTATCTTAAGGAAAAAACCCCCGGCACGAAAATAATCGCTGTCGAACCCTTAGGAGCCCCATCGATGAAGAGGGCGCTCGAGGCCGGCAAGGCAGTGACTCTCGATAAGATCGACACGTTCATCGATGGCGCTTCCGTAAGGACTGTAGGCAAGCTGACGTTCGAGATTGCTCGCACGGTGGTTGATAAGGTGGTGCTTGTCGATGAAGGAAAGGTCTGCACTGAAATGATTTCCCTGTATCAGAATAATGGAATCGTAACTGAGCCGGCTGGAGCACTTTCTATTGCCGCTTTGGATGTTTGCAAGCATCTCATAAAGGGAAAGACGGTCGTGTGCGTTGTAAGCGGAGGTAATAACGATATCAGCCGTTATCCAGAGATAATCGAACGCAGTCTTGTGTATAGGGGCTTGAAGCACTACTTTATAATCGAATTCTCGCAAAGGCCTGGATCATTGAGGAACTATCTTGATAATGTGCTCGGAGAACGCGATGACATCACGCTTTTCGAGTATATAAAGAAAAATAATAAGGAGACCGGTCCAGCCTTGGTCGGAGTGGAGTTGTCGGAAGCTTCAGATCTCAAGTCACTCATTTTGAGGATGGATGAGAATAAAATCAAGTATAAGAAGCTTGATAGCACGGAAGAGATATATAAGCTGCTTGTCTGATTCCTGATATACTTGGACTATGAGGAATATTCTCGCATTGGTGCTCATGGCAATTCTCGGTTTTTTTGCCTGGTCATCTTATTCAAAGGATCCAGCCATTCAGCCTGGGCACATTCCTGCTCTAGTTGAAAACGAGCCGGCTGACGAAGATCTCATCACGATTTCTCCTGAAACTATTCTGCCAGGGGATCCGATCATGATACTTGTGACTGCTACGTCTGCGCCAGCCAGCGTTTCTTTTGACGGCAAGAATTTTCCGATCTTTTCCTACAATAGAAAATTCGGGGCATTTGTCCCTGTCGATTTCAATGAAAAAGATTTGGAACATGAAGCCAAGGTCGTTTTTTCGAATGGAACGGCTGTCTCGAAGCTTATCGCGATCACTTTGAGAGAAAAAATAGAAAAGCCGCTCGGCATACCTGAAAAGCTTGGAGGCAATACCCCTGCAGCTGAAAAAGAGCTCGTGAATAACTTGGCGAAAGAGAATGCCGTGCTCAACGCAGTGAAGACCGAGCCTACCCAATTATGGAAGGAATCTTTCCATTTTCCTTTAGAAAATATCTTCATCACCGATAACTACGGATATGATCGCAAGACAGTGAATTCGACAATCGTGCATAAAGGCACGGATTTCCGCGCTGCAGAAGGAACGGAAGTAAGAGCTCTCAACGACGGGGTGGTGCGGGTCGCACGCATCTTCACAGTCTACGGTACTACTGTTGTCGTAGATCATGGGCAAGGCGTGCAGAGCTTCTATATGCACCTTTCGAAATTGGATGTAAAGGAAGGTGATAGCGTAAAAACAGGCCAAATCGTTGGTTTGAGCGGAAAAACGGGGTATGCAGAAGCTGCCCATCTCCATATAACTATAAAGATAAACGGAATTTCTATTGACCCAATGACATTCCTTGAGTTTTTCAATGTGATATGACTTATTTAAATTCATTTAAATAGAAATACCCTTGTGGTATAATAAGTGTATGAAAAAAATAAATATCATATCAGCTGTGATTGTCGCAGCTGCACTTACTATTATTCCTTCTATTACCAGCGCGCAGGGAAAATGCGTTTTCACTCGCGATCTTGAAGTCGGGGCCGCAGGCGACGACGTCAAATGCCTTCAGCAGCATCTCAATGCGAAAGGATTCATCATTGCTTCGAGCGGGGTAGGATCTCCAGGCTATGAGACTGATATGTTCGGGGGAAAGACAAGGGATGCTCTCGTGAAATGGCAGACCTCAAAGGGCGTGGCCGGAGCCTCCGGCTATTTCGGCCCGGTTTCCCGCTCTCTCTATGATGCGGATACGTCTGCTGCGGTAACTACTGCCGTATCCTCCGCTTTGCCTGCTGTTCCTCCCGGCTTTCCAATGCCATCGACGACTACTACAGTGAATGCAGCTCCGACAACATCATCAACAAATTCTTCTTCTATCAGTTCCAACGAGAAGAAATCTCGAGCGCTTTTGAAATCAGTGCGGAATAAGATTGAAGATGCGCGGGATAATGTCGATGAGGCGGAAGACGATGGCGATGACGTAAGCCTGCTCAACAATCTTCTTGACAAGGCTGATGATAAATTGATCGACGCAGTGTACGCTTTCATTGACGGAGACTATGAAGATTCCATCGAGCTTGCAGAAAGGGCAGAAAATTATGCAGAGGATGCAACGGAAGATGCCGGCGGGGATGAGGGAGACGCTGAAGATGCAATAGAAGATGCGGACGAGGCCCTCGCTGAAGCAAAGGACAAGATAAATGAAGCTGAAGATGACGGCGACGATGTAGATGAGGCTGAAGATATTTATGATGATGCAAAAAAGAAGCTCGACGATGCTGAAGACGCTTTCGATGACGAGGATTACGATGACGCAGCAGAATTGGCAGAAGAAGCAGAAGAGTTGGCAAATGACGCTGCCGATGCCCTCTAAATAGGACTCAATGAACATACTCGTTATCTCACCTGGGAAATCGAAAGGGTATCTGGGTGAGGATATTGTGCTGGAATTCACGTCGCGCATCTCCCATTACTCACCCATCGAATGGAAATTTACTCAAGCTTCTGATCCTAAAGAAGAAGGGGAAAAGATACTGAAGGCAATTCCAGATAAGTCCTACATAGTCGTCCTCGATGAAAAAGGGAAGCAGATCAGTTCGCCTGGATTGGCCGACTTTCTCAATAAACGGCTTAACGAAAGCACTAAAACGCTTGTCTTCATCATCGGCGGCGCATATGGGATAGATGAAAAGGTAAAAGAAAAAGCGCACTTCATGTGGTCTCTCTCATCTCTTGTTTTTCCACATGAGCTTGTGCGGAGCATCCTGGCTGAGCAGATCTATAGGGGATTTAGTATACTAAAGGGCGAGAAGTATCATCATGAGTAAGAGAGATAATAAAAGAAATTCCAAAAAAAACTCAACGAGAGACGGCAGCGCGCTCATGCACGATGTCGTCATGATCGCATTCGGAATCGCGATCGCCGTCATCCTATCGAAAGTCGGTGTTATTGATTTTTTGGTTTCTTCCTTCAAGGACTATTATATTGTTGCGAGCTTTGTTGCTGGAATATTCTTCACGTCGGCATTCACCCTCGCGCCAGCTTCGATCGCTCTCGTCCATATCGCCCAATCATCTCCGATACACGGTGTTGCCTTGTGGGGAGGTCTTGGTGCGATGTGCGGGGACCTTATACTTTTTTTCTTCATCCGCGACCGCTTCGCAGGGGATCTCATGAAAGCAATAAAGCCTTCTACGCTCAGATATCTCCTGAGATCGCTTCATTTCGGATTTCTCAAGTGGCTCTCGCCGGTGCTCGGCGCCCTCATCATAGCATCTCCTTTGCCTGATGAGTTCGGCATCACGCTTCTTGGCATGTCCAAGGTAAGATTGATCGTTCTCATGCCGGTAGCTCTTGTAATGAATATGCTCGGCATCTATCTTTTGATTCAATTCTCGCATCTGCTATAATGCCTTCATGAATACAAAACGAATACTTACGTGGGGGGGCTTCATCCTAATCATAGTTCTGATAGTTTGGGGGCTCATCGCTGCGGCCAATAAGGCAGAAAAGGAAAATGCAGGCTTGGCATCTGTGGACGAAATAACCGCTACGGATTGGGTGAAAGGCGCTACATCTTCCTCGATTACTCTCGTCGAATATAGCGATTTCCAGTGCCCGGCATGCGCAACCTATTCCCCCGTGATAGAACAGCTCTTGGCTGAAAAGGGAGCGCAGTTCAGGTTCGTCTATCGCCATTTCCCCCTTCCGCAGCATGGCCATGCCATTGAGGCTTCACAAGCCGCTGAAGCTGCGGGAGAACAGGGGAAGTTCTGGGAAATGCACAAGATACTTTTCGAGACTCAGAAGGATTGGGAGTCATCCGTTGATGCCGAATCGATTTTCGCAGGGTATGCACAACAAATCGGCCTTGAAATGGCAAAATATGCCGTTGATGTGAAATCAGAAGAGAATCTCGAAAAAATAAACAACGATACGAAAAGCGGATTGAAGGCCGGAGTCAACAGTACGCCTACGTTTTATCTGAACGGAACCAAAATAACCCCAAACAGCTATGAAGAACTTAAGAAACTTATTGACGACGCCTCTGCAACTCCAGCGAATTCCTAAATGGGTTCCGCTGATCCTTCTCGCGATTGCTCTTGTGGGCTTTGCTGATGCGACGTATTTGACTATCGAGCATTATCAGAATGAGATACCTCCGTGCACTATCGGCGGCTGCGAATCTGTGCTGACCAGCCAATATTCCCAGATCATAGGGATTCCCGTATCGCTCTTTGGATCTTTATACTATTTTGTTCTTATAGTTCTTTTATTCTTGTATCTTGATACTAAAAAAGAGATTTTTTTGAGAATACCGGTTTTGTTTTCAGTGCTTGGCGCCTTGGCTTCGCTCGGCCTCATGTACATCATGATTTTCGTCATCAAGGCTTTCTGCCAGTATTGCGTTGTATCTGCTCTCACCTCGATTTCTATTTTTTGCCTGTCGTTGTGGATGCGGTGCTTGTCGCCGCGAGCGCAGGGATAATCTTCTGAATATCCTCTATGCTTTTGAATTTCGTATAGGTTTTTCCTTCTATGACCAATGCAGGAAGCTCTTCTTTCGGAATCTTATTGATGGCGATGAGTGTTTTTATCGCATTGAGATCGAGGTCGTAGTCGAAGCTGTAGATGCGGAGGAGGGGATGGTCATCTCGTAATTTCGTCAGGACATAGCCCTGGTTCGCACAATCCTGACAGGTCTCGTCGTTGGTATAGAAATAGAGTATTGAAATTGGATTCACATCGCAACGGGAATCGACTTTTTTCATCACGAGATAGTCCTTTATCTCCAGAAGGGAGTAATATTTCTTGAGAGTGATCACATCCTCGTCGTTGATGCCTCTCTGATTTTCGGCATATGACAATCGGTCAGCAAGCGCATTGATTTCGTCGGAGAGGACGGGATTGGACAAGGAAGCGCATGAGGATTCCTGGAAGAGCTCGAACTGGGTCTCAAGGGAAAGTATGTCGATGGAAATCTTGTCGGCAGTGGTTTTTATGACCTCATACCTCCTGTCATTGATGTAATTGCTCACAATGAAAGCGACCGCAAATATTCCGGCCGTAATGAAGAAGACAATGATATATTTTTTCTTTGAGGTTATCTCCATGAGACTGCTTTTGACCTGACTGCGTTCCACGAGGCTTTTGCAAGCCAGAATGGCGCTATGAAACCGTAGAGGGCTATGAAATACACTATATCTCTCGTGATTCTCGTCTTGCCTTCAACCATGTTCCACGCAAGGAGAATGATAGTGAGACTACTGCATAACATGATAAAGGTCAACAAAGAGATGGAACTCGTATTGAGGAAGAAGATGTCGAATGATGGCCAGCCGAAGGAAATTCCTGCGACCATGTATCTCTGGACGGATTCAACGGCAGAAGATGAAAAATTATAGAGAGAGTTTCCGATGACAAGGAAAGCAAGGATGATGGAAATGACGGCAAAGGGGAGGGTCAATGTGCCGATATTCCCGTATTTGCGATTGAAGAACATGTGACGATAATCGAGGACGTTCTTGAGGAAGCCGTAGGTCCAGCGGACCCTCTGCTTATATAGTTTTTTGAATGTTGGGGGCGTAACCGTATAGACGTATCCTTGAGGACAGTTCGCTATCCTGTAGCGATGATGCTGGATCCTGAAGGCGATTTCCATATCCTCTGTATTGTGAGCATGCTTGAAGTACCCGATTTCCTCGAAAATCGACCTCTTGAAGAGCGAGAAAGGCCCCGGAGTGACGTGGATGGCATCGAGCTTCCCCATGATCTTCTTGAGGAAGATTCCGATATTGTATTCGGCATTCTGCATCTTTTGCAATAAGGTCTTCGGCTCGTGAACTTTCATCGCGGGAGTCACCGCCACTACTTTAGTGCGTAAGAAATACGGAAGCATTTTATGAAGAGTATCGGGATGAACGGTTGAGTCTGCATCAAGGCAGCCGACTATCTCAGATTGAGCGAGGCGGATCCCTTTGTTCAAAGCGACATATTTCCCTGAATTTTCCTGCTGCAGAACCTGTATGTCTCCGAGGCTGATCAATTTCGACGCTTCTGCAAATGTCCCGTCAGTGCTGCCATCGTCGATTACGATTAGGGAAAGCTTTTCTTTCGGATAATTCAATTTCAAAAGAGACGTCACTGTTTTCGCGATCGTCCGCACCTCGTTGAAGCAGGGAACTACGATGGTCACAGTAGGCTCATATACTTCTTTTTCCTCAGAATCTTCCTCTTCCTTTTCAAAGAAGGTCACCAAAAGAAAAATCTGGTAATAGAGGCCAAAAAAGAGGGCTATATAGAGTACGACAGAGGAATACGCGTCCATATTTGTAGGCAAACTATAGCTCAAATATGTGTAAATAACAAATGTGTGGTACGATTTGAATTACTATGAAAAAGCCTGATTTTAACAAAGATTATGAACTGATCGACTCCGGCGACGGGGAGAAGCTTGAGCGGTTTGGTCAGATAGTTTTGGCTCGCCCAGATCCGCAGGCTCTCTGGAGAAAGCATCTAACTGAAGCTGATTGGAAGGCAGCAGATGCTTATTTTACGCGCACGGAAGCGGGTGGAGATTGGAAATACAAGAAGGAAAAGCCTGATAAATGGCAGATTGAGCATGGTGGATTGAAATTCTGGATAAAGCCGACGGCATTCAAGCATACAGGAATCTTCCCAGAGCAGGCGGTGAATTGGGATTGGATGAGAGATGTTCTGAAAGGAAATGAGGGGGCCGATGTTCTCAATCTCTTTGGGTATACGGGAGGTGCATCGCTTGCCTGCGCACAAGTAGGAGCAAAAGTCGTTCATATCGACGGTTCGAAATCAGCTATCGCTTGGGCGAGAGAAAATGCAGAATTGTCTGGTCTTGTCGATAAGCCCATTCGTTGGATTCTCGAGGATGCGCGAATATTTGTTGGACGGGAAGTGAAGCGAGGAAACAAATATGATGGAATTATCATGGACCCTCCGGCTTTCGGCCACGGGGCGAATAAGGAAGTTTGGAAAATTGAAGAGGATTTTTTGCCGTTAGTTGAGGATTGCATAAAACTTTTGAAAGACAAGCCGTTATTTTTTATCATAAATGGATATTCCGCAGGCTACTCTGCGATTGCTTATAGGAACGTGCTTCAGGTTCTCGTCGAAAAATTCGGAGGGTCTATCGAGATAGGGGAACTGACTCTTGAGGAAACAGTAACAAAAAGACTTCTGCCATGCGGAATTTTCGCGAGGTGGAGGAGATAGTTTATGGAAATAAAAGTCCTCTACGAAGACAACCACTTGATAGCAGTCTACAAGCCTGCGGGAATTCTCGTGCAGGGGGACAAGTCCGGCGACAGCTCTTTGCTTGATGAAGTGAAGGCTTATATAAAAAACAAATACGACAAGCCCGGAAATGTTTTTCTTGGACTGATTCATCGCTTGGATAGAAATGTTGATGGTGTAGTTCTTTTTGCAAAGACATCCAAAGGCGCTTCGCGTGTTTCTGAACAATTTCGCAACCACACAATCAAAAAAGTTTATCATGCCTGGGTGCATGGAATTGTAAAAGAAAAAGCTGGGACATTAGTAAATTTTCTCAAGCATGACGAAAATCAGAATTTCGCTGAAGTTTTTGATAATGAAACAAAAAATGCTGATCGCGCGGAACTTTCATACGAACTTGTAAAAACAGACGGAGATTTTTCTCTTTTGAAAATAATCTTGAAGACCGGTCGTCACCATCAGATTCGCGCACAGCTTTCTCATATCGGACATCCAATAGCTGGGGATAGTAAGTATGGTTCTGCGTTGAGATTGCCAGATCAGAAGATAGCTCTGACTGCCACTTCATTGTCATTTGAAACGGCGACAACTAAGGAGCAAAAGACGGTTGCTCTAGAAATTCCTGAAAAAACGTGGTAATATAAGCATATTATGATTCTTCTCGACGGGAAAATAGCCCGTGAACACTATGTTTCCTTGCTTGAAAAAAGGGTAAAAGGCCTTTCTTTTGTTCCTTGCCTTGTAATTCTCCAGGTCGGGAACAGGACAGATTCTGATTCATATATTAAGGCGAAGAAATCTTTTGCTCAGAAGATCGGTGTAAAAGAGACTCATGTAAATTTTGATGAAAAAATAAGTCAGGAAGAAATCATTGAAGTAATAAAGAAATATAATGAAGATAAGAGCGTGCATGGAATTATTGTTCAACTCCCGTTGCCTCCACAGATTAATTCTGAAACCGTACTTAATTTGATTGATCCCAAAAAGGACATTGATGGCCTTAATTGCGCCACAAAGTTTCTTCCCGCAACCGCACGCGGTATTCGAGAGCTTATTAAATTTTATAAAATAGAATTAGCAGGGAGGAAAGTCACGGTTCTTGGACGTTCGAAGCTTGTGGGAGAGCCTGTAGCTAGAATGTGCCATGAGGAAGGTGCCATAGTCACCATATGCCATAGCAAGACTGAAAATATCCCTGAAAAAGCCAGAAATTCCGATATCCTTATTGTCGCCATCGGGAAGGCGAATTTCATCGGCAAGGAATATCTCAAAGAAGGGCAGATTGTAATAGATGTCGGAATCACACGTCATACTACAGGCGAGCTGCAGGGCGACGTAAATTTCGATGAAGCGAAGGATATCGTCCAGATGATCACTCCAGTTCCGGGCGGAGTGGGACAGATGACGGTTCTGGCTCTTTTTGAAAACCTAGTTGATGCGTGCTATGATAAAAATAATTAATAATCAAAACATATGAATATTCAAGAACAAGTTTGGAAGGTTGGAAAGTGGGTCGGAATTCTTCTCGTCGTGTTTCTGGCTGTGGTTTCGATAAAGCAGCTTGTCGCTACGAAATACATCAGCAGGCAGAATCCGATATTCAATACTATTTCAGTGAATGGAAAAGGGGAGGCAGTATCTATCCCGGATATTGCGACATTCTCATTCAGCGTGACGGAGAATGCGAAGACGGTGAAGGAAGCCCAGACCAAGGCAACTGAAAAGATAAACGCTGCACTGGCTGCAATTCGAGCGGGAGGCGTCGAAGAGAAGGACATAAAGACGCTTTCATACTCTATCAATCCTCATTACGAATATACCCAGGGTCCATGTACGCAATTTGGCTGCCAGGGAGGCAAGCAGGTTCTCGATGGATATGATGTAAGCCAGACAATCCAGGTAAAGGTGAGGGATCTCGCAAAGGCAGGGGAACTCTTCGATACGCTCGGCGGAGCTGGGGTTAAGAGCGTTGATGGGCTCTCATTTGCTATCGATGATATCGATACGATAAAGGCTGAGGCACGGGCTGAAGCGATTGCGCAGGCGAAGGAAAAGGCGGAGAAGATTGCGAAGGATCTCGGTGTACGACTTGTAAAGATCACCAGCTTCTATGATTCAAGCGATGATCAGCCGTTTCCATACTATGCCCGTGAATCAGCTATGGGAGGGGATCTCATGTCGGTGAAGGCTCAGGTAGCTCCAGAAATACCACAAGGCGAGCAGAAGGTAACAGCTATGGTCTCTATTACATACGAGATCAAATAGCCTTCTTTTTTCCAACTTGACGAAAAACTCCGGAAGAGGTAGTATGTATCTACTACCCCTCCGGGGTTTTTTAATACAAGAACTCAAAAAATAACAACGAAAAGACTATGAAAATCACAGAATATATCAAGGATACTCGCGCAGAAATGGCGCATGTGACGTGGCCGACCAGGAAGCAGGCGATCACGTATTCTATCGCGGTTGTCCTCGTATCCGTGGTCACAGCCGTCTCTTTGGGGCTTTTCGATTACATATTTTCACGACTCCTTACTCTTTTCGTTTAATCAATTTATCTAATACATTATGTCAAAACAGCAAGTAGGCGGGGAAAGGAACTGGTATGCGATTCACACCTATGCAGGGTATGAGAACGCCGTGGCTAGGAACCTCAAGCAGCGCATCGAGTCCCTCGGAATGGAAGACCGTATCTTCAATGTTCTTGTGCCGACTGAAAAGAAGATCAAGATCAAGGGAGGGAAGCGTGTCGAGGAAGAGGAGAAGATCTATCCTGGGTATGTGCTTGTGGATATGGTCGTGACTGATGATTCATGGTACGTCGTGCGAAATACTCCTCGAGTTACCGGTTTCGTCGGTTCCGGAGTCTTTCCGGTTCCTCTCGAGAAGAAGGAAGTCGATTCTCTTTTTGCCCGCATGAACAAGGATGAGGTCAAGCATACGATCGATCTCGTAAAGGATGAGAATGTGAAGATCGTGGACGGTCCGTTCAAGGATCTCGAAGGCAAGGTCAGCGAAGTCGATGACAGCCGAGGCAAGATCAAAGTGCTTGTCTCAATGTTCGGCAGGGAAACGCCGGTAGAACTCGATTTCTTGCAAGTTAAGAAGATTTAAGGTACCATCCAATAACACAAAAACAATGGCTAAAAAAGTAATCAAAAAAGTAAAAGTTATCGCCCCAGCCGGAAAGGCAACTCCTGCGCCTCCGCTTGGGCCTACGCTTGGTCAGGCTGGCGTTAACATCGGTGATTTCACAAAGAAATTCAACGACGCGACGAAGACTATGATAGGAGATATGATCCCGGTTGTCATCACAGTTTACGATGACCGAACATATGATTTCGTCCTCAAGACTCCTCCAGCAAGCTCACTTATTCTCAAAGCGGTTGGTATCGAGAAGGGAGCAGGCAAGCACGCTGTAAAGCGAGCTGGAACCATCACGAAAGCCCAGGTCCGAGAAATCGCAGAGCGAAAGATGCCCGATTTGAATGCAAGCACTATCGAAGCAGCCATCAAGATCATCGAGGGCTCATGCCGATCGATGGGAGTGGATGTTAAATAAATTTACGGATAATAAGGAAAAGAAAAAAGGCGCTGGGAGTGAATCTCTCAGCGCCTTTCGCGTATAACTATGGAATCAGTGACCCGTACTTCCGTTCGATCCGTGCCCGCGGCTACCGCCTAGGATTGATTTTACGTGTCGAGGCCTTCCGATTGAGACCGGCATGATCACCAGCTGAGCAAGCCTTGCATGGTGATAGATTTTGAAGATATTGTCGCCATCATTCCGCACCTCGAGCCAAGGCTCGCCATCGAATCCAGGATCAATCGGATTCTTGTTGAGGACGGCAAGGTTGATCTTTTGATCATTTTTTACGATGTTGCTTCCCCTTGGGTAGAGGAACCCGCCAAGTCCAAAAGGTATGTCAACATTGAAACCGAGGCCGATCGAAACGGATTGGCGCTGTTCAAGCCGCCAATAAGCGCCGTTTTCGTCAAATCCAATATGCTGTCGATAGAGCTCGCGGAACTCATCATTATTCCACCTTTTCTTTGCCTTCCTCTCGGTCAAATCGGTGATCGTCGTGCGCATCTTCGGATTTTTTTTATCCGGCACAGTGCTGACTATGGCTCGGACGAAACAGTCGAGGCCGACATCAAGGCCATCATGTCCTCGAACGGGTATCCTGCCTCCTGGAAGCGGCGCAAACTCTATGGGCATGGTAAGGAGGTTGGCGGTAATCAGGGCGGCCATCTCCCTCCGACTCTTTGAGGGACTCATAGAAGATTTCATAGGATTTTAAGGGTTGAATTTTTCCCGTCGCTAACTGGTCTTATCCTATATTTTCAGGCGGAAAAGTCAATGTGCTAGTCCTTGAGCTTCGGCGAGCCGGAATAATCGACAGCGTATTCGAGTAGAAGGGAACCGGTTGATTCTGATGCCTGTGATGACTTCAATTTCAGATTATATCTAAGGTCTTCATTGAAAAGAGTGACACCTTTTCCGAATAGTATCGGTTCGACAGTGAGATAGATCGTATCGACGACTCCGGCTTTCATGAACATGCCGTAAATCTGGGATCCGCCGCAGATGGCGACTTCCTTGAAGCCCCTTCCTTCGAGCTTTTTGAGCAGATCGAGAGGCTTGTCCTGGGTTATTTCAACTCCTTCGAATTTTTGGGATTTTGAATAGACAATATTCGTACGCTCCTTGAGAGGCTGACCTATGGTCTTGTATGTCGCGGAACCCATGATGACGACGCCTGCGCGCTTGGTGAGCTCTATGAAGCGCTTCTTGTCGGCTTTGCTGGTCCAGTTGAAAGGGCTGTGCTGGGCGTCCTTTGCGATGAAGCCGTCGGCAGTAACCGCGGCGATGATGAAGGCTTTTATCATACTGCTTTGTACTTTTCCTTAAGCTCTTTTATCTGTCCCTTTAGGATGAGTTCCGCCTCTTCTTTTTTTTCCAATCCTACGCCGTCGATGATGTCCTTGCTGTGATATTTGCTGGTGCGTTCTGGTGAAATCTTTTCTGACAGCTCCTCGAAAACGATCTGGCACAGGCGTTCACCTGGATAAAGCCGTACCGTTTGGGAAAGGGTATTGTTTCGGATAGGCAGAATTAACTGACCTTCATAACCAGCGTCGATAATTCCCGTAAGGTCCAATGACATACCTTTTCGATTCGTAGATGACCTTGGATAAAGGACAGCCATAATATCTGTCGGCAATTTGATGCTTTCGAAGGTCGCGACGAGGATGTATTCGTTCGGCAAGAGGTCGAAATACTGCCCTTGTTCAAGCTCGATCACCTCGAAGAATTCATTGTTCTTCTTGTCGAAATGGGTGATGTCGAGCGATTCGCGGCCTCGAGGCGTCATATGCCACATTTTCGGGATCATGAAAGTGAAGCCGAGGCGAAGGTCAACGGAATGTTCTTGCAATTGGAATTTGTCTATCTGCGGTTTGAAGGATATTTCTCCAGCTTGGATCTTTTCTAGTATCTTGTTTTTTGTGATGACTGACATGGTTATACTGTTATTTTTAATCCCTGAATCGCATCCAAGGGCTTATACTGGCTCGTAATGTTTTCTATTATAGCATCAGCCAGTTCCTTATCCATTTTTTCTGACCGCTCAAATGAATTTTCTGGAAGTTGAAGCTTTATGGGTTGATGATCGTTTGATCTCCGCATGATTTCCTCCGCTCCCTCATAGTGATTGTCATAAATATGGGCATTCGAAATCGAATGGGAATAGACTCCTGGCTTTACGCCAAGCTTTTGCGCGAGGATGCATTGGAGCAAAGCAAAGCCGGCGACATCTGCCGGGGTTCCCAATATGATGTCGTTTGACCTGATAATGTTATGGAGGTGAAGCCGTCCGTTGATTATGTTTACGGTGAAAGTATAAGGACAAGGGACATTCTTTTTCTTTATAAGTGAAAGGCCGTCCTGTGCCGGGTCCCAGGTGACGATGACTCCATGTCTTGAGCTCGGCTCTTTTTGAAGAAGATCAATGAGGAGCGCAAGCTGGTCTCTGCCGAAATGTTTCCTCCATCTGTATCCGTAGGCCACAGTTACCACGTCCCCTGGATTGGTAAAGTAATCCCATATTTTCGTGTAATCCCTCAAGAACACTTCAGGCTTTCGTGCTCCTGAAATGAACCATACCTGCTCCGCAACGAACATCTTTATCGGTATTTTCCTTAAAGTGAGAAGAGGGAAGCCGTCCTTTTCAATATCGATCGAGAAATGCATGCCTGGAATAGCCTTTGTCTTGTATGTTGGCCGTGTGCTGTCAGCCTGCTTGCTGATGTTGATTTCCTCTTCGCCTACCGTCATTATCTTCCTTACCATGTCTTGGTATATCTGGTCGAATTTTGTCATTGTGAGCTTATTATATATAATGTTGCTACAATACTCCAATGAACAATCGCTACCCCTATTTGCCGGAAGGAAGGACTATAAAATACGTTCCGATATCGGATATTTTTATGGCGAAGGCGATGAATATAAGAAATGCGGAATCAACGGATTTTCATCATCCGACCGGCGCAGTAACAGTTCTTAATGGGAAAATAATTGGGCAAGGCGCGAATCAGTCTGCTCTTAAGAACAAGAAGCTTATCGAGATTCATAAGAACGGCTTTTGCATCAGAAGATTCCTAAAGATTCCTTCGGGCCAAAAATACTGGCTATGCCCTGGGTGTTCCTCATGCCGTCATCACGCTGAAACAAGAGCAGCGAAAGATGCTGTGAAAAATGGTAACGCTCAGGGGGCTGATCTTTACCTCTATGGTCATTGGTGGTGCTGTCAGCCATGTTGGGATGAGATGATTAAGGCAGGGATACGTGATGTATATCTTGTGGATAATGCTGAGGAATTATTTAAGAAATAACATGAAGCTGAAAATAAAAAGATTACACCCTGATGCTAAATTGCCGAATTACGCCCATCCTGACGACGCGGGACTGGATCTTTATTCTCTCGAGGATTACGATTTAAAACCAGGAGAAAGGAAATTGTTTTTTACAGGATTCGCATTGGAATTTGAAAGCGGATATGCAGCCATTGTCAAAGACAAAGGCGGTCTCCCGAAGAATTGGGGAATCCATACGATGGGTGGAGTATTCGATACCGGCTATCGTGGTGAATATAATGTTCAACTCATCAATCTAGGACAAGAAACTTTTCATATTGAAAAAGGAAAGAAAATCGCTCAACTGATTATTTTCCCAATTGTCATTGCTGAACTGGAAGAAACCGACACTCTCAATCAGACTTCGAGAGGAGAAGGAAGGTTCGGGAGTACAGGAAAATAAAATTATATGAATAAAAAGAAATTATATATTGGATGCGCATTGACGAGTCTACCCTCAGACAAAAAGGATGAGTTTTTGACCATGCTCGGCGAATTGAAAGGCAAGCTAAAAGCGCATTTTGAAATTCTTGAGTTTTTGGGAATAAATGATAATGGCGTAGCCTCAGCTCGTGAGGTTTATAATCGTGATATTAAAGAATGTGTAATGACAGCTGACTGTATGTTGGCGATTTGCGATTATACATCAAGCGGCCTTGGATATGAGATGGGAACAGCGGTTGAGAATAGAGGAATTCCAGTGTTGGCCGTCGGACATGAAAAAATTAATATCAGCCGTCTTATAAGGGGAATTGATCACGAAAATTTTCAATTTCATACCTACAGTTCGGTAAGCGATCTCGCAGAGAAAACGATAAAACTACTTTCATGAAACCAAGGACCATAAACAAGCTTTTTGTAATAGAGGGTGGGGATGGTTCTGGAAAGGCCACTCAGATCGCGCTTCTCAAGGATGCGCTTCTAGCACAAGGAAATACCGTTTCAGTTTTTGATTTTCCTCAATATGAAAGTTCGGTTTTCGGAAAACTTTGCGGGGAGGCACTTAATGGTGGACATGGCGATTTTGTAAATATGTCACCTTACTTTGCTTCCTTTCCGTATAGTCTTGATCGTTATTCTGCTAAGCAAGACATTTTAAATGCTTTAAAGGAAGGAATCGTTTTGTGTAATCGGTACACCCCAAGCAACGTCGCATTTCAAGCAAGTAAACTTTCTGGAAAAGCTAAGAGTAATTTCGTTACTTTTCTTGAAGAGATGGAGTATGGTTTTTTTGGTCTCCCTAAGCCGACACAGGTGATTTATCTGTATGTTCCGATCAAGACAGCTTCTGGTTTGGTTGGAAAAAAAGATATTAGAAAGTATCTGGGTCATAAGAAAGGTGTAAAGGATCAACACGAAAAGAATTCGAATTTCCAAGAATCTGTTGTAAAAACATACATTTCACTTACTAAATCAAGAAAAGACTGGTCAATGATTAATTGTGCGCCAAAGGGGAAGCTTCTCTCAAGGGAGGATATTCACGCACTTATTTTAAAAGAGATCAAGAAACACATATGAAGCTCACCACCCTTTGTTTCCTCTACACGAATACCGATATTCTTCTTGCAATGAAGAAGAGGGGATTTGGCGCAGGGAAAATGAATGGCATTGGAGGAAAAGTTCAAGCAGACGAGACTCCCGAGCAAGCTATCATTCGGGAAGCTTTCGAGGAAATAGAAATTACTTTAAATGAAGACAGGCTAGAAAAAGTCGCTATCATCCATTTCAAATTCGATAACAAGCCTGACTGGGATCAGGAGTGCCATGTATATCTCGCGTCAGAGTGGGAAGGCGAGCCGACGGAATCAGAAGAAATGAAGCCTGAATGGTATCCCAAGGGTGATATTCCTTATGAACAGATGTGGACTGATGATGTTCATTGGTTGCCGAAAGTCCTAGCCGGTGAAAAGGTCCGATGCCGTTTCTTTTTCAATGATGATCAGACGATGAAAGAGGATTTCGTCGTCGAACCGCTTGTTGACATGGAGGTATGAGAGGAGTAGTCTTTAGTTATGAGTCTGGTTGGGCTCATGACAGGGTGGGAGAGGGAGGATGGTCAGAAACGCATGTCTGACACCCCCTCTTTTTAATTTGTCCATTTTCTATTGAATGCTACAATTGCCCCCATGAAAGCAATGAAAAAAGATATCCAGATCAAAAGACTGCTCGGTGCTGAAAAGAAGCGACAAAAGAAGGTCATTAACCTTATTGCGTCTGAAAACTACGTTTCAAGGGGTGTCTTGGAGGCCCTTGGTTCCGAACTGACCAATAAGTATGCTGAAGGGTATCCTGGAAAGCGTTATTATGGCGGAAACGAAATAGTTGATAAAGTCGAATTGCTTGCGATCGAAAGGGCACTCAAACTTTTTGATCTTTCTCCTGATGGTTGGCATGTGAATGTTCAAGCTCTCTCAGGCTCCCCAGCAAATCTTGCGGTCTACCTTGCTCTCGCCCCCCAAGGAGGAAAAATAATGGGAATGTCTCTCGATCAGGGAGGACATCTCACTCATGGACACAAAGTTTCCGCTACCGGAAAGTTTTGGATCCAGGTCCCCTATGGCGTGAATAAGCTTACTGAAGTTCTTGATTATGATGAGCTAAAGGAAATTGCAGTTCAAGAAAAGCCAGCGATTATTGTTGGCGGATACACTGCATACCCTCGCCAGATTGATTTTAAAAAATTGCGAGAAGCTGCAGATGCTTCCGGCGCCTTGCTTATGATTGATATGTCACACATTGCCGGGCTTATTGCTGGAAAAGCATACCCATCTCCGTTTGAATATGCAGATATCGTAACTACCACCGTCCACAAAACTCTCCGAGGCCCTCGAAGCGCTCTCATTTTTGCAAAGAAAGATGAACGAGAATTAGGAAAGAAGATCGATAAAGCAGTTTTCCCAGGCCTTCAAGGTGGACCTCATGAAAACCAAATCGCAGCGGCCGCAGTGGCCTTGAAAGAGGCATCAGACCCGGCTTTCAGGAAATACGCCGAACAGGTAAAGAAGAATGCGAAAACTCTTGCGGATGAATTGACGAGGAAAGGCTGGAGGATCATTTCAGGCGGCACTGACAGCCATCTGGTCCTTATGGACACATGGATGAATGGAAAAGGAATCTCCGGCAAGGAGGCGAGCGACCGGCTTGAAAAGGAAAGCATCATCGTAAACAAGAATGCGATCCCGTTCGATACGCGTCCTCCGACTGATCCGTCAGGAATCCGTCTCGGCACAGCTGCAGAGACGACTCGAGGCAGGAAGGAAAAAGACATGAAAAAAATCGCCGAACGAATCGATGCGATTTTGAGGAAATAAAAGTACCCGCGCCACACATCTCAGTTCCCCCCAGGAAGTGATACGTTGTGACACGGGTAGATCGGAGCTGCGATGGATCTCACTCCAGAGGAGAGAGGCTCCGGTTGAGGAAACCGTCTGCAAAACTTCCCGACCATCTTTACTATAACAGATATGCTAGTATTGTCAAATTTCTCGCAAGAATTAGGCATTTGATGCTAGAATAGAGCCATGAATCAGGTTATTATCGAACTTCTCGAAAATGCCGCTGAAAAGGCCGGTATTTCGAATCCAACAATCCGACTAGAACACCCCGAAGATATAACTCTCGGTGATTTTTCTTCGAATGTGGCGATGGTCTATGCTAAAGGGTTGAAGATTACTCCGAAAGCCCTGGCGGAAAAGATCGTTCAGGAATGCAAAAAAGACCTTCCTGTAGAAATAATTTCAATAGATATCGCTGGTCCAGGCTTCATCAACTTCAAAATCGCTGATTCATATTTTTCAAAGCAAATCCTGAAGATTTCTCAAGATGGCGAAAACTTTGGAAGGATAGCCGCTGACAAAGGTAAGACGATCATGATAGAGCATACTGATCCGAATCCTTTTAAAATTTTCCATATTGGACACCTGATGACTAATACTATCGGCGAATCGCTTTCACGTTTGATGGAATTTTCAGGAGCAAAAGTAATTCGTGCTTGTTACCAGGGCGATGTCGGGCTTCATGTCGCAAAGACCATCTGGGCGATCGTGAAAGATGGAAATTATAAGGATGACATCGCTTATCTTGGAGAAAGATATGTCTTTGGTTCTGCTCAATATGAGGAGAACGAGGATGCAAAAAAAGAAATCATCGAGGTGAACAAGAAGATTTTCGAAAAATCTGATGTAAAAATAAATAAGATCTATGATGCAGGAAGGAAATTGAGCCTAGAGTATTTTGATTCCATTTACAAGGTGCTCGGAACTAATTTCGATGAATTTTTTTTCGAAAGTGAAGTTGCTGATGATGGGATAAAAATAGTCAAAGAGTTTTTGAAAAAAGGAGTCTTCGAAGAGAGCGAGGGTGCGATTGTTTTTCCCGGGGAAAAATACGATGAACATACTCGTGTATTCATCAACTCGCAAGGACTTCCGACATATGAGGCGAAGGAGCTTGGCCTTACCGATCTTAAATTCAAGAAATATCCTGACATGTCGGAATCCGTAGTCATAACAGCAAATGAGCAGAATGCGTATTTCAGGGTTCTTTTGGCAGCCATCAAAGCCATTTCTCCCGAAAAAGCATTGAAGATGAAGCATTTAAGCCACGGCATCCTTCGTCCTTCATCGGGCAAGATGTCATCTCGAAAGGGAAACATAGTGGCTGCTGAAACATTGATTGAGGAATTCGAATCTCTTGTTGATGAAAAGATAAAAGATAGGGAATTTTCTGATGCTGAAAAAGCAGAGGTTCGAAAAGAGGTGGCGGTAGCGGGACTCAAATACACCATCCTTCGCCAAGCTATCGGAGGAGATGTCATCTATGAGCCAACAAAGGCGCTTTCATTTGAAGGCGACTCAGGCCCGTACCTCCAATATGCAGTTGTTCGTGCAAGAGCGGTTCTAGGAAAAGCCGGTGTAGTCAAAAAAATCTCAGCCTTACCCGAGAAAGCAGAGCTTCTTGAAAAACTACTCATACGATTTCCGGAAGTCATCGAACGGGCCCGAACCGAATACGCCCCTCATCACATCGTAACCTATCTCATCGAGCTCTCTTCCGCATTCAATTCATATTACGCCAACAATCAGATCATCAGCGAAACAGATCCATTGTCGCCGTATCGCATTACTTTAACCAAAGTTTTTTCTCAAGTAATGACCAACGGCCTTCGGGTTCTTGGTATCGCAGTTCCGAAGAGGATGTAGGATGAAAAAATGGTGAGAAAGTGATAAAATGACCTTCATGTCAGAAGAAAATCCTTTGGAAAAGCCCCTGAAGAGCAAAGTAGCCGAAACGGAAGAAAAGATACTAGCTTTTTGGGAGAAAAACGATATTTTTAAAAAATCCCTTGCGCAAGAATCGTCGAAGGGAGATTTTGTATTTTATGATGGCCCTCCTTTCGCTACAGGTGAGCCTCACTATGGCCATGTCGTTCCAGGAACCATCAAGGATATCATTCCTCGCTATAAGACCATGCAAGGCTTCAAGGTGCGTCGCCGATGGGGATGGGATTGCCACGGATTGCCGGTAGAGAATATCGTAGAAAAGGAACTCAAGCTTGCCTCAAAAAAGGACATTATCGATTACGGCATAGGGAAATTCAATGCAATGGCGAAGGGAAGCGTCATGCGCTACGCGGATGATTGGAGAAGGATCATTCCTCGCCTTGGACGATGGGTGGATATGGATGACGACTATCGGACGATGGACGCGACCTATACGGAATCCGTCTGGTGGGCTTTTTCGCAGCTTCATAAAAAGGGATTGATCTATGAAGGATTCAAATCAATGAATCTTTGCCCTCGATGCGAGACAACCCTTTCAAACTTTGAGGTCAGCCAAGGATACAAGGATATTACGGATATTTCTGTTTTTGCTAAATTTAAATTGACTGATGCACCTGATACATTTTTCCTTGCGTGGACGACGACTCCTTGGACGCTTCCGGGAAATGTTGCCCTTGCAATTAATCCTACAATTAAATATGTGAAGATCGAAGTTGAGAATATAAAATTGATTCTTGCTGAATCACGACTCTCTGTGATGAAAGTTGAATACAAAAAACTTGAGGAGATTGATGGAAAAGACCTTGTTGGCAAATCATACGAGCCGCTTTTTGACTACTATTCAAACGACAAGAAGCTGAAGAATCGAGAGAAGGGATGGAAAGTATACGGAGCAGAATTCGTAACGACAGAAGACGGTACAGGCATTGTCCATATCGCTCCAGCGTTTGGCGCAGACGACCATGAGCTTTCATTGAAACAGAATCTTCCTTTTGTTCAGCATGTCACGACAAGTGGTGTATTCAAGCCGGAAGTTACTGATTTTGCCGGACAGCATGTAAAGCCGAAGGATACTGCAGAAGAGAAAGATGCTCACCAGAAGGCTGATATTGAAATCATCAAATATTTAGCGAAAAAAGAAAGACTTTTTGCAAAAGAAAAATTGATTCACTCATATCCGCATTGTTGGCGATGCGATACGCCGCTTCTGAACTATGCTTCTTCATCATGGTTCGTGAAGGTGACAGCATTGCGGGACAAGCTGGTGAACGAAAATAAGAAAATCGAATGGGTACCGTCTGAAGTCGGAGAAGGAAGATTCGGGAACTGGCTCCTTGGTGCTCGCGATTGGGCGATTTCGCGATCAAGATTCTGGGGTGCGCCGCTACCTGTCTGGAAGGATATCAAGACAGGAGAATGCGTCGTGCTTGGTTCTGTCGCTGATTTGCGAAAGTACAGCAAGGCGAAAAATACATACTACATCTGCCGTCACGGAGAAGCAGAAAATAATGTGAAGATGATCATGAATTCTGATCCGGAGAAACCCTATCATCTCACCGAAAAGGGTAAAAAACAGGCTGAGGAAGCGGGCAAGTGGCTTGCGAACAAGAAGATTGATCTCATCTTCGTTTCTCCTTTCATCCGGACCCAGGAAACGGCGGAAATAATCGCCAAGAGAATAGGAGTCGATAAGAAAAAAATAGTTCTCGAACCTTCGCTTCATGAATTAAACGTAGGCATTTGGAACGAAAAGCTTTTTAGCGAATTTGCAGCATACACAAACACGCTTTCTACCACTGACCGCTTCGAAAAGCCTTTTGAAAACGGGGAACACTATGGAAACGTGAAAAAGCGCATGGGGGATTTCCTCTATGATCTTGAAAAGAAATACGAAGGAAAGAATATCCTGATCGTTTCCCACGACACGCCGCTGTTCCTTCTTGAAACTGTATCTCATGGTTTAGATAGGGAGCAGTCTGTCGCCCTTCGAGGCACCAGCGAACACTACAATACCAATGCTAAGCCGCGTAAGCTCGATTTCTCTCCATTGCCTCACAATGATGAATATGAGATCGAGCTTCATCGGCCGTTCATCGATGAGATTGAGCTGATTTCTGAAAAAGGTAACAAGATGGCTCGTATCCCCGAAGTCTTCGATTGCTGGTTCGAATCCGGAGCGATGCCGTTCGGCGAAGCTCATTATCCTTTCAATAAGGACGACTTCAATCCGAAGCCTGGGCCGTTCAGCAAAATTCTTGGAAAGACAAAAGGCTATCCTGCAGACTTCATCGCGGAAGGGCTTGATCAGACTCGAGGATGGTTCTACTCCATGATCGTGCTCGGCGTCGCACTTTTCGGGAAATCTCCCTATAAGAGAGTTGTGGTTAACGGCCTTGTCCTTGCTGAAGACGGACGCAAGATGGCGAAGAGGGAGAAAAATTATCCTGATTTGATGCTCATCGTCAACAAATACGGCGCAGACGCGCTCCGCTATTTCCTCATGTCATCCCCAGTCGTGAAAGGGCAGGACTTCGCTTTCTCTGAAAAAGGTGTCGATGAAGTTGTGAAGAAGCATATCGGTCGCCTCAATAACGTGGTTTCTTTCTATGAAATGTACGCTGTAGAAAAAGTGTCAGATGTAAAAAGCTCGCATCCTCTTGATGTATGGATATTGACTCGTCTTGCAGAGCTTGAAAAAGAAGTGACAGATGCCTTGGAAAAATACGAAATCGATCGAGCCTCACGACCGTTCGCCCAGTTTATCGATGATCTATCTACATGGTACCTTCGACGTTCACGTGATCGTTTCAAGGGTGATAATGCCGCAGATAAGGAAATGGCGTTATCTACGACGCGCAATGTTCTGATTGATTTGGCAAAACTCATGGCCCCATTCATGCCATTTGTTTCTGAAGATATTTATTTGCGCTTGAAGGGTTCTGACACAGAAATGCAAGAGAGCGTGCATCTCGAGATATGGCCTGACTATTCGAAACCCGACAAGGAAGTTCTTGAGAATATGCAGAAGGTGCGTCACCTGGCATCTCTCGGACTTGAAGCGCGCATGAAGGCAAAAATAAATGTCCGACAGCCTCTTGCGAAGCTTGCGGTAAAAGCAGTCGTACCAGCTGCGCTTATTGAGCTGATAAAAGACGAGGTGAATGTAAAAGAAATTTTGCAGAATCCTTCTCTCAACGAGGAAGTCATCCTTGATATCGCCCTTAATCCTGAATTGAAAGAAGAGGGAACAGTGCGAGAGCTTATTCGGGCGATACAGGATTTGAGAAAGGAAAAGGGATTTACGATACAGGATCGAGCGATTTTGACGGTCGATACAGACAAAGTACTTGGCGACATAATTGAAAAAAATAAAAGCACTCTCTCGAGTGCAACGGGACTGAAGGATATCGTCTTGAAATCATTCGAAGGACAGGCTACAGCAATAGGGGAATTCTCAGTGAAGTTGGATATTGGGAAATAAAAAAAGGGCGTCAACAACTTGCTGACGCCCCAGATGTCCTTCGTTAATGCAGTGAGCCGAACTTGCCCAGTACATGCCTTGTTTTCTTGGTTAAGGCTCCTGGATATAGTCCCAGAAGATCGCGACTTCGCCGACGGTCGTGACCCGAACGGAGTTTGTAACGCTCCCAGAGTTGGAATCTTATCCATTTTTTTTCGGCGCAAACCAAACGCGAGCGCCGATCCTATCGATGTGCAACCTTCCCTATTATTGGTCCACTGTCCCGATCTTGCGATCTGTCAGGGGAAGGAATAGTGAACCTCACCGTCCATTGGAATCTATGCAAGCCTTCCTCTTGAACATCAACGCGATTGGTACATCGTCGACTTATATAATATAGCACCTTTTAATATAAAAGTCAAGCATCCCTTAATTATCCCAAATGATTTAGAATAAAGAGGCTCAATAAAGCCAGTTTTTAATTGCCCTTAATGCACCACATCTACACAACACCCGCATTCGTCATACACAGCAGTCCGCACGGTGAAGCGGGGAAGTTCTTACTGCTTTTCACGAAGGATTTTGGAATGATTGGCGCAACTGCGCAGGGAATACGTCTCGGAACATCGAAGCTTCGCTACCACATGCAGGATTTTAATTTTTCTAATGTTTCTGTTGTGAGAGGCAAGGAGGTGTGGAGAATAACGGGTGCACATGAACTTGATCACGTGACAGGCACTTTAGTTCATTTGAAAATACTTAAATTGCTTAAGCGTCTGCTTCAAGGAGAAGACAAGAACGAAAAGCTCTTTGAGATTTTGGAAGAATTATACAGGACTGAAATAAAGGAAGAAGATTTCGAATATGTCGAATGCCTGATGGTGTTACGAATACTTAACGCGCTTGGCTACGTGAGGTCAGTCAGCCAATTTAATCAGTTTTTCGAAAATGATCTTATAAATAAAGAGCTCATACGAGCCGTCCAAAAGCTGAAAACAGATATAGTAAAAGTGATAAATCAGGCTCTTAAGGAAAGTCATTTATAGTGGTACAATAATCCAATGAATCAAGAGGATAAAAGCAGGATCGAAGAACTTAAAAAATCGCTTTACTCCCGAAATACGCCGAATATACGCACGAAGCGCCGACTCCGTTTCCAGAAGCAGGAAACGGACGTAGTTACTGACTGGGAGCATCCTCAAGAGATAGAAGAAGATATCGAGCTCAATAAGCGCTACAAAGATACGTCCATGTCATTTTTCACGAAAATTCTCATAGCATCCGTCATATTTTTCCTAGGTGCGCTCGGAATTGGCGCTTACCTCGTCTTCAATGGTTCCAACATCGTTTCAGCAAACAATGTCGACATAACTATCAATGGTCCTGTTTCAATAGCGGGCGGAGAGCCTGTATCCTTTGATGTGCAGATTTCAAACGGCAATAACATAAAGCTTCAGACAGTCGACCTATCTGTTGATTTTCCTGCTGGCACAACGGATGCCGATGACAGCACCAAGGAGCTCAAGAATTTGAGAGAGCTGATTCCTGACATCGAATCCGGAGGAATGGGGCAGAAGACTATCCGCGCGATCGTCTATGGCGAAGAGAACAGCAAGAAGGAAATAAAAGTATCTATCGAATATCGCGTGAAAGGCTCGAATGCTATTTTCCAGAAGGAGAAAGTTTTTGACCTTCTCATAAGTTCATCGCCGATCACAGTTTCAGTCTCATCCTTCAAGGAGGTCAATTCGAATCAGGAATTCGAATTGGCAGTCACCATGACTTCGAATTCAAAGGAAGTGATAAAGAATCTTCTTCTCAAAGCAGTCTATCCTTTCGGATTTACGTACATATCTTCAGACATGAAGCCTGTTTCCGATACGACGACGTGGAGAATAGGCGATATTCCGCCTGGCGGCAAGAAAACAGTCAAGATAAAAGGAAAGCTTGAGGGTCAGGATGACGAGGCGCGCGTCTTCAGATTTACGACGGGGGCGCAGAGCCTTCGAAATGACAAGGTGATCGGCACTGAATACATTTCAAGCTCGCAGGAAGTCAGCATCAAGAAGCCGTTCATGAGCGTGGGAGTCTCTCTTAATGGCGAAGACGAGAATCAGGAGTATGTCGCTTCTTTCAACAGCCCAGTGAAAGTCGAGGTCACTTATTTCAACAATCTTCCAACTTCTATTATCGATGCAGAGATACATGTGAAGCTGGAAGGCACTGCTTTCGACAAGGCTTCCGTCGCTCCGGATCAGGGACTTTATAGATCGACGGAGAATGAGATTGTCTGGAATGGCATCACGACTCGGGCTCTCAAGGATGTCGGCGCAGGAGAGAGCGGAAGAGTGAGCTTCAACATCACTCCGCGTGACCTAAGCACTTCCCAAAAAGTGATAACGAATCCAGATCTCAAGCTCGCTGTCAGCATCAAGGGAAAAAGGAATTCAGAGGATAATGTTCCGGAAAGCATAACTTCAAGCGCCGCGCGCCGTATCAAGATCGCTTCGAACGTTTCGCTTGTCGGCCAGGTGGTACGATCTACAGGAGCTTTCGAGAACAGCGGACCTATTCCTCCTCGCGCAGAGCAGCAGACGACCTATACGGTCATCTGGACGGTGGATAATACGTCGAGCACGATAACGAATGCGCAGGTGCGCTCAAGCCTTCCTCCATATATGAAATGGCTGGGCAAGACGGATCCTGTATCAGAGGATATAACCTATAACAGCGTAGACGGCACACTAGTCTGGAATGTGGGGAGCTTGAGCACCTATACGGCTGGAACATCCCGTCGCCGGCAGGTAGCCTTCCAGGTCGGCTTGACCCCAAGCATCACGCAGATCGGCCAGATTCCGATCATCGTGAATCAGAGCGTCCTTACGGCTCAAGATGACTTTACAGGCGAAGCATTAAAGAGTAATCTAGGTACACTCAATACTCGATTCAGCGCCGACTCGACCTTCCAGGATGGCAATGAGAAGGTGGCGAAATAATCACCGATAAAAAGATATGGCAAAAACAGAAGAAACAAAGATGGACAAGATAATTTCGCTCGCGAAACGTAAAGGCTTTGTCTTTCAAGGTTCGGAGATTTATGGGGGCCTTGCGGGAACATGGGATTTTGGACCGTACGGAGTCGCTTTGCGCAATAATATCAAAAGCCTCTGGTGGAAGAAGTTTGTCACGGACAGGGAGGATATGTATGGCATAGATGCTGCCATCCTGATGAATCAGGAAGTCTGGAAGGCGAGCGGTCATGTAGGTGGTTTTTCTGATCCTCTTATTGGATGCGATGGATGTGGAAGTTCTTGGAGAACAGATCAATTATTAGAAAATCAACCAGATGAAGATGGTGAGTACGCATGTCTTGCATGTAAAAATCTTTTAGGCACTAAAGAAGAAATTTTAAAGAAAACTAAAAAATTCAATATGATGTTTCAAACACATATTGGAGCAAGTAATGATTCTTCATCTATTTCATATCTCCGACCAGAAACAGCACAGGGTATGTTTGTTAATTTCAAAAACGTTGTTGATAGTTTCCATCCTACGCTCCCATTCGGACTTGCGCAAATCGGAAAGGCCTTCAGGAATGAGATCGCTCCTCGCGACTTTGTTTTCCGTTCTCGAGAATTTGAGCAAATGGAAATTGAATATTTCGTTGATCCGCGTGATGCAAAGAAGGTGCAAGCGACTTTCGAGGAGCTTTATGGTGAGCAGATTAATTTTCTCAAAGAACTCGGTCTTTCTTCCGAAAAAATTCATAAGATAGAGGTGCCTGACGGAGACCGCGCGCACTATTCAAAGAGAAGCGTCGATACGGAATTTGATTTTCCTTTTGGACAAAAAGAGCTTCTCGGCATTGCATATAGAACAGATTTTGATTTAAAGGCGCATACAGATGCAAGTAAGGTTGATTTGTCATACTTTGATGAAGAAACGAAAGAGAGATTCATTCCACACTGCATTGAGCCGACATTCGGCGTTGATCGTCTCATGCTCGCTGTACTTTCTGACGCATATACCGAAGATGAAGTGGATGGTGAGAAGAGAGTGTATTTGAAGCTGTCTCCGAAGATCGCTCCGGTGAAGGTTGCAGTATTCCCATTGCTCAAAAACAAGCCTCAGCTCGTAGAGAAGGCTCGGGAAATCTTTATGATGCTCAAGAAAGAGATTCCTGGCGTCATGTTCGACGACAACGGCAACATCGGCAAGCGATATCGCAGACAGGATGAGATTGGTACGCCGTTCTGTGTGACGATTGATTTTGATACAGTAGAAAAAGGAAGCGGAGTTACGGTCCGCGAAAGGGATAGTGGAAGGCAGGAAAGGATAGAAATCGAAAAGCTCGCAGCTTATATTAAAGAGAAAATTTCCTAATGAAATTCAACACGACTACGCTTAAAAACGGACTGAAGGTCATTACCGTACCGATGCAGGACAATCCGGCGGTGACGGTCCTTGTCATGGTTGAAACAGGGTCCAAATATGAGAAAAAGGAAACAAGCGGGCTCTCCCATTTTCTTGAACATATGGTCTTCAAAGGCACGCCGAAGCGTCCGAAGGCCATCGATATCGCCCGCGAGCTCGAATCCCTCGGTGCGCAATACAATGCTTTTACTTCTCAGGAATATACCGGCTACTATGCGAAAGTGAGCCCGCAGCATATTGATACGGCGCTCGATGTCGTTTCAGATATTTATCTTCACCCGCTTCTCAATGTCGAGGAAATCGAGAAAGAAAAAGGCGTCATAGTCGAGGAAATACGAATGTATCAGGACATGCCGCATCGGCACGTTCATGACGTGTTTATGAATCTTGTCTATGGAGATCAGCCAGCAGGATGGAAGATCACGGGCGAAGAGCAGACGGTGAACAGCTTCAAGCAGGAAGATTTCAAGAAATATATTTCAGAGCATTACGTTGCAGAGTCTACAATCGTTATTGTTTCAGGCTCATTCGATGAAGAAGAAACTCTTACGAAGATAGAGAAGGCCTTTTCGAATATTTCTCAGGCGAGGAATCTTCCGAAGGCTGCCGTGCAGGAAAAACAGTCAAAGCCTGCAATTTCCCTTAAATTCAAGGAGACCGATCAGGCTCATATTATCCTTGGTCTCCGTTCGTATGATGCAAAAAGCGAATACGACCCGGCTCTGACAGTGCTTGCCACGCTTCTCGGGGGAGGCATGAGCTCGCGCCTCTTCCAGAAGCTTCGCGAGGAGATGGGGGTGGGATATTATATCCGAGCCAGCCATGACGCGTATACGGACCACGGATTGTTCTCAATTTCTGCAGGAATCGATACGAAAAGGATCGAAGAGGTCATAACGACGCTTATCAGCGAATGCAAAAAAGTCATCAGTGAGCCAATTTCAGAATCAGAACTGAAGAAGGTAAAAGATTATCTGACAGGATCATTCGTGCTAGGGCTTGAGACATCTGATTCTCGGGCCGAATACTGCGCTATTCATCAGATATTGAAAGGCAAGGTCGAGTCTCCGGACGATGAAATAGCAAAGATACAGAAGGTGACTGCAGAAGAAGTGAAGGATATCGCGAAGAAGATCTTTGTTGATGAAAAGCTGAATCTGGCTATAATTGGTCCTTATAAGGATGCGGCGCAATTCGAGAAACTGCTGACATTCAAGAAGTAATCAAATCACCCGTGAAAAATTTCTATATCACAACTACGTTGCCGTACGTTAATGCTGAACCTCATGTCGGGCATGCACTTGAATTTATCCGAGCTGATGTCATCGCCCGCGTAAAGAAACTTCAGGGATATGAAGTCTTTTTTAATACTGGAACTGACGAATACGGGGCAAAGATCCATGCGAATGCTGTTGCTGTAGGATCCGATACGCAAAGTTACGTTGATGCCAATAGTAAGAAATTCAAAGAACTTCTTACGCTTTTGGGAATTTCTCCTGATGTTAATTTCATACGCACTACAGATAGTCATCATATAATGTCAGCTCAAGCTTTTTGGAAGCTGTGTAAGGAGAAAGGATACATTTATAAAAAGAATTATAAGATAAAATATTGCGTGGGATGCGAACTCGAAAAGACGGATTCAGAGCTGGTGGAAGGGAAATGCCCGATTCATCCGCTCATGGCAATCGAGGAAATTGAAGAGGAGAATTATTTCTTCAAATTTTCTGAATTCCAGAAGCCGCTTCTTGATTTGTATAAAAAGAATCCCGATTTTGTCGTTCCCTCATTCAGATTCAATGAAATAAAAGCATTCGTTGAGCGAGGACTTCAGGATTTCAGCATCTCCCGATTGAAGACGAAGATGCCATGGGGCATAGAAGTCCCGGATGACAAAGACCATGTCATGTATGTCTGGTTCGGCGCGCTCGTAAGCTATATCTCTCCGATCGGGTGGCCTGATGACCAGGAGACGTTCAGGAAATGGTGGGTTGATGCTGAAAACGTCGTGCAGTATTGCGGAAAAGATAATCTTCGCCAGCAATCTGCAATGTGGCAGGCGATGCTCATGTCGGTAGGTTTGCCGAACTCGCGCCAGATCGTCATAAACGGCTTCGTGACTGGCGAGGGAGGTATCAAGATGAGCAAATCACTCGGCAATGTTATCAATCCCGTCGACCTTGTAAGGGAATACGGAACTGATGCTTTGCGGTTTTATGTCCTGAAAGAAGTACATCCATTTGAAGATAGTCCGTTTACTCTAGAGAAATTCAAGGAGGCTTATAATGCACACCTTGCGAATGGCCTTGGAAATCTTGTCAGCCGTGTTATGAAGATGGCTGAAAGCAATGGAGTGGCTCTTGATGAAAAAGCTACGCCAGTGCTCGACTCGAAGAAACATGAAAATTTCTATGCTTCATTCGAAATAAATAAAGTCTGCGATGATATCTGGTCTCGAATCCAGGAAACGGATAAATTCATCCAGGAATATCAGCCGTTCAAGACAGTTAAGACCGACGCGGAAAAAGGAAAGCAGCAGATTTCATTCTGTCTTGCTTCCATTTATCATATTGCTGAAGCACTTGAGCCAATAATGCCGGAAACATCAAAAATTATTCTCGAAGGCGTAAAGAATGGAAAAATGCCGGAGAAGCCTTTATTCATGAGGAAATAACATGAAATACATAGACATCCACTGCCATCTTAACTTTGATGATTTTGACCTTGATAGAGAAGAGGCAATAGCTCGTGCACGAGAAAAGGGTGTGGGAATGATCGTCGTGGGAACAAATCTTGAAGAATCAAAAAAAGCAGTAAAACTTGCAGAAGAAAATCCTGACATCTGGGCAATTGTCGGGCTTCATCCGACTGAAATTCAGAATGAAAAATTTGATTATGAAGCGTATAAAAAGCTTGCTGCACACCCAAAGACTGTCGGAATAGGCGAGTGCGGTTTGGACTATTATAGGGCAGAACATAGTTCAAAAGACGCACAGCAGGAAGTTTTCGAAAAACATATTGCACTAGCAAACGAGGTAAAGAAGCCACTCATGCTTCATCTCAGGAGCGCTATGAAAGAAGGTGAAAATGCCTATCAGGATGCTTTGGAGATGATAAAAAAGCATGCACAAGTACATGGCGACGTTCATTTCTTTGCAGGGACTTCAGAAGAAGGAAGGCGGTTTATTGATCTTGGCTTCAGATTATCTTTTACCGGCGTAATTACTTTTGCAAGGAATTATGATGAAACAATCAAAAGCGTGCCTTTGAATATGATTATGACCGAGACAGATGCGCCCTATGTGACACCGGCACCATACCGAGGGAAGAGGAATGAGCCTTCTTATGTCACAGAAGTAGCTCATAAGATAGCTGAAATACGAGGTGAGTCTTTGGATAGTGTTTTGCCACATCTCGTTGACAATGCTCGTAAATTGTTTGGCATTTAGAACTTCATTAGTATTTTAATGTTCCTTAGGTTTTACTTCATACTACTTTGCTACAGTAAAGTTGCCATTTCACCATGGCTGTGATAATCTGCGGGTACGTGCAAATTATCAATTAAATATGTGAACAGTCCTGGCTCGCACGGGCCATGCTCCACTAAATGATGCGCTAGCATTACCAGGGTGGATTACTGTCACTGTTGTCGAAAAGACATAAAGAAATGGAAAAGAATCTAAAGGAAGATCGATCGCAGGTATACGAAATCGGATACCTTCTCGTATCTTCAGTCCCAGAAGAGAAAGTTGTCTCAGAGACAGCTTCTCTCAAGGAAGCCCTTTCTAAGAAGGGAGCGGAATTCATAGGCGAAGAAGCACCAGAGCTCAGGACTTTGGCGTATACGATGGTTAAGAAAGTGGGTACTGTTAATCGTCGATTCGACCAGGGCTACTTCGGCTGGTTCAAATTCGAGCTATCAGTCAAGGAGATTGAAGGCATCAAGAAGGCATTTGAGGAGAATCCTAACATGCTTCGCGTGCTTGTCATGACGACAGTACGAGAGAATACATATCTCGGAAAGAAATCTCCTACAGCTTCAGTCATAAAGGCTGAAGAGGCAGTCTCTCCTGAAGCTGCTCCAGAAGCAGCGAAGGATGCTGTTCCTGCGACTCCCGCTACTATCGAAGAAATGGACAAGAGCATCGATGCAATGGTGAAAGAGGCTTAGTTTTCATTATCAGTTTAATACTAAAAATATGTATTTAAACAAAGCAATGGTGATCGGGAATCTCACTAGGGATCCGGAAGTCAAAGCGCTTCCATCAGGAGCAAAGGTATGTTCGTTCAGTGTAGCGACGAATCGCGTGTGGAAAGACAAAAACGGGGCGAAGCAGGAAGCGGCGGATTATCACAATATCGTCGTTTTCGGCCGACAGGCAGAGACAGCGGGCCAATATCTCAAGAAAGGATCGAGTGTTCTCGTAGAAGGTAGAATGCAAACTCGATCATGGGATGGTGCTGATGGCCAGAAGAAGTATCGAACAGAGGTTGTGGCTGACAGGGTACAATTCGGTCCACGATCCTCAGGGACAAGTGGAGGATCAGCTGCACCCAAGGACATGCCAGCTGAGGATGCTTCATCAAAGGATGCAACTCCGGCAGATACGATAGATTATCCTGAGGAAGAGATAAACCCAGACGATATCCCATTCTAAATTAAAAAATTAATCATAAAAAAATGAACAAACAGTGTTATTTTTCACAGAACAATATCCGACAGATCGACTATAAGGATACGGAAATCCTCAAGAAATTCCTCAATCCACATGGCCGAATGATCAGCCGAAAGAAGTCAGCTGTCTGCGCGCGAAGCCAGCGTCAGCTTGCTGTAGCGGTCAAGCGTGCACGATTCATGGGTCTACTTCCATTCGTCGCAAGATAGCTAGATAAAAGCAGAAAAGACTTAGTAGTTTCTCAGACACAGAAAATTTCTTACTGAAATTTTCTTCGATCCTCGGGCCGACGCCCTGCGGATGTTCTTTGAAACCACTAAGTCTTTTTGCTTACTTACCAACTCTTTCCCTATATTCTCCTGTCTCGGTATTGATCCTGATGACATCTCCTTCGTTGATGAAAAGGGGAGCATTGATGTTTGCGCCAGTCTCAACAGTGATGACTTTATTGCCTCCAGTAGCGCTGTCGCCCTTGATGTTTGGCGGAGCTTCGGTCACCTTCAGTTCAACCATTGGAGGAAATTTGAAACCTGTCGTCTTATCGCCCCACATGAGCTGGCTCATGATGGTGTTTGGCTTGATAAGCTTGATCTGGTGACCGATCTGGTCTTCAGTGAAGCTGAAGCGCTTGCTTGGATCCGTAGGTAGGCAGAACCAGTATTCGCCCTTACCTTCATTCGCGTAAAGGTACTTTATCTCTCGCTCGTCGATCTCTGCTTCCTCCACCTTTTCAGATACATGGAATGAGTATTCAGTGACTTTTCCGCTGATAAGGTTCTTAAGCTTTGTTGCATTTACCGGTTTTCGCTGCTGCTTTCGGAAAACATGCGAAGTGATGACTTCGTAAGGCGCCCCATCGAGCACGATGTATTTCCGCTCCACTACCTCATTGTATTCAAGCATTGACATGTTATTTTTTCGTTAGTTTCTCTATCCTACACGATTATTTGACTTCCGCAAGCTTGGCGCGGATTTTGCTGAGAATCTCCTTTTTGACCGGAGCGTTTTCCTTGAGGAATTGTCGGGTAGCATCATATCCTCGGCCGAGCTTCACCTCTCCATATGAATATGAAGTTCCTGATTTCGTGATGATTTCCATTTTCTCGCCAAGGGCGATGATCTCTCCTTCCTGCGAGATGCCTTCATTGTACATAAGATCGAATTCTGTCTGGCGGAATGGGGCGGCAACCTTGTTCTTCACGACTTTGACGCGTACACGGCCTCCCATTATTTCCTCACCCTTCTTTATCTGCGCAATTCGGCGAATATCAAGACGTACTGACGTGTAGAATTTGAGAGCCTTTCCTCCTGGGGTCGTTTCAGGGTTGCCGAACATCACCCCGATCTGCATTCGGATCTGGTTGATGAAGATGACCACAGTCTTTGATTTGGCGACGATGGCAGTAAGCTTTCGGAGGGCTTGCGACATAAGGCGAGCCTGTTTTCCGACATGGTGAGATCCCATATCTCCCTCGATTTCGTCCTTCGGGGTGAGGGCAGCGACAGAGTCGATAACGATGACGTCCATCTTTCCTGAATGCACGAGACTCTCGACGATTCCGAGCGCTTGCTCTCCAGATTCTGGCTGAGAGATGAGCAGCTCGTCAGTCTTTACCCCAAGCCTCTTCGAATATTCCGGATCCATCGCATGCTCTGCATCGATGAATGCACAGATTCCACCGAGCTTCTGGGCTTCTGCGATCACGTGGAGGGAAAGGGTAGTCTTTCCTGATGATTCAGGACCGAATATTTCTATGATTCTTCCGCGAGGCATTCCGCCGATACCGAGAGCGGCATCAAGCCCGATTGAGCCTGTTGGAATTGCGTTCACATTGACCTTCGGCTTCTCACCGAGCTTCATGATTGATTCGTCTCCGAATTTAGAGCGAATAGCATCAAGCGTGTCGTTGATGTTTCCGGTCTGGACTTCTTTTTTTGATTCCTTATGCTCGGCTTTTTTGGGTTCGTCTACTTCTTTCTCCTTTGCGGCTGCCTCGTCTTCATTTCGCATTTCTTCCTCCTCTTTTTCTTCTCGTGTCTTTGCTCCTAGTTTTTTTGTCGTTTTTGTCAGTTTTGCCATGTTGGTAATTGGTTAAAATAATAATGAGTGGGTACTGCTTCTATTGTACTATCATTTTAATTCTTGTCTTGATAGACAAGTTCCAATTTATATTCAATAGTTCTATCAAATTTATCCTGTGCCGAGATAAGGGAGACGTTATAGCCGGGGAACAGCAGGAGAGTTTCACTGAAGTTTCCTTGTTCGTCGATCAGGATAGGTCTGTTATTCAAAGTAATATCCTGTATGCGCAATGCTTGGCCCCTGATAAGCACTGTCGAGGTAGAATGGGTGCTTCCATTTATCGGCTCAGAGATGACTATCCTGGGGCCGAGTATATAGTCCCGAGATGCAAAATAAGCATATCCGGTAACGATGCACACGATAGACGCTAAAATCAACGTCCGGAGTATTTTTTTTGTTCCTTCACGGTTTATCATTGAGGAGTTGATTCTTCCTCGTCAGTCGCCTCTGGAACTGCCGCTTCAGCTCCGTAGACTTCACGCGCTTTTGATCCGTTCGCTGGTCCGACGACACCTCGCTTTTCGAGTTCATCTATAAGCTTCGCTGCGCGGGAATATCCTATGCCAAGCTTTCGCTGAAGCCATGATGTGGAGGCTTTGCCGCTTGATACGACGATTTCTTTCGCTTGTCCGAGCAATTCATCCTCATCGCCTACATCCGCACTCTCAGAATCAAATTCTGCAGAGAATATGGAGTCTTTCCCGGCTTCGGGTACGGCAAGGTTTATTTCACCCATCACTTCATCCTTGTACGCATCAGCGAGGTACTTTACTACTTTCTTCACTTCTGCTTCTGTAATGTAGGCAGACTGTAATCGTTGTGGCTTAGCCATTTCACCTCCGAGATAGAGCATGTCTCCGGCACCAAGAAGCTTTTCCGCGCCGCCTGTATCGAGAATGGTTCGGGAATCTATCTGTGACGATACTTGGAGTGCTACGCGCGTTGGAATATTGGCTTTGATGAGTCCGGTAATGACGTTCACGCTCGGCCTCTGGGTTGAGAGGATAAGATGGATACCGACGGCCCGACTCATTTGAGCGAGACGTACGATTGCTGATTCGAGCTCTCGAGGGTAGGCCTGCATAATGTCGGCAAGTTCGTCCAGAACGATGACGATATATGGCATTGATTCTGGCATGGTTTCATCTTTTCTTTCAATTGCGGGGCCGAGAATGGTCTTGTGGTATGAATCTATATCGCGCACTGTATTTTTCTCAAGCGTATCGTATCGGCGGCTCATTTCTTTTGCTGCCCACTTCAAGGCAAGTATGGCTTTCTTGGCATCGGTGATAACGGGGGTGAGCAAATGAGGAATTTTATTATATAAAGTAAGCTCGACACGCTTCGGATCAATCATGATGAACTTCAGGTTTTCCGGAGAATTCCTGAAAAGGAGGGAAGTAATGACTGCGTGGATAGTCACCGATTTTCCAGACCCTGTCGCACCAGCAATAAGCATGTGAGGAGCCTTTGCCAGGTTTCCAAAATATGATTTTCCAGAAATGCCTTTTCCAAGAGAAATAAGAAGAGGCTTGTCTGATTCCTGATATTCATCAGAACTCAAAAGGGTAGCGAGACCAACGGTTGTCTTCGTCGTGTTAGGGATTTCGATCCCGACAAGTGATTTTCCTGGGATTGGAGCCTCGATACGGATAGGGTGAGCAGCAAGAGCAAGCGCAAGGTCGTTGTTGAGCCCGACGATTTTAGAAAGTTTCACTCCTTCAGCCGGCTTCAAAGCATAGCGCGTAACTGATGGACCTATAGATATCTCGTCCATCTCGACGCTAATGCCGAAGTTCTGAAGAGTTCTCTTGATAATATTTGCGTTTGCCTTGATGTCTCCGGTTTCAGGCTTGCCCCTATCCTTCTCAAGAAGGGAAAGCGGAGGAGGGGTAAATGCTTTTAGACTGTAGGCTCTGTTCATTACGATATCCTGTTCCTCATCCTTGCTTATCTTTTCCGGCTTCTTGGTATTTTGAACTTGTTCAGCAATCCTATATTGCTCCTTTTGGAGCTTATTCTCTATAAGAGGTGCAGCTTCGAGATCATCGTCCTTCTTATTCCCCCCTTCGATTTCTTCTTTTTTGAACCAATTCCAAAACATGAGATGCTCAAGGGTGAAATGCATCTCAAAGGTGATGAGGATGGATATGGCGACACAAGCTATGAGGACTGCTGCTGTTGCGTATACTTCAATGAGTGAAATCAGGGGATGGGCGATATAGTAGCCCAAGACACCTCCTTCTCGAGCCACGAGAAGCTCTACAAGTCCAAGGCCGGAAAAGAAGAATAGAAGAGCCCCGATCAGCTTCGACATCTGGAATTTACGCTTGATGCCCTTGAGGAATGCAATGCCAAGCATTATGAGCATGGCGGGCAAAAGAAAGTATCCGAGCCCGAGCAGCCACTTCAAAAATTTAAAGAAGAATTCACCGACAAAGCCGGCTTTATCATATGCAGCAAGTATGGAAAGCAATGCAAGTACAAAAGATAAGATTGCAAAAACCGCCTGCAGGGTCTCTTGTGCGATGCCACTGTCAAATTTGTCGCCGCGTTCTTTTTTCGTCTCTCTCTTTTTTGCCATGTATGCGTTAAATAATAACACACTATTGTAATTATATTCACAGCGTGTCATAGCGATAAAATCGCTTTACATAAGGACATAATATTTTATATAATGGACACAAGTTTTTAATAAAAGACAAAGGAACCGTCAGTTTATAAAGGACATTTATTTCTTTAAAAGACATATGGAAAAGTACCTAAGTAAGAAAGCTGAAAAGATAGTGTCTGCGCTGTATCTTATTACCAGCGTTATTCGAGATGATGATTCCATGAAATGGAGAATCAGAGAGGAAGCTATGTCCTTTATTTCAACTGCTTCGCTTTTCAATACGACAGCGCCGATAGAAAAGGATCGAGCTCTGGATGCCTTTACGGCGACATCGAATACTCTTATTTCTTTCTTAAACATTTCTTCTGTTTCAGGTCTTATTTCAAGCATGAATTCTTCCATCATCATTCGTGAGATTGAAATGCTTATGGAATTTCTCCACAAGAACATCCCTCATGAGGTCCATTCGGCAGGGTATATTTTGTCTGATACCTTTTTCGCTACTGACACGGCCCAACCGCTTGATAAAGGACATAATTTGGTATTAAGGACATTAGATAAGCCTAAGAATAAGACTATTTTAATAAAAGACAAAAAAAATAGCAGACAGGAAAATATCATCAATCTTCTCAAAAAGGACTCGAACCTCACTATAAAAGACTTCACAAAGGTTATAAAAGACTGCAGTGAAAAGACCATCCAAAGGGAACTTATTTTACTTGTGGAAAAAGGACTGATAAAGAGGATCGGGGAGAGAAGATGGAGCACCTATTCATTGGCGTAATAATTGACTTTGCGGTTCGTTTTGTATAGTATAGGGCTGTGGATATTATGGTTTAAAGCCCATTAAACCCTAGGTTATCCACATATATTCTTGGCGGTTTCTTATCGCAAGGGATATAATAGTACGCATCGGTCTTTGACATTTAAATACGTTATTACACTACGGAAATCCTTATTCGGAAACGGTCAGCAAACTGTTGTATTCAGACTTCTACCCTTATAGCCTGATCCCTTTGGCCTGTGTCGATAACAGGTATTGGGAAATGGTGAAATTAGTTTATCAGTAAATTATCAGTTAGGTATAAATAGTCACTCTTTCACTTTTATTAATAACCGAAAGATTAATTATTTAATTATAAATATTATTATGAAGAAAATTATAGTTTCAAGCGTTGTAGCTTTCGCAGTATTGCTCGCAGGAGCAGCTACTGCTAACGCAGCGTTTACACGAAACCTTACTGTAGGTTCTACAGGTTCAGACGTTGCTGAACTACAGTCATGGTTGATTAGCAAAGGTTTCAGCATTCCTTCTATCAGCTCAGGCGCAGCAGCACCAGGTTACTTCGGACAGCAGACAAAGGATGCAGTTGTCGCTTATCAGGCTTCAGTAGGTCTTCCTAACACAGGATTCTTCGGCCCTCTTACGATGGCGAAGGTTGCTGGTGGAACAGTAGGAACAACACCTCCTCCAGCAGGAGCACTTGTTATCCCATTCCCATGTCCAGCAGGTTATGTAGCTCCAGCTCCATGGGTTTGCCCAGGAACTAGCACTGCAAATCCAGCAGGATTGAGTGGTGATGAGGCTTCTCTTGAAGACTTCAACCTCGTTAGCGAGGAGTCATCAGGAAGCGAGGGCGAAGCAGACGTTGAAATCGCAACAGCAGAGTTTGATGTTGAAGATGGAGACGCTCGAGTAGAGCGACTTGAAGTTGATTTCCAGGCGGAAAGCACTTCAGACAGCGTTCGACCTTGGGATTACTTTGACTCAGTTTCTATCTGGTCAGGTGGAAAGATGATCAAGGAAATGGATGTCGATGCACGAGGAGATTGGGATGAGAATGATGACGACAGCGATCACTCAGCATCTACTGCTGATTTCTATCGCCTCACATTCACAGGTCTTGATATAGTTGGTCGAGATGGTGAGACAGTAGAAATCACAATCGCGGCTTCTATCGCAGGCACAATTGATACAGCTGATATCACACAGGAATTCACAGTATTGGTTCCTGATGATGGTATCCGAGCCACAGACGCAGCTGGTATCCAGCAGTATGTTGGTACGGATGCTGAAACAGTTGGTGATTTCGGATTCGATGCTGAAGAGAGCGGAGATCTAGATCTAGAGACAAACAGCTCAGATCCAGATACGATGACTCTTATTTCAGACGAAGATGATGAATCAGCTGACTACACTGCATTTGTTTTCGATATCGAGAACAATGACAATGTAGACTCATTGGTCACAGACATCACTCTCACTGTTGCTACGAGCTCTGGTGATGCAATCACATCTATTCTCGATACAGCAACTCTCGTAGTTGATGGCGATGAATTCGATGGTGATATCAATGCAGACGGTACGATTGACTTCGATGATATCGATGTAGAAGTTGGAGCTGATGATTCAATCACTCTTACTCTCAAGGTATCTCTCAAGGCAAACGCACCAGAATCTACGGTTGACTTCTCAGTTACTGCTGCAAACGTGCAGGCAGAAGGTATTGACAGCGGCGATGATTCTACTGTAAGCGGTACTGTTTCTTCAGAAACACACACTGTCTCTACATCAGGAATCACTGTTGCAGGTACTGATAAGAGCTCTGACGTTGATGATATCAACGGTCAGACAGGTACATTCACAATAGAGTTCACTGTGAAAGCTCTTGAAGACGATGTCTACATCTACAACGGTGCAGAGGATGCAAGCTTCGCAGCTTCTACAACGGGTATGTTCTACAATATCTACAAGGGTACAACTCTACAGTCAGCTACCACAACGGATAGCGCGACAGTTCAGTCATCTGCAGATACAAGTGGAAATTACTACCTTGTTAACCAGGGTGATATAGAGACGTTTACACTTACTGTAACTCTCGCTCCTGATACAGCTGCAGCAGGTCTATTCTACATCGAACTCGATACAATTCGATTCGACGATGAGACAACAGCTGGTACTGTGAACGATACTTCACACGAAGTGCCAAATGACTCTGAATTCGAAACTACTCCAGTTTCAATTCTCTAATCTAGGTAATAGAAATCTCCTCTCAACGGGTTAAAATGTTGAACAAGAAGCCACTCGGAAACGGGTGGTTTTTTGTTTGGCTGGATGGCTGAATTTTTGCTACAATATGCTTATGAAAAATCCCTTTGACCAGACATTCTTCAAATTCCTTCTTGGCTTCAGCTTCATTCTCACTGCCAGCTTTGCACTCCTTTTTTTCGTGGGACGCTATAGTGCCGCGCTTGATGAGCAGGAAGTTACTGTCTTCAAAGGAAAATAAGAATCTATCCAAAAATAAGGCTGAAGAAAAGCCGTCTCCTGAGAGGTGGTTTTACTTTTACTTTTTTTAATTGTGGAATGACGTTTTTCAGCAGAAAATTCACTAATTCTTCATCTTGGTTTTATATGATGATTTTATTAACAGCTAACAATCCATCATATGACACTAAAATTTATAAAAATTCTCACATTCGTTTTGCTCCTTCTTACCCCTTACGTTTCTCGTGCAGAAACTCATATCAGCTCTGATGATATTCAGCAGGACTGGATTTGGACCAAGGAAGGCAGCCCCTATATTCTCGAGGAACCGATTTATATTCCGGCAGGATATATTCTTAATATTTCTGAAGGAGCCGAAGTCTTATCTGCATCCAATGAAAACGGAGAAAGCTCGAATTCTTTGACTGCAGAGGGCACATTGAATATTAATGGAACAGAGGAGAATCCTGCAAAGTTTTCTAATCTTGATTCATTATATTTTGTTCAAGGTAATTCCTCGATAAGATATGCTAAATTTATTGCAACGGGTTTGGACTTCTTCAATAGTACAAGCACCATTGAAAATACGGTTATTGAAGGTGCTTTCAGTGCAGTGGCAGCAAGAGGAAGCAAAATAAATATTTTAAAAAGTACCTTTAAAGATAATTCATATGGTATCAATTCCAATTACCTTGGCCCTATATTTCAAGTGAGAGAATTTTCAAAAGGGATCGGAGGAATTGGCAATGCACTTGAAGAAATTGATGATATTATTCTCGACCCGAAACAGAATAAGATTACGATTCATGACTCATCACTTATCGGCAATACAGCTTTCGACATTTCAAATCAGGCACAGAACCCTATTAATGCTAGCGATAATTGGTGGGGAAGCGATGAGGATCCATCAGAAAAAGTACGTGGTCCTGTGAATGTTACGCCGTGGCTTGATGAAGACCCGAATGTCTCAACAGGTTGTTGTTCCAGTGTACTTTTCTTGCCTGGTACTCAAGCTAGCCGGCTATATAAGGGAAACAATATGCTCTGGGAGCCGAATAGGAATGATGATGTACGAAAGCTTTCCATGAACGCACAAGGCGTTAGTATTGATCCTTCTATTCTTACAAAAGATATTATCAGTACAGCACTTGGAACAAAAAATATCTATAAGGGCTTTATCGAATCTATGGACGATCTTGTCAGTAAGGGCTCAATCAATGAGTGGCTTCCTGCACCTTATGACTGGAGAAAGGGTGTGTATGATATTGCTGATTCGGCTTTGGTTGAGAAAGTGAAAAGACTCGCAGAAGACTCAAAGACAGGAAAAGTAATCATCATTGCTCATAGCAACGGCGGGCTGGTAGCGAAAGCCCTCATGAAAAAGCTCGAAGAAGAGGATAAAAGTAACCTTATTGAAAAAAGTATTTTTGTAGCTGTACCAGAACTAGGCACGCCCCAGGCGATTCTATCTATGCTTCATGGAGACAATCAATCTATTGCTGGAGGTCTTATTCTTTCGGAAAACACCGCTCGGATATTTTCTCAGAATTTGCCAGGAGCGTATGGGCTTTTGCCAACACAGAAATTCTTTGAAAAGAATACCATAACGGTCATTTCTGATTTATTTTCAGGCTTAACGAATAAATCCGCCTCCTCCTATCAGTCTATGAAAAACTTTCTACTGAACGGTGCCTTTTCCAAGGCATCTAGTACTGATATAAATACGCCTCTTAAGCTCAACCCATACCTATTCCCAGCGAACGAGTCTTATCATTCGATTGCAGATATCTGGAAGCCTGCAAGCACCACGAAAACTCTTTCAATTTTTGGCTGGGGAATGCCAACTTCTAAATCAATTGTCTATGAGAAAGATGCGCACTGCAAACTGAACATTATAGGTTGCGACATATCCATGTTTAGGACAGTTACATTGGCTGGAGACGGCACGGTCATGACTGCTTCAAATTCAGATAGGGCTGATGAAACGATTTTCTTTAATCTTAAGAAATTGAAGCAGGATTCGAAAAAGGAAATTAAGCATGCAGACATTCTCGAGTCAGAACTGATACAGAATTTCCTTGCTGATGCTATTACAGAAGAATCGTCCGATACTAGTTTTGAAAAATATTTTACGACTACGGAACCTGTTGATGAGGATAAGTGGTTGTATATAAGAGTATATTCACCTGTAGATATACATGTATATGATAAGGCCGGAAATCATACAGGCCTCCTTGAGAATCCAGTTATGGGGGAAGATATGGAAGATTACGAAACAAATATTCCTTCAAGCATTTACGATGGATGGGGAAGGACGAAACAGGTGATACTTCCATACGATCAGGAATATGAAATCGTCTTAAACGGAACTGGTAATGGTGTATTTTCTATTGAGGCGGAAGTTGTCCAGTCTGATAAGGTTCTTGCAACCGCTATGTTTAGTGAAATGTCTGTGACGCCTGCAATGAATGCGGATTTTGCTGTCGCTACATCTACAATAGCATTCGCTTCTTCGACGGTGATATATATAGACGCCGATGGTGATGGCGCTTCAGAAACTCTTCATAATTCTGATCAATTCCTTAAGGCTGAAAAAAAAGACAGGAAGCACCCAAAGAAAATCAAGAAGATCATTAAAAAGTTACTGAAGCACAGATTATTAAATTATAAAAGGAACTAAACATGACAAAAGAGATAATTTTGAATTCAATGAACAAAGGCTTCGAGGAAATTAAAGAGATCGATGAAAACGGTATTGAGTTTTGGAGGGCGCGGAATCTCATGTCTGTACTTGGCTACTCGACTTGGAGAAGGTTTGAGGACGTAGTAAAAAAAGCGCAACAATCATGCGTATCGAGCAGACAATTTCCACAGGACCATTTTGCCGATACTGGCAAAATGACGGAAATAGGGCATGGAATAGCACGAAGACTTGACGATTATAAATTAAGCAGGTTTGCTTGTTACTTAATTGCCCAAAATGGTGATTCCTCAAAACAAGAGATTGCTTTGGCTCAAACTTATTTCGCGCTACAAACAAGAAAACAAGAGATTTATCAGAATATGTCTGAGGATGAAAAAAGAATACGTGACAGAGACGAGGTAGCTGAAAAGAACAAAAAACTATTCAGTACTGCGCATCTTGTAGGTGTCTCAAACTTCGGCAAATTTAATGATGCTGGTTACAAAGGGCTTTACAGCATGTCATTGAAGGAAATTGAGGATAAGAAGAAGATTCCAAAAGGAGAACTGCTTGACTATGCTGGAAGTGAGGAACTCGGAGCGAATCTTTTCAGAATTACTCAGACTGAAGCTAAGCTTAAACGAGAGAGTATAAAAGGGGACTCAGAGGCGCAAAGAACCCACTTTGAAGTAGGGAAGAAAGTGCGACAAACGGTCAAGGATATCGGCGGTGAAATGCCAGAAAATCTTGAGCCTGAGAAGCATATTAAAAAATTAAAAAATAAGACTAAAAAACTCAAATAAAAACCAATCATTGACTCCAAGGACGACTTTTGATAGTGTTGGTGCATAAGGCCAGAGACAGAAGGTTGGGAAGAGAAAATCCCGTAAGACCCTTCCGAGGTTTTTTCATCCCTTGCGGGATTGAAACTCACTCTATGCCCTTACCAAAGGTCGTTTTTTTATTAAAAATTTGAAAATCAAATGGCACGTACAAAAGCAGAAAAAAAGGAGATTCTTGAAAAGCTTGAAGGCATCGTCAGGGATGCGCAGTCAATGGTCTTCGTGAACTTTCATGGATTGAGCGTTGGAGACACCACCCAAGTCCGCCGAAAGCTCAGGAGCGAAAACGTAGGATTCTTCGTTTCGAAGAAGTCGCTTACGCGAAGGGCTCTTGATGGCAAGAAGATCGAGGGAATTCTTCCGGAGCTCGCAGGAGAAGTCGGCCTTGCATACGGAACCGATCTCATTGCGCCAGCGCGAGAAATATACGAATTCCAGAAGAAGCATAAAGGAAGCATATCCATCCTTGGCGGAGTGTTCGAAGGAAAGTTCATGTCGAAGGAGGAGATGATGGGCATTGCTCAGATTCCTTCCCAGAAGACGCTTCACGCGATGTTCGTCAATGTCATCAACTCTCCTATCCAGGGATTTGTCATGGCACTCGACCAGATCGCAAAGAAGAAAACAGCCTAAATTAACAATTAATCAATTATTAAAATGGAAACAGTAGAAATCCCAGCAAAGTTCAAGTCAGTAGTAGAGACAATCGAGACAATGTCAGTTCTTGACCTTAATGAGCTCGTAAAGCTTCTCGAGAAGAAATTTGGAGTGTCAGCGGCAGCGGTCGCAGTAGCGGCTCCAGCAGCGGCAGGCGCATCAGAAGAGAAGAGCACAGTCGCCCTTCATCTCGCAGCGGCAGGAGACCAGAAGATCGCAGTCATCAAGGTCATCAAGGAAGCCCTTGCTCTTGGCCTTAAGGAAGCGAAGGACATGGTTGACGGAGCCCCTATCCTTGTAAAGGATGCCATGAAGAAGGAAGATGCAGACGTTCTCAAGAAGAAGATCGAAGACGCAGGAGGAAAGGTTGAATATAAATAAATATCCCGCTGATACAAAAACAAAGGACTGCCTGACAAAAGGGCAGTTTTTTGTTACTATAGGGTACCTATGGAAATTCTCACGAAACTGTTCGGAAATGCCGCCAAGGTCAAGCTTATGAGGCTGTTTCTATTCAATCCCGATAAGGCCTACTCAAGTGCAGAAATAGCGGAGCGCAGCAAATCTACATCGAAGGAGGTGAGAAGGGAGCTTGCAGGACTTATGAATGTCGGCATCGTACGAAAGAGGGCAATTGTCAGGGAAATACACACAAAAAAGAAAAAGAAGGTATCGGTCAGGAAGGTAAATGACGTAGGCTACTTCCTTGACCAGAAATTCCCTTATCTTCAGGCGCTGAAAAATCTCCTTATAACAGTAAGCCTGCATGCTGACGATTCTCTCGTCAGGAAGTTCAATGGGGTGGGAAGGGTGAAATTCTTCGTCGCGTCCGGCCTTTTCATACAGGAATGGGATACGCGTGTCGATCTTCTCATTGCCGGCGATGATATCAATCTCAACAAGCTTGACTCCGTCATAAGATCCATTGAAGCCGAGGTCGGAAAGGAGATAACCTATTCGGCTTTTGAAACTGCTGATTTCGAGTACCGTTACGGCATCCACGACCGCTTGATACGGGATATTCTTGATTTCCCGCACACTACGCTTGTGGATAAGCTTGGCATAGATGAGAAGTAAGGGTGCTATAATATAGACATTAGTAATTATTAATGGCTCATTAATTTTCAATTTAAATATATGATGTTCGTAGAAAATTGGGGTGAAGTATTCACTCAATCATTGCAGGGGATTTGGTTCGGTATCGCAAGCTTTGTGCCGACCCTCGTCATTGCAGTAATCATTTTTGCAATCGGATGGGTGCTTGCCGCCCTTATCGAGAAGCTCGTTGAGGGACTTTTCAAGACATTCAAAGTCGATGCCGCTCTCAAGAGCGCTGGATTTGAAGATGTCGTCGAGCGATCAGGTTACAAGCTTAACTCTGGACGCTTCGTAGGAGCTCTCGTGAAGTGGTTCGTGATCGTCGTTTTCCTTATCGCATCTTTCGATATCCTTGGCCTAAGCCAGGTGAATTCATTCCTCAATGATGTCGTTCTATCATATCTTCCTCAGGTCATCGTAGCTGTGCTTGTGCTTATGGTGGCTGTCATGATTGCTGATGCAGTTCAGAAAATTGTTATCGCATCTGCACGAGCAGCTCATGTAAAGTCAGCCTCTCTCCTCGGTGCTCTCGCAAAGTGGGCTATCTGGATCTTCGCTATCCTTACAGCACTCTTCCATCTTGGAATCGCACCAGGACTTATCCAAACCCTCTTCATGGGAATCGTAGTTGCAGCAGCAGTTGCTGTCGGACTCGCATTCGGACTTGGAGGAAAGGATGTCGCAAGCAGGATGCTCGAGAAGGCGATTCATGCTGTTTCAGATAAGGAATAATCTGTACCAACATTTCTTGGCAAAGGCACTTCCAAAAGAGGTGCTTTTGTTTTGTGATATAATTTAACTATGAAAAAAGTATCAATAATAATTTTTTGCCTAGGTTTAGTTGCGTATCTATTCTTTGCAAGTCCTTTGTATTTTACCTTAACAGGCGATGGATTGGGTGGAGGTTATGGAGCAATGATTATTGGGGCACCTCTAATTTTAATCGGCATAATTTTATTCATTTCGAGTTTGTTTGTCAGAAAAAATAAGTAAATTAAATTTGACAGTACTTAGAAAATATTCTCCTTTCCCATTTTGCTCTAAACCAACGTTGGCTCCATAATAACACCACCAAAAATGTCCCTTTCTTTGAAATAAAGGCTAGATGAATCAAAGTAATTGATCCTATTTTAATTTTATGCCATGCTTAGAACTTATTTTCCATAGCTAATAAGCATAGCAAATCAATAATGAAGGAATAATGAATTTTTTCTGAAAATAAGCTGATTTTATGCTACTTATACACAACTTATCCTCTTTACTTATCTAAGTCCTTGACTTCTATTACGCCTTCCTATAGACTACTCTTTACTACCGAAATATGTTAAAAAACCTTAATTTTACACGGCCATAATTACGCTTTAATAGAGTGTAGAGATGAGCCGCTAAAAAGCGGTTTTTTTGTAAAAAATATACCGAACGACTGACATTTGACAATAAAATATCTCAACAATCTTGTACAATCAGAAGGTTGTTGGGAAAAAAGGTAATACGTTGGGAAGTACATATTAAGAGAGGGTTTTTTCGAA